>Ga0208849_1000247_pt1 | contig 52389 bp, 46 predicted proteins | sample NGESurdeep072012_10_FD_184470 | JGI IMG/M metagenome (GOLD analysis project Ga0208849, IMG submission 184470) | Arctic peat soil microbial communities from Barrow, Alaska - NGEE Surface sample 53-3 deep-072012 (SPAdes) | ecosystem: Environmental > Terrestrial > Soil > Wetlands > Peat ... | reverse complement strand
ATCGGCTTCGACAGGTGCGGCTCCCGCAGCAAATTGCCCTATCAAGCGACACACAAGGCCATGCCGAATTCCGGCCCATTGCACCACGGGCTGTTAGGGACAATTCGAATTCGCTTGTGAAAATCGGCTGCACTTCTGCAGACGACGTTGAAGCGAGATTGAACGCATTGAGAACGGGGAATCCAGGATTGCAACTTGCTCTAAGAATCGAGACCGCCGACCCGTTCGGAGTTGAGACTTTGCTTCACCGCTCATTTGCCCCCAAGCGAAAAATGAGAGAGTTCTTTGAGCTCACTCGGGGGATTTAGAAGAAGCTGAGCGAATCGCGCGGTTTGCCGACGAGGCCGTCCCAATTAGAGAAAGCGTAGACCTCTTAAAACAGGAACGCGACAATGGGATTCTTATTGAGCCGTTGGAAGCGCATCAACAACTTGTGGATCGACTAAGGGAAGTGAAGCACGAGTACTATCGCATCAAACTTGAAAAGGACGAGCTCGAGCTTCAACTGAAGTCTATTATCGGGTTGTTCGCAGGTATTGACGGTCTTGTCACCTGGAAAGCGCTCGAACAACCTCGCCTTGATCAAACGCAACTTAAACTGGAGCGCCCGGAAATTTATCAGGAATACACAAGAATCCGAACCATGCGCAAACTCTTACTGATTCGCTGAACATCTGGTCTAGGCCGCAGACTTGCGCGCCCTCTTTCTCGCTGCCGGGAGACCGCAACCCTCAACTTATCGCGGTCTCGGTGTCAGTCCTTGCGGCCGGGAGCTGCAAGGCCCAGAAAAACCAGGATGGCGCGGTTCAGCCGCACTATATCCTCATCGCTGAGGCGGCCGGCTCTGGCTCCAATCCTTGACTTGGGAACGGTGGAGATCTTATCGACCATCAAATGGCAGACGGCGCGAAGTCCATTGCTCGTGCTTGGCTCAACTGCTAACCGGAACAACGGCGCATCGGTTGGATCCGTCGTGAACGCGCAAATGGTGATTGATTCTGTCCTGTCGAAGCGGTCGTCTTGAAGAATCACCGCCGGGCGCGGCTTTCCTGCGTAGTCCTTGGCCCCTGCAACGGTCCAGATTTCGCCGCGCTTCAAGTGCTGCTCCAATCGGAAACGGCGTCGATGAACCCCTGGTCCTGCCTTGCGCGCGGACTTCTCGCTACCGCAAGGGACTGGCGACGCGCTTCCTTCGCGAACGCAGGGAGACGAACGTCAGGCACCCAGATCTGAATGGGTCTGAGTCCCTGTCGGCGAAGCCGTTGACGGTGTGACCTTACTTTGTCCCGAGACGGCGGGGCTTGAGATCGTACCGGCATATTCACCTCCATCGGTTACATGTAACTTATCACGATTCGTCTCCTCCGCTCAAGCCTGCCGTGGTTCTCATCCCCATTGAGACCGGCGGCCCGGTAAGGTCACGCAGTCGCGCCACGAAGCCACACAGCCGCATCGAAGCTGTGCGCGCACTCGTAGCCTTCTTGCTTGTACAGACTGATAGCCTCGGCGTTGGCCTCCGTCACGGTAAGAGAGATTTCCGTCGCGCCCAGACGCATGAAACTGTAGGCGGCCTGCGTGAGCAGCATGCGCGCGAGACCGCGGCGGCGGAAGGCGGGATGAACGCAGACCTGAGTGAGGTGGCCGCTCTGTGCGCTAACGCGCGAGCCGAGGACGAGAGCAGCCAGTTCGCGGCTGGAGCGCTCCACCAACACGTACGACGCAGCTTGAGAAAAAGTGCCGCAGCCGGCATAGTGGACAATATTATTCAAGAAACGCATGGAGCCGTGAACGGAGCGGTACTGGTCGTTGATCAGGCTGTCGGGATGATCGCGATAGGCTTCGCAGATAAGCCGCGCTGCCGGCGCCAGATCCGCCTCGCGCCACGGGCGTAGCTCGAGGTTAGGCGGCAAATTCGGCTGAGCGGGCTTGGAATGGACCTCTAGAGCCTTTACCAGAAATAGCCGGCGGAATATTTCAAATCCAGCGCCGCGGAAGATCGCACCGAAGGTGCCGGAGGGATGCAGCAGCAGTTGAGCTTCAATGCGCTCGACGTGCGGCGAATTGAGCAGCAACTCGAAGAGATGCCGGAGCAATGTTTCTTCGGTGGTTGACGCTGCTCCGTTTGTGTCGATTGGCAGCGCGAAGACGTCGCCGATGACGGCCTTTGTCTCCTCGTAAACGCAGAATACATAGCCCATCACGCGGCCCGATGAAAGCGCTGCGTAGCCGGGCAGCATGTGGTTATCGAGATACTGCATGAGCAGACGCGCCGAAGCTTGGTAGTCCCAATGAAGGCGAGACGCCCACAACTCTCCTTCTGCCTCCAGCACAGGCCGCAAGACTGGGGCCGCGAAGTGGCGCAGGTCGAGAATCTCGAAGGAGCTGGCCGGTGTTTCCATTCCATTTCTATTATGTGGTCCCCGGTTGGGTTGGCTCACGATCTGGCTCACGATCGATGCGAGGAAGAGGCACCGGCGGAAAGCCCGTCCCGGCCCCGTTGACACGAGCTTTCGATCCTCAGCAAGTTGACCAGCGGGCTAATGACTTCCCACGAGATAGACTTCCAGCCCCTGCTCCGGCCAGGCGAAGAGCTGCTCGTACTGGCGGCCTTCAAGAAGTTCGTTGAGGGCGAGCTGTGTGTCAAGATCCACGCCGTTACGGCCCTGGATGCGTGCCACGAGGATGTGCTGCTCATCGGGCACGCCGTTCTCGTCGTAATTCACAACTTCGCGATTGCGATAGAACGAAAGCCCGAATTCAATGTCGCGGCGAACTCGGAATACCGCTATTGTCTCGTCTGCAGGAACCAGTTCAGCAATGCGCTGGGCAAGCGGCCGCGAGGAGTAAGAACGGTCGAGCAGGTGAATGACACGTTTGGTGGAGTCGACTCCGGGGATACCAAACACCGGGCCCACGCCGTACACGAACAGAACCAGCACCACCAGGACCCAGCACGTGGCGGGACGGAGGCGGGCCACACCGAAACCCTTGGTCACAATCAGAATCAGGAGCGCGGCACCCGTTGCGGCCAGCGTAGCCGCGATGAGCGCATGCGTGGGCGGCATGATCGCCGCGCGAACCAGCGGCATGGTTGCGCCATGAACGACAAACCAGGGCAGGAGCAGCGCCACCATGGTCATGGCGCCACATACGACGGCATGACCAATGAGGATCCATCGGTTCAGTCCCGGTTGCCTTCTTCGATACAGGTAGTCTCCGGTGAGGATGGTGATGGGCGGAATGGAGGGAATAATGTAGCCGGGCAGTTTGGATTGCGAGAAGGAGAAGACGACGACAGGAATGAGAGCCCACAGCACCAGGAATTCAGGGAATGCGTCGCCGGCGCGCTTGGGCAACGGCTTGCCAACACGCGAACGGCGCAGCCGCCACTCAGCGACCGAGGTCTGGATGCCGTCAATGAGCGCGCGCGCCGAGATTACGGTCCACGGCATTAGAGCGAGCGGTACGACCGCGAAGTAATACCACAGCGGTTGATGGTGCTGGTAGCGGTCGGTGGCGAAGCGCTGGAGGTTTTGGTTTAAGAAGAACTCGTGGAAGAAAGTCGGGTTCTGATGCTGCACTGCGATGAACCAGGGCAGCACCATGGCAAAGTAAAGCACCACGCCCGGCCACCACAGCGAACGCCAAATGATGTGCCACTCTCGGCGCAGGAAGGCAAACGCGGCGATAATGAGAAAAGCGAGAAGAGGCGCGACTGGCCCCTTGGCGAGCGTTGCGAGCCCGGTAAAGAAGTAGATGTCGTAGAGCCAGAACTTTGAGTTGGTTTCGTACCAGGCATACCAACCGAGCAATCCGATGGCCAACGGCGCGGCCATCTGCATGTCGGTGGAGGCTCCTCGCGCGAAGGCCATGATGCCGGCGCAGGCCACAGTGATGAGCGCGGCATCAAGATGCCCACCGCGCCGAAATCGCCGCATGTGCAGGTAGATAAGCGCCGCCATGATGAAGGCGAATGTGAACGACGGCAGGCGGGCAGCCCAGTCGTGAACGCCGAAGTCCTGGAAGATAAACATCGCGCGCCAGTAATAGAGCGCGGGTTTCTCAAGCCAGGGGTGCCCGTAGAGGTAGGGAGTTACACACGCGCTCAGCCGCTCTTTGAGCGTTGGTGCGGCATCGAAGCGCACCAGCATTTCGTGCGCGATTTGCGCATAGCGCGGTTCGTCGGCGCCGACCAGCCCAAGTCCGTCACCGCCCAGGAAGGGCGTAACGCCATATCCGAGAAAGAACACACTGAACGCGATAAAGACTGAAGCCTCGGAGATGATTGCCCAACTCGGCATGCGCCAAGGGCGGCGCGCAGCTTGATCAGGAACCGGCGGTTCCACGGAATTCTCCATCTGCGGCAATACTCCAGTTCCGGCAATACTCGGGTTCCGTCAATACTTTGGGGGAAGCGTGCAACAGCCTGCCCCGGGCCGGACGAAAGTCTTCATTTCTTGCAGGGCGGATGGGGGAATCAGGCCTGGCCTACGCGTCCTTCGCGCTTCCGAGCGGCGAAGATTCCTAACCGGCTCGGCAGGGTCAAGGCTAACAGATTCAAGCGGGCGGATTTGCCTCTGCGGTAGCGGTTTTCGATGATTCCTTATTTGGCGCAGCAGCCTTGGCTGAACTACCGGCCGAGGCTGGGGATTTGCGCCCCCGGCTCATCAGCTCCTCAATGCGCGCCTGGAAGCGGCCCGACCGATCGGCCAGAAAGCTCAGCTCCGGCACATGGCGCACGCCCATCCGATCCTTCAACTCGCTGCGAATATAGCCTTTTGCTGCCTCAAGGCCGGCGATAGTCTCCGTTTCGGACTTGGCAATATCCTTCGTCGTAATATCCACGACGACGTACACGCGCGCTGACTTTCCGCCGGGATTCAGGGCCACTTCGCTTACGTGGCAAAGATCGATGCGCGGGTCGGAGAGCTCGCCTTCAATCATGGCGCCTATCTCCTCCTTCAACGTTTCCGCCACCCGGTCCTGATGATGCTTCCTTGCTCTATGCTCCGGCATGGCCGCCCCTCCTACCTTAAGTAAACCACTCAGCATAGCAAACACGAAACTTGCGCGTGCCCGGTGGCCGCCTGCTTGCTGGGTGGTCCCATTTTGCCGTTGGTTTCGAAGATTCCCGTCGTCCAATGACGCGGCCAGGTTAAGACGAAAAATCCACCGCGACCACTTCATGGAGCCCGATCGACGGTGTTTGAAGGAAGATGGTGTCGCCTTCGCTGCGATATGGAACGTCTCGCGCAGCAACAAGCAGGTGAACGCGGCCGACGCGCTTGCCCGCCGGAATCCGCAGCGAGATTTTTTGCGCGGAAATGGGAATGATCTCTCGCACCGGCCCCTTCATCATCATGGGATTGGTGAGGTTGACGAGATGGAGCGTCATCGAGTTCTTCTGCTCCCACAGGGCCACATCCAGAATGCCTTTGCCCTCGACCCTCACCTGTGGTGCTTCGTTGGTCGCCCATTCGACCGCGTTGCGCAGGAGGTTTCCGTGATCCACATTCAAAACCTGCCAGAAGGTGCGATCGATATCGCCTGGAAAATAAACCACGCGATCGCGGCCGATTTGCTGAAGGTAAACGCCAGGGCTATGCGTGACGCCGGACGGCGGGAACACCGACTCCATGGGCAGATCAGGGTAACTCGGCACAATGCGCAAGGGTGTGAATTGGCTGGAGTTGATGGGTGTCACATCCGCCTGGTTCACGGCGTTGACGATGCGACCCGAGTCTTCAAATCCGCGCAGCAGCGGGTGAGCTGCGTTGCTTGACGGATCCTTTTCCAGGCTCAGGTAGGAATTGAGCATGTTTTCTTCGAGCTTGCCGGCGTAAGACGCTCCGAAGATTGACGCCAGACCGAAGTCTTTGCGCCGTACACCCCACTCGTCATAGAGCGATGATTCATAAGTAGCAACGAGGCCGCCGCCGCGCTCAACAAATGCGCGCAGGCTGGCGCACTGATCGTCCGACAAGGCTGCAATATTGGGCAGGATCAATGTGCGGAATGGCGCGAGATGTTCAGTGTCGAGGCAGCGATCGTGAACCATCTCAAATGGAATGCGTCCTTCAATCAGCGCCTCGTAGAATCCCAATGCTGGTTCGTCGATCTTTTCGCGAGCCATTTCGCCACCGTAGAACGACGCGCTTTGCTGCGAGTACACGAGGCCCACGCGCGCGAGCGATCGAATGTTTCTGAGATAGTTCTCGTTGGCGTAGTGCCATTCGAATATTTCTTTTACCACCGGTAGCCAGCGTTCATCGATCGGTTTGGCGTTGAATTTGATGAACCACGGGCGAAGTCCCTGAGCAATGCCGTCGGCAACCCACATGCGAATTTCATCGCCATTCTGCACTGAGTCTTTCCATCGATGTTCGTCCTCGATGCCTACGTTGAACATGCCGGCAATCGCTTTGCCGCCCATCGTGGCGCGATATTCCTTGCCATTTTTTCCGTTGGCCCAGGGAGCCATAAGCCCGCGCCGGCCCTGGCGATCAGCGACCATCATTGGCGCGAGGTCGTTAATGGTCTTCATGTCCAGATCGCTGAGCGCGCCCCCGCCTGCGTTGGCAATGTAGCTCGCACCCGGATTGATGGCCCTGATCCTCTCGTTCCACAAGCGCCAGAGATCGAAGAGTTGTTTTTGCCGCCAGACAATATATTGCTTTCGCGCTGGATTCTGCGGATTGAGCGTGCGCGGCAGATCGAGTCCCGAAGCAGCGCGGAAATTATTCCGGCAGTGGTCGCAGTAGCACATGCCGCTACCCGACCAGCGATTGGTGAAGATGCCGTCCGGCTTGTACATGCGCATGATTTCTTCATGCACAGTGGTCATGAACTCGAAGTTGTAGGGGCCGAGAGCGCAGGTCTCCCAATAGCGCGGATCGGATGGATGACGGACCGGCTGGCCGCTTGCATCAACCCTGATCCAGTCAGGATGCGCGTCGTACACCTTTTGCCAGCACGCGTGAGCGTCGGTGCGCGCAATCACATTCATTCCCATGGCACGGCAGCCGGCCAGCAGGTCGCCGAAGGCGTCGCGATTGCCGAGCCACGCGCTGCGCTGCTGAAGCGGAATTTGTGTGGGGTAAAACGCGACCACACCGCCGGCGCTGAGGCAGGCGGCGTCAGCGTGAACGCTGCGGAAGTAGTCGAGCCAGAATTGCTGGTCGTAGTTTCCGGGATCGTCTTCGACAAACGCAAGCTGCGCCCAGCGCATGGGCCGGTTGTACCAGCCGTCTGTTTCGCTTTGAGGTCGTGCCGCTTCCGCCGTCTCGCCTGCCGCGTAGACGCCGTTTGCCGCGTCCACGGGCAAAAGACATCCTGTAGCTGCAAGTGCGGACCCTTTGACAAAATCTCTGCGGCTGCTCATAGCACGCTCCTCTCGTAACCCAGCCATTGGATCACGGTGAGGCAGTTTGAAGAAACTACAGTTTCGTCCTGTGCCTGAGGGCTGACGAACTGCGTTGCTCCGGTGCTGAATTACGCGCCGACTCAGGCGCCAAATTGGCGCAGATGATGTTCCAGATGCTTGTACATCAGGACCGCCCATTCGTCCGGAGTAAGAGAACCGAAAAATGAGTGGGGATGCGAGGTGCAACCCAGGTCCCGACGCGACGAAGCGATCGATCAGCCCGCTCAAACGTTTCCGCTCGACTTCAAAGTCTCTTTCCTCTCCGACTACGACAAGCTCCTTTGCTGTCGGGGAATTCCTGCGCATCGGCTCTTCGTCGCGTAAGGCCATCGGCTTAATGACTGGCCCAAGAATGCGACCAACTAGCGCGCGCGGCGGGCGGATTTCTCCCGCCGCCATCTCCAGGCCCAAAGAGCAATGCGCCAGCATCTGCGCCGAATTCATTTTGCCCCACTGCCGCTGGTGGCTAGAACTCAACGCTGACAGGCGCTGCTTTACTTCTTGCAGGCACGCTGGCTCAAACAGACTCTTCATGGGAAACAATTCCTTAATGCATTGAATTTGATGGCGAAGCGGTCTCGTTCAATTTCCCAGCCTTCAAAAAGAACTTGCATATCAGCTTTGCGAAGCACGCCCCAATTCGGCGATGTCGAGCTTTTCATCTTCATCATTGCCTGCATGGCTTTGGGATGCCCGAGAAGTTCGGGCAGGCGCGCGGGAACGATTTGCCAACTCAGGCCGAAGTTGTCCACGAGCCAGCCGCACTGGATTTCCTTGCCACCGGCTGCGAGCTTCGACCAATAGTCGTCAATTTCCCGCTGCGTATCGCAGTGCACTACGAATGAGACCGCGGGCGTAAATTGGTAAGCCGGGCCGCCATTGAGCGCTGTGAATCTCAGTCCGTCGAGTTCAAAGGAGACGGTGAGAACGCCTCCCTTTGGGCCGGGTGTGTCGCCGGTATTCCGCAGTTCGCTCAGCTTGTGCGAGTTTGGGAAGATGCGGCAATAGAACTCGGCAGCTTCTTCGGCGTTCGAATCAAACCAGAGAAAGGGCGTTATTCGAGATGAGCTTCCGAAGGCGCTCATGGGATCACCTGTTTCTTGAATTGGCCATTTTGGGAGTGGCAGCGACCGATTTCCATTGCTTCTAATTGTAGATTGCAAAATGCAAGTGATGTTTATAGGATGCGCTTGTAGCCGACTTTTCTAAAGCCATGCATTCCTCGGGCCGCCGATGAGCCAATTCCCCGAAAGGAAAATCCAAGCGATGAAGGTAAACACTTATTTGAATTTCCCTGGTAATTGCCAGGAAGCCATGAATTTCTACGAGAAAAACCTGGGCGCGAAGATCCTGATGAAATCGACGTTCGCGGACATGAGCTCTCAGGGCGCACCGCAAAACCTGCCGCCGGGTCTGAACCGAGACGGCATTATTCACGCACGCTTCACCCTGGGCGACACCACTGTAATGGCCAGCGACGGGCCGAAAGTAGAGCCGATGCGCAGCGCGTATCTTTCCCTTTCTGTTGACAGCGACGCAGAGGCCGAGCGCATCTACGCAGCGCTTACCGAAGGCGGCGAAGTCTTTATGAAGATGGGCGAGACGTTTTTCGCGCACCGGTTTGGCCAGTTCCGCGATAAGTTTGGCGTGAATTGGATGGTGATTCACGAGAAGCCGATGCAGCGCCCCAATTGACAGCGCCGTCTCGACCCTCGTTGAAAAGAGAGCCATGGACTGGTACTCTCATCTGTCCCGGTTACGCGACGTGACGGCAGGTGAGACGATGGCCTTCAAATTTCAGGGATTCGATTTTCTCGGGCTCGATGCGAGCTTGACAGAAGAGGAGCTTCTCGTTCGGCGTACTACGCGCGATTTTGTAGATGCGAATGTGACCCCGATTATCGAGGACTGCTTTCGCGAGGGGCGTTTTCCACGCGAGCTGGTTGCGCCGATGGGCAGGCTGGGCTTCTACGGAGCCAATCTTGAGGGCTACGGCTGCGCCTGCATGTCGAATGTCGAATACGGCCTGGTGTTGCAGGAGTTGGAACGCGGCGACTCTGGTTTGCGCAGCTTTGTCAGTGTGCAGTCGGCGTTGGTGATGTATCCCATCTTCACTTTCGGGTCGGAGGAACAAAAGAATACATGGCTTCCGGCCTTGGCCACGGGGGAAAAGCTGGGTTGCTTCGGATTGACAGAATCGGGATTCGGATCGAACCCGGCAGGCATGACGACTCGTGCTCGCAAGTCCGGCGACGAATATATTCTGAACGGCGAGAAGATGTGGATCACGTCGGGATCGATCGCCGATGTAGCCGTGGTGTGGGCAAAGCTGGAGGGCGCGGGCGAAGGCGGCGCCGACAACGTGCGCGGTTTTCTTGTCGAAGCCGATCGGCCCGGCTTCAAGTCCAGCGACATTCACGGCAAATGGTCGCTGCGTGCCTCGATCACCAGCAGTCTTTCGCTTGAGGACGTGCCTGTACCCGCAGCCAACCTTCTGCCGGGTGCAGATAGCCTGAAAGCCGCGCTCGTGTGCCTCAACCAGGCTCGCTACGGCATCAGTTGGGGAGCGATTGGCGCGGCGATGGACTGCTACAACACAGCGCTGAACTACGCCAAGACAAGAAAACAATTCCACGATCAGCCGATTGCCAGCCACCAGCTTGTACAAGAGAAACTGGTGTGGATGGCGAGCGAAATCTCAAAGGCGCAGTTGCTCTCGCTGCACGTGGGCCGGCTCAAAGACGCAGGCAACGCCGGCCACCAGCACATTTCGATGGCCAAGAGAAACAATGTATGGATGGCGCTCGAGTGCGCGAGGCTGGCTCGCGACATCCTCGGTGCGAATGGTGTTACGGAGGATTATCCGATCATGCGCCACAGCATGAATCTGGAGTCAGTGAAGACGTATGAGGGCACGCACGACATTCATACGCTCATCCTGGGACAGAATCTGACGGGGATCGGAGCGTATTAAAGTTTGGACATGCGCGAGACCTTAATAAATGCGCAGTAGCTCGCTGGAATTGATCCGTCCCGTCAGCACAAATCTTTCGCAAGGCCGCTCGCGATGGCCCAAGGGCCGCCTCAGAGGCCGACGGCGATGAAGAGACTCGACCACTCATCGGGATCAGTGATGGCGCCGGGAATGCCGTAGAAGCCGAGCGTTCGCGGGACGTGGAGGGTGATGACCCAGATTGCGAACATGAAGCCGATCGCAATCCAGCTCCAGCGCTCTAGAAATCCCAAGCCGATTCCGATTCCGCAGGCAATGAAGGCGATTCCGAAGAAGGCAACCCAGAAGGCGTGCAATCGGATCCAGCCGGGCAGCAGCGTGTCGATGAAGCCGATGCCCAGAAAGTGATCGACACCGAAGACGATCATGGCGATGGCGATGACCGCGCGGCAGGCGATGGAGAGACCCTTTGGCGTAGTTGCCGGGCCGGGCAACAGAAACGCGATGCAGGCGAGCGAGAGCGGCTCAAAGACTATGGTTCGCAGGCCCATGTCTCCGGGCTGAGCGATGTATTTCGGCAAGACATAGGCTAGTGTCCAGACGATGTAGGTGACGCCGAGTGTGTAAGCGGACGTGCGCCGCCAGCGTTCAGCGAGTAGGCCAACGCCGCAGGCTATCCAGAGAGCGCCGAAGAGAATGACCAGCCATTGAATCGCCGGCAAAAAGGGAGAACCGGCATGGAGTGGGGGCTCGGCCCGGGTACAGGAAACAATCCCGTGGCGCACAGGATGTTTTCGGCGCCGAGGGCGACGATGGCGAAAGCGAATATCCAGCGGCCGGAACGAAGCAGGTTGTTCATTTGTCGACGAACCTCTTTTGGGCAGCCGCCCTAGAGACTCAGTGGGCACTTTGAATCGATTGCTCTTCCTGGATGGACCGCTCCAAGGATGTCATATCTCCCGTTCTCGACTGGGACTTGTAGAAGCCATCAGTAAACGCGAATCTTTCGACACCGTGCACCGGCTTCCGCCGATAGGGGAGTTGGTCCGTCATGTCCGTTCCCGATAGTGCCAAGACAACATCGAAATAGTCGCTGTTCGCGCCTGGAACAAATGAAATGCTTCGGTGATTCGAGTAGCAAGGAATTTCAACGCAGCCTCCGAGGTCGTCGTCGTGGGCGAAGAAATGAAGTGCCTCATTTACTTTTCCGTTCCAGGCCACAAAGAGCGCGTTCAGTATCGTCGTCTCACCCTGGCCACCATCGCTGTTGATCATCTCAAGTCCGATTCGTCGCGGGCCTAACTGAACCACACGAAAATCATGAGGTGGATGACCAAACCCGCCAGCCTCCGTAATCATGTCTCCTGAGCTTTCCACCTTCCAGCGCTTCTCATCGCGGACAAAAACCGCTTCGCCAATATACGGCCGACACGCATGACAATCGAAGTTCCATTCAACTCTTGGTACGGAATAGATCAACAGAATAACTTTCTGCTTTCCGACTTCCTGTGCCTCGAGGACACGCAATGGCCGCACCACGATCTCGGCCCCACTCTTGAAATTCTGGTCCTTCAACCTGTTGGCAGTCGCTTGGGAAATGTTGGAATGAGATGTGCCGCTCTTCGCATCAAAGTTGCCAAAAAGCGTAGCCATGGCAGCACCGGTAGCGAATCTAGCGGGTGGCCGAATGGCATCTTTCGTCTGGGCGCCCGAGCTGGAGCAGGAAATAGCCCGGAACAAAAGACCGGCAATGGCGCTGCGACAAGCGAAAAGCATGCGCATTCAACTCAGAGCGATTCTAGCTCACTTCGCATTCGGCTGCTACACCGCAACCGTGAAGCTGTCCTCGCTGCGGGTGACGGAGCGGTAGAGCGTGTCGCGCTCCACAGGGACGCGGCCGGCTTCGGTGATCAGGCGGCAGAGCTCTTTGCGTGTCATGCCCTGCGGGGTGGTGGCGCCGGCATCGTGGTAAATCTTCTCTTCGATCACGGTTCCGTCGAGGTCGTCCGCGCCGAAGCGGAGAGCGATTTGCGCGATCTTTGGCGTCATCATCTGCCAGTAGGCCTTGATGTGCGGGAAGTTATCTAGGAGCAGCCGGCTGACTGCGATCTGGCGAATGTCGGTGAGGCCGGTGGTCACGGGCAGATGGTCGAGGGGCGTGTTCTCGGGATGAAACGCGAGCGGAATGAAGGTCTGGAAGCCGCCGGTTTCGTCCTGGAGGGCGCGCAGCTTGAGCAGATGATCGACGCGGTCGGCGTCGTTCTCAATGTGGCCGTACAGCATGGTCGCGTTCGACTTGAAGCCCAGATTGTGCGCCGTGCGCGCCGTCTCGAGCCATTCTTCGCCGTCGATCTTGTGATCACAGATGATGGAGCGCACGCGGGCAGCAAAGATCTCCGCGCCGCCGCCGGGCATGGAATCGACGCCGGCCTTGCGGAGCTTCAGGAGCGTTTCTTCGACGGTTAATTTGGCGCGTCGCGCGAGGAAAGCGATCTCCACCATGGTGAATGCCTTGATGTGGACTTTTGGGAAGCGCTCTTTGAGGCCACGAATGAGGTCGAGGAAGAACTCGAGGGGAAGGTCGGGATGAAGACCACCGACGATATGAAACTCCGTGACGGCTTCAGAGTAGCCGGAAGCCGCAGTTTCCCAGGCCTCGCTGAGTGCCATGGTGTAACCGGCGGAGTCACCCTTTTTGCGGCCAAAGGCGCAGAGCTTGCAGGCGGCTACGCAGACGTTGGTGGGGTTGATGTGGCGATTGACGTTGAAGTAGGTAACGTCGCCGTGCATCCGCTCGCGGACGTGGTTGGCGAGCCAGCCAACGGCCAGCACGTCATGGGAGGCGTAGAGCGCGAGGCCGTCGTCGGCGCTTAGGCGCTGCTGAGCAAGCACCTTGGCGGCGATAGGCTCGAGATGCGGGTCATATGTGCGAAAGGCATGGGCCCGGACGGCTGCCGGATTGGCTGCCCCAATTGCGGAATGTTCGCGGGTTTTCAGCGACGATACAGGCGTTTGGACTGCCATGTACTGATGATACCGAAGTCCGAGTGAGTTGGCTTGCGTGGGTTGCGCTTGACATGCGTGGAACGATTTTGCCTCCTGCGGCGTATTCTTGCTTTGTCCGCTGAGTGCTGTGCCCCCTCGAGAAATCCTGGAGGTTGAATATGGAACGCCGCGCTTTTCTGCGCACCGCTTTTGCCGGTGCGGGGCTTATTGCTGCGTCGCGGACGCTGTTTGGGGCGAAACAATGTGGGACACCGGAGCGGACGATGATGCCGATGGGTGTTCAACCCGTCGAAGTCTGCACTACAGGTATATCTTCGATGACATTCAAGCAAGCTTTCCAGCAGCAGAATGAGTGGTGCTGGGCAGCCTGTATCAGCATGGTCTTCGAGTACTACAAGCACACGGTCGATCAACAACGCATCGTCAAAGAGACGTGGGGAACAGTGGCAGATATGCCCGGCATGCCTCGCGACATTATGCGCGACCTTAACAAGCGATGGACGGACGATGCAGGGCGCGCTTTCCAGTGTCAGGGCGACACGTTTTCAGCGAACGTGGACACGGCTATGCAGGACTTGATCGACAATCACCCGCTGATCATTGGCGCGCTCGGCCACGCGACGGTTCTGACAGCCATCACATCCGAAGTGGACACGGCGAATTCACAATACGAAATTCAGGAAGTGATTGTCCGCGATCCGATGCCCGGCCGAGGCGGACGGCGACAGCTTACGCCGATGGAATGGCGGAGCATCAACTTCGCCGCGCGCATCCGCATAACTGACGCGTAATAACGGCGCGTCGCTGCGCTGACCGCGCCCAGTGGATTGGGCGCGGCGGCGGCGAAGGGTGCGCCCGGCGGGGCGATTAACGCAAACGCTAAACCGGAGCGATGTAATTACTGCGGGGTTGCGGTCATGCCCGTTGGCGGGGGCGGAGTGGCCGGCGGAGCAGGCTGCGCGGGCGCTGCCGGCACGGCGTCGGCTGGAGCACGCTTGGCGACGAAGTCTTGCGGAGGCCTATCGCCGTTGGCGCCGAATGTGCGAGTGAACTTGATGGTGTCTCCATCGGCAACGCCCTTGTAGCTGATGGTGAAGGAATTGCCGTTGAAGTTCAGCACCTGGTCGAAGGAAATATTTTCTCCATCGACTTTGCCGTTGGAGATGTCGACATCGCCGCGCGGCGTGGTGACTTTGCCGGTCAGGGCCGCGCCGTCGACGTGAAAGGTAAAGGTGAGGGTCTGCGTGTTGCCGTTGCGCCCCGGCACATCTCCGGTCCACTTGCCGTTGAAGTCGGCGGCGAGCGCGCTGACGGACCCGAGCGTGAAGAGCAGAAATGTGATCCCAAGTTTCTTCATCATTTGAACGTCTCCCAATAGTCAAAATGTTGGGGCGCTGAGGTCTGTAAAAGGCGCCTACTCGGGGGAGACGTTTGAAAGCCAAGGCGAGTCTCACTGCTCGAACCGGAAAACGACTCCTTTCAACGGCTGACGAGCGTATTTTTTGCCGCCCCCCCACCCCCCTATATGGCATACCTCTATATTTGATTGCGAAGGACTTACGAGGGGGCCTTATACCTTTTCCATACCTCGTTCATACCTAATCCATACCCTTTCATACCCCCATATTTGATAACAAAAGAGTTAAGGGACGGGAATATCCATAAATCTCCGATTTTGCAGGACCGTAAATGCCGAGGAGAGTTGTCGCTACTATGAAGGCCTGACCGAATGCTCATGGGACCAGTATGCAGGAATTCGCGAATTAATCGGCAAAGTTCGCAGATGCAATTTGAAGATTGCTTTCAGTGGTTTAGGATGCTCTTGCGCGGGCGAAGCACTTGACAGGCGGAGAGTGGACGCGGCTTCACTATTCTTCGAGCTGCTACAATTCTCCCTAATCTGTGGAGACAACTGGGGACGCAAGTGGATCAAAGACGTCTATTTGGCGTAGCTTTATTTGCGGGAAAAACCTTGAGAATGATTTCTGGATTCAACGCCGGCTCACTCGCCTGCGTTGCCGTACTCTGCGTCGGCGGCCAGGCGTTCGCCCAGCTCTACGGCCCCACCAGCTGCACGGAATCCGATGTCGAGACCAATCTCCGCTTTTATCAAACGCCGAACGACATGCATGTGGTGGCTGTCGAGTATCGTAACGTCAGCGATCAAACCTGCGTTCTCAGCCCCCTTCAACCCCTTGCACCCGAGGATGCCGAGGGCGCAAGAGGCGTGCGGTTTTACGCGCCTCTCGATTTGAAGAAGGGCGAAGTCGTTCACAGCTCGTTCAGATGGAGCACCGCGAACCCCAATTCGGCAATTCACTGCCGCCCGCTCGAATCTCTTCCCATCCTGGCCCCTCCGCTTCGTAACCCGCTCCAGTGGGTCGGAGCACAAATTCTGCTCCCCCCTGCCTGCTCCCAAGTGCGGCAGACAGATTACCTGCGCGGCCAATTTGTGCCGGACTGGCAGACGAGTGACGCAGTTGCGATGCCGCTTCCCTCCGCGCCGGTTGTGACCCCGGATAAGCAGACATACTTCACGCATGAGCCGATCGAGCTACACGTCAAATTGACCGATCGCCCTGCTTCCGGCGGAGTTTGTCCTTACCTGGTTGAGAAAGTGCGGGATTCAGAGGGCAACAGCCGCATCATCCAGGTTGACTGCGTTCCAGGCTTTCCAGGCGCTGTGCCACGGACGGGGCCGGAAAACGAGTTCAATATCCGCGTCGGCGGTAACCTGAGCTATGGCGTGGACGGCCTCGGCGAGGATACTTTCACCATTTACCAGGTTGCGGATCCGACTCCATACGGCGAACTGCGTTTGGTCCCGTCTGACTCAGTCACTGTGAAGATCGTTCCGTCTCCCCAGGCTTGCTTGCCCGGTGATCTTGCTCCCGCGCTGCACTTCTACGAGTCCCCCAACAAGATGGAGATTGTTGCTCTGGATTACACCAATACGAGTGACAGCGTTTGCAAGCTAAAACCCGTGTGGGTGAAGAACCATGTGACACAGGATTCCAGCACCGTCGTGATCGACCCTGGTCAAACCGTGCACACCTCTTATCGATGGAGCGCGCAGGACGACAGCGTTGCCGACCACTGCCGAAGTTCTCCAAGCTTCGTGGCCTATCAACCCAGCCCGGAGGTATCGGTTCTTTCTCCGACACTCGTGCCTCAGCCGCCTCAGCCATGCACGGGGTCAATGGAGGATGAATACCAGCCCGGCCCATTTGTTCCGGACTGGACGGCGGCGAAGGCGGAGCCTGCGCCGCTGCCACGCGAGCCAATACTGATTGCGCCCAAAACAACTTACGACGAGGGCGAAATCATCGAACTGCGTCTTCGCACTGGAGCGCCGGCCGAGCCGAACGAAAAGTGCCCGGTGCTTTTCGAGTCGATACGTGACGATCAAGGATACAGACTGCGCGAATTCAATATGGGCGCGGCCAATACGCCGGATGGCTGCAAGCCGTATAACCCGTGGCCATGGCGCGGAAAGTGGGTGGGACCGGCGGACGAGTTTCCTATAGAAGTCGAACCCAACGGGGTGAGCGGCCTGGATGCGACGGGAAAGCGAACGGTCGTTGTCTCTGAGCTGGCCGGTACCGCGCCGGATGGAGAGCTGCGTCTGGTTTCATCAAACGCCATCACTCTCAACGTTGTTGACCCTGCGACGATCCAACGAAATTGGGGCAAGACGGTGGAAGGCATGCGAGCCGATCTGACGCTTGATAAGTTGACCTATCCGCTGGGCGAGGATATACCGCTTCATCTGGCCTTCGAGGATGTTTCTGCGGTTGGGCCGGTGTACGGGAGACGATTTGAACGATGGCGTTGCGCATTCGAGCACTTTCTTTCACCGGAGATCGACTACACGGTGACGGTCGAGAATGTGAACGGGTCGAAGCCCCAGTATTTTGAATTGCCGGACATGACGACGGAAGCCGTCATCAGCCCATGCGCCTCGCCTCCACCAACACCTCTCGCGCAAGGGAAGATCGTTCCGGTCGAGGATACGCTGATGCATTTGGGATTGCTGCCGCGCCAACCGGGAACGTACAGGATTACGGTAAGCTGGAGCGTCTACAAGAATTCCAGCCCTGACGCGGACGACGCAGCGCCGGCGTCAACCACTTCGGTGGCGCAGAAGCCATTTGTGACCGTCAACTCAGTGCCGCTGATGTTACGGATTGCGCCGCAGGAGACTCGCCAGTAGCGGCCATGGTTTTCCCTTGAGCAGTGATCTCTGGCAGGGCTTCCATTAACTTTTTGAATCTGGCGCCAGAAGAATGATCTTCCCCATTCCGCCTTTTTCGCCGAGCACTTGAGCTTCAGCGGCATCCTTCAGCGGCAGCCTGGCGCCAATAGGCAGAATGAACTTGCCGTCTCGTACGTCATCGGCAAATTCGCGGACCTTGGATGGATCGGGCTTGGCCATTACGCGCGTGATTTTTACCGTCGGATTTTTGGCCGAAGCGCTTTCCGGCAACATCGAGGCGTAGCCAAAGGAGCCGTTCGGCTTTACTCTCGCGATGAGTTTCGCCGCAGTGTCGCCGCCGACTGTGTCTGCTATCGCATCCACCAAGGGGAAATTCTCAACTGCTTTATCGTCATCGATCGCCAGAACTCCCGAGACCCCAAGAGAGCGGGCGGCGTCCAGTTCTTTGCCGCGAACACCGGCGATCACCTGCGCGCCGATCTTTTTGGCTGAGTGAACTGCCGCGCGGCCAACACCGCCCAGCGCTCCGGTGATCAGAACAACCTGGCCTTTTTGCACATTGGTTGCAACGCGGACAAGCTGGTCTCCAGTGAGCGAAATCAACGGGATTGCGGCCGCATCTACCAGGTCGACGCCATCCGGCAGATGGGTGACGTCTGAATCATCGACTGCTACGAACTCGGCATAGGTCTTGTTGGTTAGTGCGAGAACGCGGTCGCCGGGCTTGAAGTGCTTTACGTTTGCGCCGACCTGCTGAACGATGCCACTGACATCGCGGCCGAGTATTGCCGGAAACGACAACGGAAATCTCTGCTGGGCCGAGCCCGAACGAAGTTTCCAGTCGATGGGGTTGACACTGGCAGCGGCTGCCGCGATGAGCACGGTATTGCCGCCGGTTAATGGGTCGGGAAAGTTGTCTTCAAATTTTAGATTGTCGGGACCACCGTACTCGTGCAGGACTACTGCTTTCATTGCGTACCTCCCAGAGTTTCGCGCATATTCCGCCTCACAAATTCCGCTTCTCAATGAGATGCGCGGGAACTGAATCGCGGCTCAGTGGAATAGGTTCCGGGCAGGCAGTATCCCAGGTTGTGGCGCAGTTCAGAGAATTTCCAAGAGTGGAACCCTTCGTTGAAATGGCTACGAGCTACTGTGGCCATTGTAGAAAAACGCCACGCTCACGGTCGTTTTATCCAGAACGGCGAACTCCAGCGGCCCCCAGGGCTGCCGACGGATTGCATTCAGGTTGGGATGGAGCATTTCGGGACGCAGGGCCACTTAGCGGTCTGCGCTCCGGCTGACAGCAACTGGAGAACCGTTGTAGTGGCCGCGCAACGCATTCCAGCGGACGATGGCGATGTCCTGCAACATTCTTGTTCCGTCGCGGAGATAGCTGATGCGGGTGCGTTCGTCGTGGGCCCAGCTTACCGGGACTTCGACGACGCGGTAGCCGCGCTTGCGAGCGATGAAAAGAATCTCCGGGTCAAAACCCCAGCGCTCGATGGTTTCTAGCTGGAAGACGGTTTGCGCGGCGGCGCGAGTGAAGGCCTTGAATCCGCATTGTGTGTCGGCGTAAGGAAGCCCCATGACTGCGTGGGTGACTAAATTGAAACAGCGGCCGAAGAACTGGCGGTAGAGAGGCTGGCGAATGGATTGGCGCGTGCGCTCAAGCCAGCGCGAGCCGATGGCGATGTCGGCGCCGCCAGCGATGGCGGCAAAAAGCCCGTTGGCTTCCTCGATTGGAGCCGAGAGATCGGCATCGGTAAACATGACTATCTCGCCGAGCGAGTGGAGAATACCATTGCGCACGCTGTAACCTTTGCCGCGATTGCCGGGATTCTGGAGCATGCGGACTTCCGGGGCATTGGCAGCGAAAGCGCGAACGATTTCAGCAGTGTCGTCGTGCGAGCCGTCGTCGACCACGACAACTTCGGCGTTCCAGCCGCACTGGCGGATGCAAGCGACAACGGCTTGAAGCGCGCCACCGATGCGGGCGGACTCGTTATATGCCGGTATGACGATACTGTATTGCGGGTAGGCCATTTGGCTGTTGTGCGTGCTGGAGGTCCAACGACCAATGTATCGTACACAGGCTAACCGGCTGGGTACGGCGGTGTGCCGGCCCACGGGCGGGTACTCTATGCCGGGCCGTCCGACTGGAATTCCGAAGCCGGGATGAGTGGATTTGGCGATGCTGGAGGGGGCCGATTGGATGGCCACGGTTCGGGCGGCCGGAGGGGTATAATCGGCCAACTTGCTGATGCGCAAAGGATAATTTCTAAGAAGGGGCTTGCATTTTCGAGATTTCCTCGGCACAATCCGTTTATGCTGGATGCGGAGGTTGAACGGCGATGACTAAGGCGGACCTGGTGGAGAAGGTGACCAACCTGGGCGATTTGACCCGGCGCGACGGAGAGGTGATTGTCGAAACCATCTTCGGTTCCGTGATTGGCGCCTTGCAAAGTGGCGACAAGATCGAGATTCGCGGCTTCGGCTCGTTTCGCATCCGCCAGCGCAAACCCCGCATCGGCCGCAACCCCAAGACGGGCGCGCGCGTCGATGTTCCCGCAAAGAAGGTTCCTTACTTTAAGCCGTCAAAGGAACTGCGCGACCTGGTGAATCCGGGCGAGGCATCGAAGGCTTCGTAAATCCAGCTTCAAATCTCAATCCAAATTCCCTTCTCGGCAACATTGCCTTCTCGTCAGGGGAAGCGGTGTTTCCGCGCCCTGCGTATGCCGATGGCCGCCATCATGCGCCCGGCGTGGCCGTGCGAGCCGCGGTGCGAGAAGAAGAGATCGGGGTGGCTTTGCGTGCAGCCGCCGACGATCTGGATAGATTCGGGAGCGAGGCCGGCGGAGAGAAGCTGGCGACGATTGGCTTCAATGAGATCGACGTGAAGGCTGGGACCGATGGGAGAGTGGCCTGGCGCGCGCCGGGTAAGAAAGAGCATGGGATATTTTTTTCGTACAGGGTCGGAATCGAATACCTCGCGAAAGAGGTCGCGTGCGTAGGTGAACTGCGAGTCGAACTCCGAGAGAACCTCTTCGCCGACGGCGTAACAGCAGAGGCCGATGCCGGGACCGATGGCGGCGACGAGATCTTTGGGATCAGATCCGAAGATGAGGCGCATCTGGCCGACGCCGGATTCGACGATGCGCTTCAGGGTTCCGCGCCATCCGGCGTGAAATGCGGCGACGGCTCGGCGCTTGCGGTCGGCGACCAGAACGGGAATGCAGTCGGCGGTTTGGATAGCGAGGAGAAGGCCCGGCTCCGCGGTGATTTGCCCGTCGGCCTTGTGCGGCTGGTTGCGGGCGGCATCTGTTCCAGAGGTACGGACGATGCGATTGGAATGGAATTGGCGTAGCGAGATGAGCGGGGTTGCGGAATCGGACGAGACGGCTTCAGCGAAGAGACGCCGGTTTCGGAGGACGGTTTCGCGATTGTCAGAAGCAGTGATGCCGAGGTTCAGCTCGCCCGCCACGGCGGGCAGACCCGGCGAGTCGTCGATGGAGTAGGCGCGGCTTAGGCCGCCCTTGCGCGTGGAAAAGCCTGCCCAGAGCCAGGGAAAGTCCCAGCCAGGGACCGGCAGCCACTCGACGCCATTGGCAGCGCGGCGAGGCAATGGTGCAGGAGTGATTAGTTCTTCAGGAGCATTGAGCTCGAAACGCATGTCCGGGGCGGGAGTGCTGCGTGGGCGTGTGGTATTTTGGCGGCGCTTGGCGTGGGTTAGTCCCGTTTTTGAAAGGCGACGATCGATTGACTTAAGTGCAGAGGTGGAAGAGGGCTTTTTGCGGGTAGATGAAGACATCGTTGTCTTAATTTTAGAGGCACGGCCGTTCGAAGGGGCGACGCGGGAGAGGGAGCATATGGGCCTACCTTCCGGTAGGCCCGCTCGAGAGGCATTTTAGGGAGGGTAACCAGGGGGGTTTGTGAGAAGAGGTTCCGAAGAACCCTCAAGAGAGAGTTGTTAAATTGCTTTGGCGGGACATTGGGGAAGCCTCTGCTAGTTATTTAGATAGATGCGCTTTTCCGGAAAGGGTTGCAAGGGGAATTTCGGAGAATGAGACGGCAGCCTGTGGAAATGGGGACGTTATTGGTCGTGCGGCACCCAGTCCGGCCCAAAATGGGCAAACTGATTGAAAATACAAGGGTAAATTAGACGTTTTTGGAAATGTGCCCCAGCCATAAAGCCTCGTTTTCGGGATTGTTACGACCATGGGCGTTTCTTCGAGTCGTTAAAGCTAACAAACAGCGGCGGGATAAACAGGTGCGCCCGGCAACTAGAGGCCCGGCCGAATATGCTTTCATTCGATGCGTGGTTTCCCAGGTCTCAAGATCCAGACCTGGGGCACCCGCCATTGGCTGCTCAATGCAGGTTTTTCGGCCGGGCGAACTTTTCGACAAACCCCGTGATGAGGTCGACGGGCAGAAAGCGGACGAAGAACGAGCGGAGCTTGCCGGTGAGGTTGGTGCTGACGGTGTGCTGGCCCCGCGCGAGAGCGCTAATGCCGATGCGCGCGACGTCTTGAGCCGATTGCTGTTTGCGGTTCAGGAATTGGTTGGCATGGGCGACGTCAATGAACTCGCTTTCCGTGGTTCCGGGGCAGAGGGCCGTGACTTTCACGCCGAACCTGGCAACTTCAGCTCCGACACCGAGCGCAAAGAATCGGTCGAATGCCTTGGTGGCCGCGTATGTAGAGAGATAAGTGACCGGCTGAAAGCTGGCTGCTGACGCGACGACGAGCATCCATCCGCGGCGGCGCTCGACCATGCGAGGAAGAAAAAGACGCGAGAGGCGGACGACAGCTTCGCAGTTGACGCGGACCATGCTGAATTCCTGATCGGAATTGCTGGTGACAAAAGCGCCGAACTGGCCGAGGCCGGCGTTGTTGATGAGGCCGTCGACGACGAGGCCCGCGCCTTCAGTCGCATCGAAGATTTGTTGCGGCGCCGCGGGATCGAGGAGGTCGGCGACGACGATGCGCGTTTCGGTTGCTTTGGCGGCGAGCTCGGCGGCGAGGGTGTCAAGGCGATCGCGGCGGCGCGCGGTGAGAATGAGTTTTGCGCCGCGGCTTGCCAGCTCACGCGCGAGAGCAGCGCCGATTCCGGAGCTGGCCCCGGTGATTAATGCCCATTTGCCTTGAAAGTCAGAGTTCGTCGCCATTGCTCGATGATAGAAGACGGGGACGGAGACAGTTCGCAGTTCATGGTTCGCAGTTCGCATGGGTTCGTGCGATCCCACACTAAACGCAAGTTGCGCGTTTAGGATGGGGCACCCGTTTCTTGTGGTAGGTGGGAGCGGACGGCGCCGGAGATTGCTATTTCGAGAAGGTGCGAATGTAGATGACGAGGTTCCATACCTCGCTGTCGGTGGCGCGGCCTTTTGACTCGGGAGGCATCTTGCCCTTGCCGACGCGAATGATGTTGAACAATTCCCAGTCTTGCCTGCCGGCAAGAGATTTGGAATCTGTCCAATCATTGAGGGTAAGCTCCATGCTTGTGGCCAGATCTGTCTTGCCGTTTCCATTGTCTCCGTGGCACATGGCGCAGTCCATTCGATACAGGGTCTTGGCTTTGGCCTGCGATTCGGCGGTAGGCTTGACGGGATTCCTGACGGGCGCAGCAGGCGGGGGCGCGACGGTTTCCGGGGGCGCGAGGGCGGGCGCTGGGGTGGGCGTTGTAGTAGAAGGAACTGGTGCGGGCGCGGTCTGCTGCTGACTGCCACCTTGAAGAGGCAAGCACATTATGGCCAACAGGGCCATCGCAATAAATAACAGAAACGACTTTGACATGAGATTCTCCCCGCAAGATGCCGACGGTCAGGCGTCTTTTGAATTGAGCGGAATTCTGCCGGGAATTATAGGCCGTACGGATGGAAAGGGCTATGCAATCGGGCACACCGACGCGGTGCCAGGACATTCGGACATATACGCCCCTAGTGCATGCCACCGCCGCCGCCTTCGCCTGGCTTGTTCTTGCTGAGGAGAAAGGAAAGGCCAACGAGAATGATGGACGCATAGGAAAGTTCCATGTAGACGTCCTGGTAGCCCTGCGTGCTGGCCTGAGCCAGCATCTGGTTGTAGATCTGGGCCAGCGCGAGGGCGGCGCCGTTGGCGATGCCATACGCGTGATTGTAGGCACCAGTGAGCGCCTTTAGATGCAGGTCGAAGGCAATGGATCCGGGCTGCATAGCCTGTTGCAGGTGCTGCTCATGCCACATGGCGCGGCTGGTGACCTGGGCGTTGGTGATGGCGATGAGGATGGAACCGCCGATGTTGCGGACGAAGTTGATGAGTCCGGCGACCTGATTGCTTTGCTCTTTCGGCATGCCCACGTACGCAGCATTGGTGATGGAGATGAAGCAGAAGGGCAACGGGAACATTTGCACAACGCGCAGCCACGAAGCCTCAGCAAAGCTCATTTGCAGATTGGTGACGTTGGCCGCGTAACGGAAGGAGAGAACGAGCATCATGAAACCGAAGGCGGCGAGGTAGCGCGCGGAGATTTTTCCTGTGGCAATGCCGGCCAGGGGCATCATGAAGACGAGCGTGAGTCCGCCGTAGGTGAGAGCGAGGCCGGCAGTGGTGGCACTGTAGCCGAGCAATCGCTGCGTGAATTGCGGCTGCAAAACGGTGTTGGCGTTGAGTACGCCACCCACCAGCATCATGAGGAAGCAGCAAATTGCGAAGTTTTTGTAGCGAAAGAGGCGCAGGTTGATGAGCGGATCTTTCTTGTTCCACTCCCAGGCGATGAGGCCGATGATGCCAACGATGAAGAAGACCGCGAAGAGGCAGATAAAGAGCGAGGAGAACCATGCATCCTCTTCACCCTTATCGAGCATGATCTGGAGTCCGCCCATGGCGAGCGTAAGAAAGCCGAGGCCGACGTAATCCATGTTGCGCAGGCGCGAGCGATCGGCCTTGATCCAAGGCGGATCCTCGACAAGACGGGTGACGAGGATGAAGGCGAGGATTCCGACGGGAATGTTGATGAAGAAGATCCAGCGCCAGGAGAAGTTGTCAGTGATCCAGCCGCCGAGGGTGGGACCGATGGATGGGGCAAGCACCGCGACGAGGCCGTAGAGAGCGAAGGCCTGACCGCGCTTTTGCGGCTCGAATGAATCTGCCATGATGGCCTGCGCCATGGGCTGCATGCCGCCGCCGAACATGCCCTGGAGCACGCGACAAAGAAGCAGGATGGGCAGGGAGGGAGCTATGCCGCAAAGAAAGCTCGCCGCAGTGAATCCGGCAATGCACACTACGAAGAAGTTGCGGCGGCCCATGACGGAGGAAGCCCAGCCGCCGAGCGGTAGGACGATGGCGTTGGAGACGAGGTAGCTGGTGAGCACCCATGTGGCCTCATCTGGGCTCGCGCCCAATGAACCGCCGATATGAGGCAAAGCCACGTTGGCGATGGAAGTATCGAGCACTTCCATAAATGCGGCGAGAGCCACCGCCATTGCGATCAGCCACGGATTTACCCTCGGCTTCCAGCCGACATGCAGGTCGATATTGTGATTCTGCATCTGCGCCGCTTTGGCAGCGGGATTGGCGGGCAGAGCAGGCAATGTGGAGTCGATCGCGGACAACAGTTTTCTCCTCGGTTATCTGGAGCTTTGGGCTTTCTAATTATGCAAGAGCCGGGGAAGTGCGGCGTTCAACGAATCGGGCGTGCTTGTATCTAGATTCGCATAAAGCCTATTTGGGTGCAGGGATTCGATCGTTTCGGTTTCGGGTGGTGAGACCTCGGCCGCAAGACGTGGACTGGAGGATGAGCACATTTCGCGTTAAGAGCGCGTTTTGAGATTAATGACGAAGAAATCGTCGTGGAATCGGCGGTCAAAGTTCGGCTTACGCGGCACGGCTTACGGAAACTCAGCAAGCTTCTGGATTACGCGCGGCTGCGCGGTTGCGGCGCCGCCGGAATCGTCGATGACGTGAGATATTTCGCCAAGGTTATCGAGCGCGATGGTAATCATGTGATGAAAGCGTACATCGGGCGTGATCGGCACCTCGATGGCGCGCGTGAGTACGACATTGGGATGGCGGAAGACCGAGTAGACGCCGAGGCCCCAGGCTTCGTGGCTCAGGACCCCAGCGGCGACTTTGTACGAAGCCCATCCGTTGATGCGCTGGCCGTTGGCGTCCAACCCGCTCGAGTAACTTGCCTGGTCTGGGGGATCGTAGGGGATTTCAGATTGGTAGAAGTAAGTACGCCCTGCATTGCCATTCCACAACACCTGATATTGCTGGTGGTGCTCGACGAAGAGTCCATAAGCTGTGACGCGGTTTCCGTTCACTACGATGCCGGTGGCGCTGGTGTTCAGGTTCCAGCCAACGCCTGAGCCATGGTCGGCGCGCCATATCCAAGTGTGATCGACGATGGTGTCGTTCGAGTTGATGCGCAGGTCGACGACTGCGCGGCCCACGCCTGCTCCGCCGACGCGGAAGAAAATGTCGGCGAGCTCAATCGGGTTGCGCGCGTGATTCGCATGGCTCCCTTCAGGGCCGACTTCGACGAGCACCGGTGACGCGAGAGGGCCGGCATCGATGAGCAGGCCGGCGACAATCACGCCCTCCACATCGGCGGTGGTGAGTGCTGTTGTGCCTTGAGTGGGCTTGAGTGTGGCAAACCCAAGGCCGAGGACAATTGTGTTTGGCCGCGTGACGCTAATTGGATTGGAGAGCTCATAGATGCCCGGGGTGAAGAGCAGATTTTTGCCAGACGCGAGCTGCGCGTTGATTGCCGCCGCCGTGTCGCCGGGATGTGCGATGAAAAAGCTGTTGAGTGGAATGGAGCGGCCGGGGGTACTGCCTCCGCGCCAGTTGACGCCGGAGCTGTCGTGGCGCAACGCAGGCACACGGACGAGATAGTTTCCGCGCGCGTCGACAAAAAGAAATGGCTTTTCGCGCACGACGGGCACGTGGGCGATTTTTGTGTATGGCGGTGTGGGCCATTCGCCAGCGGGGGGAGAGACGTCGCCGACGAATACCATATTCCAATTGGAGCCGGTCCAACTGCCCCACTGGCTGTTGCGCGCGATCCATTGCTGCTGCGAGCCCGAGTCGACTGTGCCGTCGACGACGGTATCCGACATCCAGCCGCCGCTGGCCCAACCGTGATTCTGGTGAAGCACAAGGTTGCCGTAGACGTGCATGCGGCGGAACGGCGCGGCCTGGGAGACAGCCCATTGCATGGAGCCGCCAGTAGGAGTGACGGAGAAGCCCTCAGCGGCGCGCCAGAATGTGCAAGTCGCGTTGTTGCGCGGCAGGCTGGCGTCAGCATGAACGTTGCCGGTGATGTGGACGGCATCGGGTGTGGCGCCGAGACCCAAAATCTCCGTATAGAAACCAATGGGCACGTCGACGTGATAGCTGCCGGGCAAGAAGAGCAGGGCGAAGCGCGCTGCGCCGAATTCACTGTGCTGCTGAATCGCATAGACCTTGTCGGTCTGCTGCTGAATGGCAGCGGAGGACATGGAGGGATCGAAGACGAATACGTTGGGGCCGAGGTCGGGGGCTTGCGGAGCGGCCGAGAGAGTAGCCGGCGCGAGAGCAAGCAACGCGGCGAAAATGAAAATTTTATGGTTGGCTGTCATCCCCGGCCATTCTACTCTGCCTGTCGACTCTGCCTCTCGAGGACATTTCGCTGGTTCGACGGACGGAGAAATCTGTCGGTCGCGTGGCGAGCGGGAATGTACATTGGGAGGAAGGATATTGCCATGCGCCGCAGAACATTTATACAGACGATTCCATTGGCAGCCGCCGGAACGGCCGCTGCGCTGAAAAGCAATGCTGCCGGGCTAGGACCGAACGGGGCAGGCCGAAACGGGGCGGGCCAAAGTGGATCAGGACAGAGCGCGGCTGCGGAGCTGCCAAAGTTTCAGCCTGAGGGGGCAGAGCAATTCATTCGACCCGACGTTCACGCAGGCGACAGGCCTTCGGGCGCGAGCTTTGCTACTCGATCGCCCGCGTTGGGCTTGAATGGGGCTGCCGGAACGGCGCATCCGCTGGCAACGCAGACGGCGATTGCGATTCTGAAGCGCGGAGGGTCCGCGGTGGATGCGGCGGTGGCTGCGAATGCCGTACTCGGATTTGTTGAGCCGACGAGCAGTGGGCTCGGCGGCGACTGCTTTGCTTTTGTGTGGGACCCGGAGGCCAGCAAGCTAATGGGCATGGCGAGCTCGGGGCGGTCACCCAAGGCGCTGTCACTGGCGACAGTGCGCGCGCGCGCGGTGAGTGGACACATTCCCTCTGTGGGTGCGTTGAGCGTTTCAACTCCCCGCGCGCTGGACGGATGGTGGACGCTGCACCAGCGCTACGGAAAGCTGAAGTGGGCGGAACTGTTCGAGCCGGCGATCGCTGCATGCGAGGCGGGCGATCCGACGCCGCAGATCATCGGCTATTACATCAAGCGCAACATGGAATTTTTTGCGCACGCCGGATCGGCGATTGAAGAGACGGCCAACGCGATGAAGACGTACTTGCTGCCAAGCGGCGTTGCGCCGGGCGAGTATGACGTGCGGCGCAATCCAGATCTGGCGCGGACTTACCAGATGATTGCCGCGGGTGGGCGCGACGCTTTTTACGACGCCCCGATTGCGCAGACGATCGACGCGTATTTCAAACGTATCGGCGGATGGCTTTCCGCTGAAGACTTGCGCGAGCATCATGCGGAGTGGGTTGAGCCGCTGGTGACGAAGTACCGCGGCGTGGACGTTTATGGAATGCCTGCGAACACGCAGGGGCTGGCGACACTGCAGATGCTCAACATCATTGAGAATTTTGACATGCGCGGCTACGGGTTTCAGTCGGCGCAATCGCTGCAGGTGCAAATTGAGGCCAAGCGGCTGGCATACGAGGATCGGGCGCGGTACTACGCCGATCCGCACTTCGCGAAGATTCCGATTGAGTGGCTGAACTCTAAGGAGTATGCGAAGGAGCGCGCGAAGTTGATCCGGCTGAATGCGATCAACGAACATGTGGCACCGGGGCAAGCGCCGAGCCACGGCGACACGACCTACTTCACGACGGCTGACAAAGACGGAATGATGGTATCGATTATTCAATCGAATTTCCGCGGCATGGGGTCGGGGCTTGTGGCAGACGGGCTCGGATTCATGTTCCAGGATCGCGGGCAGTTGTTCTCACTTCAGGATGGTCATCCAAACATTTATGCGCCGGGGAAACGGCCATTTCAGACGATTATTCCGGGATTCGCGTCAAAGGACGGCGTGCCGTGGCTCTCGTTTGGCGTGATGGGCGGCGACATGCAGCCGCAGGGACAGACGCAGATTATTCTGAACCGCGTGGATTACGGGCTGGATGTGCAGAGCGCAGCCGATAGTCCGCGCTGGCACCACGAAGGATCGTCGCAATCGATGGGCGAGGACCGGCCGGGAATGGGACCGCGCGGAATGCTGCGTCTCGAAGCGGGCGTTCCGGTCGCGATGCGCAAGGCGCTCGCCGACATGGGGTGGCCGATGGGCGAGAGCGACGGCGGATTTGGGCGCTTCGAATGCATCGAACTGCGCAAGCAGGGCGCCGACAGCGTGTATGCAGCGGGCAGCGAGATGCGCGCTGACGCGGTTGCGCTGGCGTATTAGGGCAGGTTTACGATGCCGGCGCGGGCGGCGTCAGTTGCGTCTCGATGGTGTCGTACTGATCCTGCGTGAGGGGCAGCACTTTCGTTCCCTGCGGCGTGACTTCAATCTGAGCAGGCGCGGACGTGGTGGGCCCGGCAGCAGTTGAGCCGTTGGGTGTGAGCGCAATTGCGCCCGAGATCAGATCGACTTCGAGCGAGTTGCCTGCCGGGTTTACCTTTGCGATGAACTCAGTGCCACGGATACCGATTCCATCGACCGGAGTATTAATGTGGACGTCAGCGGGACTGTTCTTGTCGATTAATCCGCCTACGTATTGGAACGCGCCCTCTAGAAACCTGTAGCTTGCTTTGTTTGAGGCGCCATTCGGATCGTAGATGTAATCGTCGACCTTCAGCTTCGTCTTTTCCCCCAGGGTTATCTCGGTGTTGTCATCGAAGAGAATGGAGACCTTGGCGCCGGGCCCGGTTTCAATCGTGTCGTTTAGGGTAATGGTGTCTCCGGGGTCCAGCGGAACGGGCGTTGTGGTTCCAGCGGGAGTGACGGTCACGGTTCCCTGGGTGCTGGTCTGAACTACACCGATTGGGGCCGACGACGGCGCGGACGCCGGGTTTTGGGAAACGACGGGTACCTGGCCGAGCGCTTGTGCGCCGCGGCCCTGCGAATAACCGAGCGTGCCCTGCATGATTCCGGTGACCGTGACTGCAGTGTCGGCGAGCGCGGGAGTAACCTGCGGCTGGGATGGGGGCTCGGGCCCGCCGTACGAGGCGCGGACGAGATGTGCGTTGTCGCGAGTGTTGCTTGCGTTGGCTGTCGGCGATGGCAAGACGCGAATCTGCATCACGTTGTTGGTGTTCATGTTGCCGCCGGCGATGAGCAGCTTCATGTAGACCTGGTCCTTGACACGTTCGGTCCACGGACCGGTTTCAGCTTTCACAGGCGTGTAGAGGCCGCTTTCCTGGCCCTGAAAAAGCGTCTGCTCACGAAGCTGGTCGTTGGTGTTTTGGCGCGTGAGGATTGCGCGCTGACGTTCGGCATCGAGAGCGAGCTGACCGGGCGGCCCCATTTTGGCGAGCATTGCGTCAAGCGGCGGAAGCTGTGCGGCTTTCGCGGCGCTGTTGTAAGTGGATTCAAGATTCACGATGAAGTCGCTGGTGATTTCGCTTTTGAAGTCGGGAATCACCTGTTCAACGATGGCCTGATACGACTTTGGCATCTGGGAGTAGGTGAGGCCGGACTGGATGGTCCATGAGATGGCCTGCAGCGTATTCGGATTGATGTGATATTGCATCGTCCCGCGCCAGATGAGAGCGCCGATTGCGCCGGCAGCTTTGCCCTCGTAAGGGCCGAGCACGTAAGCGACGCCTGCGCCGGGCTCGTGAACAGAATATTCGGAGCAGAAATCGAGCGTGTTGATGGTGTAGTCGCCGGGCGCAAGCGGCTGATCGAGTTGATCGGCCGTGAGTTGGAGCGGAGCGGGGCTGAACGGGCCGCCGGGGAGCTGGTTGACGGTGGGATACACGTCTTTGGCGTTCAATATGAGCGGGAGCTGATTGTTGAGCAGAGTTTCGATGGCTGCTTCCGCGGCTTTTTCTTTGGCGGCGTTCTCGAGGGCGACGAGGGGGTTCTGGGCGGCGAGTCGGAGCGCCGGAGCGGCGAGTGCAAGCAGGGAGAGAAGCGTGCGAAGGTGTCGAGTGATCATGTTCGGTTTCCCTTTAGGGCCGATGGATTTTTCAACCCGGTTGAATCAACGAACGTGCGGGCGTGGGAGGCACGACTTGAGGCTCGGGATTTTGCGCGCGCCGTCTCACCCCAGAGACAACACTGCGCAGGGTGAACATACTGGAATCGACGGCGTGAGTCAATGAAAAGACGATAGGGAAAAGGGCTGCCCGTCCCCAGCAACCACTATCTGCAAAATCGGGACGGCTACTCGGCGCGTGAATGGCCGGCGCAGGGTCTGGATTACATCCGTAACTTTGAACAAGTGATCCGCTGTTCCAATAGGCTTAAGCTAGGTTTGAGCTTATGTTTCCTCAGGGACCTTTGCCGGCGACTTCGCTGAGGAAATAATACGGAGAAGGAAATGGCATTTACGCGCGGTATCGCGACATCAGCATTAATTGGAACGTTATTCCTCGCGCCCGTGGGTAACACGCAGACTAGACCCGGTGTTCCCAGAATGGTCGCCATTTATTTGCAAGGCGAGGAGGCATTTAATCGCCACGACTATATCAAGGCTATGCAGCTATACCGACAGGCGGCTGATCTTGGATTCGGAGACGCGAAAAGCGATGTTGGTTTCCTTTATGAGCGCGGGCTAGGTGTGAAAAGGAATTACGGCGAAGCGATGAAATGGTTCTTGAAGGCAGCAGCAGAAAACAATGACGACGCTGCGGAAGGCAACTTGGCGTGGATGTATCAAGCCGGCTTGGGCGTGAAAGTTGATTACTCTGAAGCGATGAAGTGGTACAAAAAAGCCGCTGAACAAGGACATCCGCTATCCCTGAATAATATTGGTTGGTTCTATTTAAACGGGCTCGGGGTGACCAGGAATCCTGCCGAGGCGTTGCGATGGTATCAGAAGGCGGCCGACAGGAACTACCCACCCGCTCAAGCACAAGTTGCAGATTTCTATCTCTATGGCATAGCTGGACATGTCAATTACGCAAAGGCACTAAGTTGGTATCACAAAGCAGCGGACAATGGAGACGCCAAGGCGCTAAATCAGATTGGTTGGATGTATCAATCGGGTTTAGGTGTGACGCAAGATTTCAAGGTGGCTATGAAGTGGTACCAGAGGTCCGCCAAGAAAGGCTATTCGGGGGCTGAATATAATCTCGGGTGGATATACGAAAATATTGAGCCTAAAGACTACTCGGAAGCGATGAAATGGTATCGGAAAGCTGCTGCGCAAGGACATGCGAAAGCCGAAGATCGTATAGGTTTTCTATATGAGAATGGGGTCCAGGTTAAGCAAGATTATTCTGAGGCTGCAAGATGGTATCAAGTCGCGGCAACTGGCGGCGACCCCCGCGCCGAATTTCATCTGGGCTCTCTTTTCTACAAGGGGCTAGGCGTGCCGCGCGATGAAGAAATGGCACGCAAATTGATGCGGGCGGCGGCCAGGGCAGGTGATGAGGACGCGCTTAAATGGCTCGCCGAACATTTTCGTTGCCCAGACGAAGACAGAGCTGCTGCAAGCACCGTTTGCTCTTGATAAGAGAGTTCCGACTTACTTATCAATTTGGCTGACTATCAATAGAAGAGGTATTTGCGCCAGCGGTCGTCGCTGCGGCCGAGCATGCGCATGATCTGGCGGCTGGTGTGGAGCGAGAAGGGCCGCGGCTCGCGGAGCAGGATCATATCGTCGATTTCGCTGAGCAGGCGGTTGCCTTTGTGGCGATTGCACTCGTGGCAGCAGGCGACGAGATTCTCCCAGGTGGAACTGCCGCCGCGCGAGCGGGGGACAACGTGGTCGAGGGTGAGCTCGCTGGGCGGCATGGCCTCAGCACAATACTGGCAGGTGTTACGGTCGCGCAGCAGAATGTTTTTGCGCGAGAGGGCGCGCGTCTGATGAGGGATGCGTCGGTACTCAAGCAGGCGAATAACCGATGGCATAGCGATGATGGTGCGCTGCGCGTGGAGGGAGAGGCCGTGCTCCTCCTCAGTGCGCGCGATGCCCTTGAGCACCAGCACGAGTGCGCGGCGCGCGCCGCAGATGTTGATGGGCTCATAGGAAGCGTTCAACACCAGAACCGGCATTTGCAAAATGTGCGCGTGAACGTGCGGCGAGGGACCGTGGTCGGCAGCCAACACGACTGCCTTAGCGATCGCCTTCTGCTTGCGCGCGTGAATCATGGCTTTTCCCAACGACATCTCTTTTCCCCTGGGCTAAAAAGATGTTTGCTCCAACTCGATCGATGAATCCGAACTTAGATTTGCTGCGTGCATTGCCTCGCCCGCCGGACCTTCGTGGTATTCAGTCTCGTTGTCTGGCGGCTCGTTATCTGAAGGCGGGCCCTCTTCCTCGCTGGAGAAATTGAAATTGCGGCCAAATGGCACAGAGCGCTGCGCGCGAGCGAGCGTTGCCACCCAAACTGAAGCTGCGCCCGCTTTGAGCAATGTTTGCGCGGCGGCTCGCGCAGTAGCTCCAGTGGTGAGAATGTCATCGACGACCAAGATGTGCTTCGCTGCTACTTGAGACGGATCGGAGACTGAAAACGCGCCGCGCACATTGAGACGGCGCTGGCGTGGCGTGAGCCCGGCCTGGCTCCCCGTGGCGCGCAGCCGCATGAGCGCGCTGGGCGCAAGCGTAAGCCGCCATTGCGGATGAGTTCTGCGCAGGAATTGAAGGGCCTGGGCAGCAAGCGAGCGCGACTGGTTGAATCCGCGCTGCGCGTATTTGGAGCAGTGCAGCGGAACGGGAATCACGAGCAGATCGGCGGGAGCCTCAGTGACGAGTTGCGCGATCGCGTTGGCGAGCATCTGGCCGAGCCTTTGCGCGGCAGGATGGAGGCGGCCGTATTTAAGCGCGTGAATGGCCTCGCGCATGTGGCCCTGATACACGCCATATGAAACAGCGCGGACAAATGGCGGCGGCGCCAGGCGGCAGGCGCGGCAAAGATTTGAAGGCACGGACTTTGCAGGCGAGACGATTCTGTCGCCGCAGCGGACGCAGGCGGAGCCGCTCTGGGCAGAGAACTCCGACCAGCAGACAGCGCAGATTGGGGCGGAAAAGAGCTGCGGCAGAGGTTGGCCGCAAAGATCACATGAGGCAGGAAGCAGGGCGCAACTTAAACTATCGATTGGACTTCGGAGCACGCGAACCACCGCGCGCCAGCGCGTTGTCTGCGCCAGGGGAACTTCGGCGATGCCGATGGCGGTGTCTCTTGAGAAGACGCACCTCGCTTCGGGCCAAAAACCGAACCGATGCAGCCCGATGGGGGAAGTATAGCGCAGAGTTAAGGTGGAGTTCCACGGAGGGCAGGGCGGGCTGCTGAGACGCGAGCAAAGGCGCGGAGAAAACGAGAACGGGCAGCGAACTAGAGTGCGCCGCACTCCGGAAATTCGCTGCCCGTCCGCGTGTCGCGATATTCTTCCCAATTTAGCCGATTTAGGTGTCGGTTCAATTTAATTTGCAGCCGCAGACTTTGGTCAGCTTGCGACCGACGGCTCTCGTCGACGGTACGTGATCTGGGGTAAGTGATCGGGGCCCAGTTTAGGCGTGGTGGGCGCGCTCGCGATCGCTCTCGCGCTGACGCGCACGATCCTGATCCGTATTGGCGTTTTTTGATGCAGCGTCACGGGCTGCATCTTTCACTGTGCCCACGACCTTTTGCGTTTTGCCCTTGAGCTGCTGCGCTGCACCTTCTACCTGAGCGTTCGTGTTGCCGGTCCACTCGCCGACCTGGCGTTTCGCACGTCCCGCAGCGTCGTTGATCGTACCTTTTACGCGGTCCTTATCCATGATTCCACCTCCGTGGTTTTTGTTTCGGTTTGAGTGATTCGGTTTATCGGACTTCCGTTCGTCGGCTTCGGTTTATTGAGCAGGCCCTGTTGAACATCTCTGACAGTTGGGGCGCGACAGGCGCAGTCGAATTTCCGCGCTTGAGGGGGTTCGCGCTTAAACCGCCCTGCGCCCCGTGATCAGCTGGATCACAAGCACCACGAGCGCAATCACGAGAAGGATGTGAATGAATCCGCCGAGGGTGTATGACGTAACAACTCCGAGCAACCACAGCACGAGAAGGATGACAAAGATAGTCCAAAGCATTGTTAGCCTCCTGAGGATTCTTCCTCAACCACTGCCGCTTTGACGCCGGGGTGCGCGCGGGGGTTGTTCGCTGGGCCGCGAATTACAAAAACTGCACAAAACATCAATATTTGCGGCTACTAATGTTTGGGTATTAAAGATGCAACTACTACACCAATGCGATGCAACCGGCGCGCGATTGCAGGCATCGAGCGTTGAGATTGCCGAACATCGTGATTGCGGGATTTGTGAGCGAGTGAATCTATTTGCCGGTTAGGCAGTCTCGAACGCAATATCCGGCATCACAGCAGAGGGCTTGTTTGTACGAACGCCCATTACTGACTGGGCTTTCTGAAAGGGGCTCGACATGCTGCTTATCATTCTGATTGTGCTGATTCTTTTGTTCGGGTTTGGTGGATACCGCATGGGACCCGGCTGGGGCTACTACGGCGGAGGCGGCATCAGCCTGATCCTTGTCATTGTCGTGATTCTGCTTTTGCTGAAGGTGATCTGAGGGCGAGCGCTGCGCTGCGCCGCCACTGGGCGCGAATCGACAAGAGCGTTTCCTTTCGCGGAAGGGAGTGGGAGCGCTCAAGTCGATAGTCAAATTAATTGGGGTTCAATTTGGGGCTCGACTCGGGACTAGATTCTGCCCTCAGTGTGGCTGATTCTTCAGTGCGGGTGATTCTTTGAGTGCGCCGGAGACGGGGTTTTGTCCACATTCAGAACCGTTTCGCCGGCCGTTATCGTATCGCATTTCAGATCTTCGATGTGCGCGGTTCCGTTGACCCAAAACACAAGGATCTGGGAGGCACCCGCGATTCCAACGAGGACGCCAATTGGCAGTGGCACCCGAATGAGATAGAAAACCACGAAGCCGAGCAGCATGGCCGCGGCGACGCCACCGCGAAACTGCGAAATGGTGGATTGCCGATCGTATTCAGTCAGCAGCGCTGGATGGCTCTCGCGTATCTCGATCAGAACCGGATTGAGGCTCTTACAGTCTGTCATCTCTGCGCCTGTGGCTTTGTGTTGTCCTTTGGTGTCGGCCTGGGTCTTCATCATCTTGCGCCAGGCTTTCAAGTTGTCAGGGAAGTAGGCCAACTGTGCCATCACATGCCCGGCCGTATAGCATGCCACCAGCCCCAGAGTCAGTCCCAGCCACGCCGGGACCTTGTACGGCTGAAAGAAATACTGCACATCGTAGAGCGAGAATCGGCGGCAGAACAGACCGATGGCCAGGAACACTGCTCCGGGCAGCGCGTACCCGAAGATATCCCGCAGTATCAGGAAGTTCTTGGCAGCTCCGACAGAAATCCGGGCCAGCTTCCGGAATTCCCGCCGTCGGTATCGCCTGATTTTGCCATTGGTCGAAAATGCTACTACCGGTCCAAAGTCATGGTCAAGATTCATCTGATCGGTTAAAACTCACCTTATTGAACGCGCTTGAAATGCACGAGCAGCGGTTTGACTGAATTCTGCCGTTCTCAGTGGCCGTCGGCGTGCGCGTCGGCTTTGCCCTTAAAGCGGCTATCCCCGAAACCCCGCATGCGACAGTCCGTCGCCCTCTATTCCCAGCGAAAAATCTTAGCCGAGAGCGCCGTAAACAACAGGAAGAACAGGATCAGCATTGCCACATCGGCAAGGTGGGCTGACCATGGCTCCCCGACCCAAATGCCTTGCAGCAAACGTACGGCGTAGTTCATCGGCGATAAGTGCGCCAGCACGCGAAACGCAGGCGGGAATGTTGCGACGGGTACAAATAATCCTGAGAGCCCGACCATGGGGTACAACACCACCGCTCCCACCGGTTGCGCGAATCGCGCCGTGGGGACGATGCTGGCGATGACGAAACCGATGGATAGAATGCTGCAGGTGCTGATTACCAGCGCAACAGCGAACGAGATGATCGGAGGGTGGACGCCGGGCGGAATGTAGCGCCTACCTGCCAGAACCATCAGGAGCAATGACGCCGCGGTCAGGAGCAGCTTAACAAGGACGTGCGCACTCAGAATGGTTTGCGGCCGCAGCGGCGTGGCCCGCAACCTCTTGAGGATGCCGCCCTCGCGGTAGATGGAAATGATGGTCACCAGCGATAGCACGGCGCTGATGACAATCAGAATCGACGCCATAACCGGAAGGCCGACCCGCGCAAAATTGCTCATCGAAACTGTCTGCGTTCTTGAGGTCATCGCGTGGCCGACGGCGACGAACACCAGCGCCGGCGCCACAATCGTCCCGATCGCCCCCAGCGGCTCGCGCATGAAGATCTTGATTTCAATCCAGGTGAGTTTACCCAGTCCACGCAGCATCGGAATTCTTTCTACTCGCGAATGGAGTGTCCGGTCAGCTTGAGAAAAACGTCCTCAAGGTTGGGAAGAATGGCGCGAAAATCGGTGACTCGCACTCGATTCTCCGACAGGCAATGAATCACTTCAGTCACCAGATCGCCGCGTCCGTGAATCCTAAACTGACTCCCGTTGCGCTCCACGCTTTCCACGCACGGAATCAACTTGAAGCGTTCCACGGCGCCTGGGTCGCTGACTTCAATCACAATCGTACGTTCGGGACAATGCCGGAGCACCAGGTTCGCGGGCGTATCGATGTCGATGATGCGCCCGTGCTCCATAATGGCCACGCGGTCGCACAGCCTTTCCGCCTCTTCCATCAAGTGGGTCGTGAGAAAGACCGTCTTTCCGCGTTCGCGAATGCCGCGAATCAAATCCCAAATTGCGCGGCGCGACTGCGGATCGAGGCCGGTGGTCAGCTCGTCAAGAAACACTACCTCCGGATCGTTGATGAGCGCGAGCGCGATGAACAGCCGCTGCTTCTGGCCACCGGAGAGATTCATGAACCAGGCGTTCCGCTTGTCCTGAAGTCCGAGCTGCTCCAGCAGTCGATCCCCATCGGCGGTTTTCTGCCGATAGAGCGAGGCCCAGAGGTCGACTGCTTCCCAGACCTTGATTCGCTTTTGCAACTGCGCCTGCTGCAGCTGCACGCCGATTCGGTTCTGGAGTTTGTAGACGTCGCGGAAGGGGTCGAGCGACAGAACCCGGATGGAGCCGGAATCTGGCTTGCGCAGACCCTCGATGCACTCCATTGTTGTTGTTTTTCCGGCGCCGTTTGGACCGATCAGGCCGAATATCTCACCCTCGTTGACCTCAAACGAGGCTTCTGCCACAGCGACCGTTTTGCCGTAGCTCTTGCGGACTCCGGACACCTGGATGACAGAACGCATCTTGTTTGCGAAGAATTACCTGAACTGATGCGCAGTGTATCTCAGTGGCCGCCGGCCTGCGCGTCGGCTTTGCCCTTGAAGCGGCTGTAGACAAAGACCACGTAGCCGACAGCGAGAACCATGCCGAAGAGCCACCAGGCCAAGCCGATGGCCAGCGAGTGCGGGCCGGAGATTGCGCGGGCGAGCGCGATGCGATTCGCGGCGCGGGTGGTTGCTGTAAATATGGAGTGAGGCCAAAGGATGCGGATTGCGATCGTGGGCGGGGGCATTGCGGGTCTGGCGGCGGCCTATGAGCTTGAGAAGGCCCGCGCGGCGGGAGCCTCCGCCAATTCCACGCTCGACTACACGCTTTATGAGGAACGGCCGCAGTTGGGCGGATCGCTGGCGTCGGAAATTGTGAACGGGGCTGTGCTGGAGCGCGGGCCGGATTCGTTTCTGACCGAGAAGCCAGCGGCAGCCGAGCTGTGCAGGGAGATGGGCCTTGGCGGCGAGTTGCTGCCCTCAAACGATGCGGTGCGCAAGACCTATATTGTTGTGCGCAACCGGCTGGTGGCGCTGCCCGATGGGTTGATGTTCCTGGTACCGACGAAGTTGATTCCGACGGCGATGACTCCGCTGTTTGGGTTGCGCACCAAAATGCGGATGGGGCTGGATCTGCTGCGCACCGCGCGGGCGAGCGGCGTCGACGAGAGCGTGGCGGCGCTGGTGCGGCGGCACTTTGGGCAGGAGGCGGTGGATCGGCTGGCCGATCCGCTGCTGAGCGGGATTTATGGCGGCGACGCCGAGCAACTGAGCGCGCAAACCGTGCTGCCGCGGCTGGTGGAGATGGAGACAAAGTACGGATCGCTGACGCGCGGGATGCTGGCCGCGCGCAAACGAATGCAGACAGCGGCGAGGGAATCGGAAGGATCAAAGCGCTCGGCGCAAGCGATCTTTACGACGCTGCGCGGAGGAATGCGCCAGCTTGTGGATGCGATTGTGACGCGGATTGATCCGGCGAGTTTGCGCGTGGGAACGCTCGTGAGCCGGATTCAGAAGATGGCAGGCGGTTGGAGCGTGGAGGCTGGCGGGAAAACAGAAACTTACGACGCGCTGATTATGGCAGCGCCTGCGTGGGCTGCTGGCGAACTGCTGGCGCCGGTTGACGCTGCGCTTGGCAGCGAGCTTGGGAACATTCCGTATTCATCTTCAATCACGATGAATTTGGTTTACGACGAAGCGAGAATTGGGCAATTGCCGGAGGGGTTCGGATTTCTGATTCCGGCGGTCGAGGGTCGCGCGATGCTGGCCTGCACCTTTGTGCATCGCAAGTTTCTGGGGCGGACGCCGCCGGGGAAGGCCGTGCTTCGCGCTTTTCTGGGCGGGATAAACGGCGAGGCGCTGCTGGCCGAGAGCGACGAGGTTCTGGTTGCGACGATGCGGCGTGAGATGAGCGAGATTCTGCGCGCGAGCACCTTGAGCGCCGACGTCGAGCCTGAACATGTGCAAGTTTCTCGCTGGCGGCGGGCGATGGCGCAGTATGCCGTGGGTCATCGCGAGCGGATGGAGCGAATAACGGCGCGTGTTGCTGAGCTGCCGGGGCTGCGTTTGGTGGGCAATGCGTATGACGGCATCGGCGTGCCAGACTGCATTCGGCTGGGGCGGCAAGCGGCGCGGGAGCTGGCGGGGACCGACACCATGATGAACAGCGCAAAGGTCTAAGCCCCTGAAATATCCCCTCTCTTTGAGTCATCGTGGTATCCCAGGTTTCAGAAGCGAGACCTGGGGCACCCCTCGTCGTGCGGAGTTAGGTAACCACGACTTCGGGTTCAACCAATCTTTGTCGCCCTTATACTTGACTGAGAGTATGACGACGCGCACAGACACATTTTTGGCGACGATTCTGGCTTCAACGCGGGCGACATTGGCAGCGGCGAAGGCGGACGTGCCCGTGGCCGAGTTGGAGCGCCGCGCAGCCAACCATCGTCCACATGGATGGGCCGCAGCGCTGCGCCGTCGGGCCGCGACCGAGCCTGCGGTGATCGCGGAGATCAAAAAGGCTTCGCCGTCAAAGGGGCTGATTCGTGCCGCGTTCGACCCGGCGTGGCTGGCGCGCCGCTATCGCGCAGGCGGCGCTGCTGCGCTTTCGGTGCTGACGGACGAGCCGTTTTTTCAAGGCAGTCTGCGCAATCTGGAGATGGCATCGGCTGCCGCGCCACTGCCTTGCCTGCGCAAGGATTTCATTGTGGACGAATACCAGATCGTCGAGGCGCGCGCGCATCGTGCAGACGCGATTCTGCTGATTGCCGCGGCGCTCGACAATTCTGAGATGAAACGCCTGGCTGCGGCCGCTCGCTCGCTCACGCTCGATGTACTGGTGGAGGTTCATACAGCGGAGGAACTGGATCGCGTGCTGGACGCGCTGGGCGAAACGGGCGCGGATGCGATTGGCGTCAACAATCGAGACCTGAAGACATTCGAGGTGAGCGCGGAGACTTCGCTGACGTTGGTCGATCGCATTCCGGCGAGCGTGGTGCGGGTGACGGAGAGTGGAATCTCTACGCATGAGGACATTGTTCGGCTGCGCAAAGCGGGCTTTGATGCATTCCTGATCGGGGAAAGCCTGATGCGCCAGCCCGATCCAGGCGTGGCGCTGGCGGAATTGCTGAAGGGCGCCGAGGACAAGCCATGAGCCTCTGGATCAAAATCTGCGCCAACACTTCGCTTGCGGACGCGATGATTGCGGCGGAGGCGGGGGCCGATGCGGTGGGATTTGTGTTTGCGCCGAGTCCTCGCCGCGTGACTGCGGAGCAGGTGGCGGCGATTGTGCCTGAGTTGCCGGCGAAGATCGAAAAGATCGGCGTGTTTGTTGGTGCGAGTGTGGACGAGATCATAGCGACGGTGGAAGCTGCCGGGTTGACCGGAGTGCAATTGCATTGGGACGCACCGCCGCAGCTTCTGCCAAGGTTGTGTGCGCGATTTGGTAGGGGACTGAAAATCATCAGCGTTCTGCATTTCGAGGCAACAACTACGAGAGCCATGCCGGCGCTTGCGTTTAATGCTGATGCGGATGCCATTCTAGTGGATTCGCAAACCGCCTCCGCTGTAGGTGGGACGGGGAAGGCTTACGATTGGGAAACGGCACGGCAAATGATTTTCTACGCTTCCGGGCAATCAAAGCTAATTGCCGCTGGCGGCCTGACTCCGGAGAATGTGGCCGAAGCAATTTCGATGCTGTGCCCGTGGGGCGTGGATGTGGTGAGCGGCGTGGAATTTGCTCCGGGACGGAAAGATGCGGCTAAAGTGCGGGCGTTCATTGCCAACGCGCGAGCGGCACAGAAATGACCAATCGGCGCGGTTAAGAGGCCCGACCGGGCCGGCCCGATCGAGCGTAAATCGCAAGGAAATTTGGACGCGTCGAATCTCTGCCGCAGGCATCGAAACTTACAAAGGGAGTTCAAAACTCACGAAGAAGATTCAGGGAGGTTTGTACATGGCTACGTTTCTTCCCCCTATTGAGAATCCGTCAAGTCCGATGATGAAGTTTGTGTACAACATGTCGCGGCGCCAGTTCGGTAAGGTCATGACACCGCTGAAGGTATTTGCCGCGCGAATGCCGCTGGGCTTTGGCATGTTTACTGCGAAGATAGCGAAGCTCGATAGAAAGCTGGAGCTGCCGCGGGAGACGCAAATGCTGGTGCGTGAGCGCGTGGCGCACATCAATGTATGCGAGTTCTGCATCGACATCGGACGTTTTTTCGCGATCAAGGCGGGATTGAACGAAGCGAAGTTCAGTGCCTTGGAGGACTATGCGACGAACCCGTTGTTCACGGAGGCGGATCGCGCGGCGCTGGACTACGTGACAGAACTGACGCGCGACAAGAATGTGAAACCGGAGACGTTTGCGCGGCTCGCGAAACACTACTCGGAGCGGGCGATTTGCGAGATCGTCTGGCTAGTTGCCAGCGAGCATGTGTACAACATGACGAATATCGGGTTGAACATTCATTCGGATATGCTGTGCGATATGAGCCGGGCGCAGAAGCGGGCCTGAAGAAGACTCGGAACTCCTAGTACACTGAAAGCTCCCATTCTGCGCGGGAATGGTGCAGGAGCGTGCCATGACGTCGATCATTATTCCGGCAAATCCGAGCGAATCGCGAGCGGGGCGCTTCGGCGTCTATGGCGGGCGGTATGTGCCGGAGACGCTGGTGGCCGCGCTCGATGAATTGGACCGCGCATACGAAGAGGCAAAGGCCGACGCGGCGTTTCAGGAAGAGCTGGCTGATCTGCTCAAGGATTATGCCGGGCGGCCTACACCGCTTTACTTTGCGAAACGTCTGACGGAGCAACTGGGCGGAGCGAAGATTTATTTGAAACGCGAAGACCTGCTGCATACGGGCGCGCACAAGATCAACAACGCGTTGGGTCAGGGCCTCCTGGCGAAGCGCATGGGCAAGAAGCGCGTGATCGCCGAGACTGGCGCGGGGCAGCACGGGGTGGCCACGGCGACTGTGTGCGCGCTGCTGGGCCTGGAATGCGTGGTCTACATGGGCGATGTGGACATGGAGCGGCAGGAGCTGAACGTGAAGCGCATGCGCCTGCTGGGCACGGAGGTGCGCGGGGTTTCGTCGGGCTCGAAGACGCTCAAGGACGCGATCAGCGAGGCGATGCGCGATTGGGTGACGAATGTGCGGACTACTTATTATCTGCTGGGTTCAGCGCTGGGCGCACATCCGTATCCGACGATGGTGCGCGACTTTCATCGCGTGATCAGCAAGGAACTGAAGCAGCAGATTCTCGAAAAAGAGGGCCGGCTGCCGACGGCGATTATTGCGTGCGTGGGCGGCGGGTCGAACGCGATTGGCGCTTTCTACGAATTTATTGGCGACCGCCAGGTCCGGCTGATCGGCGTGGAAGCTGGCGGGCGCGGGCCGGAGTTGGGCGAACATGCGGCGCGGTTCCAGGGCGGCGCGCCGGGCGTGTTGCAGGGAACATTTTCCTACGTGCTGCAGGATGAAGACGGGCAGATTGCGCTGACGCATTCGGTTTCAGCTGGGCTGGATTATGCGTCGATTGGGCCGGAGCATGCGGCGCTGCACGACTCAGGCCGCGCGGAGTATGTGTCATGCGACGATGCGGCCGCGCTCAATGCGGTGGTGAAGCTGGCGCGGACTGAAGGAATTCTGCCGGCGCTTGAAAGCGCGCACGCCGTGGCCGAGGTCATTCGCATCGCTCCAGCGATGGCCGCGAATGACATACTGGTGGTGAATCTTTCTGGGCGCGGCGATAAGGATATGGGAATTCTTGCCCGCGAGCTGAAGTTGTAGTTCCCGGATCATATGAGTCCTGTAGAAGCGTTCCGCAGGAGCTCAAGCCCGTTCAATTTTCTCAGGCTTCTATCGGCACGACTAAAGTCGTGCCCTGATACAGGGCCGACGTACTTTGGTGGTATTCGAGCAAGCTGATATGCCGATTCGATTCGATCACAAGCCGGGCCTGGTTGTTTATCTGACGGCCGGGGATCCCAGCCTGGACGCAACGCGCGATATTGCCATTGCGGCGATAGACGCTGGGGCGGACGTGATTGAGCTGGGCGTTCCGTTCAGCGATCCGCTCGGAGACGGACCGATCATTCAACGAGCGAGCGAGCGGGCGCTGGCTCGCGGCACGCGGATGCGCGATGTGCTAGCGCTTGCAGGCGAAATTCACGCGGCGCGGCCGCAGGCCGGCCTGATTATTTTCAGTTATTTAAATCCGATTTTGCGTTATGGGCTGGCGCGGTTTGCCGACGATGCAGCCGCGGCGGGTGTGGACGGCGCGCTGGCCATCGATCTGATCGTGGAAGAATCCGCGGAATACCTGGCGGAGATGAACCGGGCGAATCTGGGGCCAATTTTTCTGGCTGCACCGACGAGTCCCGATGCACGGATTGAAGCGATCGCCAAGCACTCCAAGGGATTTGTATATGCCATTTCGCGCGTGGGAATCACCGGCACGCAACGAAGCGTGGCCGGCGATGCCGCGGCCCTAGTTGAGCGCATTCGGCGATACACGCCACTGCCGGTGGCCGTGGGGTTCGGAATCAGCAACGCGGAACACGTGACGCAGGTGGCGGAGTTCGCCGATGCCGCGGTTGTGGGCAGCGCGATTGTCGAGCTGATTGAAAACTCCACAGCGGAGACGGCGCCGGGTGCTGTATCGCGATTTATCAAGGGCTTGCGCTTGCGTGATGCGGCGCTGGCCCGGTGAGAAAATAGCCGTCAGCTTCCAGCCTATCGCCTGCGCAGTGGCGAATCGAGCCGCGTAAACTCACATTGGCAGGAATGGGCCGGAAGCTAGAGGCTAGAAGCTAGAGGCTGACTTGTGAAGATCGAGGAATTGCGAATTCGAATCGATGCGCTGGACCGGCAGCTCGTTGAACTGCTCAGCGAGCGGGCGCGAGCGGCGCAGATGATCGGCAACCTGAAGGCCGCGACCTCAATGCCGGTCTACGAGCCGGACCGCGAGAAGATCATCTATGCGAATGTGCGGGCGGCCAATAAGGGTCCGCTGCCCGACATCGAGCTAACGCATATCTACGAACGCATTATCGATGTGATGCGGGCGCTGCAACGGAACGAGCTGGCCAGCCAACGAAGCGCGCAGGCGGCACAAGCAGAGGGTAAGCAGCCGGGACCGGTAACCGGCGCGCAGACATCAGAGACAGGGAAGAAACAATGATTGTCGCGATGCAGGAAAAAGCAACTGAAGAACAAGTAAATGCCGTGATCAACGCCATGGAAGAAGCGGGCGTGAATGTGCATCGGACGACAGGCGAGTTCCAGACGATTCTGGCCGGCGTGGGCCCGACCGCGGGCCTGGACCTGACAAAATTTGAGATGTTGCCGGGCGTGCTGAACGTACACCGCATCAGCGCACCATACAAGCTGGCGGGACGCGCCTTTCGCCCTGAAGGTACGGTGGTGGAATTTGGCGATGGCGCGAAAGGCAACGGCAAGGGCGCAAAGATTGGCGCAGAGCAGGTTGCGGTGGTGGCGGGACCATGCGCAATCGAAAGCCGTGAGCAGATTTTTACGATTGCACAATGCGTGAAGGCTGCGGGCGGAGGATTCTTGCGCGGGGGGGCGTTCAAGCCACGCAGCTCGCCGTATTCGTTTCAGGGGATGGGGATTCCCGGGCTTGAATTGATGCGCGAAGCCGCCGAAGCCAACGGACTGCTGGTTGTGAGCGAGGTGATGGAGATTTCGCAGATTGCGCCGATGCTGCCCTTGGTGGATTGTTTCCAGGTGGGCGCGCGTAACATGCAGAACTTCAATTTGCTGCGTGAGCTGGGACAGGTGCGAAAGCCGATCTTGCTCAAGCGCGGCATTGCGGCCACGGTGGAGGAGCTGCTGCTTTCGAGCGAGTACATTCTGGCCGGCGGCAACTACCAGGTGATTTTGTGCGAGCGCGGCATAAGGACGTATGAGACGGCGACGCGCAACACGATGGACATCGCGGCGATCCCGGTGCTGAAGAAGCTTTCGCATTTGCCGGTCGTAGCCGATCCTTCGCATGGCACTGGGCGGCGCGACATGGTTCCTGCGATGGCCAAGGCTGCAGTGGCCGCGGGTGCCGATGCGTTGCTCATTGAGATTCATCCCAACGCTGATAAAGCAGTCTCTGACGCGGCGCAGACGCTGTATCTCGACCAGTTTGAAAAACTCGTGGGCGAGTTGCGCGTGATTGCTACGGCTGTTGGCCGGACATTGTAAAGTGCAGCGGAGCTGGCGGTATTAGCGTAGTTAGCGGAGATTCTTGAAAGGCATTCGTGATCGAGCGCATCTCCATTCTGGGCACAGGTTTGCTGGGCACGTCAGTTGGACTGGCGCTGCGCGACGCTGGATTTATTGGCGCGATCACGGGCTGGAATCGGAGCACCGAGCAGGGACAGCTTGCGCTGAAGCTGGGTGCGGTGGATTCGCTTGCGGCTGACGGCGTGGAAGCAGCGCGCGCCAGCCAAGTGACGGTGGTTGCCGTTCCCATCTTCGCGACGCTCGACTGGATGGAAAAGCTGGCCCCGGTGCTCGGCCCCGAGCAGCTTGTGACCGACGTGGGCAGCACAAAGCGCGTGATTTCGGAAGCGGCAGCGCGACTCTTCAACACTCCGGAGCGCGCGGCGTTCTTGCCGGGACACCCGATGGCGGGAAAGGAACGCGGCGGCGCGGCATTGGCTGACGCGAATTTATTTCGCGGCGCGGTGTGGCTGTTTACGGACGATGCGGCAGCGCGCCGTTCCCCGCAGGGAACGGCGCTCGTAAAAGAGTGGCGCGAGTTGGTTAGCGGGATGGGCGCGAAGACGCTCGATCTCGATCCGGTGCGGCACGATGAGCTGGTCGCCTGGGTGAGCCATCTGCCGCAGTTCACAGCGACGGCCTTGAGCGCGCTGCTGGAAGAGGAAGTTGGCGCCGCGCCCGAGCTGAGAGACGTGGGAGGCCGCGCATTGCGCGAGATGACGCGGCTGGGCGCGAGCCCTTACTCGATGTGGCGCGACATCGCGCACTCGAATACAGAAGCTATTGAGAAGGTGCTGCTGGCGCTTGAACAGCACCTGGCACACTTGCGCGAAAACCTGCGGACGCCGGAACTAAAGAATGAGTTCGAACAGGCCAACAAGTTTCGGCAGGAGTAATGGGGAAACGATTCGAGCAAGAGCGGCGTCGCGCTGTAGTCGCTGCAATGCCGCGACCGGCGACAGATTTCACGTCCTCCTGCTCCAGCCTTAGACGACCTTCCGTTTTGTCCTGGCGCCGCGCCAATAAAGAAACAGCCCGAGCAGGATTGAGCCGACAGTGCCACCGACAAGATCCACTTCAAAAACAACTGTGTCGGAGCCGCCAGGTGGCACGAATGACAGGAAAATCCCAATAAGAACGACTACGAACCCAAGGCCGCCGCAGATCCACACACCGGCCTTTCCGCCGGGGACAAGAACTGCGTGCGGATTCTCTTTGCGGTCTGCGCGATTGGCCAATTTGATGATTGCGGCAAACATATAGAGAAACGGAACGAAGTAGAGGATGATCGCCGCGTCGACCAGCACTTGGTAGGCTGCGACTACGCCGCGATTCTTGATCTGGCTCAAGAAGAGAATGACGACAGAGGCGATGGCCTGCACGAGGATCGACACCCAGGGTGTCTTCCACCGGGGATGGATTTTGCCGAAAGCGGCGGGCAGGTAGCGATCGATTCCCACCTGAAAGGGCACGCGCGCGACACCGGCCACTGTGCTGCCGATGCCGCCAGCGTTGCCGGCGGTGACGAGAATGGCGGCGATGACGCCGATGAATCCGATGCGGAGCGCGACCGAGCCGACCGCGATGGCCTGAAAGACACCGCTCTTGGGATCGATGCCGTCGGCGGGCGTAAGGGCCAGCACGGCGAAGGTACCGGCGATGTACATAAGGGCAATGAGCGCTCCGGCGCCGAAGACCGCGCGAGGCAGAGTGCGGCGCGGATTGTGGACTTCCTCCGCCATGCACGAGACCAGTTCGAGGCCGGTGAATGCAAAGGCGATCTGCGACCAGAAGTTCACGGTGTCCCAGTTCCATGCGGGCATCATGTTTGCCAACGTGAAATGCGTAGCGGAGCCGTAACGCGCGCATATGGCAATGGCGACAACGACCAGCATGAGCAACGGCACATAGGTGCCCACGCCACCGGCGTTCTGAAGCCATTTACCAATGTTGAGGCCAATGATATTCAACACCACGGCGATCACCAGGAGCGCAAGCGAAACCCAGAGCAGGAAGGGGCGGTTCTGCGCGAGGGCTGCGCCGTGGCTGGAGGAGATGTAGGCGGACATGGAGGCGCTGGCGAGCAGCAGTCCTGGGAAGTAGAAGATGGTGTAGATCCAGTAAGTCCATCCAGCGATGAATCCGTGAAACGGGCCGAAGGCGTCGCGCGCCCACGCGTAGAGGCCGCCCTCTTCAGGGAAGCGCGACGATAACTCATTAATGACCAGCGCGCCGGGAACGAAGAAGAAGATTGCGGCCAGCACCCAAAGGCTGATGGACGAAGTGCCGTTGTGTCCGGCGGCGGCGATCCAGCGCGGGCCCAGGACCGCGGCTATGTTGAAGAGCAGCACATCCCAGAAGCCCATGGCCTTGCGCAACTGCGGTTTGGAGTCGCTCGCGCCGGGCGCGGGGATGGTCATGAAAGCTCCGGGGAAGATGACTGTATGGGGAATTGTAATAGCCGCTAGCTTCCAGCTACTAGCTATCAGCTATCAGATGTCAGCTCCTATTCGTCACGCAGCCAATGCTCGGTGCGTCCCAGGAATGTAACGAGAAAGTAGCCATGCAGGCGGAGCTCCTTGCCACCGTCTTCAAGCGCGATTGAGGCACGATAGATTTTGCCGGTTTCAGGATCGAGGACCTGGCCGCCGGACCATTGGTTGCCGTCGGGCACAAAATTCCAGAGTATCCTCAGGCCCACGAGAGGACGGTCTTTCAACGCGCCGGTGCAAAGGTAGCAGGTGGGATGCGGAACGGGAGGGTCGAAGAGCTCCTTGATGGTTCCGTAAAGTTTTCCGTTTTCTTCGCGGATTTGGACGATGGACTTGACCTTGCCGGTGGCATCGTCAACAGTCTTCCATCTGCCAACGAGCGATGGCGGCTGGGGATTCGGCGGAGGGACTGCCTGGGCCGGTGCGAGAGAAGAAGTCATAACCTGTGCGGCCAAGCCAAGAAACAATATCCGGGCTACGAAGGCACAAAGCCGCGGGCGTGGCATGAGTTTGAGTTGCATGCAGGGAATTTGACTCGTTGCGCGCGGAGAGGTTTAACACGGATCGTCGCTACTCGCAGGGACTACCCGGCTTCTTTCGCGGCCTCCACTTCCTGCGCCGTGGCGGCCCTGTCGCCAGACTTATTCGAACCGATAAGGCTCGCGGGATTAAGGGGATCGAGACCGTCAGCCTTTGCCGCATCCAGCAAGGCCGAGGAAGAAGAGACGAAGGTGATCTCGGTGCCGGGAAACATGTCTCGTGCGGTAAGCGCGGAGCCGAGTTGCAAAGCGTCAGGCCAACGGAGCGAAGTGCGGTCAAGGAGCCGCCGCGCGGTTTCAAGCACGCCTGGATTCAAGGGCTGCTGCACGATTCTCCCGGCCTCAATGCGCAGCAATTCGAGCGCAGCGGCGGCGGCTTCCGGAGCAATCTGGCCTGACCGCTCACGCCGCCTGATTGCGGCATAAATTTCGAGGGGCGTTGCGGCTGAGATCAGCTTGCGGTTGTCCTCTACCGACTCCAGCAGACGGATCAGCGCGTCTGTGCCGGGCTCGCGCACAAACAGATTAGCGAATGCGGTAGCTTCAAGAAAAAAGAAGCTCACGCACTCCCCCGATCCTCATCGATCGACGCGGTTACGGGTTCGCCCAGGACCTCAATTGGATGAAAGCGCTGGGCCTCCTCGGGAATGCCAGCCTCGGCGCGGTTGAGGCGGATGGTGGTAGTGGGATAAGCAGGGGTCTTGGGGTTCGCGATTTTGCTGGTGATCACGACGCCACGCTGAATGGCTTCTGCCAGCACAGCCTGGCGCGTTTCCGGATGCTGGTTCCAGCGAAAAGCTTTGCGAGGCAAAAAGGAATCGCGGAACCACTTGAGGGCGATGAAGGCGTGGCCGCCACGCTCGGCCTCCGCCAGCGCCGCGCAAAGCTCCTTGACGCGGGCGTCCATATCCGCGGGCGAAATCTCTTCTGCTTCGCTATCTTCCTCCGCGGCGCGACCGGCGAATTCACGCGGAACGCGGCTCAAGCGCGGCGCCGGCTCCTCGCCGTCTATGCGCTCGAAGTAGATGCGGACCTCGTCATCTTCAGGCGACCAGGTGTCGGCGGAAGCGTTGCGACGCTTGCTGCGGCCGCTCTCGCCGCACAGCTCGACGATGGCCTGATACCCCGGAGGGGCCAAAAAGCGCAGCGCCCGAACCAAGCCGGGATCCTGCGAATAGGCCAGCTCATTGAGCGCATCCTCAATAATTTCTTCGGCCGCGGGGATAGTGAGAGTGCCGTCTTCAGCACCATTTTGCACAACTCTGGTTGCCTTCATAAGTTTCTCCCTATTCAGCCGCTCGCGGGCGCGGAGCCAGCACATTCACCGGCCGGGTTGCCATAACGGCTCGGAGCTACGCCGCACACATCGAACAGCAGCCTTCGATTTAAGAGTCCCAAGATGCTCTTTGGAACGAGGAAGACGGGTTTCAATTCCTCTATTCAGAGCAATAAGAAAGCGGTATGAGCGCGACTACGGATGGATATCTTTGCCCCCGCACCTTTCGAGTTGAGAGGAAAACAGGCGTACGAAAAAACCTTAAAGCTACGATTAATGTTCCATCATAGGCATGGTCCTCCGCCCTGACAACATTTATTTGCCGTGGAATTTATGGGAGGAACCTACCAATAAACAACCCACTTGCCCCAGCGAGGCATTCAGGTGCACTGGCCGGGAATGCGTCGTCCCCGGAAGCGCCGCGCCAGAGCTTTGCTAACATCGGACGCCGGAATTCGTAGAATAGAGTACATGCGCCGTTGTTTGCAGTTGCTTGCCGGTATTTGCCTCGCATCATTTTTGCTGCATGCCAATGGCCAGCCGTTCGATCTCTCCGGACCAAAAGTGGATATCCACGTCAAGCGGGGAAATGTAACGCTGCCCGTGTCAGAGGTGCCCAACCTGTTGCCGGGAGACCGAATCTGGGTGCATCCTGACCTGCCGGAGAGCCAGGCCACGAATTTTGTTCTGGTAATCGCTTTTCTGCGGGGTTCTACCAATCCCCCGCCCCCGGGATGGTTTACGCGCGTGGAAACATGGACGCGCGACGTCCGCGACGAGGGAGTCTTTGTCACTGTTCCCGAAGGGGCGCAGCAGGCGCTGCTGTTTTTTGCGCCGGAGACGGGCGGCGACTTTACCACCTTGCGAAGCGCGGTGCGCGGCCGGCCTGGCGCGTTTGTGAGAGCCGCGCAGGATCTGCACGCGGCCAGCTGGGACCGGATGCGGCTGGAAGCCTATCTGGACGACGTGAAGGTGAGCAGCCAGTTCGATCCCCAGAAGCTGAAGGCGCGCACGGAGATGGCGGCGCGCAGCCTGGGAATCAAGATTAACGAGGGCTGCTTTGCAAAGCCGGCTGAAGAACAAGCTTCATGCCTTTCGCAGAACACAGAAGGACTGGTGCTCGACGACGCCAACGCGCAATCGCTGGTGGGCCAACTGGTGAACGGGGACGCTCTGAATCTGATGAACGCCATCAGCTCAACCACCATGGCGGGTGGTGGTCTTTATAGCCCGTACGTGGGCGCAGTGGTGGATATGGCGAAGATTCTTTCTTCGCTGCACACCGCGCACTTCCAGTACATTCCGGCGTTGGCGCTGCCCACGGCCGATAGCCTGAACCTGCGTTTGAACATGCCGCCCTCATTCCGCAATCCGATGTCGGTTGTGGTTGTGGCGCTGCCCCCGATTGGGACGGCCAAGCCGGAACCTCTTCACCCCGTGGACCCTGAACAGGATTTCTGCGCGATGAAGCCGGAACTGGTGCTGCCGGCCGAGGGAGGGCCATTGGTCTTCGCCACCGAACTAACACACGATCTTGTTCTGCATGTGGAGCCAGCCGACGGGAAGGCGAAAGCGGTTGACCTTCCATTAAAGGCCGATGCGGACAAAGGCGGACTGGTTCCCAGCGAAGCGATACCTGCGCTGCCCGATGGAGAGCTGAAAGCCGTGGTTCGCGGCAAGTTGGGGTTTGACGATTGGGAAGGACCGCAGTACCAACTGGTGACTGTGCGCCCGGGCGAATGGGGCGTGAACGCCGCCGATCGATCGGCGCTTGTGGTGGGCCGCGACGACACCATCGAACTGGACGGCCGGACTTCAGATTGCGTGGAGAAGGTGACTGCGCAGATCGCTGAAGACCCGCCTGTCCCGCTCACATGGAAGTCGCGCATGCCCGGCAAACTGGAGATCACGATTCCTCTGAAAAATGCAGAGCCGGGACCGGTCAATTTGGATATCGACGAATACGGGCAGGCTAAACCGGATCGCCTGAAGATGCTGGCTTATGCGGCAGCCGCGTCGCTTAATGGCCTGACGATGAACTCCGGTGACAAGACTGCTTTGCTGTTGGGCACTCGGCTCGATGAGGTGGCAAAGGCCGAGGTTGGCGGCGTCACTTTCATGCCCTCCAAACT
>Ga0208849_1000246_pt1 | contig 52508 bp, 49 predicted proteins | sample NGESurdeep072012_10_FD_184470 | JGI IMG/M metagenome (GOLD analysis project Ga0208849, IMG submission 184470) | Arctic peat soil microbial communities from Barrow, Alaska - NGEE Surface sample 53-3 deep-072012 (SPAdes) | ecosystem: Environmental > Terrestrial > Soil > Wetlands > Peat ... | reverse complement strand
GGTGTCGGCTACCCCGACGAAATCGAGCAATACGCGCGCCTCGGCGTCGACATGATGGATTGCGTTCTTCCCACCCGCGCCGCCCGCCACGCACTGCTATTCACCAGTGAAGGCCGCCTCAACATCAAGAACAAGCAATTCGCAGAAGACCGGTCCCCACCCGACCCAACCTGCTCATGCCCCGTCTGCCGCCGCTACTCACGCGCCTATTTGCGCCATCTCGTGCAGGCCAGCGAGCCGCTCTCCGCCACGCTCAACTCCATCCACAATCTCGCCTACTACCTCAGCATCATGCAGCGCGTGCGTAAGTCGCTCGAACTCCCCACCGATCCTGCCGTCTAAACCAGATCCGCTAGTCACAATTAGTCAAACAGCAGCCGTCATTCGCCCGTTGACACAGCAACCGCCGTCTAAGCCGATAGACTCTCCAGATTCTTGCTGAGAATCACCACTGCCGTCGCCCACAGGGCCACACCCGTTCCCCCTCCGCAGATAGCGGAGCTTAGGGAACTCGCAGAAACAAACAGCGAACCAAAAGCAGCCAACGAAATCGCCGCGCCGGTCCAATAGTAAAGAGGTATTTTGAATAATTTTCCGAGAGGGAAAAAGTGAATCCCCACCACCGCGCCGATCCATTGCCCATAGAGTTCCGGCCGATGGAAGTGGCCCAGAATCGGCCCTCCAACAGAAATCGCGGCGCCCTCCGTCGCGACGATCAGCGCGTATCCGATTCTGTAAAATCTCGTCAGCCGCCTATCTAGCACAACTCTCGGTTCGTGGCGCAGCGCGACAAGGTTCGTAATCGCGCATACAACAAGAATCGCCGTCACCACCACGATTCCACCAAACCACAGTCTTCGTTCGGCCTCAATCACAGCCTCTACCCACCAATAGAGCGCATAGGCGCCGAACCCGGCACAGACGATCGCGCCCACCGCTCTGCCTCGCATGCGAACCAGCAAATCTGGACCTCCGGGGCCAAGAATTCCGCCGGCCTTACTCATTTCATCCCCCGATCCGATTTTTCGCTTGGAAAGGAACTGGACCGGAGGGGAACTTGACTGATCCACATTCCAAATCTTCTCGCACGAATCCCTCCCCTCAAATTGCCGCTCCCAGCAACTGCCTCAGCGCATCCACATATTCGCCCAGCGCCGTGCGCCCCTTCTCCGTCATCCGGTAGAGCGTTTGCGGCTTGCGCAGCACAAACTGTTTCTTCATTGCCACGTACCCGGCTTCTTCCAGCTTCATCAACTGCGCGCCCAGGTTCCCATCCGTCGAGCCGGTCTTTTCTCGCAGCCACGTAAACTCCGCCTCGTCCACTCCCATCAGAAGCGAGAGCACCGCCAGCCGCAGCTTCCCGTGAATCACAGGATTCAACTCGGGCAGCTCAGGCATTTACCGCTCCCTGCCGCCGCCGCCCGCGCGACTCGAGCAACATCGCGTAGATACCGAACACAATCTGGCAGATGAAAATCGCCACCAGGAACGCGATCAGGCTTTGCGTGGCGTTGCCAAACAGGGAGGCCGCCGAAGCCAGCCACCACACTACTGCGCATCCAAACTGGGCCGGCCACTTCAGCAGGATTCCGGACGCGGCAGTGGCCGTTGCCAGCAGCGTCATCACCACGGCCAAAATCACTTGCTGGTCAGCCCTGCCTGTTAGCCCCAGTGGCAACAACAGCGCGAACATCGAAATTCCCATGGCCGTCCAGATGGACATGATGGCCCGCCCCACCGTGGTCATCGGCGTCTTGGCGCTTTTGTGCATCCGTTTTAACACCGTTACATTAAGCAGCCACGTGCCCACCATCGTCACCGGCCACGCCATATAGTGCTGACCCCAGATGGGTCCGCCAAGCAAACCCGTAGACCACGCGATCGCCACGTAAAATGCCACGCCCCACAGCACAATCGACCATCCCCATCTCGTTGTGCTCCGGCGCCCCTGAGCAATCATGCTCTCAATCAGTTCCAGCCGCTCCGTCAACTCCACTTTTTCAGCAGTCATAACATTCCTCTCCCCGTTTAGTCGCTATCGTGTCTTCTTAGTCTCTTGCTTTCTCGTTCCCTTGTTCCCTCGTTCCCTTGTTCCCTGTCTTATGCGTACTCCCACCGTCTTGCCACTCTCCGTGCCACGAGGAAAAACACCACACCGATCCCCACGAGCACTCCTACCTGCGGCCACAGATCCGTAACCGGCAAATCCCGCCAAAAGATTTTCGTGAATCCGTCGATCGCCCAGGCGTTGATGGTCAATAATCCCGCCTTCTGCATTGCCTCCGGCATCAGGAATCGCGGAAACATGCTGCCGCCCACCGACGACATAATCAGAATCACCAGTGTCGACAGCGCCCCCAATTGCGCTCGCGTCTGGCACGCGCTCGCCAGCAGCATCCCGAACGCAGCCACCGCAAATGCCGTACACAATCCCATCACCGCAAATCCCGGCAGATGGCTGAAGAAGTCCAGCTTGAACGCCGACCATCCCCAAAGGAACATCGCTGTCAGTTGCACAAACGCGAGCCCCGTGTTGAACACCAGCTTTCCCGCCAGCAACTTCGTCATTGTCACCCGCGTGCTCAGCACCCGCTCCAGCGTCCCGCTCTCCGCCTCGTCCAGCAGCGCCCCGGCCGAACTGCTCGCCGTGAACATCAGAAACATCACTCCGATCGCCGCCGCGTAAAACGAAATCATCGGGCTTTTCTTGTTCTCGCCCACCACCGCGCGCACGTTCACCGCCACAATCCCCGCGCCCGCCGGCCCGCTCCCCGAATTCCCGCCGTCAGAACTTCCGTTCCCCGTCTTCTCGTCCGCCTCTAATTTCCGCAGCGCCTCCAGCTTCTCGTCCACCTTCGCCTGCTGCGCCGCAGTAAATCCGCCCACGTACTTGTCCGCGTACGTCATCCCTTCGTCCGCCATCGCCGCGGGCATCGACGTAATCGCAGCCTTCTGTAACAGCCCCACTACAATCTGCGGAGCGATCGTGTCGCTCTGGTCGTTCAACAACTCCAGCGTGCTCCCTCCCGCATCCGGCCCGAACGCAATCGGGTGCTGCCCGAATCCCGCCGGAATAATCAACGCCACCGGCGCGTCGCCAGCCTTCACCGCCTGCTCCGCCGTCGCGGCCGTGTAGTCCGGCGGCGGTGGCGCGTTCTTTTTGTCCGAGGCGGGCTTCGTCATCACTACCAGCGACGACTCGCTCGTGAGCCCCTTCACCAGCGCGCGCGACGCCTGGCTCTGGTCCTGGTCCACCAGAATCAGCTTCACCGTCGGCGTGCCGCCGCCAGACCTCCCAAAAATCACCGCGAAGATCGAGAAAAACGCCAGCGGCAACACGAAACTCAACACCATCGCGCCGCGATCCCGTCTCAATGCAATCAATGCCGTCCTTGCAACTTGGAAAATCAATCTCGTAACTCCCTTCCTGTCAGGTGCAGAAATACTGACTCCAGATTCGGCCGTCGCAGCGTCAAATCCTCAAGCTCCAACCCCGCCTTCGTCGCATCGTCCAGCAGTGGAGCGATCTCCCCCGCCTGTTCAATCGTGAACTCCGCCGTCTCGCCCTTCACTCGGCCGCCGTGCCGCTCGGCCCAAGCCTCAATCGCCGCCGTCTGGCCGGCAAACCGCGTCAGCACCTGGCTCCGCTTTCCAAACGTTCTCTCCACCAGCTCTTCATTTGTCCCTTCCGCAATAATCTTTCCGTGATCGATAATCGCGATCCGGTCGCACAGCCGCTCCGCCTCTTCCATGTAGTGCGTCGTATACACAATAGCCGTGCCCGCATCGCGCAGCGCCTCGATCATTTCAAAAATCCGATTGCGTGACTGCGGATCGACTCCCACCGTCGGCTCGTCGAACAGGACCACCTTCGGCCGGTGAATCATCCCCGCCGCCATGTTCAGTCGCCGCTTCATTCCGCCCGACAGAGTCTTTGCCACGTCGTCCTGCTTCTCTTCGAGCGCCGCCCAATTCAGGCACCACGCAATCGCGCCTTTCAATTCCTGCCCCTTCAGCCCGTAGTACCGCCCAAACGATCCCAAATTTTCCCTGCACGTAATCCGCGGATAAATCGAAAGCTCCTGCGGAACCCATCCCAGCGCCATCCGCGCCTCTGTCGATCCCGCCGCCTTTCCCATCACCGTCACGCGCCCGCTGTCCGCATTCACCCGCCCCACCATGCTCCGGATCAGCGTGCTCTTTCCCGCGCCGTTCGGCCCCAGCAAACCCAGGCACTCGCCCGCACGCACCGCCAGGCTCACCCCATCCACCGCCGTCAAATCGCCGAACCGTTTTACCAGCCCGTCAACTTCCAGCGCCGTCCCGAATTCCATCGTTGTCTTCTGCGCACTCGCCGTCATCGTCCCTCTCTCATCTCTTCTCGCCAACCACAACAGCCGCTTTCTTGTTCCCTCGGTCTCTTGTTCCCTGCCACCAGGTGAAGAGTACTCTATATTTTAGAGCAATCGGCGTCAAGAGAATTCTTCCGCATCCACGCGAATTCCCTTGGTACCAAGCTAAATTATTGATTTTAGGGGATAAACTTCCGAAGCGAAGAACCTCCGAGGAGTCCCGGCGCTCGCCGATCAGAGGGAGCGGGGGCCTTCAGGCCCGGAAAACTAACCACTAACTACCAATCACTAACCACTCCACTACAGATGGAAAATAAACACCGGAGCCACCGCCGCCAGACTCGCCGCCACGAGCACCGCCAGCACACCCATCGCCTGCTTCGGCGCCTTTGGCAGCCATCGAATCCCAAACACTAGCAGCGCCGGCAACTGCGCCACCATCAGCAGTTGCCAAATGTGCGCCGTGGGTCCCTCATCCACCTCGTGCGCCGCGCCATACACCGCAATGTGGATCATCACTACCGCTAGCGCCGTCAGCGCCAGCATCAGGGGAACCAGCGCGCTCGGCTGCCTCACCACCGTTCCAAAACTCGTAGTCCGCACTTCGCTCATCATGCCTCCCTGTGTCGGGTCGATATGTGTCGGGTGAATATGCTCGCCGACCGCCCCTCTCACCACGTCCATCCACGTCTTCACATCTCCGCGGCCAGTCTCGAGTAAATCCTCAAACTCCTCGCCATACCGCGCTCTCCAGCGCCGCGGATACATCCGAGTCAGCAAATGCGCGAACCTGCGATTCATCGCGCCTCCAGCCTCTTCAGTCCAGCCTTTGAAAATTCGTTCAATCTCGTCAGCTTCGCGCGCAGTACCTTCAGCCCATCCCCGGTAATCCGGTAAGGGTGCCGCCGCTCCTCGGCGGGCAGCGGCCTGATCCATCCCTGTTGCTCTAGTCGGGCAATCGCTCCATACAGCGCCCCCGGCCCCAGCCGTGTGCCGCACAGTTGCTCTATGTCCTCGATCATCGCGTGCCCGTGCTTCGGCCCGCTTGCCAGGCTCGCCAGCACCAGCAGCGGCGGATCGGAATAATATCCGGGATCCATTTCGCCGTCCGCATTTACTACGTCTCGCGTACTACTCATGACGTACTTATCGCACACACCGCGATCCTTTGCAAGCAAATTCTTAAGGAGGGGGGGGGAGCTTCAGCCTGCGTCGCCATCTTCCTTGTCTCATCGCAAACCGGCCAGCTCTCAGTGCGTCATCGTCGGCACCGCGGTCCCATCTGACCAATCGCCAACCCAGGCCATGAAAGTTGTTACCCGCTCCTCCGGGGCAACTGCCGCCATCACCGGCGATCCCGGCAGATCAGCTCCCCAGCTCTTCGTCGCATCGCCCGCCATAAAAAACATCAAATGTGGATGCCAGTTCTTGCCGACGTCGTTCAGATATTGCTGCTTCGACATCATGTAGCACATCGCTCCCCTCTCCAGCACGGGCAGTTCCTTCGTGTCCAGCGCCAGCGAGATTCCCCGTACAATCTCCGCCTTCGATTTTCCTGCCAGCACCAGTTTGGTCTTCAATAGATAGATATCCGCAACGCTCCTTGCCGCCGCGGGATTGAAACAAATTGGCGCCCGAATCTTAGGATTCCAGAACTCCGCATCATCTGTTTCCGCGCTCCATCCTCGCTCGACGATACACAGAAACCCATTCGTGCCTTTTGCCGCGGTCGTGTATCCGTTCCGTCCCAGCACCATCACTTCGGCCGCATCTGAAATCGACGCCGGCGCACCACTCCGTGCCAGCGCAATCTCAGCATTCCGGTCTGCCATCAAATACGCATCCACAGGAGCCATGGACGCATATTGAGCCTTTGCCACCTGAGCCCGCGCTGGCCGCGCTGCATACAGCATGCCAACCTGAGCGAGTACAACGAATCCGATCATCTTCACTTTTCTATTTCGCACTGGATCCTCCAGGAAACCTATATCGACGCGTATTCTTTGTCATGGAACGCCTCACCGCTTACCGATATTAGATCAGACGGAGAAACGGCCGCTTTCGCACCTATAGAAGGCGCATTTCTCGTGTTTCATTGGCGCCACGCCGGATGATCCGCTTGTACGCTTACGGGGAGGCAATGGTAGTCTTGCGGTCTGATCGTTCGCATTCCGGGGCACGACAATCATCTCAAGAAATAAGATTCTGTCAGCCCCGAGGAGATCACATCCGATGGCGCCCGATCCAAATCCAGCGCGCGACGAGTCAAGCAGCACAAATGCTGTCGCGCAAGCGATCGTCACGCCGCTCACTCGCGCAGCCATCTTTCTGGTCGTGAAGATCAACTCTGATCCCGGCAGCCCTCCTCGGCTGGCGCACGGGAGGAATTGCTGGTCATCGGCAAAGGCACTATGAGTTCAGTAGCCACAATTGAAAGCCGGATCATCGGCAACACCGAGATGACCAATCGCATTCGTTCGCATAATTGGGCCGCCACGCCTCTCGGCCCCGTCGAACACTGGTCTGAGACATTGATTGCAACTATCAACCTCATGTTGCATTCGCCATTTCCAACCATCCTGTCCTGGGGACCGGAGATGGTATTCCTCTACAACGACGCTGCAATTCCCACCTTGATGGGAAAGCACCCCACGGCGCTCGGCGATCTCTATCGCAACGTCTTTCATGAGGCATGGGAACTGGTCAGCGCCGACCTTGAAGCCTGCTTCTATCGCGGCGAGTCACCCGTGCGCGACAACATGTTCATCCCCATCCTCTTGAATGGAGTCATTGAAGACCACTATTGGAGCTATTCGCTCATCCCAGTCTATGAGGACGGAAAAATCGCAGGCTTTTACGATGCGTACCGCAATATGACTGAGATTGTGACTGGAGCCCGAAAGCTTCGCGACAGCGAAACCCGGCTGAAGCTCGCCACTGAAGTTGCAGAACTGGGAATCTTCGTATGGCACCTCGCGGATGATCGGGTCAGTTGGGAAAACGACCGCATGTATGAGATTTTCAGGCGTTCTAGCGCAACCGGCCCGGTCAACCGTCAAGTCTTTCTCGATGAGGTTGTTCATCCCGAATTTAGGGATTCATTCAAGCAGGCCCTGGAAGATACCCTCCAACATGATGCGCCGTTTCGCTTCGAAGGCATAATCCGGCTTCCTGACAACACGCAGCGCTGGATCGAGGTCAATGGACAGCTTCAAGAGCGTTCGGATCAATCCCCCGGACAAATTCTCGGTACGACGCGGGATATCACCCAGATTAAGGAGACCGAGAAAGCGCTCGAAGTCGGCGCAAAGCGCGCTGGCGAACTCGCCGCAATCGTCGATTCGTCCGACGACGTAATTCTGAGCAAGGACCTGAATGGAATCATCACCAGTTGGAACCCCGCAGCTGTTCGCTTTTTCGGCTATTCGGCAGAGGAGATGATCGGCCAATCCATCCTCAAGATCATTCCTCCGCACCTGCACTCCGACGAAAAAGTGATCATTGAAAGCCTGCGCGCCGGCCGCCGCATTGAACACTTCGAAACGGTTCGCATGACAAAGGTCGGCCGGCACATCGATGTCTCCCTTACAATATCGCCGGTGTTCGACGAACGTGGAAAGGTCATCGGGGCGTCCAAGATTCTTCGCGATATATCGGGCCGCAAAAAGCTCGAGAAGTCGTTGCTGCAGGCTGAAAAAATCGCCGCGACCGGCCGAATGGCGGCCACGATCGCGCACGAAATCAACAATCCTCTCCAGGCGGTGGTCAACCTGCTCAGTCTGCTTCGCCCCACTGTCAGCGACTCCAATGGCGTCAAATATCTCGATGCTATCGAGAGCGAACTGCTCCGCGTATCGCACATCGCCCGGCAAACGCTTGGCTACTATCGCGAAAATACCTCGGCCATCGACACCTCGCTCTCTGACCTCGCGCAGCACGCGGTCACGATATACGAGCCTCGATGCAAGGAACTCGGAATCGAAATCCGCAAGTCGCTCGCTTCTTCCAAAACAGCCCGATTGCGCCGCGGAGAAATGATGCAGGTCATTTCTAACCTGCTCTCAAATTCGATCTATGCCATGCAAAGGGGCGGCGTTCTATCCGTCTCTGTGAAAGATGCCGGCCCCGCACCCGATAAAGCCGGCAGGGTATCCGATGAAATCGTTCTGACGATTGAAGACAACGGCGTCGGGATCCAGGCAAACGTCCTCCCTAAAGTCTTTGACGCTTTTTTTACCACCCGCGATACCGTCGGCACCGGAATTGGCTTGTTCATAGCCAGGCAGTTTGTCGAAGGGCACGGTGGCCGCATTGAGATTGAAAGTAGCGACGACGCCAAAAATCACGGCACCAACGTCCGCATCTTTCTTCCTGTCTCTCCCGACTAGGGTTTCTCCATCTCGAGCGAAACTTCCGGCGTCGCTCCATCCCAAGCCTGCCGCCCCCGCAAGCTCCGATGTCCTTCACCGTCAACCCTTCCTGTAGCTGCACTGCATTTGGTGCAAAGAGACATTAACTCTTTTTTAATCAACAAAAATTCTCTAAAATCGCGGCGAAAAAAACGGGCAAAAACTGGCCCAAAATCGACGAAAAATGGCGCTTTTTAACCCAAAAATCGACTTTCAGTCGGGCCGGCCGCCCCGATCAGCCGCTGCGCTTCCCAAGTGCGGGGCCGGTGCACCAACACCGCAAGCTTCTCTGAGGCCTCGCCGCCTCGCTGCAACACCTCAAATCAATCGTCGCCTGCTCGCCGCTGCGAAGTTCGCGTATCTCTGCCCTGACCCCCTCGTCGACCTGCTCGTTGACCTGATCTTCGCTTAACGATAAAATCAAAGAGTTTGGCGATGCACCCATTTGTAGGGTGCGCGGGATGATGCCGGGCTCTCCGCTGAAATCAGCGTGTGTGCGTCCTGCCTCCCGGTGCAGTTTTCAGTTCTGTATCCGCCCCTATTAAGCACACGATTCGCGTTTGCGTCCTGGGATCCATGGCGCTGGAGGATTTGTTATGTACGCAGTCATTCGCACCGGAGGCAAGCAATATCGCGTCTCGCCCGGCGATGTTTTGAAGATTGAGAGCGTTGACTCAGGCAGTCCAACCGTGGAGTTCAGCGATGTGCTGGCAGTTTCCGGTGAGACCGGATCGCTGGCCAAGCCCGCCTCCGCCAAAGTCACCGCCGAAGTTGTCGGCCAGGGTCGCGGCGAAAAAATTCTTGTCTTCCATTTCAAGCGGAAGAAGCAATACAAAAAGCTTCAGGGCCACCGCCAGAACTTTACTGAAGTGCGCATCAAGGCCATCGTGGCTGACGGCGTCACCTACGACGCCGCCAAAAAGTAGGCGAATCCGAAACGCCGCTGTTTTGAAAGGGCATGGCTTTAGCCGTGCCGAAAAGAAGCTAAAGGGAAGCACGGGGCTTTAGCCCCTGAGGGATTGAACCATGGCACATAAAAAAGGTGGGGGCAGCTCCACAAACGGACGCGACTCAAACGCGCAGCGCCTGGGCGTAAAGGCCTTCGGCGGTCAGTTAGTCACCGGCGGCACCATCATCAGCCGCCAACGCGGCACTCGTATCAAGCCCGGTCCCAATGTAGGCATCGGATCGGATGACACGCTCTTCGCCAAGATTTCAGGTCGCGTCAAGTTCACTGACCGCGGAAACCGCGGTCGCTTCGCTTCCGTCGAGCCCGTTACCGAGTAATCGGCGCGGTCTCCAAATTTGGCGCCACTCCAATTTCGCGCTACCGCATCGTATACGCGCACATTTTGCTCCAAATTAAAAAGCCACGGCACTCGCCGTGGCTTTGGTCTTTCTAGTCCCTCGTCCCTAATCCCTGCTTCTATATCTCCGACTCCCGGCCCTTCATATTCCGCGCCAGCACTTTCTCCACCACCCGCTCCACATCCGAAAGGAAAAAGCTGGTGGCGGGCTGCTGCACGGCTACCTGCGTGCCCGTATGGCCCAGTGCCGAAGCAATTTCGTTCCAGCGATGGATGGTCGAGCTTGCGGGCATCAATACCGGCCTGCGAGCCGGCTCCGGAATGATGCTGTAAACCATCCAGATAGCCAGCGTCGCGAGAATGAGCGCTTCGTAAACGATTTGCAGCGGATTGGTAAGCGAAGTAGAAGTAGCGCGCGACATCAACGACGAAAGAACAAAGTCTGCCGAGGACATCATGCCGAAGCCCAATGCGATGCCAAAGGACAAATCGCGCACTGTCAGCCGCAGCGCATTCATGCTCAGGCAGAGAAAGGCAAGCAAGCACAGCTCAAGAACGCTCACTGAGTGCATCAGCCCATAACAAATGTCCGCGATGAGGTCGAGCCCCTTGTGCGCATATGAAATTGAAGTCAGGCTCACAATCATCGAAACCACGGCCGCCCAGCGGAAAATCACAATCGCCAGCTTCGCGATTCCAGGAAACGCCGCCAGCGCCGAGCGGAAGATCTCAATGCAGATGAAAAACAGCAGGACTGTGCTCGCGAGGTAGGTCGCGAAAAATCCGAAATAGTAGATTTGGCCGGCGTGGATGTCTCTTGCCCACGGCTTGGTCTCGAGGTACAGAACGAGCATCAGCAGTGGTGTCGAAATTGCGCGCAACGCGAGGTAGTAGCCCATCGCCGGGAAGCGGCGAGGAAGCCCCTTGCTCCAGAAAAGAATGGCGAGCGCAGCCCAGAGGACAAGTTCAGCCGCGCTCATCGCCGACATTGCAATGTTCAATGGCATAGAGGCTGGTTTGCAATCGTTCCAGCGCCCTCAGGATAGCGCCTATATGCCTAATGGCCCAAACACAAAAGGGTAACGCGCTTCTGGCACTTTCGTGCTATGCAGTACTCTTCGGTTTTCAACGGTTGGAATTCGTGCGGTTGCTAGCGAGCCGGCGCTGTCGGAGCGAAGCATGTGTTGTGCTCTTGGCAGGAGATTGGACCGGGAAGGTTGATCAGCGGACCAGGATCGGTCACGGCAACCGAATTGTGCGAATCGCGAATTTTCGGGTTGGCTGGCGCCAGCGTTGCGCAAGCAAGGCCGGCGATGGCAACGAACAAGCCGAAGAAGCGGATAAAGTTGTTCATCTTTGGTAACCTCTCGAGTTGGATTTTGAAAGGAAATCGCTTTCCTTCATGAGTAAAATCGTAACTCGAAAAATGAATCTAAGTACATTATTTTCATATAGATACTAAACATATACGGCACGAGATTACCAACGTAATATCAGCGCTTCAGCGTGATCCCATCCGTAACCGTTTTCACCCTTTTTCCTCACTTCTCCAGCCCACCTCGCCGCATGGTAAAATAACCCTAGGTGAAGTCGCTTGATAGCTCTTCTTTTCAAGCGGTTACTCTCATTTCAGCGTCGAAATTCGGCCTCGGAAACCCACAACCTCACGAAACCCATTGCGAACGGAAGTTTATGGCGACTGAACTACCTCCCGGCAACAAACCTTCCGGCGATAACGACAGTTACACTGGCGACAACATCAAGGTCCTCGAGGGCCTTGAAGCTGTCCGCCTTCGTCCCGCAATGTACATCGGCTCCACGGGCGAGATGGGTCTGCATCACCTCGTCTACGAAGTCGTAGACAATTCCGTCGATGAGGCTCTCGCCGGCTACTGCAAAAAAATCGACGTCGTCATCCACGTCGATAACTCCATCACCGTCGTAGACGATGGTCGCGGCATTCCCGTCGACATCATGGAGCTTCCCGGTGGCCAGCACATGCCCGCGGTGCAGGTTGTGCTCACCAAGTTGCACGCGGGCGGCAAGTTCGACGCCTCAACCTACAAGGTTTCCGGCGGTCTTCACGGTGTCGGCGTCAGTTGCGTCAACGCGCTCTCGCAGGAGTTCAACGTCGAAATCTGGCGCGACGGCCACACCTGGGAGATGGATTTCAGCGCCGGCATCCCCACCAGTGAGCTGCGCCAGGCAGGCATCAGCAAGCGGCGCGGTACGCGCGTTCATTTCCTGCCGGACAAATCCATCTTCACCGCCACCGAATTCAACTACGACACGCTGGCGCAGCGATTGCGCGAAATGGCTTTTCTTAACAAGGGCCTTGAAATTACCCTCACCGACGAGCGCACCGCCGACGCCAAGACAGGTGAGGCCCGCCGCGCCGAGTTCCGCTACGCCGGCGGCATCTCCGAATTCGTCAAGCACCTCAACCGCGGCAAGTCCGTCCTGCATGACAAGCCCATCGTTATGGAGGCACTTCGCGACGCCGTCGAGATCGACATCGCTCTCCAGTACAACGACGCGTATTCAGAAACCGTGTTCAGCTTCGCCAACAACATCAACACCGTCGATGGCGGCTCGCATCTCTCCGGCTTCCGCGCCGCTCTCACCCGCACCATCAACTTTGTCGGCCAGCAAATGGGCTTGTTCAAAGACATGAAAGAGTCGCTCAGCGGCGATGACGTGCGAGAAGGCCTCGTCGCCGTCGTCAGCGTCAAGCTGTCGCAGCCGCAGTTTGAAGGGCAGACCAAGGGCAAGCTCAACTCTGACATTGCCGGCACGGTGCAGGCTTTCGTCAATGAGCGCCTGGGAATGTTCCTCGAGCAGAATCCTCCCGTCGCCCGCAAGATCATCAACAAAGCAATTGAAGCCGCTCGCGCGCGCGAAGCAGCCCGCAAGGCCCGCGACCTCACGCGGCGCAAGGGAGCTATGGACGGAGGCGGCCTACCCGGCAAGCTCGCCGACTGCAGCGAGCGCAACCCCGAGCGCTGCGAGCTGTATCTGGTCGAGGGCGAGAGCGCCGGCGGCACCGCCAAGCAGGGCCGCGATCGCAAATTCCAGGCCATCCTTCCGCTCAAGGGCAAGATCCTCAACGTCGAAAAGGCTCGCTACGACAAGATGCTCGGCCACGAGGAAATCCGCGCCATGATTACCGCGCTCGGCTGCGGCATCGGCAAAGACGACTTCGACGCCGCCAAGGTTCGCTACGGCAAAATCATTCTCATGACCGACGCCGATGTCGACGGCTCGCACATTCGCACGCTGCTGCTCACCTTCTTCTTCCGCCACATGACGGAGCTCATCAAGCGCGATCACGTCTACATTGCCCAGCCGCCGCTCTACAAAATCAAGAAGGGCCGCTTCGAGCAATACATCAAAGACGATCGCGAATTTGTAAAGGTGATGGTCAACCGCGCCGCCGAGGGCATGATTGTCCGCCACGGCGAAACGGCGGGAAAAATCGAAGGCGCCGACCTGACGCGCTTCATGGCCACGCTCAACGAGTATTTGGGATTTGTAGAAAAGGTCGACAAGCGCATCCGCAACGAAAAGCTCACCGAGATGCTGGCTCGCGCGGAACTCACTCAGCGCGCCGATTTTGCCTCGAAAGACGGCAAGGGAACTCCCGAAAAAATCACCGCTCTGTATAAGCAGCTCGTCGAGCTCGCTGACGAGTTCCAGTTCAAGCGGGTTGACAAGCCCCTGGAAGATGAAGAGCACCACACCTGGTCCATCAAGGTCATCGACTCCCAGGGCGCAGAACGCAACATCAACTGGGAGTTGGCTGCCAGCCCCGAGTTCCGCCAGATGATGGCTAAGTTTTCTCTTATCAAAGAATTTTTGGAACCGCCGTTTCTCGTCGAGTTCGCGCCCAAGGCCGCAGCCGCCGCAGCAGAGGAAGAAGAAGAAGCCGAAGGCCCCGAAACCAATGTCGGCGGTAACCCTGAAACCAAGGACGAAACCAAGGCCGAGCCCAAAACGGAGACAAAGGCGGCCGCTGGCCGCGGGGCCAGCAAGCTGCGTGAGCCTGTGGAAAAGCAGACCGCCCGCGAGCTCTTCGCCTATATCGTCGAACAGGGCAAGAAAGACTATCAAGTTCAGCGCTACAAAGGCCTCGGCGAGATGACGGCCACGCAGCTCTGGGAAACCACCATGGATCCCGAGCGCCGCACATTGCTCGTCGTCAAGCTTGAGGACATCGCCGAGACCGAGGCCATCTTCACCACGCTGATGGGCGAAGACGTCGAAGCCCGCCGCAAATTCATCGAAGACAACGCCCTCGACGTCAAAAACCTCGACATCTAACCTGCCGGGGGCCGCCACTGTTCATTGGTTCCTCCGGGCGCCTCCTTTGGGCTTCCCGTTTTTTTGACTTCCCTTAAGGAGTGAGAGTCATGAGCTTCCATTTCCGCATTACTTCCCTCGCCGCGCTGGCCCTGGTTTCGGCCCTCTCACTTGGTGGATGCAAATCGTCAACCCAGCAGGCCGACAATTCGCCGGCAAGCACCACCAATCCTTCAGGCTCAGTCGCTTCGCAAGCGCCGCCGCCTCCCGTCACCGTTGATCTGCCCGCAGGATCGCGCATCCGCGTTCGCCTCGACCAGGACCTTGGCTCAAAAATTAGCACTCCCGGCCAGTCGTTCAGCGCCACGGTTGCTGAAGATGTGGTCGTCAACGGCCAAACTGTAATCGCCAAAGATTCCCGCGCCGACGGAACCGTCATTGACGCCAAGCCTCTGGGCCACATCAAGGGCGGAGCCTATCTCTCCATCCGTATTGACCGCGTGCATACCAATTGGGGCAACTATCCGGTCGCGACCAGCTCCATCGATCGGGCGGAGAAGGGCAAGGGCAAGCGCACGGCTCTCATGGCGGGCGGCGGCGGTGCGGTCGGAGCCATCATCGGTGGCATCGCGGGTGGCGGCAAAGGCGCGCTCATCGGCGCTGCGGCCGGGGGCGGTGCAGGCACTGCCGGAAGCGCATTCACCGGCAACAGGCAGATATTTCTGCCCGCCGAAACGCTACTGACATTCCATCTGGAACATCCCGTCCATATTGTTGAGCAGCAGTAAACAGCGTCACCGCTTCAGCATCATCCCCGCCCAATCGCCCCACATGCTCGTCATCGCCAGCCTTCCCGCCATCAAAGTCACCACCGCGTAGACGGCGAGGCCCACGGCAAACGGTCGATCAAAGCTGCGTGTCAAAGCCGCGCGCACCACCAGCAGCAGCAATCCCAGGCTCACAACCGGCCCGGAGATCCCTATCCAATGGTGACCCCCGAAGATCGCGCCAACCTGTGCGATGCGTCCCGTGGCCCCGCTCACGATCGCCAGGCACGCCAGCATCATCATCGGCCGATGAATGCGCGGCCGCTTGCGGTTGAGCACGCCCATCGTTACGAACGCCGCGAACAGCGCAATCTCCGTAAACATGACAAGCAGAAACTGCGGGCCCGGCCAGTGGAAAATCACCTGTTCCGGCGCCACCTGGATCGACCGGAAAGCCACCAGCGGCCCAGTCACTACGATCAGCGCGGCAATCCCCACCACGCCCCAGCCCAGCGTCATGTGCACGCGGCGATTGTGTGTCGAAATGAGCAGCGCCTGCACAAAGAACATCACGAACCAGAGAAAGATCGCGCTCGAGTGCGCCACCACAATGGCCAGTATCGTCGGCGCGATCGCACTGCCGTCGGGGTGCTTGCCATGAAAGATGTATTGCTGAAAGCCGAGGACAGTGAGAATCAGGAAAATGGTCCCGGCGACAGTGTAGAAAAAGCGGTCAGGCTTCATCCGCAATCTCCTCTTTTGATTTCAGAAACAAGGAAAAGTCGCGACACTTCGAATGCCGCGCTCAAAGCTTAATGGGTCCTGTGGTTAGGCCCATCATACGATCCCGTCCGCCGGTTTCTCAAGAGAATTTGGGCTGCGACGACGAATTTGAGCGGGCGAAATTGACGGGGCATACGCGTTAAGGTGAGTGCGAGATTCGAAGCGATAACTTTCTCGTTAGTGGTCGATTACTTTTTGCCTGCGCTACGCTGCTTTTTCGTCTTTTCGGCATGCAGTTTTCGATTTTTTGGTATACCGCCCCTCCCCCCGGTATGTCATACTTCCATATTTGATTTTGAAGGGTTTAAGGGAGGGCCTCATACCTTTTGCCATACGGTATGCATACCTCCCATACCTCGCCGAGCGGAGCTGGCGGGGTTGGCGACAACAGCGCTGGGCAGGGATATACCGGGGTCGCGGAAAGATCCGACCGAGTGGCCAATACTTACCGCAAAATTAGCAGCAATATTCGGATCTTTTGCACCGAATTTGGTGCAGGCCTAGTCAATTCCAAAGGACTTACGGCCTGAAAATCGCACAAAAAGTGCCAAAAATTTTTTCTTAATTAATTTCACTCTTGTGGTGGTCAGCGCCAGTGAAGACGCAAGGACGCGATTCAAGGAAGCGCCGTTTTGCGCTTTCGGAAACAGGTTCTGGTTGGGTGCCTATGGAACAAGTATGCGCTTAACGGGGGAAATGATCGGCAAAGTTGGCGGAAGTATTTGGGGAGTGTTTTCAGCGGCTTGAGTGTAAAGCGCAGCGCCCTGCACTTTACATGAAGAGCGCGGCGCTTACTTGGGGGCTTCGATCTCCAGTGTGGCGATATCGTCGCCGCCATCGAGGGTTATCGAAGGCTTTTCGGATTTACCAATTGTGAGGAGTACGGGCTTGCAGATGATCTCTCGCACAATGAGATCGGTTAGGAATCGCTCTGTTCCTGCAGCCCGGACCAGAATCGACGTGTCTGAGGTCATCGCCACCACGTGTTCTCCCAATCCCACAAGCCCCGCATCGGACGCCATTAGTACAGCCTGCACGCAAAGGCTCATGCTTCCGCCAAAAATACGCAGTGCGTTGCCGATCAGACCGAAATCCTGTTCAAGTACGCCCTGCCCTGCGTAATGCGTGCGGATTGGATCGAACGGGAGGTGTGCGCGCACGACAGGGATGCCTCTCTCGTTCAAGGTCTGAAGTACGCTTCTTGGAATACAGTGCTCAGCCGGGTCCCCCGCAGTGAATTGGGATTGACTGGGGAAAGTAACGGCGACTAGCTCAATGTGGGAGTATTGTTCCTGAGAATGATATTCGTCCAGAGCCATCATTACGCCGCGCCCGGCGGATGTGAAGATGATGACTTTCCCGACTCGATGTGCAAGTGCAGCCGCAAATGTCGCCTGAAGGCAGCGGGAAAGATTCTCCTTGCCCTCCTGCATGAAGTACTCGGTTGGATATTGGAAACCGGGTATCATTCTGGAGCTATGACCTCAAATCCAAATATCTCAGTTAGCGGTTTCTGGGTCGCTCGATGTTGTTCTACAGCGCGGATAAAGCTGAACGGCGTAAGACTGTCAAAATTTAACCCGACGAGGCGCTCTTTGGGGATGTGGTCTTCACCCTCATAGTGGGCATGGCGCTGAGACCGATGGTCGATATCGATTCGCAAAATGCAGCGGTCTTCCATGACCGGAAATTCATCATCATCTCGCTCCTCGCTACACGGGCCATAGTGATAAGAAAAATACTGAAGTCGCCCGCCGCCGCCCTCTCTTTTGGAGAGTTCGCGGTAGTGTTCGTAGATGCGGATATACATCCCGTCGTCGTAGATTATTGCAAAGATGACCGACCAGGGAGCGGCGGGATCGTTGACTGCCTCAACTTTTGGATCGACAACCGAAAAGCCCGATCGCAGGACAATGGTGTTGCATTCGCCCTGAAACCAAGCTTGGTAATCATCGAGTGTGCAGTTGTCAGGCCGCAAGTGCTAGCGCATCGTGTGTGTTCTCAAGCTCCTCGGGTTGAAAGGGGGCTTTCTTCCCATAAATTGAGCGTAGAGAAGATGGAATGCTACAGCTAGCAGGCGCATCATGGCTCCGCCGGCTCGCAGCTCTGAGCAGGTCGCACAGTGACAGCCACTTCTGGGCGTCGAAATCCGACATCTGATCAGCAGCTGATTCGTCGAAGCAACCTTTCGGGATATTGTGGAGGCGGGCGAGTGCAACCAGCTTCGCTGTCACTTCTTCCTCCGAAAGTAGCTTACGCTTAACAGTGATCATGTCAGATACTCCTTCTAGAATTTGCAAGTGTCGCATTTTACGGTTGGAAATGCCGTGATTCACACCGCATGCGATACGACAAATTCGTCACGGCGGTTCTTAGGGCAAATAGCGTTCCGTGCTTCCCGGCCGCCCCTCAGGACTTTTTAGACGCGCATAATCTCCAACCAGTTTGCCGAACTCGCAATTGTATCGGCAGTTTTGCGCTTTGCGCTAGAGATATTATGCCTGATTCCGGCGCCCGACGTACTATAGGGAGATGCTTCTTGGTGGCTATCTACTTTGATACGTTTGTGTTAGCCATTCCTATTAGCCTCTTTTCTCGCCTTTCGGCGTGATTCTTACCGCGAATCCAAAAGGAAGCAGCGGCGCAAAGGAGCGATTACGGCGAGATTACCCGCCGTAAAGAGAGCCTGATTGAACGTTAATACGACAAGTATGCGCCCAAAGGTGGAAATGATCGGCAAACTTCGCGGAAGTATTTGGGCTGTGTTTTCAGCGGGTTGGCGTGGTTTCTTGCTTCGAACCGGTTGACAGAGGGAACGGGACTAGGGGCTGGCGAGTAGTAACGAGTAGTAAGTTGATAGCGATAGGAAGGACAGGTTTATGAGCAGAATCAGCCAGGCAGTTATTGTGTTTGTGTATGCGGCGGCGTGCGTGGGAGCCGCGGCGCAGCAAACAGCCTCGAATCCGCTGGCCGCGTCGCACGTGTTTGCCTACGAAAACATGACAGCGAAGATCGCGCCCAGCGGCGTCGTGAGTCGCCGCGCATTCAGCGGAACGCTCGCGACCGGCGAGGCAATATCCGTGCACGAGACGATGCAGCCAGCCGGAATCGCACCCAATCCCGCACACCGCATTCAACATTCAGAGCTGATCCTGGTTGAAGAGGGAACGCTCGACTACACGCACGACGGCAAAACCGAGCGCGCCAGCGCGGGCAGCATCATCTACATCGCGCTCGGCACCTTACACTCCGTCCGAAACGTAGGCGACGGGCCAGCGAAGTATTTGGTGATCCAGATTGGCGGAGATACTGGGAAGCAGTAAAAGCGGCCAATAGCCAATAGCCAATAGCCGATAGCCGATAGCCAATAGCCAATAGCCGATAGCCGATAGCCAATAGCCAATAGCCAATAGCCGATAGCCAATAGCCAATAGCCGATAGCCAATAGCCAGTAGCCAATAGCCAATAGCCAGCAGCCAATAGAAAACTAGAAGCAGCGCCTCACGCGGCGCGAACCTGTCCGCGCCCGTGGCGCTTGACGGCGTACATGCGCGCGTCAGCGGTGCCGATGATCTCATGCATATGCCAACCATCGCGGGGCGCGGAGGCAATTCCCACGCTGGCGCTGACTTTGAGCGTGAGCCCGTTCTTCATTTCGAATGGGGTTTCCATGAGCGCCCGGTGAATTCCGCTGGTCAGTTCCAATGCAAGGTTTTCTGGAGTTTCAGGCATGAGAATCACGAATTCGTCACCGCCGTAGCGGAAGCAAAGATCCTGCGGGCGAGCCAGTTTTTGCAGGCGGCGGCCGACCAGGGCAAGCAGTTCGCTGCCGACGATGTGCCCCTCGACATCATTGACCAGTTTGAAGTAGTCGAGATCCCAGAAGGCGAGGCTGAGAGGCATGTTGAGTTTTTCAGACCGCTGCAGCTGGGGGCAGAGAACGCTGTAGAGGTGCCGCACGTTGAAAAGGCCGGTGGTGTCATCGGTGATCGTCAACTGTTGGATGCGCGCGACGTCGTGGGCATTTTCAATGGCGATGGCGGCGTGATCGGCCAAAATATGCAGAAAGGCAATGGAATAATCAGACATTTCGGCGCGCGGATTGAGAATCTCGATGACGCCCTGCGTACCGGTGCGCCCGCGTAGCGGCAGTGCAATGACCGATCTTACGCTGGAGATTCCGGGAGTGGCAGATTGCTGGACGCGCGGATCGCCCTCGGGCTCGGGCACGATGAGCGTCTCCCCGTGCTCGAGTACCCATCCGGCGACGCCCTCACCGCGCTTGACGCGAAGGCCGCGCAGAGTTTCCTGCTCCTCGCCCGCGGCGATGGCGTAGTAAAGATCCTGGGTGGTTTCGTCGAGCATGAGCAGCGCCCAGAACTCCGCTTCGACCATTCGCTCCATTTGCTCGAGAATGGTGCGCAGAATTGTGTCCAGATCGAAGCTCGACGTGAGCGACCGCGCCAACTGATGAAAGACAAGCAGATCGGCGAGCGGGATTCTTTCTTCCGTCTCGTTTGGCATGTTCAAAACCCTGGGGGTGGATCGACCCTATTCTTTCATGAATCGTTCGCAATGCGAATTAGACAAGGCCCGCAACATTCTTATTACAATTCATGCGGAAACTCTTCGCCGTGACGGCCAACCGGTCGATCATGCGCCCATGCCCGATCGTGCGCCGATGTGCACCCGCGGCTAAGCGCCGATGTGCACCCGCGGTCAGCCGCCGATGTGGACCATCGACCGGGAGGGTTTCAGGAATCCTGGTTCGCCGATGTGGTGGCGGGCCTCCTTCTCCTGGATGGTCTGAACGATGTAGGCGCGGAGTTCGTCGTCACCCGCGCCTGCGCGAAGGCGACCGTAGAGATCGTGCTCGACTTGCGAGAAAAGGCAGGTGCGAATCTTCCCGTCGGAGGTGAGGCGCACGCGGCTGCATGCGCCGCAGAACGCCTGGCTGACGGGCGCGATGATGCCGATTTCGCCAACGCCGTCAGCAAATGTGTAGCGGCGTGCGGTTTCGCTGGCCTCGCGCGGCGGCAGTTCGACGAGCGGCAGGGCGCGGCCGATGCGCGAGACGATTTCGCGCAGCGTGACGACAATTTCGGGCGTCCAGAGGCGGCCCTCTTCAAGAGGCATGAACTCAATGAAGCGGACGACGACGTCTTCTTCGCGGGCAAAGCGGGCAAAGCCTTCAATCTGGTCGTCGTTGAAGCCGCGCAGCAGCACGCAGTTGATTTTGAGGGGCGTGAGCCCGGCGGCGCGCGCGGCGCGAATTCCGGCAAGAACTTTGGCGTGGCTGCCTTCGACGCGCGTGATTCGCTCGAAGGTCGCCGCATCGACAGCGTCCATGCTGACCGTGATGCGGTTCAGGCCGGCGTCCTTGAGCGGTTGCGCAAGCGAGTCCAGCAAATGGCCGTTGGTGGTGAGCGCAAGGTCAAGCTTGTCGCCGTTAAGGGTGCGCAGGCGCGAAAGCTCGCGAACCAGGTCGACCACATCGCGCCGCAGCAGCGGCTCACCGCCGGTAATGCGGACTTTCGAGATGCCAAGACCGACAAAGACGCCGATGAGGCGGAGGTATTCATCGAGGGCCAGTTCGGGATACTGCGCGCCCAATTCGCCGGTGCGGCAGTAGATGCATTTGTAGTTGCAGCGGTCGGTGATGGAGACACGCAGATCGTGGATCACGCGGCCATGGCTATCCGTGAGGGCCGGATGCGACGCCTGTGCCGGGAATGCGGAGATGGAAGAGGCAGCCATTGGCAACTTCAAGCGTATACCCTTTTCGGAGCCGGCTGAAAGGCACGGCCTTTTGGAGCTGGCGGCAGACTCGGCCCTTTTGGAGCCTGCTGATAGGGCTCGGCCCAGATGCGGCCGCGCGGCGGAAGGGAAGCGGTAGCATGAAAGAGCGAGTGTGCTGCGGCTCGCGAATTGCCGATATCGGCGAAGGGACGAGTTGGCAATGGTACAAGTCGGCGAAGGGATAAGGAAGATGGCCGTAACGGGAGCCAGACCCGCGGGCGCTGTGGACGAAGCCGATGCGGCAGTGGCCGTGCGGCAGATGTTTGACTCCATTGCGCCCCGGTACGACCTGCTGAATCATGTGCTCTCAGCCAATGTGGACCGGCTGTGGTGGCGAAGGGCTGCGCGCAGATTTCAGCCGGTTCTCGCGCGCCCTGAAGCGGCCATTCTCGATATTTGCTGCGGCACCGGCGATCTGACCATGGCGCTGCTCAAGCTGCGGCCGCGTGGAGCAACGCCGATTCTGGCCGGCGATTTTGCGCCTGCCATGCTGCGGCGCGGGGCCGAGAAGTTTGGAAAGAAGGCGAATCCGAATCGCAAATCGGCGGATTCCGCGCCTTACGCAGTAGCTATCGAGGCCGATGCGCTGCATCTGCCGCTGCGCGCCGAGTCACTCGACCTGATTGTGACCGCGTTTGGCTTCAGGAATCTGGCGAATTATGAGGCTGGCCTGAAGGAGTTTCATCGCACACTGAAACCGGGCGGGCAGTTGGGAATTCTCGAGTTCAGCGAGCTTGGAGGATTGCTGGGCAAGGCATATGGCTTGTACTTTCGGCGCATGCTGCCTGCGATTGGGCGCATGATCTGCGGGAAAGATGGAGCCTACAATTATCTGCCCACGTCCGTGGGGAATTTTCCGCCGCCGCAAACGATGCTGGAGATGATGCAGCGAGCGGAGTTTGAAAAGTGCGCATGGCAGCCGTACACGTTCGGAATCGCGGGGCTATACAGCGCGATGCGGCCCGCTTCAGGAGTTAGATGACCACCAGCGCCTCCAGTTCGCGAGGGACCCAGCCTGCCGCGGCGAATTTCTCCGCCGAAAAGCAGCGCGTGGCTCGGCACTCGATGGCGGCCGCTGCGGTAATGACGCTCCTCAAGATCGGCGCGGGCTTGCTCTCCGGATCGCTCGGAGTGCTTTCAGATGCGGCACACTCGGGGCTCGACCTTGTAGGCGCGGCGCTGACGTACTTCTCCGTTCATGTGAGCGACAAGCCGGCCGACGAAGATCACACCTACGGTCACGGCAAGATCGAGAATCTCTCGGCTTTCAGCGAAGCAGGACTGATGGCTTTGTCCTGCGCGTGGATCATCTGGGAAGCTGTGCAGCGAATCTTCTATCGCACAGTGGAGCTGCACCACTCGCTTTGGCCGGTGCTGGTGCTGATGACTTCGATCGCGGTGGATATCTGGCGTTCGCGTCAACTGCGCGCGGTGGCCGTGCGGACGGGATCGCCGGCACTGGCGACCGATGCGTTCCATTTTGCTTCAGATATATGGGCAACGGCGGCGGTGCTGGTGGGGCTCGGCGCCGCGTGGGCGGGCGAGCGATTCCAGATTGGCGCGCTGCGCTATGCCGACCCGCTTGCGGCTCTCGTGGTATCGCTGATGATTTTGCGCATGACGGTGCGGGTGGGCCATGAAGCGGTGGCCGCGCTGGTGGATGAGATCCCCGCGGAGACGAGACGCCGGCTGGTGCGTGAGGTAGAACGCGTGGATGGAGTACTGGCCGTGGAGCGGGCACGCGTGCGCCGGGCGGGCGCGGGGTATTTCGCCGACGTTACGCTGGCGCTGCCGCGGCGATTCACGTTTGAGCACACGGGCGAACTAGTCGAGGCCGCTACCGCTGCTGTCCATCGCGCGCTGCCCGGGGCCGATGTGGTCATCCACACCATTCCGCGCGAAACCAAAGCGGAAAGCATCTTCGATCGCGTGCGCGCCGTTGCCGCTCGCAACAACGTATCTGTGCACGAGCTCAGTATCCAGACGCATCATGGGCGCCTACAGGTGGAGTTGCACGTGGAGCTCGATGAGACCCTGGCGCTCCGTGACGCGCACAACTTTGTCACTGCGATGGAAGCGGAGATTCTGCGCAATGTTCCGGAGGTCGACTCAGTTCTGACGCACATTGAGAGCGAGCCGGCGACTATCGAACAGCCGGAGGAAGAGCTTGTCGAAGATCGCAGGCTGGAGCAGGCGTTGCGCTCAGCAGCCGCGGCGTTTCCCGAAATTGTCGATGTGCACGCCATCACCGTCGGCCGAACGGGAGAGCACGTCTCGCTCACCTGTCACTGCACGTTGCCCGACGAACTTCCCATGAGCCGCGTGCATCAGGTGATCACCGCGCTTGAAGACCGGTTCAAGCTGGAATGCCCGGAGGTGTTTCGAGTGACCATCCATCCGGAGCCGGTAACGGATAATACGCGATAGGGCGCAAGAGGATGCTTTCAATTGAAGTTATGAAGTGTGGAAGATAATTATGAACACCGCTCCAATCGCACGAGTCTTCCGGATCGCATGGCTGCTGATGCTGCTGGTGACTGTGGGATTGCTGGCGGCGATTCTTACCATGCGGGTTGCCATTCATGGCGCCGAGGTGCAGGTGCCTGCGCTCAAAGGGATGACGACCGCGGACGCGCGAAGTGTGGCGGCGGGGCTCGGCCTGAGACTGGACGTGGACAATCGCTACTACTCGGCCGATGTAGCGGCGGGGCACATTCTTACGCAATCGCCCGAGGCCGGCATGGTGGTGCGGCGCTCGTGGCGAGTGCGCGTGGCGGAGAGCCTGGGAGCACAGAGGGTGGATGTGCCGGACGCGGTGGGCGCCAATGAGCGCGTGGCTGAGCTTGAGTTGCGGCGAGCCGGCCTTGAGGTTGGCGTGATTGCGCGGCTGCCTGATGGCTCCGTGCCCGAAGGAACCGTGCTGGCGCTGGATCCGCCGGCCCACGCGCAGGGCATTGAGCAACCCAGCGTCAACTTGCTTTTGGCTGCGTCCGACGATGAGACGCCGGATGGGTATGTGATGCCCGACTTGACCGGGTGGCAATTTGCGAGCGCGGAAGCGGCGCTGAAGAAAGTTGGTATCAAGACCGCGGCGCCGAGTTTTGTGAATGTGCCGGTCGCGCCTGCGGGCAACGACGACGCGACGCCAAAACCGATGGTGAGACCGGGCCAGGTGCTGGTGCAATCGCCCATCGCGGGCGCGCGCGTGGACCAGAGCACAATCGTGAACTTGACCGTGGCCAAATAGTCGAGCATGGGAGACCAACTGGTATGGGATTGAGCGAGGATTTAGAAAAGATCGCCCTGCAGGAGCGCGAGTTGCGCCTGCCGCGTCTGGATGCGAGCGTGGCGTGGGAGCTTGGCGGCCGGATTAGAGAGATGGCGCTGGAACGTGGGCTCACGCTGGTGGTCGATGCGCGGCGATTTGGGCAGCCGCTGTTTTATGCGGCCATTGACGGAACGACTCCGGACAATCCTGAATGGGTGCGCCGCAAGAGCAACGTGGTGGCGAGGTTCCATCGCAGCTCGTATGGCGTGGGAATGACCCAGAAGCTGAAGGGCACCACACTCTTTGAGCGCCAGGGCCTGCCGGTTACGGATTACGCGGCGGATGGCGGATCGTTTCCGCTGCATGTTGAAGGTGCGGGCGTGGTGGGCAGCGTGACGGTTTCCGGGCTGCCGCAGCGCGACGATCATAATCTCGTCGTAGAAGCGCTGTGCGCAATGCTGGGGCGGGATTTTGCGGCGCTGAAGCTCGGGCCGGAGCAGACCTAGAAGCGAAGCATACGCCTAACTTGCAATCTACGCAGTCTTCTCAATCAATGCGACAAAGAACCCGTCTGTGGGCAGGGTGCCCGGCAGTAGGAGCAGCGCGCCTTCAGTCGTCAGGGAATCGAGCAGCCGTTCCGCGTCGGCGGTGAGGATTCCAGCCTTAGCCAGCGTTCGGATGCGCGGCTCAAGAGAAACCTGCCTAGCATTTTGGTTTTCCGCGATGACCGCAGTAATGACCTGCTCATTTTCTTCGGGATCGAGTGAGCATGTTGAGTAGACAACGCGGCCGCCTGGGCAAACTGCTCTTAAGGCCGCCGACAGAATCGCCCGTTGGCGTTCAGCGTGGCGGCCCAAATCTTCCGGCCGCAGTCGATGGCGAATCTCCGGATTGCGGCCGAGGGTTCCAGTACCGCTGCAAGGCACGTCAGCAAGCACCAAATCAAATGCAGAATCTTCGTTGAGCGCAGTTGCGTCGGCGAGCCGGCATTCGATGCGCGCCGAATGCGCACTAAGGCGCGTAGTCAACTCGGCAAGCCGTCTCTGGCTCAATTCGCGAGCCAGAATGTGCGCCTGCGGGTGACGTTCGGCCAGGATGAGGGTTTTTCCGCCGGGCGCGGCGCATGCATCGAGAATGGTTTTGGCGATGGTCTCGATCTCGCGGCCGGAATTGTCAGTGGCGCACGCGGCTAACTCGGCGATCAATTGCGATCCTTCATCCTGCAAACGCACGCGGCCCTCGCGAAAGGCCGCGGTTGCGGTGACATCGCCGGAAGCGACTCTGCGCGCTGCGGTGAGGATGGCGGCGGGTTCCAGACGAACGCCGGCGGCGAGCAATTCAGTCTCGATCAATTCTGTTTCGACGGCGGCGGCTTCGTTCGCCACATGGGGAAGGCGCACGATTCGCGGAGGCTGGGTCTGTCCGTGGCGGCAGATGGCGCGCGCAGCTTCCAGGCCGTAGAAGCGCGTCCAGCGTTCGACGAGCCACGGAGGGTGAGCATGAGCCAAGGCGAGTGCAGCCGCGGTTCCCTCAGGGGCTAAAGCCCTCCCAGATTCTGCGACGTTTTCGGCACGACTCAAGCCACCCCTGCGACGAGGACCTGTCGCAGGGGACCCCGGCGCGTCGTGCCCCTCCAAAGCTGATTCGGCCTCGTTGGTTTGAGCCCCGGCGAGTTTGCGCAGGACGGCATTCACCAACCCGGAGGCAAAGCGATGGCCGGACTTCTTGGTCAGCTCGACGCTTTCATCGATAGCGGCGTGCGCGGGGACGCGATCGAGAAATTGCAACTGAAAGGCTCCCATGCGGAGGGCGGCAGAGACTTCAGGATCGAGTTTGGATTTTGGCTTGGCGATCAAGAGCTTGAGTTGCTCGTCAAGACGAATCTGCCAGCGAAGCACACCGAGCACGAGAGTCGTTGCCAAGTGACGATCGGCAGGCGAAAGCGCGTCGATTGCTTTTGAGCGCAGCAGATCATCGGAGTGACTATTGCCACGCTCAACTGCCAGCAGCACTTCGAATGCAGCTTTGCGCGCTGGAGAGATTGCGGCCACGGCGCTCAACCGAGGCGTGCATCCGCGGGCAGCGGATTGCCGCGCAGAAACTCGTCGGTGGTCATGCGTTTTTTGCCTTCCAACTGGACTTCGAGGAATTCGAGCCAGGTATTTTCGGCGCATGCGGCCAAAAGACGATGGCTCTCGACAACAATCCAGCCCGGCTCGGCAAAGCCGAGGCCCTCTGCGTAGCTGCCGCGCGTAACGGTCATGCGATGCACGATGAGCTTTTTCCCATTGAGAGCGGTGAAGGCGCCGGGCCACGGCTGAAATCCCCGCCAACGATTGTAGATTTCGTGCGCAGTGCGTGATGAAAAATCGATGCGGCCATCTTCGCGGTCGAGCAGCGGCGCGAAGGTTGCTGCCTCGTGGCTCTGCGGTTGCGGATGAATTGAGCCGTTGGCCAGACCAGCCAGTGTTTCGACGACCAGCGGAGCACCGGCACGCGCGAGCAATGGAAAAAGATCGACGGAAGTCTGGTCCGGCCCAATTTCGACGGTTTGCTGAAGCAGAATTGGCCCAGTGTCGAGCCCTTCTTCCAAAAGCATGGTGGTATTGCCTGTGTATGCATCGCCCATCGCAATCGCCCATTGAATCGGCGCAGCGCCGCGGTATTTCGGCAGCAGCGAAGCGTGCAGATTGATGCATCCAAGCCGGGGCAGGGCGAGCATCCACGGCGGAATGATGCGGCCATAAGCGACGACAACAATCGCGTCTGGAGCAATCGCCTCAAGCTGCGCGCGAAACTCCGCGTTGCTACGAATTTTTTCCGGCTGCGCGACCGAGAGCCCGGCGGCGAGTGCTGCCTGCTTGACGGCCGGAGCAGTAAGTTGCTGATCACGCCCTGTGGGCCGATCAGGCTGCGAAACCACGAGCGCAATTTGGTGGCGAGCCGCGAGCAGTGCCTCAAGCGGGGGGACGGCAAACTCGGGAGTGCCGCAAAAGACGAGCTTGAGGCCGTTCCCAGCTTTCGTCATGTCAGGCTTACCACGTTCCGTCGTTTTGCATTTTACGAATCTTGCGCAGATTCAGGCTGCGCTTGAGCGCGCTCATGCGGAAGATAAAAACGATGCCGTTGAGGTGATCGATCTCATGCTGGAATGCGCGCGCCAGCAGTTCATCACCGTCCATCTCAAACCATTTGCCGTTTTCGTCCTGGGCGCGGATGCGAACCTTGAAGGCGCGGACGACCTTCTCGCGAATGTCGGGAAAGCTAAGGCAGCCCTCTTCTTCATACTGCCTGCCATCGCTCGAGATGATCTCGGGATTGATGAGCACAAGTTTTTTCGCGGGATCCTTGCCCATGCTGAGATCCACGACGGTGATGCGTTTGGAGACGCCGACCTGGGGCGCAGCCAGGCCGATGCCCTGCGAGGCGTAGGTGGTCTCGAACATGTCGGCGACCAGCTTGCGCAACGCGGCGTCGAATTCTGTGACTGGCTCGCCGGGCTGCTCGAGAACCGGCTCAGGATATTTGACGATCGTCAGAATCATTGCCGCCGCTAGAAGCTCCGTATCTGTTGGATGTATCCGTCAAAATTCCGCTTCAATTCCAGCAGAGAGTCGCCGCCGAATTTCTCGCGGGCCAGGTTGGCAAGGACCAGCGCGACCATGGCCTCCGCGGCCACGCCGGCAGCCGGGACGACGCAGATGTCGCTGCGTTCGTAGCTGGCGCTGGTGGCCTCGCGCGTATCAAAGCGCACGGACTCCAGAGGCTGGCGCAGCGTGGAGATGGGCTTGAGATAGCCGCGGACGACAATGTCTTCGCCGTTCGAAACGCCGCCCTCAATGCCGCCAGCATTGTTGTGCGGGCGGGTAAAGCGAGTGGGCTTTCCCGGCTGATTCTCGCTTGCGTAGTGAATGGGATCGTGGACGCGCGAGCCGAAGGTCGCGGCGGCGGCCACTCCGCGGCCGATTTCAACGGCCTTCACGGCCTGCAGGCTCATGACCGCCCAGGCGAGCTGACCGTCGAGGCGCTCATCCCAGTTGGCGTAGGAGCCGAGGCCGGCAGGAACTGCGTGGGCGACGACTTCAAAGATTCCATTTACGGTGTCGCCGGCTTTTGAGGCGGCGTCGACTTCTTCTTTCATGCGCGCTTCGGCAGCGAGATCGGCGCAGGCGAGAACGACTTCTTCTTTTGCCGCGAGGGCAGCGATTTGGTCCCACGATGGGTCGGCATCAATTTCAACGTGGCCCACGCGAACCACGTGGCTGGCGACTTCGATTCCAAGGCTGCGCAGCAGCAGCTTGGCGAATGCCCCGGCGGCAACGCGGGCGGCGGACTCGCGCGCAGAGGCGCGCTCCAGCACGTAGCGTGCATCAGGGAAGTTGAATTTGAGCGCTCCAGCCAAGTCGGCGTGGCCCGGCCTGGGCGACGTTACGGCACGATGCTTTGCTGGGTCGCCGGCTTCGACAGGCAGCTTTTCCTGCCAGTTTTTCCAGTCGCGATTGATGAGCTGAATGGCGATGGGCGAGCCGATGGTTTTGCCGTGGCGCACGCCGGAGAGGATGTGAGCCTGGTCGGTCTCAATCTTCATGCGGCCGCCGCGGCCATAGCCCTGCTGGCGACGCCAAAGCTCGTGGTTTACGAAGTCGAGGTCAACGGGCACGCCGGCGGGAATTCCGGAGACCAGCGCGATAAGAGCCTCGCCGTGGGATTCACCGGCAGTGGAGAAGCGAATCATACTGATTCGATTGTAAATGCGCGCAGGCGCAAAGCCACTTTTTCAGGAAGTCGCGCAATTCGGCTGGCGGCTGCAACCAGACTTCGGCTGCGGTGGGACGCGGTTGATTTCGCACGAGGATGCCGAGCCCGCGGCCCCCGTGATTTCCGTAATCTTTGATGGCGCGGAAGGCAGCTTCGTCGGTCAGGTCATCGCCCAAAAACGCAGCAGGAAACGCAGCGGGATGCGGGAAGCGATGCGGGTTTGGGCCAGCGGTCTCTTCGAGAATCGCCGTGACGGCTACGCCTTTGTCGCGGCCTGCGCGCAGTTCGAGTCCGGCTTCGAATTCGAGCAAGCTAAGGCCGTCCATTTGCGCCAGTGGCTCGAAGACAATGCGCGTACGTTTCTCGATAATTCTCGCGCGAGCGGGCGGAACTCCGCGCCAGTGCATGGCGATGGCGTTGGGCTTTTCCTCGATCAATCCGCCGGACGGGCTGCCGGTCGGGCCGCCAGTTGACTCACGCCTGAGCTGTTCAGCGAGCTCGTCGAGCTTGGCGCGTATTTCAGGAGAGATCTGCTCCAGCTCGCGGCGGCCGTCAGGGTGCAGGCGCTCGGCGCCGTGCAAGCCCCAGACTTCAGGCGCGGGCTCGACTCCGAGCAGCGGAAGGATTTCCGCGGCGGGCCTGCCGGTGACCACGACGATTCGCGTACAGCCCTGGTTCTGGATTTGATTCAGGAGGTCGCGTACGCCGGCCCAGGGAAGCGCCTGAAATCGATCAACGCGGAATGGCGCAAGGGTCCCGTCGTAGTCAAGCAGCAATGAGGGTCTGGTTGCGCCGGAGAATGCGCTAAAGAAGTCGTCCAGCTTCGCTCGTGCGTCGTTCGCCAGTCGAAACTCGCGTTCGGGATCGCTTTCGGAGATCACTTTCTAGGCTCGCTTTCATGCCAGTTTTTCGGTCGGAAATTCCGTATCGTGCACAACGGATGGCACCGGGGATGGCGCAAGACGGACCGGCTCTGTTCCTTCAAAGGGTTCGAGACGCAACTCGCGGAGGTCGCCCAGAACCTTTGCGGCCCACATATAAATGTTGTGTTCCATCACCTGGCGGCGCATCCGCTCCATGCGATCGCGGCGTTCCTCGCGGCTCATCTCCAAACCGGCGTGGATGGCCTCGGCGACACCGACGACATCGTAGGGATTGATGAGCAGAGCGTCGCGCAGCTCCACGGCCGCGCCGGTAAAGCGGCTTAACACGAGCACTCCGTCTTCGTCATCGCGCGCAGCAACGAACTCCTTGGCGACGAGATTCATTCCGTCGTGGAGTGAGGTGACGAGGCAAACCTCGGCGGCGCGATACCACTGATTAACCTCCTGGTGGTTGCATTGGCGTTCGATAAGAATAATGGGTCTCCAATGGGCGGTCTGATAGCGGGCGTTGATGCGCTCGACAGTCTCCTCAACGCGGCGGCGAAGCTCAACGTAGCTGAGGATGCGGGTGCGGCTGGGCGCGGCGATCTGCACCATGGTGAGGCGCTCGCGGTGCCAGGGGTGGTCTTCGAGGAGTTGGCCGATGGCCTCAAGCCGCTCGACGATTCCCTTGGTGTAGTCGAGGCGGTCTACGCCGACCACAAGGGTTTTAGCGCGGACGCTGAATTCGCTCAACAGGCGTTGACGCGCGGCGGCGCGCTCGTCGGCCACGGTGTCGCCATCCCAACTGGCAGCGGCCCGCAGGGCGCCGTCAAACGCGACGCTCACGGGATAAGGACGAATGAAGCTCACGTGCCCATGGCGGAGAACGGACATGCGATCGCGATCCGTGCGGGCCTCAAAGGCGCGGTCGACCGTGGCGAGGAAGTTGTGGCAGTGAAGAGGAATGTGGAACCCGATGAGATCCGCGCCAAGCAGGCCGTCGAGCAACTCGGTCTGCCAGGGGCAGATTCCGAATGCTTCAGGGTTGGGCCAGGGAATGTGCCAGAAGATGGCGACACGCGCGTCGGGCCGCGCCTTCTTAATGAGGCGCGGCACCAAGGCGAGGTGGTAGTCCTGCACAAAGACGAGCGGATCGGGGCTGTCCTCCATCTCTTCGAGCAGTGCGTTGGCAAACCTCTGGTTAACGAGCTGATAGGACTCCCAATCCGCGGCGCGAAAGATGGGTCGCGTATGGGCGATGTGACAAAGCGGCCACAGCCCCTCGTTGGAGAAGCCTTCGTAGTAGTGCGCTTCTTCTTCCTCGGAGAGCCAGACGCGTCGGAGGGTATAACGCGGATCATCAGGAGGAACGCGCAGGCGGTCGAACTCGTCCACTGTTGCGGCGTCCGCATCGCCGCTGCCGCTGGCCACCCACACGCCGTCGCAGGCGCGAAGAACCGGCTCGAGGGCGGTGACCAGGCCGCTGGGCGGCACTACGCAGGCAATCTCGCGGCCCTGGCGGACGTGCATGTACGGCTCGCGATTGGAGACGACGAAGATTTTGCTTGAACCGGCGCGGTTGCGGATATGCACCGCCAAGCGCTCGGCGGTCCAGAGATTTGCGCCGGCTTCGCGAAGACGTGCTTCAGCAGCAGCAGCGGCGCGCGCCGCTTTCAGGCTTTCGGCCATGGTCTCCACTTCACGCGCCAGTGGCGAAAAGAAGCGGAGTTCCTTCATGTCCCTTGGGGTGGATTTTTCCGGGTGGTCAATTCTCAGAAGGCGGAGACGATCTACCATGCGGCTCATGGGCCGAAGGAGGAACCAGCGCACCATCAGGAGCGTGATGGCCACGATCACAATCACAAACGCAACGATGCGCCAGAAACTTCGCTGCCAGACGGCCATCCCTTCAGACCGGATGTAGCCGGCATCGACCACAATGGCCAGCGCGCCCTGCAACTGGGTTCCGTCGTGGACGGGGAAGGATTCCTCTAGCCACTGCCATTGACCTGCGTGGCCGAAGGCGCCGGCTTCGACGCCGCGCTGCAGCGATTTCTCCACAACGCCCTTTCCCAGCGCGGCCATCACGTCCGGCGGGCCGCTGGCAGCGAGAAGATTTCCGTGGGCATCAAAGATTGCCATTCCCAGCGCGCCGGTACCGTTCTTCAGCAGTTGCAAAAGGCCGGGAAGAGAGGTGGTATCACCAGTAACGAGGGCGCTGCGCACATCCGGCTCAATGCTCGCGCCCATCCAGATGGTGCGCCGCTCCAGGTCCTCGCGCAAGCTGTGCCGGTGGGCCAGGACATCGAAATATGTGGAGGCGAGCGAAACCAGCGTCACGCTAGCGATTAGAGCAAGGATCAACCGCACGCGAAACAGATGCATCGTGGCCTCCAGATGTATAGATTAGATGCGCGCAGCGGCGAAACCACAACGTCATCCGGAGCGGATAAATTGGGTCCGGGTAGCTTCTTATTGAACGGAAACTACTTAGGTTAGTCGTTTTATTGAGCGATGCGGTTGATTTTCATGCAGATCAACATCAACGACACGCAGAATCAATGTTTTATGCCTCCCCGATCCATGCGCTATCCTGTCCACTGAAGCGGGCAACATTTCCCAGGCAAAGACCGGAAACCCAATGGCGACAATAGCGATCGACCGAACCGCGAAACAGATGGTACTCGCTGTTCAGGAATATTCCCTGTTCGCGTGGCAGGCAATGCGCAATCTCTTCCGGCCGCCTATCTACTGGACAGACTTCCTCATCCAGTCGGACGTCATCGGTGTGGGATCTCTACCCATCGTTATCCTCTCCGGCTTCTTTACCGGCGGCGTCCTCGCTCTGCAATCCGCGGCCACTCTGTCGGAGTTTGGCGCCACGGCGGTCACGGGCCAGTTTGTCGGGCTCACCATGATCCGCGAACTTGGCCCGGTGCTCACCGGCATTATGGTGGCCGGCCGCAATGCATCTTCCATGGCCAGCGAGCTTGGCTCCATGGTGGTGACCGAGCAAATCGATGCGATGCGCGCTCTGGGCGTCGATCCAATCCGCAAGCTGGTGACCCCGCGCATCTTTTCGAGCATCGTCATGCTGCTGCTATTGACGATCGTGTCCGATGCATTCGGCATCCTCGGCGGCGCCGCGGTGACGGTTCTCATCAGCCATCAGAACGGAACGCAATACTTTAACTCCGCTTACGAGCATCTTGTCTATTCCGACATTATTCAAGGGATGGTTAAGCCCCTGTTCTTCGGCTACCTGCTCGCCTCCATCGGCTGCTTCTACGGCATGAGGACGACAGGAGGCACCGAGGGCGTTGGCCGGTCAACGATTTCGGCCGTGGTGACATCATCCGTGCTGATCATCGCAGTCGATTTCCTGATTACGCATGTGCTTCTCTCCGTCTTCCCCACATGAGCCACGCTTCCGCACCTGCGCCCCAGACTTCTGACCAGAACGCCGGTTCCGTGGTCGATTTGCGCGGTGTTTCCATAGCCTTCGACGGCCGGCGAGTCCTTGAGGACATCAGCTTTTCCGTCGCGCCCGCCGAAACGCGCATTCTGCTCGGCCCTGCCGGAGTGGGCAAAAGCGTCCTGCTGAAACTCATCATTGGGCTTCTTCCCTCGCAGGCGGGCACGATTCATCTCTTCGGCGAAGACATCACGCACTTGCCCGAGGAAAAGCTGTTTCCATTGCGCTCGCGCGCCGGAATGGTTTTTCAGGAAGGCGCGCTCTTCGATTCGCTCACCGTGCGCGACAACGTCGCTTACCAGTTGATTCAGGAGCGAGTGCCTGATGAGGAGATCGACAGCCGAGTCCACGAGGCGCTTCGTTTTGTCGGCCTGGAAGAGACCTTCAGTATGTATCCCGTGAGCCTTTCGGGAGGCATGAGGCGGCGCGTGGCAATTGCGCGCGCCCTCATCCACGATCCAGAGCTGATCCTGTACGACTCGCCTACCGGGGGGCTGGATCCGGTTACCTCCACCACCATCATCGAGCTCATCGTCAAGCAGCGCGACGTGCACTCAACCCCGGCTCTCTTGGTCACGCATCGCCTCCAAGACGCTTTCACGATGTGCACTCACCGCTTCGATCCGGGTCAGAATTGCATGGTCCCGCTTCCCGATGGACAGATCAACCTGAACACCACTTTCCTGATGCTCGAAGCGGGACGGCTCATCCTGGATGGCTCCCTCCATGAACTCCTGCACAGCACTAACACCGAAGTTCATGAGTTCCTCGAGTAGGACCCGGAACAGAAAGTAATCTTCGGCAGGCTTCTTCTTCTTGCCTCTTCCATGCAGACGAATTTCTGTTTTCCCGCTACAAACAATCTGATGCGTGACGGCGAGTCTGACATGGAGTGGCCCGCGCGCACTCTCTCCCTATTGACCGCGTGATGATGGCCAGGGAGTGCGAGCGGCTTCGCGCTATTGACCGCGATGGTTCCGCTGATGCGCCCCGAGGGGCGGCTACATTCCGGGATCGGGAAAATTTGGCAAACCGTGCGGGAGTGGGTCGAGCGACGATTTCCGTCGCCGGTTGAGCGGCCTTCTCCGCGATCCCAAGTCCGAGGCGCACAAAGTTTCGCTCGACCAGCTGATCCGCACAATGTATCTGACCGGCCTCGATATGCAATCGCGCTACAAGGAGGCGAGCCTTGCGGGCCGTGCGCTGAACGTGATCGAGTGTTGAGTGATGACGCGAAGATCGTCGCGCGTCGCTTTCTGCATTTCAATTTCGATCGCGCGCGCATTCATCGAGTGCGATCTGATGACGCGCAAATTTCTCATCGTGCTCTGAATTTCGACTCGGGATTCGCCTCACCGGTCGAATTGTCGCGGAATCGGTGTTGATCTTTTTTTCACTCTCATGTCGTTTTTTTCTTGACATCGATGTCTCATGAATCTATACCTTTTTCAACTGCAGTTTCTAATTGCAGAATCGATGCAACCCATCGAAAAGGGAGAATAGGAAAATGGCAACCAAGAAAGCAGCCAAGAAGCCAGCAAAGAAAGCCAAGAAGCCCGCCAAGAAGGCCGCGAAAAAGAAGTAACGGTCTGAACAAACCAAAAGGCAACACTCTAGGGGGACGCTCAAAAGCGTTCCCCTTAGTGTTTGGGGCGGAGAAAAAATCCGCGCGCCGCGAAATAACGATGCGCCGAATGCCGAAGTCGCTGAAACCCGCTCTGGGCAATGCGATTCGACGTATTCAGTGAAATCGCAAGGCGGGCGCGTGATCCCGCGTGACGCCGTAAACTTAGAGGAGAAAAGGACAGCACGATGACGCGCCGCCGTTGGATAGCCGAGCATTGGGACGAAGCAACCGCCACAATTGTTGGCGCGCAGGCCGAGCATTTGGCGCGAGTTCTTCGCGCGCAACCGGGCATGGAGGCGGACGTTGTGGCAGGCGGCCGAGTCTTTCACGCCGAGATTGCCGCAGTCACGCAAGCGGAGGAAGCAAGTGAAGTTCGCTTCAATCTCGTTGCGGAGCTCCAGGCCGACCCCGCCCTACCCGTTACTTTAGTGGTAGCCGTTTACAAGTTCGATCGCATGGAGTGGGCCATCGAAAAGGCGACCGAACTCGGTGTTGCCGCGATTGCGCCGGTGATCGCGCGAAGAACAGAGAAGCACCTTGCCGAGGCGGCAGCGAAGCGCGCCGAGCGCTGGCGGCGCATCGCGCGCGAAGCATCGCAACAAGCGCGGCGATCGGATGAGCCGCTGATTCACGAGCCTGTTGATCTGGCTGAGCGGGTGCGGGCCGCGAGTACTGCGACGCGCATTGTGCTCGCTGAGCAGGAACGCACCACCACGCTGAGAGCCGCGATTGGCGAAGCCATCGACGCGGCAAAAGAAGATATGCCCACGCTCGAAATTGCCATCGGCCCCGAGGGCGGATGGGCTCCCGCGGAAGAGGCGCTCTTTGACGCCAACGGATGGAAGGCTGTGTCGCTCGGTCCGCGCATTCTGCGCGCGGAGACGGCGGCCATCGCCGGGCTGGCCGTGGTTGCGTCGTGCCTGGAGTAGTCGTGCCCGAAGTAATCGAGCCTGGAGTAGTCGTGCCGGAAGTAAGTGCGCGAATCTTCAGACAGGGGTTAGGGGCGTCGATTTTCGGCTCGATGTGGAAAAGCCGGCACGAATCAGGAACAGGTCGGCACCTACAGATGCGCGAAGCGGAGGAGCAGACCAGCGAGCACTGCGCCGGCGAGCTCGCCAACGATGGGAATAGGCGCATAGCTCCAATTTGATCCGCCCTTGCCAGGAATGGGCAGCAGCGCGTGGACGATGCGCGGCCCCAAATCGCGCGCGGGGTTTATGGCATAACCCGTCGTGCCACCGAGCGAGAGCCCGATTCCCCACACCAAACTGCCGACGAGCCACTGACCCACCCCGCCGGCGGGGCCGTTCAGCGCGACGCCATGCGAAAAGATACTGGCGGCGACCACGATAAGAACAGCTGTGCCCACCATCTCGCTGAAGATGTTTGCCAGCGGACTGCGCACGGCCGCATTGGTGCAGAAGACGCCGAGCTTGGCAGCAGGATCGGGCGTGAGGCGCCAGTGCGGCGCGTAGTGGAGGGTCACTAATGCGGCGCCGGCCATTGCGCCCAGCAGTTGCGCTGACCAGTAGACCGGAAGCTGCGCGTAGTCTCCGGTGACTACCGCGCCCGCAAGAGTGATGGCGGGGTTCAGGTTCGCGGCGCCACTGCCGAAGGCCTGCGCCACCAAGACGCCGCACAGCACGGCGAGAGCCCAGCCGGTGGTGATCACTATCCAGCCGGAGTCCGCTGCGTAGGACTTGCGCAGCGTGACGGCGGCGTTTACACCGACGCCCAGCAGAACCAGAACCAACGTGCCCATGAACTCGCCAAACCAGATTGAATGCATCAAGTCTTCCTCTGAGAGGACTTCCTTTTCGGGGGTCTTACTTTTTTCGTCTTCCTCGCCGAAATTGGCGCGATCGACCTCGATGGAACGAAATGGGGTGCGGCCGCATTGCAATTTTAGGAACCCAAGCATTGTCGTCTGCCGGACATAGAATCGCCAAGCGGGAACGGCAATATGATGAGGGGCGGTTCGAGAATCAGCACCCTGAACTCGAATAAACTGTCCCCATGGCGCTTGAATTTACAACCTCGTACATTGACGATGCGCTTCCGCTCTTCCGCTACTACAAGCGGCTGGCCGAGCGCGCTATGGAGCAGGTGACGGATGAGCAGCTCTTTGCCGCGATCGACAAAGAGGCCAATTCGATCGCCGTCATTGTGAAGCACATGGCGGGCAACATGCTCTCGCGCTGGACCGACTTCCTGACTACGGACGGCGAGAAGCCCGACCGCGATCGCGACAGTGAATTCCACGAGCCGCCCGACACGCGCGAGGACTTGATGGCCCTGTGGGAAGATGGCTGGGGTCGCTTGTTCGCGGCGATAGAGCCTCTGACCGACGCCGACCTTGACCGCACCGTCACGATTCGCGGTGAAGCGCACTCCGTCATGCAGGCCATCAACCGTCAACTGGCGCACTATCCTCATCATGTGGGCCAGATCGTGCTGTTGGCGAAACACTTCGCTTGCGACCACTGGCAATCGCTCAGCGTGCCGAGAAACAAGTCCGCAGAGTTCAATCGAAAAGTGGCAGCCGGAGAACTCAGCCAGCGCTAGAGCGGGCTGGATAGCCGGTCGATGTGGCGTTGGCGTGGCCTTGGCGGCCTTGATGGCCTGGGCAGCCTTGTAAAATGAGCACAGCATGGAATGACAAACTATCCGTTTGACTTGTCTAAGCGTCCAAATGCGTTGAAGATAGCAAAGGGCGGGTTCACGGCAGACGATGCAAGGCAAACGGTGCTACAAGGGCAAATAATAAGGAGCAATTAAGCCAGGAGGCTGTGATTCGGATGAAGATTTGGATGCAAGGCGCGTTCGTAGTGGTCGTGGCGGCAGCACTGTGTGGCGCAACGGCCCAAGCGCAGACCGATGTCGCGTTGAGCGGCTACCGGACTTTCACCAGCAGCAGCAGCAGCACCAGCACCAGCAGCAATGGCTTCGTCACCCACCAGACGCCGGCAGATTCCGAGGGCGGGCTGTTTGAATGGCGCCATATTGTCAATCCGCTTGTCGGCTTCGAGTTCGAAGTCACATCTAACCCGGCGAATCAGACTTATGACAACCCCAATGCCACTTTGCCAAACTGCTATCCCGCAGGGCCAACTGGAACGCCCCCCACTTGCCAACCACTGAAGGTTTCGGGCGAGGCGACGCAATTCGGCGGGGTCTGGGTGCTGTCAAAGAAGATAGGAAACGTTAGACCTTTTGTTGTAGGAGGCGCCGGGTTTATCGTTACGGTTCCCGGATCGAGCGCGTACTCGGTGAACACGGTGATGAGGCCGGACTTCATCTATGGCGGTGGACTGGATTGGAGCTTCAACCGGCACTTCGGTTTGCGGCTGCAAGTGCGCGGCAACATGAGCAAGGCTCCGAATCTCTCCGACATCTTCAACTCGACGACCAAATACACGCAAATCTACGAGCCCATGGGCGGGATTTTTTATCGCTTCTGACGCCGTTCACGTTTGCAAAATGTGAAAGCTCAATGGGTTTGCAGGCGAACCGCGGACCTCAGCTTGGCAGGCCGCGCTGTGTTACCGTTTCAGTACGGTGTCCCCGCGCCGGCCTTGTTTGCCGCATCCGGCGCCAGGCGACGGCGACGGGTACAGTGAGTGAGATGCGAGGACATCGGGGACGGCGGACAGAAGCTTAGGAATGCAGCAGCCGGAATCGACCCCATCGACGCTCTCTTCAACGCTCACTGCGAGTCCGGCGCCACTGGCCGCGACGGCATCGGATCCTGCATCAACTTCAGTACCCGAACCGCAGGCCGCTGCGCAGACGCCGGATCGTGTTCCACGCTGGCTCGAACGCCTCGAACTGTCCCTACGCGTGATTCTGCGCATCTTCATCGGATTGTTCGTGTGCTTCCTGCCGTGGTTGGGACAGATCGTAGTTCATTTCCCCCTGGTGCTCATTTTTCTCCCCGGGGCGCACATGCTTTGGGACCAGAACCCGATCTTCCAGCTGTACCCCGCGCTCGGCGATTTCGCTACCCTCGGTGCGGTGCGTGGTATCGTGTCAGGTCTCGGCCTTTTGAATATATGGATTGCGTTTCAAGACGCCATCCGTCACTGGGATGGTTGAACGATGAAAAACAGGGAACAGGGATCAGCGAACAGGGATCAAAAAGTGGGTAATCTAAAGAACACTGGGGAAGCTCTAAATAGCGCAGCGTCTGAAGCGCCTGCCCGGGCAGTCCTTCCTGGAGGTGGAGCGCCGCCTCTGCTTGAGCGCGCGCCGCTGGCCTATGAGAATTCAGCATTCCTGAACAGCCCCGAGGGGCGTCCCATCCGGATTGTGGCGGAGTTTCTGGAACCTCTGGCGCGGTTCCGCCGCGAGCAGATCCAGGATACGGTTGTCTTCTTCGGCTCAGCGCGATTCGGCGGACGCGAAGAAGCCGATCATGAACTGGAACTGTTGGATAACACCGGCTCAACACAACCCGCTCCCAGCGAAGAGCAGCCCGCCAAACCAAGAGAGATCGCGTCAGGCAGTGCTACGGAGCTGCAGCGCAAGCGCGCCGTTGCCGCGGTGGAGATGGCTCGCTACTACGAGGATGCGCGGCGTTTGGCGCAAATGCTGACGCAATGGGTGAAGGCCATCCCCTCGCGCAAGCACCGCTTTGTCGTCACTTCCGGCGGCGGCCCGGGAATTATGGAGGCCGCCAATCGCGGCGCGTACGAGGCCGGCGGCAAGACCATCGGCATGAATATTCTGCTGCCCTTCGAGCAGAGGCCGAACCGCTACATCACGCCCTCGCTCAACCTGGAGTTCCACTACTTCTTCATGCGCAAGCTCTGGTTTGCTTACCTCGCCAAAGCTCTCGTGGTATTTCCCGGGGGCTTCGGCACGCTCGACGAAATGTTCGAGATTCTTACCCTCGTCCAGACCCAGAAGATGACTAAGAAGATCACTGTGGTGATCTATGGGCCGCAATACTGGAAGAAGGTATTCAATCTTGAAACGCTTGTGGACATGGGCGCCATCTCTCCCAAGGATCTCGATCTGTTCCAATATGCCGACACGCCGGAAGAAGCTTTCGAGATGCTGCGCAAGGGACTGACCGAGAACTACCTTGCCGCTGAAGCCGCCGCGGCCGCGCATGCCGGTGACAAAAAGACGACGCCGGCTGACGATCTGATGACCGGCTGGAGCGTGGAAGATTTTCTCGGCCCTGAGCTCGCCAAAACGCGGAAGTAACTCAACTCCGGATTCGGCGCAGGGTTGCATTTCGGTGATTGATTCGCTGAAAATTCATGCGAATTTTTCAACGCAGAAATCCGAATGGAAACTCAAATGCCCTGGATGAGCGTCGACCCGCGTCACTGGAATCTTGTCTGATGCCGGCATAGAATTTAGCTATAGGGAACGAGCATGTGTTTTGCCCCGTATTTTCGGTAGTTTGGTAGCTTCCTTGATTCGGTCGTTGCCTTGATTGAAGGGTAATTCGCGCGCTGTTCACTGGATATTCACGGCTCCTGACCGATACTGGCTGTGGAAATCCGGAAGACCGGGGAGTGGGCATGCCAAGTTCAGCGATCTCGTATTTGTGGCGCGACAAGGACGCTCCCCAAGGCTTTCGAACTGGTGTTTCGTTGCACAGTCACACCAACCAATCGCACGAGACCCTGGATTTTCTGGCCAACTTCGGTAATCAATTCCCGGTGATGCGCCCGTTGCTTTCGCGATTGGAACGGCGCGCCGAGCAGATGCACGGGATTCGCATCGACTACGCAGCCAGCTACTGGACGCCGCCGATGACGCCGAAGCTGGCATTCGATCTGGAGACGCGGCAGATTGAGAAGCTCGGTCTTTCGCCAATGGTCTCCATCACCGATCATGACAACATCAAGGCGCCAATGCTGCTGCGCTCGGTGCCCAGCGCGCGGCAGATTCCCGTATCGGTGGAGTGGAGCGCGCCCTATGGCGGCTCGCAGGCATTCCATCTCGGCGTGCACAACCTTCCCAGCGCTCGCGCAACGGAGTGGACGGCGACACTTCAGGATTTCACTGCCCATCCAAGCGACGCGCGCCTCACGGAGATTCTTGCCGCTTTGCATAGCGAGCGAAACGTGCTGGTGGCTTTCAACCACCCCATGTGGGACCTGTACCTGATCGGCAAGGAAAAACATCAATTCCTGGTCAACGAATTTCTACAGAAGAATGGCGCTTACATTCACGCACTGGAGCTGAACGGCCTGCGCAACTGGGACGAGAACCGCGAGGTGAGGCGCCTGGCCGAAAAGTGGAACATGTTGCTCATCTCAGGCGGTGACCGGCACGGCGTGGAACCAAACGCCAACGTGAACCTGACCCACGCCGCCAGCTTTACCGAGTTTGTGCACGAGGTTCGCCGGGAAAGGAAGAGCAATGTGCTCTTTCTTCCGCAATACGCCGAGCCCTGGAAGCATCGGCTACTGCAATCGACCGTTGACGCCGTGCGCTACTACCCTGAATTTCCGCAGGGCTCGCGTTCATGGGACGATCGGGTCTTTCACCCCGACGCGGCTGGAGTTGTGAGGCCGCTGAGCGGGCTCTGGCCGAAGGGGTCGGCGCCGCGCGCTCTCGGCGCGGGAATTGCGCTGGTGCAGCTTATGGGCCAGGGGCTCGTGTCCGGCGGATTGCGCCTGGCCTGGAGCGACTCGAACCAGTTGCGCCTTGCACTCGGCGAGCACGAGTTCTGACAAAAAACAGCAGAGTTAGCGGAGTTCGCGTGGTTAGCAGAGTTTTTCCTTCCCGCAAGGCTCACGCAACCGCCTGCGCGGAGGCCTACTGGCCTGGCGGTGGCTCGGGAAGAAGCAATCCGCTGCGCAGGTCGATCGCAAATGGTTTCTCGCGATCGCGAATCATCTCCCAGCCCGTTCCGCGGAGAGTTCCGCCATCAGTTCCAGTAATCGTCACGCCTTCATCAGAGAGCTTCTCCGATTCCCACGCCTGCCCGTCGCAGCCCCAGGCAAGAATCGAATGATGGCCGACGAAGAGCAGCAGATTTTCCCGCACAAGCGGCCGAATCTCCAACACAGGCCGGTAGGGAATCATGACGAACCGCTCCGGCGTCGCGGTGTCGATCAGGTACGCGTATCCTCCCGCGACGGCGCAGACCTCATCTGGCTTTGGAGTGGACCATAGGCCGGATGGGGCTGCCGGATCGCGAAAACCCAGCGCGCAAGTGGCGAGAAAAGGCTGCGTATCGCTCCCGTCGGGCCGGGCGTCGGGCTGCGTGTCGGGCGGGGCTTCGGGCGGGACTTCGGGCCGGGCTTCGGGCCGGGCATCGGGTCTGATCAGCACTTCCAGCGCGCCGCGTTCTACTTCCTCGGCGGCCTGCGGATACACGAAGTGGCGCGAAGGCAGGATCAATGGACGCGCAGTCAGGACTTCAGCCTGCCAGCGATGCGGAAAGCTCAGGTCGATATGCGGTACAGGATGCGGGACAGAAATCGAGTTTGGGATCGGATTCGGGGTCATGACAGCGGGTTCTTCGATTTGATGATAGATGTTTGGCGCTCGATTGATGCAGCGATAGTTCGCCGGCCGCCTTTACGCGCTAGCGGTCAATCGATCGAGCGCAGGAAACTCATGCATCCCGCATCATCTGTCGCAACGGAGCTTTCGCGGGAAAACCTCGTCAGGATGCGAGAATAGAAACAGCGTCGGGTTCAGATGGCATACTCCTCCCGCGCATGGGGCCCCTGGAAGATGCTGCGCGTCTTATCGACTCACCTGTTTCTGAACCATCGTTTGCATCCGGGCCTGCTTGAGCTAGCGGATCGATCCGGCGCGCAGGCGGTGGAGATCTTTGCCGCGCGCCAGCATTTCGACTACACCAGCCGCGAAGAAGTTTCGGAACTGGCCGAGTGGTTCAGGTCGAACGCGTTGTTGCCGTTTTCCATGCACGCCCCCCTGTATGCTGATCGCGAAATGGGCCGCGCGGGCGGTCTCGGCGTGAATGTACTGCACCCCGATAAGGCACACCGCATCGACGCGATGGATGAGGTCAAGCGCGCATTGGAAGCGGCCGAGCACATACCCTTTCGCAATCTAGTGGTTCATCTCGGTGAGCGGGACGACGCATGGTCGCAACGCACCATTGAGTTCGCGCTTACCGCGCTTGAGCACTTGGGCGCGTTTGCCCGCCCGCTCGGCGTCCGCCTGCTGGTGGAGAATCTGCTGAGCGAGGCAACCACGCCCGAACATCTGGTTTTGATTCTCGAAATGGGCCACCTGGCCAACGTGGGAGTCTGCCTCGATCTTGGCCATGCGCACATCACCGTCGGAACCGTGGAAGCGATCGCCACTCTAGGCGAACGCATCGCATCGGTTCACGTTCACGACAATCACGGCTTGAAGGATGAGCACCTGTGGCCCGGCGATGGAACAGACGGAACGATTGGATGGCCGGCAACGGTGAAGGGGCTGAAAGCGCTGGCCTCGCCGCCCGCGACTGTGCTGGAGATCAGCTACTCGCTGGCTGAGCCGCAGGCTGAGTTGCCTGCGCGGATTGAGAAAGCCTTCGCGCTTTTCGAGTAATTGCTCCTGTAATTTAAAGCAATGCGAGGCGCAAACCGGAGCCTCGTGCGGGCCGTGCGCGGTTATTTGGAAGTAATTCGAAAAACAACCAAATGAATTGATCTTTCGCCCGTTCAAACGGGCTACGATGCGCGACGCCGGATCGGGTACCCAGGCTGGCACCTGGGGTTAACGTCTATTGCCCGCTAACGCGGGCTTGATTAGGAGAGAAAGAGTCAGGCGGATTGTGCGGGTCAAGAGGTCCGCGCAACGCTCGGCGCATTATGCCTGTTAGTCGGACGCGATGAGCTCGCCGGAGACGATGGGGCGAGTGCGAGGCAGTTGGCCGCGCGAGGCAGCTATGCCAAACGCCGCCAGCACGGCAGTGAAGACGACCAGCTTGGCAAAGTTGCCGGAACGCGTTTCGGGCAGCACCCTCCAGAGGACCAGGAGAACGCAATGGGCTGTGGCGGCGGCCCAAACTGAACCATAGAAGTAGCGGCGCTCGACCCCTTCGCCTTTAGTTGATGGCCCTACGCGCGGCAGCTTGCCCAGGATGCCCAGAAGCAGAATCAGGGCGCAGAGCGGCGAGTAGGCGTAGTAGTAGATCTGCTTCAAGTGCCAGACGTCCGTGGCCGAGGCCAGTACCAGGCCGGTGAAATTGAGCAGAGTGAAGTTGAGCACGGCATTCCAGGCGAAGGTGTAGCAGATGCGACGGTAGAGGGGATTGGGCCGGTCCTCGTCAAAGCGAAGGATATAGGGGCAAGGCTCGACGCCCGGCAGGCGCCCACGCAGCCCGGCGATTCCTGTCCCGACGAGCACCGCGGCGAGCCAAGACCAATTGATCCAGTGGAAGCCACGGGAAAACATGCCGAAGGTGAGTGGTCCGGGGGCTAGAAAAAAGACCCAAATCCAGATGGGCCAATGCGCCAACCGATAGAGGCGCGTGTTGCGCGCTCGGAACTGGCGCTCCTCAGCAAATTCAACTTTCCCATTGTAAGACATCTGGCTGAGTCTCGCAGAGGAGGAGTGAGCGAGTCAAATCGAATCTTTGGGCAGGGATTCGAGTCATTACTGGATGAACTGCAAAGCTGCTGGATTCATCTCCGCAGCGCATTGCAGAGGGACCATGTGGCCGCAGCCGGGAATCACGAGAAGTTGCGATTGCGGGATGAGACTGTGCATGATCTGGGCCTGATTCGGTGGGACGATCTGGTCCAGCGAACCCCAAACAATGAGGACCGGCATCTTCAATTGGGGCAGCAGGTTGTCGGTCACGTCCTGGCCGGTTTTCATGCTGGACAGCGCGCGCTTGATCACCCAGCCGTTGCGGCTGAAGATGCGCAGATAATCACGGACAATGAATGGCGGGATTGTTGGTGGATTAGGCATAAGCAGGGCGTCGAGCTGATCCAACTGCTGAGGGGAGGCGGGGACGAAGAGATTGGTGTCCCAGGTGGGATTGATGTTGAGACCGACGGAATCAATGATGATGAGGCGGGAGACGCGCTCGGGATGCTCAAAGGCGATGAGCTGCACGATCCATCCACCCATGGACCAGCCAGCGAGGTCGATCTGCTTGATGCCGAGGGCGTCCATGAAGTCCACGACCACTGCGGCCTGGTCACGCACGGAGTAGGAAAAATCGGCGGGTTGCTGGCTGCGCCCGAAGCCAAGCAGGTCGGGCATATAGACGCGGAAACCCGCCTTAGCCAGAACCGGGGCGACGTTCCACCAATCTTCCGCGCGGCCACCCAGCCCGTGAACGAGCACGACTGGCGGCCCACTCGCGGGCCCCATCGCGAGGTAATGCACGCGGTAGCCGTCGACTTTAATATTACGGCTTTCGATTCCTACCAAATGCTCCTGGAGGTAGACGTGCGCGTTCAGGTAGCTCACGGGGCGCAGATAGAATCCGAGGGCGGCTATTGCCGGCAGGGCGAGCAGCGCGAAAAACACCCAAGTGACCCATTTCATGGGTCTAGTCCCAGTCATTGATGGGCCGCCTTTCATTCGGCACCTGGTCAACTTTAAGCTGTTCTGGTTTAAGCTGCTCGGCTCTCTGCCAGCCTTTTTCGAGGACGCGCACGGTGACGGGATCGAGGACGAGAGCGCTATGGCTGTTCCACTCGGCGCGCTCGACCCAGCGGACAGCGTCGGCATCGGAGGCCGCGCGCAGCTCGCCGCCAGTGACTCGGCAAAGGTAATCGGCAATGACGTAGTGATAGCGGACACGGCCGTCGTGACGGTGAATGCGGTCGAGAAGCTCGATCAGCTCGATAGGCTCGACGTCGAGGCCGGTTTCCTCGCGGATCTCGCGAATGACGCCTGCGACGAGCGCCTCGCCAACTTCGAGCAAGCCGCCGGGGAGGGTCCAGTGGCCTTTGAGGGGCTCAGTGCCGCGGCGAACGAGAAGCACGCGGGCATCCTTCACCACGACTGCGCCCACGCCGACGAGAGGCGTGGAGGGAAACTCGCGTTCAATGATGCTCTCCATACTGGTGGCCGCGTCGATTTTGAGGCGACAAGCCAATTCTGTCACGGCCGATGATGGTTTGCATCCCGCAAGGCTGCCCAAGGAGCGCGAATCGCTTGCCTGCGGCTATCATCAAATAAACACGCGAGGGTGAGGAATTGGCTGAATTCACACTGAAGATCGATGGAATGCACTGCGGGTCGTGTATGCGGCGCGTGAGCCAGGCGCTGGCCGCGACGCCGGGAATCGTGGTCAACCAGGTCAGGATCGGGGCGGCAAGAGTAAGCTCGGACGAGAATCCGCCGCCTCTTGGACTGGCTGTCGCCGCCATCGCCAAGGCTGGCTACTCGGCATATTTGGAATCAAGCACGCTCGACTCAGCTTCTTCCTGAGCCGCCTCGTCTCCAGAAAACTTTTCGGATCGGATCGGATCGGATTGGACTGGATCGACCTTTTGGCTTCCCATTCGACAGAATCGTTGACGCTGCCTGTTTTGGGGATGACGTGCGCCAGTTGCCAGCACCATGTTGAGGAGGCCTTGCGAGACACCCCAGGGGTCGAGCAGGCGAGAGTCGATCTGATGGCGCATCGGGCGAACATAGTGTTTGACCCTGCCCTGGCCGCGCCGGAGCAACTGGTAGCAGCGATTCGCGGGGCAGGCTACGACGCGGTGCTGCCAAGGGCGGGGCAAGGCGCGGGGCACGAACATGATGCAGCGGCCGGAGCAGACCTGAAGGCGTGGGTGACTCTGGCTGGGGGCGCTGTGGCGATGCTGCTGGCGATGCCGCTGGCGATGCCGCTGGGAATGGAAATGGGCGCGCCGATGGGCGGAGCAGACCGCGTAATGATGCGCATTTTGCCGTGGCTCTACGCGCTGCCTGCGAATGGACTTCGGTGGTTTCTGCTGGCGATGACGGCGGTGGTTGTTGCGTGGGCAGGTCGCGGGATTTATGTGAGCGCCATTAGCGCGCTGGTTCACGGCACAACGAACATGAACACGCTGGTGAGTCTGGGAACAGGCGTGGCGTTTGCGTATTCCGCTTATGCGACGATTGCGCCGGGCCCGGGACGCAATGTTTATTTCGACGCGGTGCTGCTGATCGTCGGATTTCTATTGCTGGGCAAGAGCCTTGAAAGCCGGGCGAGGCGGAGGGCGCTGGCGGCGCTCGATTCGCTTTCGCGATTGAAGCCGGTGAGCGCGCGCAGGATTGTGGATGGCGTTGAGACCGTGGTGCCGCTCGAAGAAGTGAAGCCCGGCGACAGCATCGCGGTTCTGCCTGGGGAACGATTTCCGGTGGACGCGACGATTATTGAAGGGCGCACCACGGTGGATGAGTCGATGCTGACGGGCGAGTCGACGCCGCTTGCACGCGAGGTGGGCGGACGCGTGTTCGCCGGGTCGCTGAATTACGACGGAGCCGTTGTGTGCCGCGCGGAATCGCTGGGCGAGGCCACGGTGCTCGCGCAGATTACGCGCATGGTGGACCAGGCACAAAGCTCGCGCGCGCCGATGGAGCGGCTGGCTGACCGGGCGAGCGCAGTTTTTGTGCCGGTGGTGCTGGGGCTGGCGGCGGTGACGTTCGCCGCATGGCTGATTGCGGCGCACTCGTTGCCGCTGGCGCTTGCGAACACCGTCGCGGTGCTGGTGATTGCGTGCCCATGCGCGATGGGGCTGGCGGTGCCGGCCGCGCTGACGGTGGCTGTGGGACGCGGCGCGCAGTTGGGAGTGTTGTTCAAGGGCGGCGAGGCGATGGAGCGGCTGGCGCATTTGGATGCGGTCGTTATGGACAAGACGGGAACGCTGACAGTGGGGCGGCCAGTGCTGGAGGCGGTTCATGGGTTCGCCGAGCACACCGAGAACGATTTGCTCCGCATGGCTGCGGCGGCCGAGGAGCGGTCGAATCACCCGCTGGCACACGCAGTGATCGACGCTGCGAAAGCGCGGGGCCTGAAGTGGCAACCGGCGGAGGATGCGCAGGTTCTGCCGGGACGCGGGCTGACGGCTCGCGTGGAAGGCCACGACTGCATTCTAGGGAACGAGGCGCTATTCGGCGAGAATGGCATTCCGCTGCCTGGCGACTTTGCGGCGCCGGAGCCGGGCGTGACGCGGCTGTGGATGGCACTGGACGGCATGGTTGCCGGATATTTTGACGCGCGCGATGCGCTGCGGCCTGACGCGGCCGGTGCGGTTGCCGCGCTGCGCAACGAGGGGTTGCGCGTGATGATGTTGACCGGCGATTCGGCTGCCACGGCGGCGCCAATCGCGAAGCAGGCCGGCATCACCGAAATCGAGGCCGGGCTCGATCCGGCGGGAAAGCTCAAGAGGATTCGCGAGCTGCAGAAATCGGGACTGCGCGTTGCCATGGTAGGCGACGGCATTAACGATGCCGCGGCGCTGGCGCAGGCGGACGCGGGCATCGCTATGGGAGGCGGCGCGGATCTGGCGCAGGAGGCCGGCGATGTGCTGCTGCTGCGCGCGCAGCCGGCCGCGATTCCCGCGGCGCTCGAGCTGGCGAGCGAAACGCTGCGCATTATGCGGCAAAATCTCGGCTGGGCAGTCGGCTACAACGTGATTGGCATTCCGCTGGCGGCGGGCCTGTTGTATCCCGCATTTCACATTCTGCTCACGCCGTGGCTGGCGGCAGCGGCGATGGCGCTGAGCAGCGTGTGCGTACTGGGGAACAGCTTGCGGCTGCGCGGTTGGCAGCCGGCGCTCGATGCCGCGAAGACACGCTAGATTAAGACGCGCCAGGCGAAGACACGCCACATTAAGACAAAGACAAGCTAAACTGAGCGCAGGCTCTCTTTGTGCGCATCCTCACCCGCTACATTCTCGGCGAAATTCTGTCGCTCACGCTGATCGGTTGCGCGCTTTTCACTTTCATTCTGTTCATGCCGCTGCTGCCGCACATTCTTGAAGTGGTGGTACGCAACAGCTCCACGCTCGCGGATGTGGGACAAGTTTTTCTCTTTACGCTGCCCAACCTGTTCAAAGTCACAATTCCCATGGCGGTGCTGTGGGGCATTCTGCTGGGCCTGAGCCGGCTGGCTTCAGACAGCGAGATCATCGCCATGCGCGCATCGGGGCTGGGCATTGGCTATTTTGTGCGCGTGGCGTCGATTGTGGCGATCGGGGGCACGCTGCTGGGGCTCAGCAATTCGCTGTACCTTGCGCCACGGGCCAACCAGGCGATTGTCGAGATGGAGCAATCGCTGGAGACGTCCCAGGCCAGCTACGAGATTGAGCCGCGGGTTTTTTACGAGGATTTTCGCAACTACGTTCTTTATGTGGAGGACGTGAGATCGGGGACGGGCGCGGCCAACTGGCGACAGGTGTTCATGGCCGACGTTACCGATCCGGCGAATCCGCTGATTACGACGGCCGCTTCAGCCACTGTAGTGACCGACAATACGCAGGAGTTGCTGATGCGGCTGCGCGATGGCGTGCGCGATGAGACCGTGGCCGACCAGCCGGGACAATCCAATATCTCAACATTTAAGACAACTGACCTGCCGCTGACGCTAAACCAGCAGAGCGACGTGCATCTCGGCCGGCTGGACACCAGGCTTTACGCGATGCCGTTGAGTGTATTGCTGCAGCACAGGAGCGGGCCTGACGGGAAGCGATTCCTGATCGAGATGCACAATCGGTTTTCATTTCCCGCAGCCTGCCTGGTGCTAATGCTGGTGGGTGTGCCGCTGGGCGTGGCCTCGCGCCGTGGCGGCAAAAGCTCCGGCTTCGTGTTCACCATTCTGCTGGTGTTCGTCTATTATTTTTTGTCTTCGACGGGGATTGCTCTCGGCCACCAGAACAAGCTGCCGGCGTTCCTGGCGGTATGGTCGGCCAATTTGTTGTTTGCCGTGGCGGGAACGTTTCTGCTGTGGCAGATGGCGACCGGGGGGCGAATCCTGAGCGCGATTTCCGCATGGATTGCGCGGTCGCCGAAGCCGGTGGCAGCAAAGAAGCAAAATGGATTTGCGCCCAGGGAACTTCTCGACAAGCTAGGGCGGCGCGGTGCGACATCGAACGGCAAATCGCGCGGTATCTTTCCGCGAATCATCGACGAGTACATTGTGCGCGAGTTTGCCGGCCTGTTCGCGCTGGTGCTCGCCGGATTTGTTTTGCTCTTGATTGTTTTTACGTTTTTCGACCTGCTGGGCGACATTCTGCGCAACCACATCGCGCTTGCGATTGTCGGCGAATATCTGCTGAACCTAACGCCGAGCCTGCTCTACCAGATCGCGCCGCTGGCGGTTCTGATTGCAGTGCTGGTGACCTTCAGCGTGCTCAACCGCAACAGCGAAATCATCGCCATGAAAGCAACGGGCATCAGCCTCTACCGGCTGGTGATTCCCATCGTCAGCATCGCGGCCTGCCTTGCGGTGTGCCTGTTTCTCTTTGATCAGTATTATTTGCCGCAGGCCAACCGCAGGCAGGAGTCGCTGCGCAACGTAATCAAAGGCCGGCCGCCGCAGACCTACCTGCATCCGGAAGCGCAATGGATATTCGGGCCAAAATCCGCTCCCGGCGAACCGGGCTGCATCTTTTACTACCAATTCTTCGATCCGGACACGAATGAGTTCGCCAATCTCTCCGTCTTCGAGTTCAATCCCGCGACATTTCAATTGACGGGCCGCATCTTTGCCAAGCGAGCCGATTGGGACAACGATTCAGAGACATGGCATTTCGAGAACGGATGGGCACGCCAGATACAGGGTTCCAATGTGACGTCGTACCGCACATTCCTCGAGACGAGTTTTCCTGAGATTAACGCTGCGCCGGATTACTTCAAGAAAGAAGACCTGCAGTCGCAGGAGATGAACTTCGGCCAGCTCGACCGGTACATTCGCGACCTGCGGCAAAGCGGAATCGACACCAAGCGGCTGAGCGTTGCGCTCTGGCACAAGCTTTCTTACCCGCTCATCGCAGTGGTCATGGCCATTCTCGCTATTCCCTTCGCGCTTTCCATGGGGCGTCGCGGGTCGATTACGGGAGTCGCAGTGGCCATTGGCGTCGCGCTTGCGTATTGGGTAGTCGATGGGTTGTTTGGAGCCATGGGCAATGTGAATTATTTGCCCGCATCCGTCGCCGCGTGGTCGGCGGATATTTTGTTCATGCTCGTAGGCGGGTACTTGCTGCTGCGGACGCCAACGTGAGGAAGGCAGCAAACAAGGGACCGGGAGAACGGGGAGTCGAGAAAACGAAGTTACTCAAAACCGGTAACGGCAGATGTTCGGTCGAGGCGACATTTTGATTCGGAGGTTGAGGTTCTAGCTTGGTGAGCTGCCTGTCGCTGCGGCTCGATCGTCCGCTCCGAATGCCCTTTCAATCAACTCAGCCGCCATCCCCAGGCCATCCAGTTTGGTGATCGCCGCCTTCATCGCGAGCGCCCGCTCGGGGTACGAAGGCGTCCTTAGTACCTCATCAACCAGCCCGCGCAGAGCCTGGGGATTCAATTGTGCCAAGGGCAGAAACAATCCAGTCCCACTGGCCAGAATCCGCGCCGCCACGCCGGGCTGATCGTTTGTGATCGGAATCGCGACCAGCGGAACTCCCTGCGCCAGCGCCTCCAGCGTCGTATTCATTCCGGCATGGGTCACGCATAGCGCCGCAAGCTTCAGCAGTTCAAGCTGTGGCGCGCGTTGAACCACAATCGTATCCGGCCGCGCGAGCGCGAGACTCTCGGGCGCGGTGTTCATCCCCACCGACAGCACGACCTGGTATCCAGGCCGCTCGGTTGCCGCCAGGATCGCGCGAAAAGTATCCGCCTGTCCGTTCTGCAGCGTCCCCATCGATGCGTAAAT
>Ga0208849_1000245_pt1 | contig 52579 bp, 53 predicted proteins | sample NGESurdeep072012_10_FD_184470 | JGI IMG/M metagenome (GOLD analysis project Ga0208849, IMG submission 184470) | Arctic peat soil microbial communities from Barrow, Alaska - NGEE Surface sample 53-3 deep-072012 (SPAdes) | ecosystem: Environmental > Terrestrial > Soil > Wetlands > Peat ... | reverse complement strand
GGGCCTGCCGCCCGGCCAGGTGGACGAAGCGGCGATCGCCTCCCGGCTCTACAACCCAGACCTTCCAGACCCCGACCTCATCATCCGCACGGCCGGCGAAAGACGCGTGAGCAACTTCCTGCTGTGGCAGTCGGCGTATTCGGAGATGCTCGTGACCGAAACGCTTTGGCCGGACTTCGACGTCGAGGACCTGAAGGCGGCGCTCGCCGACTATGCGTCCCGCGTGCGGCGTTTCGGCGGCCGCCCCGACGACGAAGCGGCGGCGCTCTAACTTAGATGACGACCCAGCACGCCTCGCTGGCCGCTCGCTGGAAGCCGAGCCCGCTCACGGTTCGCATCCTGAGCGCGTTCGTCATCCTGGCGCTGGTTATCGGACTCGCCCTGCTGGGGACCTATGGCGCGTACCTGCTGGTCTTGATCCTCGTGGGCCTGGCCCTGTGGGAGTTCATCGGGCTTTCCGATGGTATGGGCTCACGTGCTCCGGTCTGGCTGCTCGTCCCGCTCGGCATCTTCTTCGCGTACAGCGGCACAGTGCTGAAACATGTCGACGTCAACCTGGTGCTCGCGCTCGCGCTGGTCGGTGGCCTCGCCGCGTTCCTCGTCGTCCCGGGCCGCCGGCAGGGTCTCGGCCGCTGGGCAATGGGGATGGCCGGCGCCCTCTACATCGGAATGCCCTTCAACTACTACCTCCTCCTCTACACGTCGAAGCCCGACGGGTTGGTGTGGGCGCTGTTCGTGATCTTCGCCGTGGTCATGAGCGATGCGGCGGCGCTGCTGGTCGGAAGTCGAATCGGACGCCACCCATTCTTCGGAACGATCAGCCCGCACAAGACCGTCGAAGGTGCGATCGCCGGCGTGGTGGGTGCGGTCGTCGTGATGCTGGTGGGTGCCTCTGCGGTGCTCGGACTGTCGCCGTTGCACGCGGTCGTGCTCGGGGTACTGGTCGGCGTCAGCGCTGAGGTGGGCGACCTGGTGGAGTCGCAGATGAAGCGGATCGCCGAGGTCAAGGACTCGTCACACCTCATCCCGGGGCATGGCGGCGTGCTCGACCGGCTGGACTCGATCCTGTTTCCGCCGATCCTCGTCTACTTCTACGTGACCATGTTCCACCTCATCAAATGACAATCCCCCGGCCGGGGCGCTCGAGCCGTCCCATCAACGTGGCGGTGCTGGGCGCGACGGGATCGATCGGCCAGCAGACCCTCGACGTGATCGACCGCAACCCTTCCAGGCTGCGGCTGTTTGGCCTGACCGAAGGTCGCCGGTCGACGCGCCGCACCGCGGAGTACCTCGTGCAGGGTCAGGCCGGCGACGCGGACTTCGACGCACGTGTGGAGGCGATGATCACGGACCCCCGCTGTGACGTGGTGGTGGTGGCCATTCCCGGCGCGCGCGCCCTCGCGCCCACGATGGCGGCGCTCAAAGCTGGGAAGCGGGTTGCGCTGGCCACCAAAGAGGTTCTGGTGATGGCGGGAGAGCTCGTGATGCGGGCGGCCGGCGACCACGGCATCAGGCCCGTCGACTCCGAGCACAGCGCGATCTGGCAGTGCCTGTGGGGCGAGAAGCTCGAATCCGTGAGGCGGCTGATCATCACCGCGAGCGGAGGCCCCTTCTGGGCCCACCCCGAGCTCGACCTGGACCAGGTGACTGTGGAGCAGGCGCTCAACCACCCCAGGTGGTCGATGGGCCCGAAGGTGACGGTCGACTCCGCCACGATGATGAACAAAGGCCTCGAGGTCATCGAAGCACACCACCTGTTCGGCATCCCGCTCGACCAGGTCACCGTTTGCGTTCATCCGCAAAGCGTGGTGCACTCCCTGGTCGAGTTCGTGGACGGCTCGCTCAAGGCTCAGCTCGGCCGCCCAGACATGCGCCTGCCGATCTCGGTGGCCCTCTCTTACCCCGACCGCCTTCCCGACGCCGTGCAGCCAACCCCGCTCGAGGAGCTGAGCGGGCTCGAGTTCCACGCCCTCGACGAGGATCGCTTCCCTGCCGTGCGGCTGGCGCGCGAGGCGGCCAAGGCCGGCCACGGTCGCCCGGCCGCGCTCAATGCGGCCAACGAGGAGGCCGTGAGCGCCTTCCTGTCGGGTGAGATTCCCTTCAGCGGCATCGTGCGGACTGTCGAGCGGGCCCTGGCCGCCTTCCCGGGCGGCGGCGACAGCCTGCAAGACATCCTCGCGGCGGACCGTTGGGCCAGGGAGTATGTCAGAGACAAGTCCGGTAAATTGAGGGCGAAATGAGCCAGCTGCTCACACCGGTGCTGTACGTGATCGCAGTCGGGGGCATGTTCCTGCTCCTGATCGCGCCCCACGAGGGCGGGCACTTTCTCTTCGCCAAGCTGTTCAAGGTGCGGGTGATCGAGTTCTCGGTCGGGGCAGGCACCAAGCTCTGGTCGGTCACCAGGGGTGGGACCCTGTATGCCCTGAGGGCGTTCCCGATCCTCGGCTACGTGCGGATGGGGGGCATGGAAGCGGGCGACTTCGAGGCTGCGAACGGATTCCACTCGAAGCCCGCCTGGCAGCGGATCGTGATCCTGGCCGGCGGCCCCGCGGCGAACTTCCTCGTCGCGATGCTCCTGATCACCGGCTTCGGGCTGACCCAGCTCAACACGGACCCCGGCAAGGTCTTCAGCGTCGCCCCGAGCTCGCCGGCCGCCGCGGCCGGAATCCAGCCCGGCGACAGTATCCGCTCGGTCAACGGCAAACCCCTCAAGACGCCCGGCATGATCGGCCAGGAAGAGCAGGCGGCACGCGGTGCGCCGCTCATCCTTTCCGGCGTACACGCCAACGGGCAGTCATTTACCTACTCGATTACGCCGAAGTGCGATGCGCAGGGAAACTGTCTGGTCGGGATCGGGATCCCCCGGCAGCTCACCACGGTTCAGTCCGCGGTCGTCAGCGGGGTCGAGTTCCCCTTCGCCGCTGTCGGTGGGATCACCTCCGGCCTGTGGTCTCTCATCACGGGCGCCGTTCCGGGAGGCCTGCTCGGGCGTGAAGGCCTGACCGGACCGATTGGCATCGGGGCCACCGCCGTGCAAGCGGTGAGCCAGGGGCCGCCTACGTACATCCTGCTGGTGGCGCTGCTGTCGGTGGCGCTGGGATTCACAAATCTCCTGCCTCTGCTCGCGCTGGACGGCGGCCGGATCGTCGTCGTCTTGATCGAGGCTCTCCGGAGACGGCCGTTTGACCGGACGGCCGAGCTGAACCTCCAGCGGATCGGCCTCGTCGCGCTGCTGGCGATCGCCGCGGTGATCACCTTCCTCGACATCCAGCGCCTCGCCACGGGCCAGTTCCCAGGTCTGCATTAGTCGTGGTCACCAGGCGGAAGTCGATCCCGGTCAACGTCGGCGGCGTGGTCATCGGGGGCGCCGCTCCCATCGCGGTCCAGACGATGACCAAGACCGACACGCGCGATGTGAAGGCGACCCTGCGCCAGATCCACGAGCTCAAGGAAGCGGGCTGCGAGATTGTGCGTCCGGCGGTCCCGGACCATGAAGCGGCCGAGGCGCTCAAGGAGATCGTCAAGGGCTCGCCACTGCCTGTGATCGCCGACATCCACTACGACCACACCCTGGCGCTGCTGGCGATCGAGGCGGGCGTGGCCTGTCTGCGCCTCAACCCGGGCAACATTCCCGACCGCGACAAGGTCACCAGGGTGGTCAACGCCGCCAAGGAGCGCCAGATCCCGTTCCGGATCGGAGTCAACGCCGGCTCGCTGCCCGAAGAGGTGCACAAGAGCATGCGCGAAGAGCACGCGATCGACCGCGACAACCGCGAACAGACCGCGGATCGCATGGTCGAGGTCGCGCTCGGCCACTGCAAGATCCTGGAAGACCTCGACTACGGGCCGGGCTTCATCAAGGTCTCACTGAAGTCGACCGACGTATGGACCAACATCATGGCCAACCGCAAGTTTGCCGCGGCGCGTGCCTACCCGATCCACCTGGGGGTGACTGAGTCAGGCCCGGTCGAAGCGGGAAGCATCCGCAGCGCGGTGGGGATGGGCATTCTCCTCGCCGAGGGCATCGGCGACACCATCCGCGTCTCGCTCGCCACCTCCGATCCGCGCGAGGAGATCCGGGTCGCGCACGAGATCCTGAAGACCCTCGCCTTCCGCAACGAGAGCGCGACCCTCGTCGCCTGTCCGACCTGCGGCCGCCTCGAATACGACATGGTGCCGACAGTGAAGGCGGTCGAGGCGCACATCGCCAGGCTGAAAGTGCCGATCACGATCGCCGTCATGGGCTGCGTGGTGAACGGGCCGGCGGAGGCACGCCATGCGGACATCGGAGTCACCGGCGGCCGCGGGAAGGGCGTGATTTTCAAGAAAGGTAAGCTTTACCGCACCGTGCCACAGGAAGAGTTGCTCGCCGTGCTGCTGGCCGAGATCGACGCGATCGCGGCCGAGCCTCAGCTCCCGCGCTAGCCCGCGCACACGCGCGGGCGTTGATCGAGTTCGCGATTCAACTCATCAAGATTTGGGAGCTAATGGCATGAAGGAAACAACCATCGAGGAGCAACAGGATTTCGTGAAGGACATCACCAAGATGTCCGACGATTTCGACCGCTGGTACACCGACGTCGTCCGCAAGGCGGAGATGGCCGACTGGTCCGGGGTCCGCGGAATGATGGTCGTCCGCCCTTACGGCTGGGCGATGTGGGAAGTGATCACACGCGCCTTCGACGACATGATCAAGGAGAGCGGCCACGAGAACTGGGCGTTCCCGCTGTTGATCCCACGCGAGTACCTCATGAAGGAGGCGGAGCACGTCGAAGGTTTCGCGCCCGAGGTCGCCTGGGTCACCAAGGCCGGGCGGAGCATGGAGGATCTCGAGGAGCCCCTCGCTGTGCGGCCGACGTCTGAATCGATCATCGGGGCGCTGATCAAGCGCTATATCCAGAGTCACCGCGACCTGCCCAAGCTCACGAACCAGTGGAACAGCGTCGTGCGGTGGGAGATGCGTTCGCGGCTATTCCTTCGCAGTCGCGAGTTCTGGTGGCAGGAGGGCCACACGTTCCATGCCTCAGGACAAGAGGCGATGGACGAGACCGAGCTGATCCTGGGCTACTACCGATCCATCGCGGAGGATTGGCTCGCCGTGCCCGTGTTGAGCGGAAAGAAATCCGCGGCCGAGACGTTTCCTGGCGCCGTTTATACCCTCACCCTGGAGGGCCTCATGCGCGATGGGCTCGCGCTGCAGATGGGCACCTCTCACTACTTCGGGCAGAACTTCGCCCGCGCCTACGACATCTCCTTCTCGAACAAGGACAACGAACGAGAGCTGTGCTACTCGACCTCGTGGGGCATCAGCACGCGCCTGGTCGGAGCGCTGGTGATGGCGCATGGCGACGACTCGGGTCTGGTCGTTCCCCCACGGGTGGCGCCCATCCAGGTCGTCATCGTGCCGATCTATCGCGATCCCGAAAGCCGCGCCAAGGTCGAGGCGTTCATCGGCTCATGGGCGCCGGAGCTCAAGGCCGCCGGCATCCGCCACCGGGTGGACTGGCGTGAGGAGCGACCCGGGGACAAATACGCCCACTGGGAGCTGAAGGGGGTGCCTCTTCGACTCAACGTGGGCGGCCGCGATGCGGACGCCGGGCAGGTTGAGATGGTCGATCGCCTTTCGCGACAGCGCGTGACCGTGCCTGTGTCAGGCATCGGCCAGCGCCTGAAGGACTCGCTCGACGCGTTTCAGAAAAAGCTGTTCGAGCGCGCCCTCGAGTTCCAGCACGCGAAAACCACCGAGCTGTCGACGCTCGCCGAGGTCGTCGCGCACTTCAAAGAGCGCGGCGGGTTTGTGTGGGTGCCATGGTGCGGCGACGCCGCGTGCGAAGAGCGGGTGAAGGCAGAGGCGGGCGGCGTGACGATTCGCACGCTCGATGGCGAGGAGAAGCCTTCAGGCAAGTGCCTCGTCTGCGGCAAGCAGGCCAGATTCCGAGTGGCGCTGGCGAAGGCGTATTAAGGCGCGGGGGAGGCGGGCCTCCCCCGCGGAACCCCCTCCGCGTTACACATTGTCCCGAGGCGCTTGGTAAGTGACAGGCAAGGTGACGGCCGGAGTAAATCCGGCCTGAAGGCTCCACTGAGAGCGCGGGGGAGGCAGGCCTCCCCCGCGGGACCCCCTCCGCGTTACATGTTGTCTGGAGGCGCCTGGAAGGTGGCATGCCGGGTGACGGCCGGAGTAAATCCGGCCTGAGGCTCCACTGAGAACCTGTCTTACTGAGTCGGGTTTTCGAACGCGCCGACCGTCGGAGCGTCCTTGTACATCGACTTGTCGGTGATCACCTTGAGGCTGCGGTTGCTCACGGCGTCGAGCACCGCCTCGGCCACGTCGGGGTGGAAGTGGGTGCCGGCGCCGGCGCGCACCTGGTCGACGGCGACCTGCAGCGACATCCCCCGCCTGTAGGGTCGGTCCGACGTCATGGCGTCAATCGCGTCAGCGGCGCTCACGATCCACGCGAACATCGGCAGCTCGTCAGGCTTCTTCCGGTCCGGATACCCCTTGCCGTCGAATCGCTCGTGGTGCGACCGAACGATCACCAGCTCATCGGTGAGCATCTTCAATCCGCTCAGGATGTTGAAACCGACCACTGGGTGCTCCTTCATCTTCGCGAACTCGTCATCGGTGAGCTTGCCGGTCTTGGTCAGGATCGCGTCCGGGACCCCGATCTTGCCGATGTCGTGCAGGCGACAGCCGCTCTCCAGGCGGTCCCACGCCGCCGGCTCGTCGGGGGCGTAGTGCATCTGGCGGGCGATCATCAACGCGTACTGGGTCACGCGCTCGGAGTGACCCTTGGTATATGGGTCGCGGGCGTCGACCGCGTTGGCGAGCGCTTTGAGCGAGGCGAGCATGACCTCTTCGCGGTCCTTGAACAGCCTCGCGTTGTCGATGACCACCGCGGCCTGGTCTGCGAGCTCTGTGATCAGGTGGCGATGGTCGGCGTTGAACGCGTGCCCGTCCTGGTAGTGCGCGAGGAACAGGACGCCGATCGGCTTTCCTTCCAGCTTGATGGGGACGCACAGGACCGCCCTCGGGTTCGACGGGCTGTCTGCGCCAGGCGGATGCTCCATCGCCTCCATCACGGGCTCGCCGGACTCCATCACGCTCCGGCAGATCTCGCCTCCGACGCCGAGCGCGAGCCTTTCGGCGGTGACGTGGTCGGTACCGGATGCGGCCCTCAAGATGAGCTTGCCGGACTCCTCCAGCGCCAGGGCTCCGATCTGCGCCTTTGCGGCCTCGGCGGCGCCCTGCAGTACCCGCGGGAGCACCTGCGCCAGTTCGAGGGTCTTGGTGGCGGCCTGTAGCGCCTCCTGGAGATTGCGCAGCTCCCAGATGCTGCGCTGGTTGTCGTCGTAGAGCTCTGCGTTCCTGACCGCTACCACGCCCTGGTTGCCGAGGGTCGCCAGGACGCGCTGGTCGTCGCCGGTCCATTCGCGCTTCTTGACGTCGAACACCGAGATGGTGCCCCACAGCTGGCCGTCTTCGAGCATCGGCGCGCAGATCGCGGCCTGAAGGCCGTAGGCGGCCAGGTCGGGAGGAGCCTGCAGGTCGAAGCTCGCACTGACATCCGGCACCGCGGTGGGCCGCTCGCTGAGCATGACCGCCCCGACGACCCCTTGGCCGTTCTGAAACTCCATTGCGTCGACGGCGGACGGAAACCCGAGCGACATGATCACTCTCTGCAGGCCTTCGGCTGTCGTACGCGTCAACAGACCTGCCGTGCTCATCGTCACGCGGACCGCCGCCTCCAGAGTCTTCTGCTTAAGGACCTTCGAACCCTCTGTCACGGTGGTCAGCGCCGCAGAGATCTCGCCCAGCGCATCGAGCGTCGTGTCGAGCCTCGACGCCTGGCCGGTCACGGCCTGCAGGATTCGCGAGTTCTCGAGCACGACCGCGGCCATCGATCCGAGCTCGTCCAACAAGCCGAGCTCGCCCTGGGCAAAACCGATCGCGCCTTTACGCCCGAGGCATAGCGCGCCGATGACGCTGCCGTTGCCGTGGATGGGCGTGAGCGCCTCGTTGAGGCCTCCACCGTTCCCGTCAGGCTGCAGGCCGCTGTAGGTGTGCTCGTCGGCAGCAATCAGGCTCCGCAGGACCGTCTCTCCGCCGCGAACCTTCGCCAGCGGTCCTTCGACCTCCGCGGAGGCGGCTGAGGCGCCGAGCGCGACGAATGTTCCGTCCGGCTGGAAGAGAACAGCTGCGCCGGCGTCGTAACGAATCACCTGCTTGCCCTTTTCGAGGACGAGTTGGAGTGTCTCGTCCATCGTCTTGCCCGATGCGTCCTTGATGAGCTCGTTCATCAGCGAGTAACGAGCGGATTCCCTCCGTGAAAGCGCGACCGCATGAGCGCTCGCGAGCTGGGAGCCGGCGCGCAGCGTCAGGGTCACCGCCAGCCGGCGGTCATCGTCGTCGAACTCGCCGGTTTTCTTGCCGAGCAGGATGAACCCGCCGACCTGGTCGCCGATGCGCATCGGCACCGCCATCAGGCGAGCGACCTGCAGGTCGTCCGGCAGGTAGTGGACCAGCTCCGACAGGCCGCTCTGGTCGTTGCCGATGTATTCCCTGCCTGATTCGATCGCGCTCAGTAGTGGTCCGGCCTTCTCCGCGTGGCGCTGCACGGGAATCGGATGAATGCGATCGAGACCGATGCCCGGTGGCTGGGGCAGGAACTGCTTGCCATCCGGAGACGAGGCGTAATAGCACGCGAAGTCGGCGCCGGCCTCGCGCGCGATGATCCCGAAGGCGGCCATGTCGCCAGGGTTCTTGGTGTGGTCCGCGTCGGCCGTGGCCGCCATGAACGCCCGCTCCTTGGCCAGGAGCAGAACGCGAACGCCCTCCAGCTCTTCAGCGTGTGCGCTGATCGCGCGCGCGAAGCTGCGGTAGGCAATGCTCCCAACGAAGCCTCCGAGTCCCAGGACCAGCAGGCCGGCCAGCTGTAGCACGAGGTCGCGGTCGCGCAGGTTGAACTGGGCTGAGACCAGCATCAAGAGCAGCGCGGCGCCTCCGAGCGGAACCGAACCCTGCCAGTTGGTGTTGAGGGCTCCGGCCGCAAGCGCGAGCGCGCCGGCCACGACGGCGGCCAGAGCGGCCGGACCGGATCGCCCGGTGACATTGAGCGAGGCGCCGATCAGAACCAGCACGGCGGTCGCGGCCGAGAACCCGAGCCTCAGTGCAAACGTCGCCCTTTGTGAGTTCCGGCCGGCGAGGCCGCGAAGAAGCTGGGAAGTTCGGAGATTGGACACTTCGCGAGTCGTAAGTCTAGGAGCGTGTCCGGCAAGCGGAACCCGTATATCGATGGGGCGAGGAATTGCCCGCCTAAACTTCTCAGCAACCACCAGATGACGGTTTCAGAACTTCTCAGGGTCGCCGACCACCTCGATCCCAAGGGTCAGCAGATGGTCAGGAAAGCCTATGAGCGCGCCGCGAGCGCCCATACGGGACAGCGTCGGCTGTCCGGCGAGGAGTACGTCAACCACCCGCTCGAGGTGGCCGCCATCCTCGCCGACCTGGAGCTCGACGCCGAGACGATCTCGGCCGCCCTGCTGCACGACACCGTGGAAGACACCGCGTTCACGGCGGAGGAGGTGGAACGCGAGTTCGGACCGGAGGTGGCCCGGTTGGTGGACGGGGTCACCAAGCTGGGCCGGATCGCGCTCCGATCCGATCAGCAACAGCAGGCGGAGAACATCCGGAAGATGATGGTCGCGATGGCGGAAGACCTTCGGGTCGTCCTCATCAAGCTCGCGGACCGGCTCCACAACATGCGCACGCTCGACCCGCTGCCCGAGGTGAAGCGCCGGAAGATATCGCGCGAAACGCTCGACATCTACGCGCCGCTCGCGCACCGGCTCGGCATCGGTCAGATCAAATGGGAGCTCGAAGACCTGGCCTTCCGCAACCTCGAACCCGAGGCCTACGAGGACGTTGTCAAGCGGATCGCTCGCGAGCGCCGCGACCGGGAGACACTCGTGTCAGACCTGCGCGAGATCCTGGCGCGTGAGCTCGAGAAGGTCGGCATCCAGGCGGACATCACCGGCCGGCCCAAGCACATCTATTCGGTCTGGCAGAAGATGACCCGCGAGAACAAGGACTTCTCAGAGATCTACGACCTCTCCGCGATCCGCGTGCATGTCGACACGGTGCGCGATTGCTACGGAGTCCTCGGCGTGGTGCATTCATTGTGGAAGCCGGTCCCCGGCCGCTTCAAGGACTACGTGGCGATGCCGAAGTCAAACGGCTACCAATCCCTCCACACCACCGTGATCACACACACGGGCGAGCCGATCGAGATCCAGATCCGGACCCACGAGATGCATCGCATCGCGGAGTTCGGCGTTGCCGCGCACTGGACTTACAAGGAAGGCGGGAAGGACGCAAGCTTCGACAAGAAGCTCTCATGGCTGCGCAGCCTGCTGGAGTGGCAGAACGAGGTGGGGGACGCCGAGTCGTTCCTGGACACGGTCAAGGTGGACCTCTTCCAGGACGAGGTGTACGTGTTCACGCCGAAGGGCGACGTGCTCAACCTGCCGGCGGACTCGACGCCCGTGGATTTCGCGTACCGGATCCATACGGAGGTCGGGCACAGGTGCATCGGCGCGAAGGTCAACGGACGGATGGTGCCTCTTGACTACGAGCTCCAGAACGGTGAGATCGTCGAGGTGCTGACATCGAAGAGCCCGCACGGCCCGAGCCGCGACTGGCTCAACTTCGTCAAGAGCGCCTCCGCCAAAGAGCGGATTCGGAAGTGGTTCAAGAGCCAGAGCCGCGAAGAGAACGTGGCCAAGGGTCGCGACCTGCTCGACAAAGAGCTTCACCGCATGCACCGCGTGAACCTCGTCGACCTGGACGACGAAAAGCTGGGCGAGATCGCCGCACTGCACAAGTTCGGCTCGATCGACGACTTCCTGGCGGCGATCGGCTACGGCGACCTTTCCACTCATTCGGTCGTGATGCGCATGGCCCCCAGCCTGGATATTCCGGGCGGCGACCTGCGGACCATACCGCTCATTCCCAACGTGCAACCGATCCCGCGAGTGCTCGTGCACGGCGAGAAGGGCATTCTCACGAAGATCGCGCCCTGCTGCCAGCCTGTGCCGGGCGACGCCATTATCGGCTACACCACGCGCGGCAAGGGTGTGACCGTTCATCGCGTTGACTGCATCAACGCGGTCAACGCGCAGGACCAGGCGCGCGTGGTCCCGGTCGACTGGGACTCGGAAGCGACTCACATCTATCCGGTCGCGATCAAGATCGAAGCCTGGGACCGCCAGGGACTCCTCCGCGATATCGCCACTGTGGTCGCGGAGAACCGCGTCAATATGTCGTCGCTGGAAGTTCACGTCTACGACGACAAGACCGCGGTGGTCTCGACCACCGTCGAGATCGACTCACTCGCGCAGCTGTCACGGCTGATGGAGAAGCTGGAAGGGGTGAAGGACGTGCACACAGTCGCGCGCGAAGCTTCATGAGGGTCGATTCAACGGCCGATCGGCAGTTCGGCACCAACTCATACCTGGTGGTGGACGACGAGACCCTGGACGCTGTCATCATCGACGCCAACCTCGAGCCTCAGGCGATGGTCGACCTCGTGCGCGAGCGGGGAGCGAACGTCAAGGCGATCTTGCTCACGCACACCGACGTCGATCACGTCGCGGGCCTGCCGGTCCTGCTCGCGGCTTTCGGGCCGGTGCCTGTCGCCGTCCACGAATCGGAGAGGCATGTCGTAGTCGAGGGCAGGCCGCTGCGCCGCGAATTCGGCCCGGCGACCGACCCCGTCGAGAACGTTGCGAACCTGGTCGACGGAGACACCTTTCGAGCCGGCTCACTCGCGTTTGAGGTGCTGCACACGCCGGGCCACAGCCCAGGCGGCGTCACGCTGAAGATCGGCGACAACCTTTTCACGGGCGATGCGCTCTTTGCCGGATCGATCGGCCGGTCCGACTTCGCCAACTCAAATGGAAAAGAGCTGCTGGATGGGATCAATGCGAAGCTGCTCTCCCAAGCGGACGACCTCACGGTCTACAGCGGACACGGGCCGTCGACCACCATCGGTCGCGAGAGAAAGACGAATCCCTTCCTGAGCTAGTGGCCGAGCGTCAGCGCGACGATCAGCGCCGGCCCCAGCAGGATCAGCCACAGGGTCGGGAACACGCAACCGACCGTCGGCAGCAGGATCTTCAGCGACGCTTGCGCAGCCTCGGTCCGGATCTTGAGGCGGCGCTTGACCCGCATCTGAGCCGAGTGCGCGGCGATGGTGCGGGCGATCGGCACCCCGGTGCGTTCCGCGTGCAGGATGCCCTTCACCAACGAGTGGAAGTCTTCGACCCCGGTCGCCTCCGCCATGTCCTCCAGTGCGTCGGCGCGGGGTCGGCCGAGCTCGATCTCGCGAAGCGCGCGCGCGACCAGCAGGGTGAGGGGTCCCTCCTGGTGGCGTACCAGCTGTTCGAGCGCGCGGTCCAGGCCCAGGCCGGCCTCCATGCTGATCGCCACCACGTCCAGCGCGTTCGGCAGCACGGACTCGAGCTCCGCGCGCCTCTGGTTCACGAGCTGGTCAAGCCACAGAACTGGAAGGTAAAACCCGACCGCGACTCCGATGAGCAGCGCGACACCGACCGCCAACGGCGTTCCGATAAGCACACCGATCGCCACTCCGAGGGCTCCCAGCGCAGCGGCCGCCGTGATGCGAAGCGCCTGCAGCCCTGCCGGGTCGAGACCGAAGGGGTCGCCGACGAAATCGAGCTGGCGCCGGAAGTTCGCGGCCTGCGCTGCCGGTGTGAGGCGGATCATCTGCCGCGCGAGCCAGCGCCGGCCGGGGGCGAGAAGGCGTTCGCCGAGAGGTTTCTCGAGCTCGAGGGCCGCTGCGCTCTGGCCGAGGCCGATGTCCTGGCGGGCGAGCCTCTGCCTTGCCAGCATCGTCGCGTCGCCCGCGCGGGCCGACACGATCCCGGCGGCCAGCAGCCACACGCCCGCGGCCGCGACGACCCCGACCACGATGGGGAGGAGGGGCCCGAGGCTCATGAGATCGCCGTGAGGCGCCGGATGATGAAGTTGCCGATCCCCAGCATGACGGCCGCGATGCCCAACAGGAACCAGCCCAACGGGTTCGTGAACATCGGCCGGAAGTAGCCGGGGACGAGGAAGTACAGGCCGAGGGCGGCGGCGATCGGCAGCAGCGTGACGATCAGTGACGAGGCGCGAGACTGAGCTGTAGCGGCGAGGACCTCCGCCCGCATCTCAGCCCGCTGCTTCATCGTGTCCCCAAGGCTGATCAGGATGGCGGGCAGGTCGCCCCCAACTGAATGCTGGATGGTGATCACCATGACCACAAGCCTCAGGTCACTGCTCCCGATCCGCTTGACCATGTTTCCCAGTGCGCTCTCGACCGAGGCCCCGAGCTCGATCTCCCTGCGCGCAAGGCCGAACTCATCGGAGACCGGCGCGCTTGCGTTTTCAGTCACCGCGCGCAGTGACTGGGCAATCGACTGTCCGGCCTTCATCGAGTTGGCCATCAACTCCATCGCCCGCGGCAGCTCTGTTTCGAACTGAGCCAGGCGATGTCCGCGCCGGTTCCGCAGATACAGCGCCGGAAGCGCAAAGCCGATGATGGCGAAGATCACGACGGGAATGGAGATCCCGAATCGAAGCAGAGCAATCAAGGCGAACAGCAGCGCGGACGCTGTCTGGACGAGCCGGAACTCGTAAGGCCGAAGCTGGAGATCGGCGCTTGCCAGGTCGGCCGCGAGTGAGTTCACCTTCTGGTTGGCCGCGATCCACACCGGCGCACCGGTCGGCTCGAACCTTCTCCTCAGTTGCTCCCGCACATCGGCCAGGGTGCGGTAGGTGACGCGGGCGCTAGGTTCGGCGCTCGCCGCCGCGCGGCCCGGCCCGAGAATTCCGTATACGACCAGCCCGACGCCGATAGCAGCCGCAGCCGCGATGAGGATGACGTTCGTCGACATTGATCAGCCGCTGGTGAAGTGCCAGCGCTTGTCCACCTCTTTGGGTCCGACTCCACCGGCTGACGATAGCTTCGGGCACGCCGGATCAGGCTGGTTGGGGGTGGCCGCGTAGTCGGTGAACGACTCGAGCGCGTATTTCAAGACAGCGTTGTTGAGGAGCCAGAAGAGGTACTCGGCATCGCACCCGGTCATGAGCAGGGTGAGGCTGCTCGGGACCCCGCTCGTCGCCTGCGATGACACGGGCCCCACCCTGATGATGTCCATGTTCTCGAAGACTGTGCGCACTACCGCAGCCCCTGAGCCGGCTCCGAGGATCGAAGTGTTGAGCGTGGCGAGCATCGTGATGCGATCGCCGACCTGCGGGTAGCCGGCGACGCCCACCTGCTCACCGGTCGGCACCGTGACCGCGACGTAGCCCGACGGGATGGGCAGGAATGCCACGTCGCTGCTGCTCAAGAGATCGCTTGCCGGGGCGATCAGGTTGGCCGTGACCGGCGACCCGGCCGGGATGTCGACACGAGCTCCCTTGCCGGTGACCTGGCTGACCTCGGTGAACGCCTCTTTCGGGGCGGGGTTGATGACGCCCAGCTCCAGGTCCGAGGATTGGATCTTCGTGCGGGCGCCGATGTCGTTCCTGGCCACGACCACGCGCGTGCCGACAGTGTTCTGCTGGAGCAGGGAAAGGCTGGCCAGGCCGGCTGCCGCGGCAAAGGCGAGCACCGCGAGAATTGCTCCGATGATGATGTAAAGGCGTCCGCGGCGCGGCCGGGCGACGTCAGAGCTTGCAATTGACATCTAACTGGGCCTGCAGCTTGGCATGGAGCGCGAATTGGTGCAACTCATTCGACGAGAATCGCCTCGACGAGCGAGGTCGCGATCCCGTAGTCGCCACCGATCGCGGTGGCCGCTCCAGCCCCTGCGGAGATCGAAAGGCTTCCACAGGAGAGCGTCCCCGCGATCGTCGAGGTCCCGTTGACGGTGTCGGTGCACGTTCCCGGCCAGTAGATGGAACCCAGCAGCCAGTGTTTGGCGTTGGCGCCCTTGATCGCGATCTGCCCGGTGCTGCTCGACCAGATCAATACGTTCATGCACGCGCGATCGCCGTTGGTGCACCAGCCAGGACCGGGGCAGCTCGAGTCACCGGCCGGGGCCTGGCTGCACGGCGCTGAAAACCAGGTCAGGCTGGACGATGAGACGGGCGCGTTGGGCGGGCAGGCCGAGATCGAGCACGGCGTAGAACCGAACTGGCATTGGCCGGTGCAGTCCGCACCGCCTGACGCCGTGCAGTCGCCGGAGGTGAAGCCGGCCTTGTTGACGAACTCGAGCGTAGTGTCCTGCGCCAGGAGAGTGCCGCCGTTCAGGCAGATACCGCCAGTCGTAAATGCGGCGCCATCGTAGCCGTTGAAGTAGTAGAAGCCCGGGTCGAACACCACCCCCGCGCCACCTCCTTTGGGCTTGAACGCGGCGACCACGTTCGCCCAGGAAGTCGGTTTGGTACTCGTCAGCGTCTCGCTCGCAACCGCGGCCGGGAGGTCGACCCGGTATTCGGCGCTGAAGCCGTCGACCGGATCGTTGGCGAGGCTGGTCCACCCGGCCGGGGTTGTGAGCGTCTGGCCTGCCACACCTTCGAGCACGCCGTCGTTTGTGATCACGAGGTCATCCGCGGTCGACGTGGCGGCATTGGTCGAAACGGTCGCGGTGAGCTGGTTGGTGCCGGCTGAAAAGTTGCCCGTCGTGTCCAGCGGGTTGACGGTTGCCACGTTGCGCCACTCCGATACCTGGGCGATGCTGTCGATGTTGGCTGGGGTGATCGTGAAGGTGATGGGCCCGACCCAGACTGGGTTGTTCACGTAGTACCAGATCTCAGTGCGGGGACTGGTTCCGGCCTGGCTCTCGATCCCGGCCTGGACCCAGCCGGCGGGGGCCTGGAATTTGTTGGGTGACGCGTCGGACCGGACGTCCGCCACGAGGAGCGTCCCGGCCGTGGTTGGCGCCAGGAAGGTCGGGGTGATGAAGTGCTGCGCCTTGACGACCGGTCCGACCTGGACGTTCGAGATGCCCGCGCTCAGAGGCCCGATGTTCAAGTAGCCGTAGCAGCTGGGCTTGAAGTGGTAGTAACCGCTCACAAGGGTCGGAGTCGAAAGGCCGGTGCCGACGGTCGCCCCATTGACGACGATGTTCGCGTAGGCTCCGGCCGACGAGCACGCGGCCCCACTCGTTCCAACGAGCTGCGCGATCGCAGTCGGATCGGTGTTGGGCTCTGGCGGCAGGTTCGTGGAGGGCAGCGGAACCGGTGGTCGCGCGACGCCGGCTGCGCACGGGTTGGGGTTGATCGCCGCGTCTCCGACCGAAAGGAAGGCGGTCGTGGTGCCGCAGGCCGGGGTGACGTGGCCGGAGAGCTCAGAGCCGTCAGCACAGATCGCGTTTGAGGCGGGCGCGCATGTGCCTCCTGCTCCAACCCATGCCTGGCCGTCCGCGTAGACCGACGTGTTGCCGACGTCGGAGTAAGTTCCGGATGCGGCGTCGAATCGGGTATGGGAGTAAAGGGCGCAGCTGTTGCTCAGCGCAATTGCGTTCTGCGTCACGACGCTGCCGGCGACGTTGACCTGGCCGCCCGTGCACGAGAGTGTCGTGGCAGAGAGCGCGGATACCGAGCCGGGCAGCGCCTGGGCGACGGCGCGCCGGACCACCGCGGTGCTCGTCTTGCCCACCACAGTTCCGAAGGAGATGGGAAGGGTGAGGGTCAAGACCACCTCGACCTGCTGCTGGTGCGCCCGGTATGGATAGTTGATCGCCGCGCTCAGGGTGCCGTTGGAAAAAGTTTGCGAGCCGCTGTACCCAGTGGCGCAAGAGCCGCCCGCGGCAATGGTGTATGCCCCGGCCGGGGTCCGCTGCTTGCCGATGGACGTATCCGCGGCGTCGATCACGATCTTCGCCTTGGCCGCGTCGCAGCCGATGCCGACCTGCAGCGCCGCCTCGAGCGCCGCCTGGTCGGCCACCTGCTGGAGCTGGTTTTTCTGCCATTCCGCCGAGCCTGCGAGCAAAACCAGCGCCGCCGAGCCGATGAGCGCGATCAGCGACACAGCCACCAGCACCATGACTTGGCCGGACTGCGACCGGCGGTGGCGCGTCATCAAAACTCCATCCGGATGACCGTCTGCGAATCGAACGTGATGACGGTCGGTATGCCGAGGAACTTAGCCAGCACGGGCTGCCACTGGAGCTTTAGGTCGACGACCGCGAGCTGGTGACCGGGGGTACGCACCGCCACGCCGTTCGCCGCCGCACACGATGGGCAGCTCCACCTTGGATTAGGGCCTCCCGTCGAATCCAGCTCATAGATGAAGACGTAAACGGTGTTCGGGTTGGGGCTGACCAGGGTGATTGTCCCCGGCGACGTCGTGCTGCCCCCTCCATAGCTCCCGTACGCCGGCGGCGCTGCTGAGATCGAGCCCGAGTCGGCGTACATGACGGTGGCGCCGAGCGAGTCGAGCAGGTGGGCGCCGTTGACGATCGAGGCCCCAGAGCATGGCGTCGTGAGCGCGGTGCAGTCGGGCGGCAGTTTGTTGGAGCCGCTGTAGTACCCGAGGGCCGCCTGCCGAGCCATGTCGCGGGAAGCTCCCTGCAGAAGCGTGTACATCAACATCCCGCGCCCCATGTCGACGGTCGCCCCGATGATGAGCAGCACGACCGGCGCCACGAGCGCGAACTCGACCAATGCTTGTCCTCGGGACCGGGATTTCACCAGGACGTGATGGCGCGGCTCGATCCGGAGATCGGGATCCCGCCTCCAAGGAGATTGAGGTCGCTGAATCCATAGAACACATACACGTCGATCTCAGAGTTGGTCACCGAGGTCACCGAGCCCTTGCAGTCGAGGCTCACGCCGCAGTACACGACGACCACGGCCTGGCCCGCGGCCGGCGCGGTGTAATCCGAGAGGAGGATCGGCGGCGCGTGGCTGAACGTGGTCGGGCAGCTGACGGTCGAGGTGATCGCCTTCAGGTCCGCGATAACGAGCGTGCACATGGCGGCCAGCCCAGGACCATTCCCGGTCGCGGTCTTGCCTGCCGCATAGCGAGCGCCGTCGCGGGCGGCATCCGAGGTCGCGATGGCGAAGACGTAACCTCGGCCCAGCTCGAGCACTCCGGCCACGAGCAGGATGAGGATTGGCAGGGTAATCGCAAACTCGACCACTGCTTGGCCGGACCGCTGGCCTCCCCACTTTGTGGGGAGGTGGCGCGCAGCGCTTGAGGGGCGAACCGAACCCGCAGTTACCTTCAACAGAGTTCGGTGGGGCGGTTCAGCCATCCAGCTTCAAGTTGGCAACGATCACCCGCGCCAGGTCGGTCGCTCCGCGTGCCACGAGCGAGTTGGGGTCGCGGACGAGGACCAGCCCGCCGGCCAGGGCCGCGTCCTCAGGCCTTGAGTCGTCGAAACCCACCGTCACCGACATCTTGCGGCCCAGGATCGACTCCACGGCCGCACGGTCGAGCGGCGGATGCGGGACCCGCTGGTTGAGCACGAGCTCGATGCGATTGTCGGCCACGTTGAGGATGTCGCGGAACACGGCCAACGAGCGCCGCGCGTCGGTCATGGCGGCGATCTCGGGCGGAACCACGATGACGACGCATTCTGAGCGTTCGAGCACGGCCAGCGCAGCCTCGCCGAGGGAGGTTCCCAGGTCGACGAGGATCAGTTTCTGCCAGTTGACGACCACGTCGAGCACCCTGCCCGTCAGATCGCCGGTCATCAGGTCGACCTCTTCTGGACGCAGCGTCCCAGGGAGCACGCCCATGCCCGATCGGTGATTGACGATGTTGCCGCGCAGCACGGTCTCGAAGTCGACCGGCGAAGCCTTTGCGGCGCTCGCGATCGAGCCGGTGGCGATGAGGTCGGCGAAGAGCGCCGCATGGCCGAAGGGCGCGGAAAGGTCGATGAGAAGGACCTGCCTGGGAAACTTGCGCGCGAGCACAGCCGTGGTGTTGATGGCGAGAGTGGTAACCCCTGAACCCCCTTTCGCCGAGAAAAAGGCGACGATGGGCGCCGCGGTGCGGGACGATCGCTGCGTGTCGGCGGCGTTGACGGCCGACAGCTCCTGCTCCCACAGGCGGTCGAGCGCCAGCGCCACCTTCTCGACCTCTGGGCCGAGTCCCTCGAGCAGCCCGTCCCGGTCGAGCGTGAGGAGAACCGCATCCGTGAGCCCGTAGATCGCCGTCTGGTACCGGTCCTTGGTCCGGGGGGCGGGGAGGATGACCAGGTCCCCGGGCGCGGGGCGCCGAGTCAGGAGGACCTTGCCCGTGCCGTCCGTGATCGACTCCTCGACCTGGCCGGACGCCAGGAAGAGGACCACATCACCGCCCTGGGCTTTGAGTCGCAGAGTGTCCCGTGCGGTCAGCCCTATGGCGCGCATGCGCCGAGCGACAGCCCGCAGCGGCCCGTCGCCGAGCTCGGCGAACACGGTCGACATCTCGAGGATCCGCGTCCTCATCTGCAGTGCTGACGGTGTCTGATCGGCGGCGGGCTCGCTGCTGGCACCCACCTGGTTTGGCTCTTCCTCCCGGGCCCGATAGGCTTCGTGAACCTCACGGGCGCTCAATTCGCCGATAATGTACCAACCGCCCCCCGGATCGACCGCCCATCCCAGTAACAGCTTTGAACACGAGGCCTCCGGCCGAGATCGATCTGCAGCGCCCGACCAAGCGGTCGGGGGCTGGTTCCCGTGCTCCGCGATCTCGTCTGGCCGCCCAGGTTGAGCGGGTTCTTAACGCGGCCCTGGCCGGCGAGCCGCATGTCGTGCTAAACGTGACCTCTAGCGAGCTGCTTGGCGAGCCCTACAGGGTTGGCTCAGTGATCGTGGCGGCTCTCGCGCAGGCGGGACCAGGCCTGAGCGGCCAGTGGCGTATCACCGAGCCCTTCCGGCGCACGGGTCTGAGCGATGAGCTGCTCAACTCGCTGGTCAGCCCGAACCCGCTGACCAGGGCCGCGGCTGCGCGCCTGTGCGGGTCCCTGCGCCTGACCGAGGCGGTGAGCTGGATCGAGGACCTGGTCCACGACAAGAACCCGACCGTGCGCGAGGCGGCGATCCGCGCCCTCGGACTCCTCGGGGGGCGCCGCGCAGTCGAGGCGCTGATGGCCTCGGCGGACACGATTTCGATTCACCGGCTTGCGATCGCCCTCGCCATGGCGTCTTCCGACCTGGACATCGAGGCCCTGATGCGCCAGCCGGCGAGCGAAAAGGCCGCGGTCGTCACGGTCCTGGCCTGCGGGTTGCGGCGCGACTCGCTGCGCGTGCCGCCGCTCCTCGGCATCGCCCACGACAGGCGCTGGCCTAAGCGCGTCCGAATCGCCGCATGCAAGTCGCTCGGCATGATCGGAGATCCCGCCGCCTCCGATGGCCTTCGCACTCTCGTCCAAAGGGAGCCGGATGCTGAGGTCAAAAAGGCAGCCGTGCAGGCACAGAAGCGACTCCACGCAACGACGGCCGAGGCGCCTCCCGCATGAAGCTGTCGGAGCGTTTCGACCGGCGCTATCAACAGGCGCCCACGCCGGTGTCGCCGCCGCCTGGCCAGGCCCAGGTCTCTACGGGCGACGGCGCCGTGATCGTTGCTCCGGCCGAGCGGCGCATCGTGCCGCGCGACGGCGCCGCGCCTGTGGGACCGATCACCGAGCCGCTTCGCGTCTCCGAACCGTCGGCTCTCTTGAGCCCGGCCCTGGCCGCGGCTAAAGGCGAGATACACGCCCAGTTGCTGAGCAGGCACGCCGCCGCCATCGACATCAACAACCGCGCCGGCATCCGGCGCCTGTTGATGCAGCTCACCGAAGACCACTTCCGATCCAAGCCGCCTGCCGCGTTGATCACGGCAATCGACAAAGAGCGCCTGGTCGAGATTCTTTTCGACGAGGTCATTGGCCTCGGTCCGCTCGAAGCGCTGCTGCGGGACCCTGAGATCAGCGAGATCATGGTCAACCGCCCGGAGCAGATCTTCGTCGAGCGGCGTGGCCGGATCGAGCTCACGAGCCTTGCTTTTGAGGACGAGGATAGCCTGCGACGCGTGATCGACCGCATCGTCTCGACGATCGGCCGGCGCGTCGACGAGTCGGAACCGATGTGTGACGCAAGGCTGAAGGACGGTTCGCGCGTCAACGTTGTGATCCCGCCGGTCGCGATCTACGGGCCCTGCCTGACGATCCGAAAGTTCGGCCGTGAGGTGCTCTCGCCCGAGAAGATCATCACGAGCGGCGGCGCGACCGAGGCGATGATGGAATACCTGGACGCTGCGGTGAGGACCCGCCTCAACATCATCGTGTCGGGTGGAACGGGGTCGGGTAAGACCTCACTCCTCAACGTCCTCTCCGGCTTCATCCCTGCAACCGAACGCATCGTCACGTGCGAGGACGCGGCCGAGCTGCGGCTGCGACAGGTTCACGTGATCAGCCTCGAGTCCAAGCCACAAAACGTGGAGGGCCGGGGCGCGATCTCGATTCGCGACCTGGTGCGCAACTCGCTGCGCATGCGGCCGGACCGGATCATCGTCGGTGAGTGTCGCGGACCCGAGGCCCTCGACATGCTGCAGGCCATGAACACCGGTCACGACGGATCGATGAGCACCCTGCACGCCAACAACCCGCGCGACGGGCTCGGTCGCCTCGAGACGCTGGTCCTGCTGGCCGGCACCGAGCTTCCCTCTCGCGCCATCCGCAGCCAGATCACATCCGCCGTGAACGTCATAGTTCAGACCGAACGGCTGCGCGGGGGCGCTCGCAAGGTCGTGAGCATCGCAGAGGTGATGGGATTGGTCGAAGGCGAGATCGCGTTGCAGGAGATCTTTGTCTTCCACCAGGTCGGGATGACCGCAGACGGACGAGCCGTCGGCTATCACACGGCGACCGGGACACGGTCGAACTTTCAGCAGCACTTCGTCTCCAACGGGGTTCTACTGCCGGACTCGATGTTCGCGCCTACGAGCCAGCCTCCGGCTGAGCAGCTCAACTGATGAGCGAACAGGAGCCGAAGCCGGTGGAAGAGGGCGCGCATACGAACGGTGTCCCGCAATCAGGCGTGCTGGACTCGGAGCTGCTCGCGGACTTCGGCCACCAGGTACGCAACCAGCTGAACGCTGTGGTCGGGGCTGCCGGGCTGCTGTCCACGAGCGCCACCTCCAGCGAGGAGCGCGAACTCGCCTCGATCGTGGAGATCGGTGCTGAGCAAATCGCCAGGTTGGTCGACGACGTTCTCGACGCCGCCACCATCCAGAGCGGCGCGTTCGAGCTTGCCCTTCATCCATTCGATGTACGCGCCAGCGTCGAAAGCTGCATCGGACTCATCGCCGACGCGGCCGGGGCCAGGGGTCTCGACCTGTCGTTCCAGGCGGCGCCGGACGTGCCCAGCGTCATCATCGGCGACTCTCGCCGGCTGGAGCAGATCGTGCTGTCGCTCCTGCATGGAGGGATCGAGCGAACCTTCCGAGGTGGCGTGGGCGTCGAGCTGGGCTTCGAGGACAGAGGTGGCCTGGTCGCGCTGAGCTTCGTGGTTCGCGACACGGGGCGTGGAATTCCGGCGCGGATCCTGCGCGGCGGGCTCGACGGCGTCTCGAACCCGCGCGATCGCCCCGAGCCGGGCGACCGGCTCGCGGTCCTGAACCTCGCGACGACCAAGCGCCTGGTCGAGATGATGGACGGAGAGCTGCGGGTCGAGCAGGGCGGCGTCGAGGCGGGCCCGGACGCGGGCACGTCCTTCCAGTTCACGATCCTTGCCGAAGTCCTGCCGGCCTCCGTAACGACCTCGCAGCTGACGCTGGAAGCGATGCGGGTCCTGGTCGTGACAGCCGACCCGACCGAGCGGCGGGTGCTGGCCCTTCAGTCAGAGCAGTGGGGAGCGACCGCGACGGCCGCCACGCCCGAAGATGCATTGGGAGTCGTGAAGGCGGGACACCCGTTTGACATCGCCGTCGTAGAGCATCAGCCCCCAGTCCTCGACGGGCTCGCCCTCTCGGCCATGCTGCGCGCGCTGAAGCGCGCCGACCAGCTCCCGATCGTGCTGATCGCGGTAACGGCCCCAGGCCCGGAGGTCGCGGAGGCCGCCGACAGCGGGGTGATCCAGGCCACGCTTACGAAACCTGTCGCCGCTCGCACGCTGCACGACGTGATGGTCCAGGTGGGGGTTCATGCTGCCGCGGCGCCGAAACCGCAGGTCGCCGTCGTTCCAGGGGCGCTGCACGTCCTGATCGCGGACGACAACGCGCTGAACCAGAACCTGTTGAAGCGGCTGGTCGTCAAGCTCGGGCACCAAGCGGACGTCGTCTCGAATGGCCGTGAGGCCGTGGCCGCGGTGGCCCAAGAGCCGTACGACGCGCTGCTCATGGATGTCCTGATGCCGGAGATGGACGGCCTGGCCGCGGCGGAGGCGATCTGCCGGCGTTGGCCGCGCGGAAGCCGGCCCCGGCTGATCGCGCTGACCGCCATGGCCGGCCCGGGGGACGAGGAGCGCTGCCTGAAAGCGGGATTCGACGACTACATGAGCAAGCCGGTACACCTGGACGACCTGGTCGAAGCATTCAAAGCAGCAGCCGGGTACCGAACAACCCGCGAGCAGGCTGGGCTCTAAATCCGTGCGCTCCCCCGTAGGGGCAATCAGTAAGTCCCATCCTGAACGCCGCTCTGCGCGCAAGGGTGGCCCGAAGGGCCGGGTGGGGGGCGGTGTGGCTTGTTCTGCTCTAGCTCTTGAGGCGGCTGTCCAGGCGATCCTCATGCCCGGCGAGCCTTGAGGCTCGCGCCTCGAGCAAGACGACGACGATCACGATCACGCCGCCCAGGACCATCAGCCCACCAAGCGCCTCGGCCTCCACGCCTTGGGGCTGGCTGATGATCTGGATCATCGCTGCGCCGAAGACAAGGATGTAGCTGAGACCCAGCAGCCTGACGCGCGGCGCCACCACCCGGACGTCCTCGCCGCCCCGCCATGGCCGCTTGCCAAGGATGAGCAGGTAGGCACCCATGATCAAGGCGAGTGCGGCAAGCACCAGTGAGACGATCTGGACAAGGGGCGTGGTCACCGGCGACTGATAGTAACGGGAGGTTCTTACAATCGTCACTCTTATGCCTCGCTACGAACCGATCAGGGCCGTCCGTGGAATGCGCGACATCCTTCCGAAGGACCGCGGGACCTGGCGCGTGGCCGAGAAGGCCGCGGCGGACGTGGCGCGGCGCTTCGGCTACGAGGAGATCGTGACCCCCGTGATCGAGGCGGCCGAGCTGATCGAGCGCGTTGGCGCGGACACCGACGCCGTCGCCAAAGAGCTCTACCGTTTCGAGGACCGCGGCGGGCGAAAGCTCGCACTGCGTCCCGAGGCCACCGCGGGCGTTGTCCGCGCGTACTTCGAAGGCCACCTCAACCAGCTGCCGCAGCCGGCACGACTGTTTCTCATCGGTCCGATGTTTCGCTACAACCGCCCACAAAAGGGTCGCTACCGCCAGTTCTTCCAGCTCGACGTGGAGGCCATCGGCGGCGAGAGTCCTGCTCTCGATGCCGAGGTGATCGAGATTGCCGCGACGTGGCTCCGCGAGATCGGCCTCGGTGACCTGAGGATGGACCTCAACTCGATCGGGGACGCGAAATGCCGTCCCGCTTACCTGGATCTGTTGCGGGCGTACTACCGTCCGTTGAAGGATCAGCTGCATGGCGATTGCCAGCGCCGCCTCGAGTCCAACCCTCTTCTGATGCTTGACTGCAAGGTGCCGCAGTGCCAGCCATTCAAGGTCGACGCCCCTCGCATCACCGACCACCTGTGTGAGGAGTGCGCGGCCGCCTGGACGGCGGTCCGCCGCCTGCTCGATGCGGCCGGCATCGAATACCGCCACGATCCTTATCTTGTGCGCGGACTCGACTACTACACCCGAACCGTCTTCGAGTTTTACCCGGCCAACCGCGATGGGTCCCAGGACGCGTTGGGGGGTGGGGGACGTTACGACGGTTTGGCGGAGGCCGAGGGATGGCCTGCGACCCCGGGGGTGGGCTTCGCCAGCGGATTGGACCGCGTGACCGAGATGATGAAGGAGACCGGCGCGGAGGTGATCGCGGCGCCGCCGGCGGAAGTCCTGGTGCTGGCGGATGCCGGCCTGGAGGTCGCTGCGGCCGAGGTCGCCCGGATTTGCCGCATCGCCATATCGGTGGCCGTCGACTATGAGCCCAAGAGCCTGAAGGCAAAGATGCGATCGGCAAACAAGCTCGGTGCCCGGTGGGTGGTGCTGCTCAGCGCGGGCGAGGCCGGCCGGCGCGTGGCGCAGCTGAAGAACATGGCGAGCGGGGAGCAGGCGGAAGTCGCGTGGGACGACCTCCCCGCGCGTCTGGCATGAGCGGGTACTCGGCTCCGCATTGCGGAGCTCTCCGCGCAAAGGATGTTGGCCGCGAGGTCGAGCTGTTTGGATGGGTGGCCAGGCGGCGCGACCATGGCGGTCTGATTTTCATCGACCTCCGCGACCGCTGGGGCGCTGTGCAGGTGGTGTTCAACCCGGCCAACGCGCCGCAAGCGCATGCCGCCGCGTCAGACCTGAGGTCCGAGTACGTCGTGAGCGTCAAGGGCGCGGTCGGCCACCGGCCGGCAGGTTCGGAAAACCCGCGCATGCCGACTGGCGAGGTGGAGGTGACCGCTTCCGACCTCGAGGTCGTAAACACGTCGGAGACCACGCCGTTTCCGATCGAGGATCTCGAAGAACCCGACGAGAAGACACGACTCGAGTACCGGTACCTGGACCTGCGCCGGCCGCGCATGATGCAGATGCTCGAGCTGAGAAGCCGCGCCAACAAGATCATCCGGGACTTCATGGACGGCAACGAGTTCATCGAGGTCGAGACGCCGATCCTGACACGCAGCTCCCCATCGGGTGCTCGAGACTTCCTGGTGCCGTCGCGCTTGCATCCCGGCAGCTTTTACGCCCTTCCTCAGGCACCCCAGATGTTGAAGCAGCTTCTGATGGTCTCGGGCGTGCAGCGGTACTACCAGATCGCGCGCTGCTTTCGCGACGAAAACCTGCGGGCCGACCGGCAGCCGGAGTTCACCCAGCTCGATGTCGAGATGTCCTTTTGCGACGAGGAAGACGTCTTCGGCTTGATCGAGGCGCTGTTCAGCAAGCTGTGGCACGAAATCCTCGGAGTCGAGCTGGCGACTCCTTTTCCGCGCCTGGACATCAAGGAGTCGCTGCTCCGGTTCGGCACTGACAAGCCCGACCTCCGTCATGACCTCGAGATTGCCGACCTCGGCCAGGTTCTCGCCGGCACGAAAGCGCAGATCTTCCGCGGAGCACTCGATGCGGGAGGCGTGGTCCGGGGCATGAGAGTTCCGGGTGGCCGCGAAATGCCTCGCCGCGATCTTGACGACCTGGTCACCATGGCGAAAGGCGCGGGTGGAAAGGGAATGGCATGGCTGCCGGGCAGCTCGATCGACAAGTTCCTCTCGGAGGCCGAGATCGCGGGTATCAGGCACGCGACCGGTGCCGAGGACACCGACCTGGTCCTGTTGGTGGCGGACCGAAAACGCAAGGCCGAAACGGTGATGGGCCTGATCCGCCAGGAAGTGGCGCGGCGCCGGAAGCTGATCAGACAGGACCAGTGGAAGTTTCTCTGGATCAACCCGACCTACCTTTTCGAAGAGGACGACCAGGGCAAGCTCACTTATGCGCATCATCCGTTCACACGGCCGTTCGAGGAGGACATGACGTTCGTCGAGGAGCGGCCATACGACGTGCGCGCGCACGCATACGACATCGTCTGCAACGGCTACGAGCTGGGGGGTGGAAGCCTTCGGATCTACGACCCTGCGATGCAGGAGCGGGTGTTCCAGCTCCTGGGCATGCCGCTCGAGACCATCCGCGCCCGCTTCGGGACGCTGCTCCAGGCCTTCACGTACGGCGTGCCGCCCCACGGCGGTATCGCGCCGGGCATCGACCGCATAGTGATGATGCTCGGGGGCACCGACAACATCCGCGACGTCGTGGCCTTTCCCAAGACCCAGTCGATGTCGGACCTGATGCTGGGAGCGCCCTCGGAGGTCGATGCCGCGCAGCTCGAAGAGCTTCATATCCAGGTTGTTCCGCCGAAGAAGCCCACGTAGTATTGGCTGGCTCCCGAAGGGCTGCGGGCGATGTGCGCGTTGCCCAACTAGACAGCATTAGGGACCCCGGAGTCCGGAAAGCCGACCAAATGCCCGCTCGACGGGACTTGGAGAGCCAAGGCAGGGGACCCACCTGAGCTCGCTCAGGACAACCCACCCCCGTGACCCGGAGGGAGCACCTTGAACCTGCTGAAGCTGATCCCCCCGGGCGCGATCGTGGGGGTTCTTGTGGTCCTCATCCTCTCCCAGCTGTTCTTTGTGTTCCTGCCGTACCGCCGCCGCGCTTACATACCCATCCTCCTGATGACCGCGGCCGGCTTCGCCCTTGGCCAGCTCTGGGATTTCCTGGGTCTTCCCTCGACCCGCTTGGGGCAGGCCGACCTGATGCCGGCCGCCGTGTTCGCGCTTCTGCTTCAGCCTCTCGCGCGATTTGTGCCACGCCCAAGCTCAGAGCCGAAAGAGCCAAAGCCCAGCAACCCCAGCGCTCGCACTTAAGATTGCGGTTGTGTTTGCGGGCTCGGACCACGGGGTATTCACAGGATGAGCAGTCAGAGCTTCATGTGGCTGGCGTTCGGGGTGGCCGCCCTGGTGGTGGCCCTGGCCCTGGCCGCGGTGCTGATCCGGCTGCGCGGAACGCTCGGAGCCGTGGAGGAGCTGCTGGACACGACCAATGAAGAGATGAAGGAGACGCTGCCCGAGGTCCGCCAGACGATCGGGAACGTCAACGACATCACGGCCGGCGTCAACGTCGGCCTGCGGACGGCGGGCGGCGGCGCGGCGGCGGTTGGTCGCGGTATCAAGTCCGCCGCTCACGGCGTCAAGGTGGCGGGGCAGAGCCTAGTTCGAACTGTATTAGGAGGCTAGAGATGGCTGACGAGGGTAACGGCGGCGGCGGCGGTTTCGGTTGGTTCGTGCTGGGCGGCCTGATCGGCCTGGCTGCGGGCGCCTACATCGCATCCGGCCCGGGAAGATCACAGGTCGACAGCCTGCGCAGCAAGACCATCGAGCTCAGCGGAAGCGAACCGGTGCAGCGGGCGAAGGACGCGGCGCAGCGGGCGCGGCAGATGGTCACCGACCCGGACCACCCGGTCGGCAAAGCGATCCAGGACGGAGTCGCGGCCGCCAAGCGCAAGCGCGAAGAGCTGGAAGCGACAGCCACGCGCAAGATGCAGCAGGCCACGCAAGACAAGGAATAGTTCGAGGAATAAAAGGAAGAGGATCGATTGGCAAAGCGCAACCTGGCAGAGCTGAAGATCCCGGCCTCGCCGGCGTTCATTCCGGTCGCCAAGAGGGTGGCCACGACGCTTGGCGGCCAGCTGGGTTTCAGCCTGGTCGACCTCGACGAGCTGACCATCGCGCTGACACAGGCGTGCGACAGCGCGATCGCGGCCGCGAACGACCTCGGCTCGCCGGCCGACCTCAAGCTCACCTACTTCGCAACCAACCGGGCGCTGGTGGTCGACGTCGACCTGATGCCGACCGGCAACGCCGTCCCGGCGCCGAAGCACGATACCGAGGTCGACCCGGAGCTGCAGCGGCTCGCTTACGAGATGATCCGCTGCTTCGTCGACGACTTCCGGCCGCAGGTCGAGCCCACCACGGGGCACGTCAGCTTCCGCATGGTCAAGTACCTGGCAGGCTAAGCGCAACCAACCCGGGTAGGCCGACACTAGACAGATAGTGGCTGCACAGCAGCGGATTCCCCGCGAAGAGCTGCGGGCGCTCCATCGCCGTTACCGGGAGACCACCGACCCGGCGGAGAGGGAGCGCATCCGCGAACAGCTGGTCAATGCCTACCACGATTTCGTCTACTTCCTCGCGCGAAAGTTTCAGAACCGAGGCGAGCCGCTGGACGACATCGTGCAGGTCGGCTACCTCGGGCTGATCAAAGCCATCGAGCGCTTCGACCCCGACCTGGGATTCGAGTTCACGACGTTCGCGACTCTGACCGTCGCGGGCGAGATCAAGCGCCACTTCAGGGACAAGGGCACCGCGATCCGTTTTCCGCGCCGCCTGCAGGAGCTCCACCAGTCGGTGATACGCGTCAACGAGCAGATGAAGAACGAGCTAGGACGCGAGCCGACGGTCTCCGAGCTCGCCGAGCGGCTGGGCGTGACGCCGGACGACGTGACCGAGGCGATTGAAATCGGCCCTGCGTACGTGCCCCTGTCGCTGGACCAGCCCATCGGCTCGAGCGACGGGCAGGACAGCAGGGCGGTGGCCGACCAGATCGGCAGTCCCGACCCCGAGCTCGACCGGGTCGAGATGCGTGACGTGCTGGACCGCGCGATGGAGCACCTGACCCCGCGCGAGCGGGCGATCATGGCGATGAGGTTCTACGAGCAGATGTCGCAATCGGAGATCGCACGCCGTCTTGGCATCAGCCAGATGCACGTGTCTCGTCTGCAGAGAGCGGCCCTCGAGCAGCTGCGAAAGTACGTGCCGCAAGAAAGCGCCTCCCCCTAGCCGATGCCACTGCTCGAGTCCGACGTTCCTCGCGATCCCCTCAAGCTGTTCCGGCGCTGGTACAGAGCGGCGCAGAAGGCAGGCGCACGGCAGCCGGATGCGGTCGCCCTCGCAACGTCAGGCAGCTCCGGTCCCTCCGTGCGCATGGTGCTGTTCAAGGGCGTCCGGGACGGATCCTTTCGCTTCTATTCGAACTACGAGAGCCGCAAGGGCCTGGACCTTGCCCACGATAATCGCGCGGCGATCGTCTTCTACTGGTCCCTGACCAGCCACCAGGTTCGCGTCTCAGGGACCGTTCGTCGCCTGGATCGCAAAGTGTCGCTCGCCTACTTCACAAGCCGTCCCAGGGGCGCTCAGCTTTCGGCGTTGGCATCGAGGCAAAGCCGGGTGGTCCGGTCCCGCGACGTGCTCGAGCGCGCCGTACTGGAGCTCGCGACAAAGCATCCGCACGATGTCCCGCTGCCTGAGGATTGGGGTGGCTACGCGCTGCATCCACGCTGGATCGAGTTCTGGGAAAACCGCGAGGATCGCCTCCACGATCGACTTCGGTATGTCCAGCGGCCGGGAGCAGTTTGGCGAATGGAGCGGCTCGCACCCTAAACTGAATCGACCCCGTGACCGGGAATGAGATCCGCAGACGTTTTCTAGAGCATTTCGCGAGCCGGGAGCACAAGGTCCTGCCCAGCGCGTCGCTGGTGCCGCATGGGGACCCGAGCACGCTCTTCATCTCGGCCGGAATGCAGCCGCTCAAGCCGTATTACCTGGGTTTGAGCGATCCGCCCGCGCCCAGGCTAGCGAGCTGCCAGAAGTGCCTGCGGACCGGTGACATCGAAGAGGTGGGAAAGACCGACCGGCACAACACCTTTTTCGAGATGCTCGGCAACTTCGCTCCCACCGGCGATTACTTCAAGGAGACCGCAATCCCTCTCGCGTGGGAGCTCGTCACGCAGCGGTTCGAAATGCCCGCGGATCGATTGCGCGCCACCATCCACCCAACCGACGACCAGGCATACGAGATTTGGCTCGGGCAGGCAGGGATGCCTGCTGAGCACATCACTCGCCTCGAGGACAATTGGTGGGGTCTCGGGGCGGGACCGTGCGGTCCCGATTCCGAGCTCTGGTGGGATCGCGGCAAGGAGGTCGGCTGCGGACGCGACGACTGCGTGCCTGACCACTGCAATCGATTCACCGAGTTCTGGAACCTGGTGTTTCCGCAATACGACCAGCGCGGCCCGATCGCCGGCACGTCAGGTGAAGCTGTCCTGCGCGGCGTGGCCGACGGAAGCCTGGTACCGCTGGCCCGCCCCGCCATCGACACGGGGATGGGCCTCGAGCGCATCAGCTACATCCTTCAGGGCAAGACGAACGTATTTGAGACGGATCTCCTGGCGCCGATCATCGACCGCATCCGCGAGCAGTCAGACAAACGGGTGACGCTGTCAGAGCGCATCGTCGCCGATCATGTTCGCGCGGCATGTTTCGTGATGTTGGAGCGGGTCGCCCCCAGCAACGAGGGCCGCGGCTATGTGCTTCGCAGGCTGATCCGTCGCGCCACGGTTCACGCCCGTCGCGTCAACATGCATTCACAGCTCGGCGGACTGGTCGACGAAGTCGTCAAGGTGATGGGTTCGCACTACCCGGAGCTCCGCGAGCAGGCAGACGAGATACGCGCCGGCATCGATTCGGAACAAACCCGATTTCAGCACACGCTCGACCAGGGGATGGAGATGTTCGAGCGCATCGTCGCCAAGCATCCGCAAAACATCCCTGGCGGTGAAGCATTCAAGCTCCATGACACTTTTGGTTTTCCGATCGACCTCACACGCGAGCTTGCCGCCGAGCGCGAAATTCAGGTCGACGAGGAGGGCTTCAAAGGCGCGATGGCTGCTCAGAAAGAGCGTTCACGCCGTGAGGTGCCGCGCGGGTGGACCGCGGCGAAGGACCTGTCGCACTCCGAGTTCACCGGCTACCACGAGCTCACCACGCAAACCTCGATCGTGGCGTTGCGCAAGGACGGCAAGTCCGTGGACCGCGCCGTCGAGGGCGAGGATGTCGAGGTCTTCCTCGCAAGCACGCCTTTCTACGGGGAGTCGGGCGGGCAGGTCGGCGACTCCGGCACCATCACGACCGAAAGCGGCCGCTACCGCGTGGAAGACACACAGAAGCCCGCGGAAGGTGTAATCGCCCATCTTGGCGCTGTCGTAACCGGCGAGCTCACAGTCGGCGAGGCGGCGACTGCTGTCGTGGACGCCGGGCGCCGGCGGCAGATAGCACGGCATCACTCGGCCACGCACCTTCTCCACAAGGCACTGCGCGAGACGCTCGGGGACAACGTCGTGCAGAAGGGATCCTGGGTCGGCCCGGACCACACGACTTTCGACGTTCCTCTGAACCGGGCGATCACCAAAGACGAGATTGCTCACATCAATCGCCGCGTGATGGAGAAGGTGCGCGAGGCATTGACCTTTCACGAAAGCCACAAGCCACTCAAAGAAGCGGTGGCACAGGGAGCCATGCACCTGTTCGAAGAGAAGTACGGCGACGTCGTGCGGGTCGCGTGCTTCGGCGATTGGACCTGCGAGCTCTGTGGTGGTACGCATGTCGCCAACAGCGCGGACATCGGGACCGCGCTGATCGTCTCGGAGTCCAGCATCGGCTCGGGGCTGAGGCGCATCGACATGGTGGTGGGCGAGGCGGCCGACGACATGGTGCGCCGTGACCGCGACCTGCTCGTCGAGCTGGCGCGCCCCTTCAACGCGAGCCCGGAGCAGCTGCCCGAGCGAACGCATGCGCTGCGCGCGCAGCTCAAGGACGCAGAGCGCCGGTTGAAAGCGCTTTCGGACGAGCTGCGCTCCGCCAGGGTCAGGGGTGGCGACGGCGTGGAGGTCAAACAAGGCAAAGTACCGTTTGTGACCGAGACCGTGAACGCCTCCAGTCCACAGGAGCTGGCCGCTTACGCCGACCGCTACCTCGACCTGGTGAAGTCCGGCGTCGTAACCGTTGTGGCCGGCGACATGTTTGTCATCAAAGTGTCCAAGGATCTGACCTCCGAATACGATGCCGCGCGCCTTGCGGGCCTTGTCGGCACGGGTGGCGGCCAGAAACACCTCGCCCGCGGAAAGTTGAACGGGACGGCCGGTGATGCGTTCAAGCGCCTAGAAGAGGCGTTGCGGTGACCAAGTTCAAGTTCCTCCGCAAGCGCAGCGAGTACTACCGCCACTTCACCGTGCTCGACATCGGCACCGACCTGATCAAGGTCCTGGTCGTCCGGCGCGAAGGTCCGGATGGCGAGGTGCTCGGCGTCGGGCGCGAGCCTCAGGCTCCGGCCGCGATGTCGGGCGGCGCGATCGCCGACCTCGAGTCGGTGATCCAGTCGTGCAACCGCGCGCTAGAGGCGGCCGAGGACATGGCCAAGACCGTTCCAGGGCAGGTCGTGGTAGGAATCGCAGGCGAGCTCATCAAGGGCTTCTCGTCGACGATCGCCTACCCTCGCGAGAACTCAAAAGCGCGGGTCCGGTCTGGCGAGATCTCCACCATGCTGCAGATGGTCCAGCGGCGCGCGCTGCGAGAAGCGCAGCACCTCCTGGAGATGGAGCGAAGCTACGGTCAGCTGGAGGCGCGGCTTGTGCACTCCGCCATCACTAACGTCCGCGTCGACGGCTACCCGGTCACGAACCCTGTGGGATTCACTGGCAAGAATCTCGAGGTGACCGTGTTCAACACGTTCGCGCCGATGACCCACATCGACGCGATCGAGACTGTCGTACGGGAGCTCGACCTCGAGCTGGCCGCCGCCGTCGCGCAGCCGTACGCACTGGCGCGAGCGTGCGCCAATGAGGAGACGTGGGCGGAAGGTGGCATCTTCGTCGACATCGGCGGCGGCACGACCGACGTCGCGCTGATTCGCGATGGCGGCGTCGAGGGCACGCGGATGTTCAATCTCGGCGGCCGCGCGTTCACCCGTCGTCTGGCCCTCGCATTCGGCCTCAGCTACGAGGAGGCCGAGGCCCGCAAGCTCCGGCACTCGGAAGGGCTGCTTTCCGCCGACCAGCACCGGCAGGTGTCCGAGCTGTTGAGCGCAGACGCGGAAGTTCTGCTGCAGGGCCTGGCCCTGAGCGTCAAGGAGCTCTCGCGCGGAGAGCGGCTCCCGACGAGCATCTTCCTATGTGGCGGCGGCAGCCTCCTGCCCGAGCTCACGCTCGAGATGGTCAAGAACAACTGGGCTGCCGGTCTTCCCTTCCCACGCGAGCCGCGGATCCGGCACCTCGTGCCGGCGGATGTGCGCAACCTGACCGATTCCACAGGCCAGCTTTCGAGCCCGCAGGACATCGCCCCGATGGGACTGGCGAACCACGCTCTTCGAACCGAAGCCGAAGAGCGGGACACCGTCAACACCGTCATGCGGCGGGTCCTAGGCGGTATAAAGGTCTGAACAGACCCCCAGGAGACTTGTAAACGCCATGGCAACGAATCCGATTTACGTCGAAACCGAGGAAGAGATTCCTGAGCTCGTCGAACGCCTGCGCCGCTTCAACGGCGAGGACACGATGCTCGTGCTGCCCATGCGGTCGCGCATCGGACAGAGCCGCTTCAACTTCCAGCTGCTCCGCAACTACGCGGCCCGCCTCGGAAAGCGAGTCACGGTGGTCTGCGACGACCCGGCGGTGCAGAAGATGGCCGCGGAGAGCGGTTTCGCGGTTTTCGGCGCCGTCGGTCCGCTCGGCGAAGGCATCCCGTCCGAGGCGGAGGCTCCGCCGCCAGTCCACCGCTGGTGGCAGCGAATTCGCACCGCGCCGACCACGCATGTGGGCATCGCGGCTCCGACACGGCTCCTGACCAAGACCGCGACCGAGCTCAAACCCGGCCGGTTCCTCCTGTACATCACCGCGGCGACGCTGCTGCTGGTCGGCCTGTTCGGGGCGGCGATCTTTGTCCCTTCGGCCTCGGTCACCCTGATCGCGCAGGCGGCTCCGTTCACGCAGAAGGACGTGGAGGTCCAGGCCACGCCGGCCAGCAAGACGATCCACGTGCGCGCCAGCCTCATCTCCCGCTCGAGCTCGCAGGGCTTCAAGACGACCGGGTCGATCGTGGTCCCCCTGGCGCCGGCGAGCGGTGCGGTCACTTACACGAATAACTTTCCTGTGCCGAACTGCCCCGGAATCAACTGCGGCTCAGCCGGCATCGTCGTCCCTTACGGGCAGCGCCTGATGAACACCAACAACCTCGAGTTCGCGCAGAACTCCGGCAACGCCGTGGTGCCGTGGAAGAAAGCAGGAGTCGCCGGCACCGCGGGCGCCACTGTGATCGCGGTCACGGCCGGCTCGGCAGGCAATGTCGGCTCAGGCACGATCACCACGATCGAGGGCAACCAATACGACCAGCTGACGGTAATAAATGGTCAGGCCACTGGCGGCGGGACCGATCCGTCGACCACCCCGCAGATGACGGTCGCAGACTTCGACGCCGGGCGCGCCCAGCTCGAGCAAGAGCTGCACCAGAGCATCGCCCAGGCCCTGGTCGGCGGCGGCCAGGCTGGTGAGAAGCTCAGCGAAACCATCATCTACGGGCCGGCCCAGTACACGACCGACCACCAGCCCAACGACAAGGTGCCGACTTTCAGCGGGACCATGACGGTGTCCGGCGAGGGCGACTTCTACAGCGACTCAGACGTGCAGAAGGCGTTCCAGACCTACCTGTCTCAGCGCGTTCCAAATGATCAGCAGCTCCTCACCGAAAGTCCGATCCAGGTCACGTACCGAATCCTCAACGACACTCAAGGTGGCAACATGACCTTCGTCGGCAGCGCCGCCGCTTACGTCGCGCCGAAGCTGGACGAAGCCGCGATCCGCGCCCAGATCGTCGGCCGGCCGCTGGCTCAGGCTCGGTTCTATCTCCAGCGGCTGCCCGTTCGCTCGGTCGCCATCAATGAGCAGCCGATGACGCTCCCGCTCATGCCCTTGCTCATCGGTCGCATCTCGCTCCACTACAAAATCCAGTCGGGGGTGCCCGCGGCGACGGCAGCGGGGGGTGCCACGCCTACCGCCTCGCCTACGGCCTCGCCCCAACCATCCCCGTAGGAGTGCGCGTGATGGCGGTCGACCCGGGATCGAAGAGGGTCGGTCTGGCCGTGAGCGACCCGACCGAGACCATCGCCCAGGCTTTGACCACGATCCCGGCAGAGCCGGCCGCCACTCTTGCGTCGCGGCTCGCCGAGATCGCAAAGGCGCAGGACGCGCGCCGGATCGTCGTCGGGCTGCCGCTGCGGCTGGACGGCACCCACGGACCTGAGGCCGCGGCCGCTCGGCGGCTGGCGCACGGCCTGCGGCAGGCTTCCGGCCTGCCGGTCGAGATGGTCGACGAGCGGCTCACCACGGCAGAGGCGGAGCGTTCCCTGATCGCCGGGGGCGTGCGGCGAGCTAAGCGGCGCCTCAGCATCGACGGCGTCGCGGCCACCCTGCTCCTGCAGGGCCACCTGGACTCCAAACGTGCCGGCTGACGTGCCGCTGGCTGACGATTCCGAACCGATCACCCTGATCGACGAGACCGGGCTCGAGCGCCGCTTCCGGCTGCACGACGCCTTCGATGTCCAGGAGATCCACTACTACCTGGTCGAAGCCGTCGACGACCCGTCGCAGGTGCTGCTGCTCCGTGAAACGGGCGGCGGCCTCGAGACGGTCGACGGCGATGAGTTCAAGCGGGTGATGACCGCGCTCGAGGAGGACGAGGTCGAATGAGACGCCTGGCCGCCATCATCTTGCTGATCGCGATCCTCGGCTTCGGCGTCTCGCGTGGAATGGACTGGTGGAATCTCAACGTCAACACCGCGATCTCCTCGACCAGCCACTCGGTCGTATTCCACATCGACCCCGGCGAAACCCCGACCCAGATCGGGCTGGACCTTTTCAACCTCGGGCTGATTCGCAACACCATCGCCTTCGACCTCTACACGCGGGTCACCAACGCCGCGGCGAAACTTGAAGCCGGCGTCTTCGCGCTCAACTCCAACATGTCACTCGCCCAGATCGTGAACGCGCTCCAGCACGGCAAGGCCGCCCAGCAGGCCATCACGTTCCCAGAGGGTTTCCCGATCCGAGAGCAGGCCAAGGTCGTCGAAAGCAAAGGCGTCGGAACCGCGGCCGGCTACATCGCGGCCGCGAAGGACCCCGCCTTGCGAGCGACCTACAGCTTCTTGCCCTCCCAGCCGGGGAACCCGGATGCACCGTTCGAGGGCTATCTCTTCCCCGACACGTACTTGATCGATCCGGCCGCCGGTGTAAGCGGCCTGGTCAATGAGCAGCTCGATCAGTTCGGGGTCGTGTTCTCGGCCGACCTGCGCGCGCAGATCGCGCAGGCCACGGCGGCGCGTCCCGCCGAGTCGATCCAGTCGATCGTCATCCTGGCCTCGATGGTGGATCGCGAAGCCAACGCCGCCACGCCGAGCGATCGCGGCAACGTTTGCAGCGTTTACTACAACCGGCTCAAGGTCAACATGACGCTGGGCGTGGATGCCACTCTTCTGTACGCACTTGGACGCCTGACTCCCGAACCGACGGCGGCCGAGCTGCAGCTGGACTCGCCATACAACACTCGAACGCACGCGGGTCTTCCGCCGGGACCGATCAGCAACCCCGGCAAGGCGGCCCTGCTCGCCTGCATCAACCCCCCGCAAACCCAGTTCCTCTTCTATTTCGCCGACCGGCAGGGTGTCACGCATTTCGAGACCAACCAGCAGGATTTCGACCGCGATATACAGAAGTACGGCGTGAGCGGAAGCTGAAGATATTTCTGCTCGGCCACGAGATCTCCTACTCGCGAAGCCCCGACATGCACAACGCGGCCTTTCGCGCGCTCGGAATGGATTGGACCTACGAGCTGCTCGACGTTCCCCCCGGCGATCTGCCGGCCGCGCTGAAAGGCCTGCGCGATCCGGACATCGCCGGCGCCAACGTCACGATTCCCCACAAGCAGGCAGTCATGGAGCACATGGACGCGCTCGACCCCGAGGCGGTCAGGGCGCGAGCTGTCAATACGATCGTGCGCGACGGCGACCGCCTGGTCGGTTCGAACACAGACATCGCCGCGATTCGCTCCGCGATCGCGAGCGTTGAAGTGGAACCGAGGGGTGCGAACGTGGTTATCTTCGGCGCGGGCGGTTCGGCCCGGGCCGCGGCGGTGGCGCTCGAGGGAGCCCACCTGACCTTCGTGTCGAGGCGCCCCGACGAGGCTGACGTGCCCGGCAGGACCATGGCCTGGGACAACGGATCCCTTCACGCGCTGGTCAGGGCGGCCGACCTGCTCGTCAACGCCACGCCACTGGGCCGGCGGGACGAGATGCCGATCCGGCCCGCGGCGCTGCCGCGCGATGGAGCCGTGATCGACCTGGTGTACGTGACCGGCGGCACGCCGCTGGTGCGCAAGGCCCGATCGCTGGGCTTACGAACCGCCGACGGATGGGAGATCCTGCTCGCGCAGGGTGCGAGTTCCTTCGTGCTGTGGACCGGCCGCCCCGCGCCCGTGAGCGCGATGCGCGAGACTCTTCAGCCGTGAACGCCGCCGGCTCGCTGCTGCTCGTCCTGCCGTGGGCGATCGTTGGCGCGGCGGCGGGTTGGCTCGTGCGGCGGGGCTCGGTGCGCCTCGCGCGGTTGGAGGAGCTCGAGCCGGGCGAGAGGTGGTGGCAGGTCTACGGGCCGCCGATCCTGTGCGCGCTCCTGTTCGCGATCGCCGCATTCGAGCCGGGGTCGTTTGCCCTGCTCGCGCTCCGCAGCGTGTTCGTGCTCGTGCTTGTGCAGGTGATCTTCTTCGACTTCGAGCATCGTTTAATCCTCGACCGCGTGATGTTCCCGTCAATGGCGGCAGCGGTGCTCGTCAGTCTCTTCCGTCAACCGTGGTGGGCGGGCATCGCGGCCGGGTTGGTGGCGGGGGCACTGTTCCTGATCTTGGCCCTTGCGGGCTCGGCCATCTTCAGAGCAGAGGCTCTCGGGTTTGGAGACGTCAAGCTCGCGCTGTTCATGGGCTTGCTGCTCGGCCCGCTGCCCACGATCCAGGCGCTCTTCTATGGCGTCGTGCTGGCCGGCGTCGTTTCAGTAGGCCTCATCGTGCGGCACCGGACGATGAAGCAGACGATCGCCTACGGCCCCTACCTGGCCGCCGGGGCACTGATCGTGCTGTTCCAGAATCCGGCCCTCCCAATGTCTTCCAGTTGAGTCGTGGAGAATAGGCGGCCATGAGCAACCTGCTGCCCGGCGAGAACTTGATCCTCAAGGACCACCCGCACTGGGTCGTCCTCATCAAATCGGTCTTGATCCCGGCCGTCCTGGTGATCCTTGTCGTGATCGCCGACCTCACGATCCTGGGTCCCGGCAACGTCTACGTGCCGCACCTGCGCACCATCTTGAGCCTCGGCGTGGTGGCGGTCGCGCTACTGTGGCTAATCGTGGTCTGGATCCGCTGGCAGTCGACCGCATACACGCTGACGGACCAGCGCATCAAGATCGAGACCGGCGTCTTCGGGCGCCAGGAAAAGGTCATCCCCATCGACCGAGTCCAGGACTGCACGACCAGGATGTCGGTCATGGGACGCATGCTGGGCTACGGGCGCGTGGAGATCGACGCGGCCGGAGCGCAGGGAGCCGAGGTGCTCAACCACCTACCGAACCCGGGCGCCTTTCGCGACCAGGTCTTCATGCAGTCTGAGAAGCGTCGAGGCGGAGGCATGAATGCGGCGCCGTCTGCTATGCCGGTCAACCCCGGCGGCGTCTGAGCACTCGTCCGATCGCGCTGGTCGGCTTCATGGGTTCGGGCAAGAGCGTGGTGGGAACGCTCGTGGCCGAGCGCACGAAGGCGCCGTTTCACGACCTGGACCAGATGGTCGAACGCGAGGCCAGGATGCCGATTGCCGAGATCTTCGCGACCGGAGGCGAGCCCATGTTTCGCGCGCTCGAGACACGACTTTTACCCGCTGCACTTGAACCCGGATCGGTCGTGGCTCTGGGCGGCGGCAGCCTGATCGACGACGCGAACTGGAACGTCGTCGCCGAGGGTTCCACCACCGTGTATCTCGAGGTGCCTTTCCACACGATGTGGGAAAGGATCCGAAAGCTCGCGGGGCGGCCGCTTGCCTCCGGCCGCTCTCGCCACGAGGTCGAGTCGCTTTTCGAAAGGCGGCGGGCGCGGTATGAACAGGCGATGTATCGCGTGAATGGCGACCGCCCACCTGAGCTGGTGGCCGAAGAGGTGATCAAGCTTTGGTCCGCCTGATCCTCGACTCGTCGGCCGGAAGCTATCCCGTCGTCATCGGCAGCAACATCCACCGCGAGCTGCGCAGTGTCGTCACGAGGCTTGACCCAACGGGCGTGGCGATCATCACCGACTCCAACGTGAGGCCGTGGGCCGTGAAAGTCTCAAAGTCGATCAAGCGCGCCGGCTTGAAGACGGCGATTCACGTGATCCCGGTCGGCGAGCGCTCGAAATCGATGAACCAGCTCCAGGAGGTGCTGGCCTTCCTCGAACGCCAGCGAATCGATCGCGGCGGTTGCGTGATCGCCGTGGGCGGGGGAACGGTGGGCGACCTCGCCGGTTTTGCGGCTGCCGTCTGGCAGCGAGGTATTCGGCTGGTGGGGGTGCCAACGACTCTTCTTGCGATGGTCGACTCCAGCATCGGAGGCAAGACCGGCGTCAACGGGACGCGTTCCAAGAACGCGATCGGAGCCTTCTGGCAGCCGTCCGCCGTCATCGCGGACCTGGCCACCATCGAAACTCTGCCTCCGGCTAGCTATCGGGACGCGTTCGCCGAGGTTGTAAAGTACGCCGTTGCCATGGACCGGGGCCTTTTCGACCTCCTCAAGAGAGAACGCCCGCGCCTGCTCGCCGCCGACCGCGCGATGCTCGAGAGCGTGGTCTTCCGCTGCGTCACGGCCAAAGCGCTGGTCGTGGCCAAGGACGAGCGCGAGAAAGGACCTCGGGCGATCCTCAACTACGGACACACGGCGGGCCATGCGCTCGAGGCGGCCAGCGGCTTTCGCGTCTCGCACGGTCGAGCCGTCGCGTTCGGCATGCGGGTTGCGGCCGAGATCGCGCTGTCGATGGACCTGTGCAGCAAGCGGCTGGTCGAGTCCCAGGACGAGCTGCTCACCGCCTATGGACTGCCGGACCGCGTTCCTCATGTCGAACCAGCCCGCGTCCTGGCGGCGATACCCCGAGACAAGAAGGCAAGGCGGGGCAAGGTCGCGTGGGTCATGCCGCGCCGCCTTGGCCGCGCCGAGCCCGGGCATGCGGTTCCGTCCCCACTTGTGCGGCGAGCCGTGACGCGAGCGCTCGCATGAAGCGGATCGTGGTCGTCAACGGACCCAACCTGAACCTGCTCGGCAAGCGTGAGCCGCACATCTACGGCAAGCGTTCGCACGCCGACCTGGTCAAGACAGTGCGCGCCAAAGCTCGCGAGCTCGGCGTGACGGTGAGCGTGTTTCAGAGCAACGACGAGGGCGCGATCATCGACTTTCTGCAAACGGAGGCGCCGGGAGCGCTGGGCATCGTGATCAATCCAGGGGCGCTGTCCCACTACTCGCTTGCGCTGTTCGATTGCCTGCAGGCGGTGGAGGTTCCGGCGGTCGAGGTCCACATCTCGAACATCCACGCACGCGAAGAGTTCCGTTCGAAGAGCGTGACGGCGCGGGCGGCGCGCGGCGTGATCACGGGACTGGGCTTTGCGGGCTACGAGTTGGCCATGGAGTACTTGGCTAAGCAGTGACAGACGGATCACCGGACCTATGGAGCCCAAATCTCTCGGTGGCCGCTGCCACCGCTTAGCCTTGACAACAAAGTGATCTCCACCAACGACTTTCGCAACGGGACGATGTTCGAGATGGAGGGCCAGCTCCTGCAGGTCGTCAATGTTGAGCACATCAAGCTCGCGCGCGCGGGCGCGGTGATCAAGGCTAAGCTGCGCAACCTGCTGACCGGCGCGAACTTCGAACAGAGCTTCCGCAGTGGAGACAAGTTCAAGACGGTTCGGATTGACAAGAGCGAGGCCCAATACCTGTATGCGGACGGCACGCACCACTATTTCATGGACCCGAAGACGTACGACCAGGTGCCGATCGACGAGTCATTGCTCGAATCGGTGCTCCCCCTTTTGAAGGAGGGAAGTGTCGCCTACCTGCTGCGGTACCAGGACCGGCTCATCGGCGTCGAGCTGCCGATCAACGTGGAGCTGAAGGTCGTCTCGGCCGATCCGGGCTTCAAAGGCGACACGGTTTCGGGAGGCACCAAGCCGGCCAAGCTCGAGAGCGGGGCGACGATCCAGGTTCCTCTTTTCATCCAGCCCGGCGACGTGATCAGGGTCGACACTCGAACCCAGACCTATATGGAGCGAGCATAAATATGAGAAGGAACCGGACTGTTCCTTCTGCGCGCAAGCGCGACCAGGTTCGGACTTACTGATTGCATCGCCCGGTCGTGTTCCCGCCGACGGGGACCCGGCCCTCATCGAGTCTCAAGGCACGATATCGGTGATCAGGACCGGCGCTCATCTTCCCGGGATGGGATTTTCGGAATAGTCACTCCAAGCGACGCTTGGGAATGTCTGAGACAAAGTTGCGGCCGGGTTAAACCCGGCCGCACCCGCGACGCGAGCTAAAAGCTAACCCGAGCGAGGTGGCGGTACCAGGCGGTAGCATCACGCCTGATGGGTCAGAACGGGTCCCCTGGGGCGGTTCGGGTTGCCAACGAGGTGATCGCGAGCATTGCGGCGCTCGCCGCGTGCGAGGTCGAGGGCGTCGAAGGCATGGACGAGGCGGCCGCGAGGCATTTCGGAGACTGGGTTCGCCGCCAGTCCGCACATCGCGGCGTGCGGGTGCACATCGAAACCGATCGCTCGATCCACCTCGAGGTCTTCATCACGGTCGAGTCTGAAGCGAAGCTCGCCGACGTCGCGGCCTCGGTGCAGACCAACGTCGTCGAGGCCACCGAGCGGATGCTTGGGCTGGAAGTGGGGGAGGTCAACGTCTTCGTTTCCAGCGTCGCCTTCGCCAGCTAACCGGCGCCAGGTGGGCAAACGACACCAGGCCAGGGAGCTGGCGCTCAAGACGCTGTTCCAGCTCGAGGGCGCGGAAGACGACACCGAGGAGGTCCTGCGCTACCACGCGTTCGAAGGGGCCGCCACCCCGGACGTCGCGACTTTCGCCCTGCAGCTCGTTGAGGGCGTGATCGCCAACCGCGAGAAGCTCGATGCGATGCTGAGCGAGGCGTCCGATCACTGGAAGCTCGGCCAGATGGCCAAGGTCGACCGCATCATCCTCCGCATCGCGGTGTACGAGATCGCGATCGACCGCCGCGTGCCGACCAAGGCTGCGATCAACGAGTCGATCGAGCTGGCCAAGACCTTCTCGGGGGACGAGTCAGGCCGCTTTGTGAACGGCATCCTGGGCCGCGTCGCGGCGACCAAGGCGCCCGGCCCAGTAACGACGCCAGACACGAATTGAACCGGGCCGGTACCGAACGTCCTGTCGAGGCCCCGCGCTTCGAGGACCTGCTCGCGACCCTCGAGCAAACGATCGCCGAGCTTGCCGGCGGTACGGCTCCGCTGGAAGAGCTGGTCGCGGCGCACCAGCGCGCGCTCCGCATCCTCGCCGAGGCTCAGTCTCGTCTCGACGAGCTCAAGGGCCGTGCCGACCAGATCTCTCGATCGCTGCTAGACCCTAATGTGAGCGCGTGAAATTTCTTCTCGCCCCGCTGGTCGCCTGGGCGATCGCGCAGGCGGCCAAGGTGATTCTCACCTCGATGCATCAGCGACGGCTGAACCTGCGGGTCCTCGCAGAGACCGGGGGGATGCCGAGCAGCCATGCCGCGATCGTGATGGGCATGACCACCGCGGTCGGTAAATATGCAGGTGTCTCTTCCGCGTCGTTCGCAATCGCCCTTATCTTCTCGTTCGTGGTGATGTACGACGCCGCCGGGTTGCGCCGGGCCGCGGGCCGGCAGGCTGCCATCCTGAACCGCCTGGTCGAGGACCTCGTTCACATGCGCGGCATGCAGGAACAGAGGCTGCGCGAGCTGCTCGGCCATACACCGGTCGAGGTGCTGGTCGGCGCTGTTCTCGGCATCGCCGTCGGGCTGATCCTCTGAAGGCGGTGCCTCGCCTCGACGTGCTCCTGACCAGAAGCGGCCGCATCGAATCGCGCCAGCGTGCCCAGGCACTGATCCTGGCGGGCAAGGTGCAGGTTGCGGGCGAGACGGTGCGCCGTCCCGATCGCTCTGTCCGGGAAGACGACGTCATCACCGTCGACGAGACCCCCGGCTACGCAAGTCGGGGCGCATTGAAGCTGGGCCCGGCGCTTGATCACTTCCAGGTCGAGCCGCGCGGCCGCGTCTGTGCGGACATCGGCGCCTCCACGGGAGGGTTCACCGACGTGCTGCTGAGGCGCGGCGCCGCGAAAGTGTTTGCGATCGACGTCGGCCGCGGCCTGATTCACTGGCGCCTTCGCCAGGACCCGCGGGTGGTAGTGATCGAGCGGGTGAACGCACGCGATCTCGAATCGTTCCCCGAGCCTGTCAGCCTGGTCGTCGCCGATGTCTCGTTCATCAGCCTCGAGAAGGTTTTGCCCGCGATGCGCCGGGCTGCGCCGGACGCTGAGGTGGTGGCGCTCTTCAAGCCGCAGTTCGAGGTCGGCCGGACGGAGGTGGGGAAGGGTGGCATCGTCCGCGACCCGGTGGTGATCGAGGCCGCGCTTCAGGCGTTTAAGACGTGGTGCGGCGCCAACGGCTATTCCGTGTCGGGGCATGCGGCTTCTGAGGTGACCGGAGCCGAAGGCAACCAGGAATTCTTTTTTCATTTGAAGCCCAGGTGAATTCAGTGAGTCCGAACCCGCCCGCGCTGACCAGCACCGTCTGCATTCTTCGTGGGCCGGGGGCTGAGCAATCGGTGGTTGATCGTGCCATCGCTGCCTTCAAGGATCGTGGAGTCGAGGCGATCGAATCCGATCGCGATGGGCCCGCCAAGGCGGTCACGGACCGGCTCAAGAGCTGCGCCCTGCTCGTGACCCTCGGCGGCGACGGAACGTTCCTTGCCGGTGCCCGGTTTGCCGCCCCCCGAGGCATTCCCCTCCTTGGAGTCAACCTCGGCCGGCTAGGCTTTTTGACGGAGGTTGAAGCCGACCACCTCGAACAGGGTCTGAAGCGCTTCCTCGACGGCGATTACCGGATCGAGGAGCGGACGATCCTCCAGGTGGTGCTCACCCGCGGCGAGCGGACCGTGGCCCGTGCGATCGGCCTTAACGAGGTGGTGGTCGACCATTCGGGGGAGGCCCGGATGCTCCGGGTCGAGATCGACGTCGGCGGCCAGGCAGTGGGCGTCATCGATGCCGACGGCGTGATGGTTGCGACAGCGACCGGGTCCACCGCTTACGCGCTCGCCAGCGGTGGGCCGATCCTCGAGCCGACGCTCAGCGACCTGGTGCTCGTGCCGATGAACCCGTTCGCCCTCACGGTGCGACCGATCGTCTTTCCGCCCGGTCAGGACATCAGGCTGTTGGTCCTGCGCGGCCCGGCCGAGATGCGCATCGACGGCCGCCGGGGCCGCGCAGTAGCGACAGGCGACCTGGTTCGATGCGGGTCGCATCCACGCCGGCTCAAGGTGGTTCGTTTCAGGCCGCCCGAAGAGTTCTACCGCCGCCTGGGCGAAAAGCTCGGCTGGGGCCGTCCACTCGTCCCCAAGAAATAGTGCTCAAAGAACTGAGGGTTCGCGACCTGGCTCTGGTCGCGGAATGCCGGGTTCGCTTCGGGACCGGCCTCAACCTCCTCACCGGCGAGACGGGCAGCGGCAAGTCGCTCATCGTCGACGCTTTGAGCCTCACCCTCGGTGCGAGGGGCGGCGCCGACCAGGTCCGTCATGGGGCCGACCGCGCCACGGTGGAGAGCGCGTTCGAATCCGGTGGCACGCAGCTGGTCCTGCAGCGTGAGCTGGGGAAGCGGAGCAGTGCCCGCATCGATGGACGCACCGCCAGTCCCAGCCAGCTGCGAGAGCTCGGGCGCAACCTCGTCGCACTGCATGGGCAACACGAGCACCACGCGCTGCTCGACAGCGATACCCAGACCGAGCTTCTCGATGCGTACGCCGGAGCGATGGAGATGCGCGCCGCAGTGGCCGCGAGTCATTCGGCCTGGATCGGAGCCGGCACCAGGGTGCGCGATCTCGAACAGCTCCGCTCCCGCGGCCGGCGCGAGCAAGAGTACATGCGCTGGCAGCTGGAGGAGCTGCGCTCCGCCGGCCCACGCCCAGGTGAAGACGACGAGCTTTCGGCTGAGCGCGCGGCGGCCCGCCACGCGGCCCGCCTTGCAGAGCTAGGGCAGCTCGCGCTCGACGCCCTGCACGAAGATGGCCTCGCTCGCGCAGCAGCATCGATGCGATCTGCAGCAGAGCTCGACCCGCGGCTTGGCGAGCAGGCGGCGCGCCTGGATGCGCTGGTGGAGGAATTGTCGGACGCGGCCGCGGAAATCCGCCGCTATGGCGAGGTGCTCGACACTGACCCCAGGCGCCTTGAGACGATCGAGTCACGCCTTGCTGTGCTCGACGGAATCAAGCGCAAGTACGGCGGGACGCTCGATTCCGCGCTCGAGGAGCTCCGCCGGCTCGAGGCGCAGATCGGTGCGACCGAGGACCTCGAGGGCTCGGTCGCGGCTGCCGTCGCCGAGCGCGACAGATGTCGCGCCGAACTGGTGGCCGCCGCCGCGGTTCTGACGGAGGCGCGAACAAATGCCGGTCGCCGGATGCAGAAGGGAGTCGCCCACGAGCTCGCGGGCCTGCGCCTGGAGGGGGCGCGTTTCGAGATCGGAATGAGACCTTCTGCGGAGATCGGCCCGGCCGGCGCCGAGGGCGCAGAGATGATGTTCTCGGCCAATCCGGGCGAACCGCTCCAGCCGCTGGCCCGCGTCGCCTCTGGTGGCGAGCTTGCACGCGTGATGCTCGCCATCAAGACCGTCGGGGCGGATGCGGACAGGCTGCCTACGCTGGTTTTCGACGAGGTCGATGCAGGGATCGGCGGTGAGGCTGCCCAGCAGGTAGGCATTCGCCTCAAGGCGCTGGGCGCGCGGCACCAGGTGCTGGTGGTCACGCACCTGGCACAGATCGCGGCCTTCGCCGATCATCACCTGCTCGTGGAGAAGGCTCCGGGTCCGGATGGGCGCAACGTGGTGTCGGTGCGCGAGCTCACCTCTGACGGCGAGCGAGCGCACGAGCTGGCCCGCATGATGAGCGGCGGCGTCACGCCCAAGGCGGTGGCGCGCGCGCATGAGCTCCTGGATGAGTCCCGTCGATAGATGCCGAAACTATTCAGCGGTCCGGAGGATCGCCGCATCAAGCGCGCGCTGTGCGTCGTCGCCCATCCCGACGACATCGAGTTCTACTGCGCGGGGGCGGTCTTACTGATGACCCGCCACGGCGTTGCCGTCGACTTCGTGCTTGCGACATCAGGCGACAAAGGGACACGTGACGCGAGCAAGTCCCGCGCCAAGATGGCACGCATCCGGGAGCGCGAGCAGGAGGTGGCCGCGGATGTGCTCGGAGTGAAGCACGTGGTTTTCTTGCGCCACCCTGACGCCGAGCTCGTTGAAAGTCTCGAGCTGCGCGAGGAGCTGGTGCGGGAGATCCGAGCTTCGAAGCCCGACGTGCTTCTCACGTTCGACCCCAACGTGCCGTATCGCTACCACCCCGACCACCGGGTGGTCGGGCGCGTAGCGCTGGACGCGGCGTGGCCGAGCGCGCGCGATCCCCTCACCTTTCCCAAAACGGGGGCTCCTCACGAAACAGCAGAGGCATGGTGCTTCGGCGGCCTGCAGCCAACGCTCGAGATCGACGTCGAGGAGGTCCTGGGCAAGAAGATCGAAGCGCGCCTGGCGCATGCAAGCCAGACGACGAGCCCGGCCGCCCTCATGCGCCGCTGGCGCGCGATGGCGCGAATCGAAAAGTTCCATCAGGTAAACCTGCGATAGCGATATGAGAAGGAACCAAGGGGTCCTTCTGCCCGCCAGGCGCGAGCAGGATGAGACTTACTGATCGCATGGCTCATCTTCCTAAAGGATCGGATTATCGAAATATTTCTCCCCGCTACGCGCAGTGGGCTGCAGCGACGTCAGGGACGGCCGGAGTAAATCCGGCCTTGCCGCCACGCTTACCTAATTTCTCTGGAGCCCTATCCTTACGGCTCGTGGAACAGCCGCTTGCTGGCCCGCGCCTCGGCGTAAGCACGCCGGTGTTCGAAGGGCCGCTCGAGCTCCTCCTGGCGCTGGTGGAACGCGAGGAGCTCGACATCTTCCAGGTCTCGCTGGCGAAGGTGACTGACGCCTACCTGGCGGAGATCGCCGCACGCGAGGTCGCGGACCCGCAGGAGATGGCCGAGTTCTTGTGGATGGCGGCGCGCCTGCTGCTCATCAAATCGATCCGCCTGCTGCCGGGCGAGGTGCCCACCGAAGAGGAGACCGATCTCCTCGGCTGGGAGGAGGAGGTGCGCCAGCGTCTCGAGGAGTACCGAGCCTACAAGGAGATGGCGGGCGAGCTGATGGAGCGGACGCAGAACGATTCCATCTCGTTTCCGCCGCCGGCGCGTCCCGTCGAGGCGGGGGGCCAGGAGGAGCCCTTGGAAGTCGGGCTTCTGCTTGTGGCGTTCAACAGCGTGCTCTCCCGCATCCCTCCTCGGCCCCTGGTCGTCACGGGGCGGATGTGGACGCTGGAGGAGAAGCTCGACCTCATCACGGACCGGCTGCGCCGGGGCCCGATCGAGCTGGTGGAGCTCATCCTCGAATCGGAGGACCGGCTCGAGGCAGTCGTCACTTTCGTCGCCGTGCTCGAGCTGCTTCGGCGATCGCTCGTGCGCGTCCGGCAGAAGGAGCGCTTCGGCGCCATTCACGTCGAAGCCAGGGAACAGCCCGACGGTGAGTGAAGTCTCCGCCGCGATCGAGGCGATCCTTTTCAGCTCCAACCGGCCCCTGAAGCTGCGCGAGCTGCAGCAGGCGACCGACTCCGATCGCACGGCGGTCGAGCAGGCGCTGGAGGAGCTGCGCCAGGCCCTTGAAGGTCGCGGCGTGATGGTGATGCGACACCACGACGAGATTCATCTCGCAACGCGGCCGGAGCTCGCAGGCGCCGTGCGGCGCGCATTGCGCCCTGAGGTTTCGGGCAAGCTCTCGCCGGCCGCGTACGAAACGCTTGCGATCGTTGCCTTCCAACAGCCCGTCCCGCGTTCTCGAATCGAAGATGTGCGCGGCGTCAACTGCGACAGCGTGCTGACCAACCTCGAGCTGCGCGACCTGATCGTCGAGGTCGGACGCGGCTCAGGACCCGGCCAACCCAAACTCTACGGCACCACGATGAGGTTTCTGCTGGTGATGGGTCTCGAATCGCTCGACCACCTGCCGAGGCCGCGCCTCGATCGCGACGACACGGATCACCCCGCGGGAACACGATCGCTAACCAAGAACGCCTGAATCGCTTTCTGGCGCGATCCGGTGTGGCCAGCCGGCGGGCCGCCGACGAGCTGATCGCCTCAGGAGGAGTCCGTGTCAACGGCAAGACCCCGCCGCCCGAAGGGGTTCTCATCGATCCGGATAAGGATCGGATCACCGTCCACGGCAAGGCTGTCAAGCCTGTCACCCGCCATCGCTACATCCTCTTGAACAAGCCTCTCGGCGTGATCACCACCGCACGGGACGAGGCGTCGAGGACCACCGTGCTCGACGTGGTCGGTGACGAAGGCAAGAGCGGCCATCGGTTGTTCCCGGTGGGACGCCTCGACGCGGATACATCGGGGCTGCTCCTCCTCACTGACGATGGCGACCTAGCGTTTCGCCTCACGCACCCCGGCTACAAGGTGAGCAAGGAGTACATCGCGCTGGTGGCCGGCAACCCGACCTCCGCCGACCTCGAGAGCTTGCGCGCGGGCGTCCAGCTCGACGATGGAATGACCGCACCGGCCGAGGTCGACGTGCTTCGAATCACGCCCGGCAGCCGTGATTCGGGCGTTGCAGAGATCCGGATCGTGATCCGCGAGGGGCGGCACCGGCAAGTCCGCCGCATGCTGCACTTCGTCGGCCACAAGGTCCAGTCGCTCACGCGCGTCGGTTTCGGACCGCTGAAGCTCGGGCGCCTCAAAGCGGGCGGGTGGCGCGTGCTGGGCGAGGCCGAGGTGGCGGCACTCCAACGAGCGGTTGCAGAGAAAAGCGCCCCTCTGGGCCGTGCCCTCCGGGCAGGGCCCACCTCCCCACATGGTGGGGAGGCCAGAGCCAGATGAGCGTTGCGATCGATGGCGGCGTCGCCTCAGGCAAGTCGGCAGTCGGCCGCCGGGTGGCTGATGCGCTGGGCATTCCGTTCGTCGACAGCGGCTTGATGTATCGCGCGATCACAAGGCTCGCCGCCGAGCGCGGCCTCGATCCACACAATGCTGATGCGATCACACGGCTGGCGGAGGCGACAGAGGTGAAGATCGACGGTGAGCGGGTATGGGCGAACGGAGTCGAGCTTACGAACGGGATCTATGACGCCGACTACGCTGATGCCCTGCCGCTGGTCTCGGCCATTCCAGGCGTGCGACAGGCACTGGTCGCGCAGCAAAGGCGCATGGGAGGGTCCGGGGTGGTCATGGCGGGGCGCGACATCGGAACCGTGGTGTTTCCGGACGCCGCCTCCAAGTTCTTCCTGGTCGCGAGCCTCCAAGAGAAGGTGCGTCGCCGCGCCGCCCAGTACGAGCGCCGAGGCGAACGAGTGGACGAGGAGGCCATGAGCAAGGAGGTCGCGGAGCGCGACCGGGTCGACACGGAGCGCGCGGTCGCTCCGCTGCGGCCCGCAACGGATGCCATCGTGATCGACACCGACCGGCTCGATGTCGACCAGGTTGTCGACCTGATCCTGAAGCACATCGCCGAGCGAACCAAGCCGTGATGTACGCGTTTCTGCGGGCGGTGATGCGCACGATCACCAGGACCTACCTGGTCGGCTTGTTCCACGTCGTCGGTGTCGAGAACATTCCTCGCACCGGACCTCTGATCATCTGTCCCAACCACTCGGCGACGCTGGACCCGCCGATGGTGCCGGCGTTCGCTCTGCGCAACGACACGTGGAGCATGGCCAAATCGGAGTACTTCAAGCGCCCCCTCTCGCATTTCATTTTCAGCGCGTATCACTCGTTTCCGGTCGTGCGTCACACCGCCGACCGGGTGGCCGTTCGACGTGCTTTCGACCTCCTCAAAGCCGGTCGCTCGGTGATCATCTATCCGGAGGGGACGCGGATCGAGTCGGGAGTTCTCGCGGCGCCGGAGCCTGGCGCCGGGTTCATCGCTCAGAAGGCGGGCTGCCCCGTCCTGCCGGTCGGGCTGACCGGAACGCGCGAGTGCCTGCCCAAGGGAGCGCGATGGCCGCGGCGGACGGAGGTCACGATCACGTTCGGCAAGCCGTTCGTAATCCTGACGAAACGCGCGGACGGCTCGCGGGTGTCACACGATCACGCTTCCGAGGCGATCATGGTCGCGATCGCGGAGCTGCTCCCACCAGAGCAGCGAGGCCTGTTCAGCGACCTGGACTCATACCGGAAGAAGCTGACGGGCGTAACGCGTCCGGCTTGATCGCGAGCGCGGCGCGGGAGGCCGGGTTGAACCCGGCCTCGACTTTGTCCAATTGCCACCGAGGCGCAGCCTGGAGTAACTCTTAGGAAAATCCCATCCGTATACCGGAATGGGAGCAGCGACTGCGGCAAAGCCGCACTCGCGATGAGGGAAAACCATCCGGGTTTTCCCTCATATCTAGCCGATTGCCGGTCGGGCCCAGTCGTCCTCGGTGAGGCTGCCCAGCGCGGGGTTGAAGCAGGCGTCGAACGCCTCTTTCAGGGTCTGCGGAGTCAGGCGCGGCGGCTCCTGCCGGTAGTTGGCGAGGTCGACCAGCCGGGCGATCAGCGCGCGGGGGTGCGATCCGCGCAGCGGCTTCTTTCCATAGAGGTTGTTGAGCAGGTACCCGATCGCCTTCTCATCGAACTGGACCCCCTGGCGGTCGCATTCGTACCGCAGGATCCGGCCGAAGGACTCCGGCGACGGGTTGCCGACGCCGATCTTGTACGCCATGCGCCGGAGGAAGGCCTCGTCGACGAGCTCGGTGGGCGACAGGTTGGTCGAGAACACGACCTGGCACAGGAAGGGCAGCTCGATCTTCCGTCCCGATGCCGAGAGGTCCAGGTAGTCGACCTTTTTCTCCATCGGGACGATGAACCGGTTGAGGAGCCGCATCGGCGGAACCTCCTGGCGGCCGAAGTCGTCGATCACGAACACCCCGGCATTCGCCTTCCACTGCAGGGGCGCCTCGTAGTAGCGGTTGGATGAGTCGTAGGTGAGGTCCAGCTGCTGCAGCTTGAGCTCGCCGCCGGCGACCACGACCGGGCGCTCCACCTTGACCAGCCTGCGATCGATCGGTTGCTCGCCCTCGGCAATCTTGTGATAAACGGGGTCGATCACGCGGATGATCTCGTCACCCACGGCCACCGCGTGCGGGATCTCGATCGGGGCGCCCATCAGCAACGCCATGCGTTCGGTGATCGTGCTCTTGCCGTTGCCCGGAGCTCCGAAGATGAACAGCGAAGCGCGCGAGACCATGGCGCCGCCGATCTGGTCGATCACGTGCTGCTCCAGCTCGAGCGTTCCGAGTGCCTTCTTCAGAAGGGCGTCGGTGACGTTTGCCTTGCCGATGACCTGTGAGCGGACCAGTCCGAGGTAGTCGTCGAAGTTGATCGGACAGGGACCCAGGTATCGCGTCTGCACCGCGGACATCTCGGCCGCGCGCTGTCGGCCTGCGCTGGAAACGACGTAGTTCATGCGGACGGGGATGGGCCGGCCCTCGACACCGGGATCGTTGGAGAAGCCCATGGTGTCCATGAGCTGGGACTTCTGGAATTCTTCGATGATCGGCTGCAGCGTCTCGAACGGAAGTCCGAGCCGGGTCTCGATGGCCGCTCCGCTCAACTGGTCGGCGAAGGCGATGGTTCGCAGCAGAAGGCTCGCGACGAGATCACGGCGGACGTGAA
>Ga0208849_1000244_pt1 | contig 52619 bp, 43 predicted proteins | sample NGESurdeep072012_10_FD_184470 | JGI IMG/M metagenome (GOLD analysis project Ga0208849, IMG submission 184470) | Arctic peat soil microbial communities from Barrow, Alaska - NGEE Surface sample 53-3 deep-072012 (SPAdes) | ecosystem: Environmental > Terrestrial > Soil > Wetlands > Peat ... | reverse complement strand
TTTCAAGACATCCTGCCTGCGCGATGCCAAGCAGCCGTTCGGCCAGGCGCGTCAGGTCCGGCTGGTCTCCACTGACCGCCTGCCGCAATAGCTCGCCAACGCCGCGACGCGGCGTGCTGACGCTTCTAGTTGTCGACCTTGACGCCTGCCTTGGAGATAATGCCTGCCCATTTGTGCGTTTCAGTCGCCATGTATGACGCGAGCGCCGCGGGTGTGATGATCTGGGCTTCCAAATCGAGCTTCCGGTAGGCGTTTTCCACTTCCGGCGTCTTCAAGGCTTCGCCGAGCGCGGTACTCAGCTTTTGGATGATTGGCGTCGGCGTTCCAGCCGGTGCCAGCAGCCCGGTCCACAGGTTCTCCGTCAGCTGCGGATAACCGGCCTCGACGAATGTCGGCAAATTCGGCAATTGCGGGATTCTCTTTTCGCTTGTGACTGCGAGCGCACGTATCTTTCCGGATTGGATGTGAGGGAGCAGCACGGAGGTGCTGTCGATCATCATCTGCATCCGGCCGGCGAGGAGATCGATGACTGCCGGCCCCGCGCCGCGATAGGGCACTGCGGTGATCTTGATGTCGGCGGCAAGCTGCAATTGCACTCCCAACAGATGGGGCAGAGTGCCCGCCCCCGGGGTGCCGAAATTGATCTTGCCGGGATTGCTTTTCGCGTAGGCGATAAACTCTGGCACCGACTTGGCCGGTACCGATGGATGAACGGCGAGAATTTCCGGGCTGGAGGCGACGATGCCAACCGGCGCGAAGGCCTTCAGCGGATCGTAGTCGAGCTTGTAAAGCGACGGCGCAATAGTCAGGGATCCAGCCTGGTTGAGAAGCAGCGTATAACCATCGGGGTCGGCGCTGACCACGACATGGGCACCTACGGTTCCGGCCGCGCCGCCCGGCCGGTTGTCGACCACGATAGTCTGGCCCAGCTTGGCTCCGAGGCTGTTCGCGAGGATGCGCGCCACCACGTCGGTTGGCCCGCCCGGCGGGTAGGGCACGATGAGGTGGATGGGGCGCGTCGGATAAGTCTGTGCGAGGGCCGGAAAAGGCACCGTGGACAACGCGGCGAATGTGGCGAGAACGGAGCGGCGATTAATGATCATGGCGTTGTTTCCGTCGTTTCAGATGCGACAGGAGAAGCCGCATCGGATGCCCATGCAAGGAGATCGCCAATCTAGCGCGGCGTTCGGCGTTTTGGCCAATTGTTCGCTGCCTTGACCCTGCCCCCTGCCCGCGTCTAAGAGCCACAGATACGTGGTGGATCGCCATGCTCGTGCTCATCGACAATTACGATAGTTTTGCCTTCAACCTGGTGCATTACCTGGGTGAATTGGGGGCGGAGGTCGCGGTGCACCGCAACGACAAGGTGACGAGCGCCGACGTCATCGGCGCCGATCCCGAGGCGATCGTGCTGTCGCCCGGCCCGTGCACGCCAAAGGAAGCCGGCATCTGCCTCGAACTGATCGCGCAGGCGTCAGACACGATTCCGATCCTCGGCGTCTGTCTCGGCCACCAGGCGATCGGCGATGCGTTTGGCGGCAAGGTGGTGCGCGCGCCAACGCCGGTTCACGGCAAGCTGTCTGAAATCCGCCATAGCGGCGAAAGCGTCTTCCGCGGCATCAACGCGCCGTTCCAGGCGACCCGCTACCATTCGTTGGTGGTCGAGCGCGCAAGTCTGCCAGCGGAACTTCACGTCACCGCCGATACCGATGATGGCTTGGTGATGGGGCTAGCGCATACGCGGCTGCCAGTGCACGGCGTACAGTTCCATCCTGAGAGCATCGCCTCCGAGCACGGCCACCTGATGCTGAAGAACTTTCTCGACATCGCCGCGGCGTGGAATGTGGCGACCGGGCGGCGTGGCGCGGCGTCAGATTCTGCGCGAACGGCGCACCACGCACCGGGACGAAGAACAGTACGGGCGCGGGTCAATTGAGGGGGATGCCGTGACCGATACATTCAGGGCACTGGTCGGCAAGGTGGCGACCGGCGCCACACTGGGCCGGGACGAAGCTGCGACTGCCTTCAGCCAAATGATGTCCGGCGAAGCGACACCGTCGCAGATGGGCGCGCTGTTGATGGCTTTGCGCGTGCGCGGCGAGACCGTTGATGAGATTACCGGTGCGGTCACCGCGATGCGCAGCAAGATGCTCCGTGTCGACGCGCCGCCGAACGCCATCGACGTGGTTGGTACCGGCGGCGACGCATCGGGCTCGTTCAACATTTCCACTTGCGCCGCGCTGATCGTTGCCGGCGCCGGCGTTCCGGTCGCCAAGCACGGCAATCGCGCGCTGTCATCGCGCTCCGGCGCCGCCGACGTGCTCGCCGCGCTCGGCGTCAACATCGACCTGACGCCGGAGAAGATCGCGCATTGCATCCGCGAGGCCGGCATCGGCTTCATGTTCGCGCCGGCGCATCATCCGGCGACCAAAAACGTCAATCCGACGCGCGTCGAACTTGGCACCCGCACCATCTTCAATCTGCTCGGCCCGCTGTCCAATCCGGCCGGCGTGCGCCGCCAGATGGTTGGCGTCTTCTCGAAGCAATGGACCGAGCCGCTCGCGGCGGTGCTGAAAAACCTCGGCGCCGAACAGGCCTGGGTCGTGCACGGCTCCGACGGTCTCGATGAAATCACCACGTCGGGTCCAACCAGCGTCAGCGCGCTGGAAAACGGCAAGATCACGAACTTTGAGATTTCGCCCGAGCAGGTCGGTCTGCCGAAGGTCAAGCCGGAGGCACTGCGCGGCGGCGACGCGGCCACCAATGCCAAGGCGGTCGAAGATGTGCTCGAAGGCAAGCCGAGCCCATACCGCGACGTGGCGCTGTTCAATGCGGCGGCGGCGCTGATCGTGTCCGGCAAGGCCAAGGATCTCAAAGGCGGCATGGAGCTTGCCACCCACGCGCTCGATTCCGGCGAGGCGGAAGGCCGGCTCGATCGGCTGATCGTGGTGTCGAACGATGGCTGACATTCTGGCCAAAATCGCCGCCTATAAGCGCGAAGAGATCGCGGCGGCGAAGCGCGCCCGCCCGCTCGCCGCCCTGGGGCAAGAGGCAATGGCGGCGTCTGCGCCGCGCGGCTTTTTGCGCGCGATCGAACGGCGAATATCGGCCGGCGAGTCCGCGCTGATCGCCGAGATCAAGAAAGCGAGCCCGTCGAAGGGGCTTATTCGCGAACGCTTTGACCCGCCGGCGCTGGCATCCGCTTACCAGGCGGGCGGCGCCACTTGTCTTTCCGTGTTGACCGATGCGCCGTCATTTCAAGGCAGCCTCGATTTTTTGTGTCAGGCGCGCGCCGCGAGCGCGCTGCCGGTGCTGCGCAAGGATTTCATGTACGACACCTACCAAGTGGCCGAAGCGCGGGCGGCGGGCGCCGATTGCATCCTCGTCATCATCGCCGCCGTCGACGATGCCTGTGCGGCCGACCTTGAGGCTGCGGCCTTCGCCCATGGAATGGACGCGCTGATCGAAGTTCACGATCAACAGGAACTTGACCGGGCGCTTCGCCTGAAATCGCGGCTCATCGGCATAAATAACAGAAATCTAAAAACCTTTGAGACCTCGCTGACGACCTGCGAGCGGCTGGCACCAAACGTCCCCGCGGGCTACGCTTTGGTCGGGGAGAGCGGAATAGAGTCGCCGGCCGATCTCGCACGCCTCGCCAAGGTCGGGATTTCGACCTTCCTGGTCGGCGAAAGTTTGATGCGGCAGGACGACGTCGCGGCGGCGACACGCACCCTGCTCGCCCGCAAGCCTGCACTTGCGTCGGCGCGGTAGGGCCGTGGCCCGGCGTCCCAGCAAACTGTCGCATCTGACAGCCGGCGGCGAGGCACGCATGGTCGACGTGTCTGCCAAGGCGAGTACGGAGCGGGTGGCGATTGCTGAAGGCCGTGTGTTGATGCAGCCGAAAACGCTCGAGATCGTACGCAGCGGCAATGCCAAGAAGGGCGACGTGCTCGGCGCCGCCCGCATTGCCGGCATCATGGCGGCCAAGCGCACCCACGAACTGATTCCGCTCTGCCACCCGCTGCTGCTCACTCAAGTCGAGGTCGACGCCGTCCCCGACCCGAAGCTGCCGGGCGTTGCCGTGACGGCACGGGTCAAGGTCGCCGGCCAGACCGGCGTTGAGATGGAAGCACTGACCGCCGTGTCGGTCGCCTGCCTCACCATCTACGACATGGTCAAGGCGGTCGAGCGCGGCATGCGCATCGAAGGCATCCGGCTGGTTGAGAAGAGCGGCGGCAAGAGCGGCCATTTTCGCGCAAAGGAATCTTGATCGTGGCGTTGCTGTCGGTTGCGCAAGCGTTGGAGCAGGTTCTGGCTCAGGCAGAGCCACTGCCCGCGGACGAAGTGCCGCTCGCCGATGCTGACGGCCTGGTGCTCGCCTACGATCTCAAGGCGCGCCGTACCCAGCCGCCTGCCGACGTGTCGGCCATGGACGGATACGCCGTGCGCGCTGCTGATGTGGCGAGCGCGCCCGCACGACTCAAAGTGATTGGCGAAGTCGCTGCCGGCCGCCCATTCGCCGCGGCGTTGGCGCCCGGCGAAGCCGCGCGCATCTTTACCGGCGGTGTGTTGCCGCAAGCCGCCGACACGGTGGTGATTCAGGAATTGACCACGCGCGACGGCGATATCGTCGAAGTGCAGAAGCCGGCGGCGCTCGGCCGCAACGTTCGCCCAAAGGGGCTCGATTTCCGCGCCGGCGAACGGCTCCTGGCCAAAGGCCACCGGCTGACGCCGCGCGACCTGCAGTTGGCCGCCGGCATGAACCATCCGCTGCTGCCGGTGCATGGCCGGCCGAAGCTCGCGCTGTTTGCCACCGGCGACGAATTGGTGCCGCCCGGCGAGGAGCCAGGCCCGGGGCAGATCGTCTATTCCAACGGTTTTGCGCTTGCCGCGCTCGCCCGCGCCGAAGGCGCAACCGTCATCGATCTCGGCGTCGTCGGCGACAAACTCGATGACACTATCGCCAAGGTGCGCCGCGCCCGCGAATCCGGCGCCGATATCCTGGTGACGACCGGTGGCGCCTCGGTCGGCGAATACGATATGGTGCAGAAGGCGTTCGCCGCCGAGGGCATGGCGCTCTCGTTCTGGAAAGTCGCGATGCGGCCCGGCCGCCCGCTGATGCACGGCAAGCTCGGCGCCATGCACGTCCTCGGCCTGCCCGGCAACCCGGTTTCCTCCTATGTGTGCGCGTTTCTGTTCCTAGTGCCCCTGATCCGGCGGCTCGCCGGACGCAGCGACCTCGTGCGGCCGACCGAAAACGCGGTGCTCGGCTGCGACCTCGCCGCCAACGACGAGCGCGCCGATTATCTGCGCGCAACCTTGAGCAAGGGCCCGAACGGCGACGTCGCGACGCCGTTCCCGACCCAGGACAGCTCGATGATGGCGCCTCTCGCCAAATCCGACTGCCTTGTTGTCCGGGAGCCATTCGAGCCACCCGCCAAGGCGGGCAGCCCCTGCGTGATTATGCGACTCGACCGCTAAACCGCACCGGCGAATCGGCACGCCTTGATTCTGTCTGACGCTGTTCGGCGCGGCGCCAAGGGGTCATTGAGCGGCCGCTCCTGAATCGCGAGCGCGCGCCAAAACCGTTAAATTCGAGCGTTAAGCGGCGCTTGGCAGGCGCGCTCCACTTGTTCACGTCAAATTAAGCGCTTGCGGAACACATATGGAACGGATAGTGTCCGTTCACGATTTGTTTCGACATGTCCGCCGAAACCGATCCGCAGATGACCTGCCCTCCAGGACGAGACCGGGGCCAGATGGGGAAGCGCTAATGCTCACTCGTAAGCAAGCCGAGTTGTTGCGGTTTATTCACGAGCGTCTCAAGGAGGCGGGAGTGCCGCCTTCATTCGACGAAATGAAGGACGCGCTGGACCTGCGCTCCAAATCCGGCATCCACAGACTGATCACGGCGCTCGAGGAGCGCGGCTTCATCCGCCGCCTGCCGAACCGGGCGCGCGCCATTGAGGTGATCAAGCTGCCGGAATCGATTGCCCACGGCATCAGCTCGGCACGCTCGCGCGGTTTCACGCCGAGCGTGATTGAGGGCAATTTGGGCCGTGTCCGTGCAGCCTCCGAAGATGACGGCGGCCGCCCTGTCGCCGTGCCGGTCATGGGCCGCATCGCCGCCGGCACGCCGATCGAAGCAATCCAGACGCGCAGCCACACCATCAACATGCCGCCGGACATGCTGAGCACCGGCGAACATTTCGCCCTTGAGGTGCGCGGCGATTCGATGATCGAGGCCGGAATCCTCGACGGCGACATCGCGTTGCTCAAGCGCACCGACGCGGCCGATACCGGCGACATCGTCGTGGCGCTGATCGATGACGAAGAGGCGACGCTGAAGCGCTTCCGCCGCCGTGGCGCCTCTATCGCGCTCGAACCTGCCAATACCGCCTACGAAGTGCGCATCCTGCCGCCGAACCGCGTGCGCATTCAGGGCAAGCTCGTGAGCTTGTTCCGACGGTATTGATATCGAGGCTTTCTGGGCTCGACTCCCTTCGTCATGGCCGGGCTCGTCCCGGCCATCCACGTCTTAGGCCGGTTCAGCATTCGAAGACGTGGATGCCCGGCACGAGGCCGGGCATGACGGACCAGAGTTTGTCATCGGCGTGTTGAAGTCGGCTGCGTGTGCGGACGATCACCCGCCGCTCCCGGCCACCTTCGCCCAGGTGTCGCGTAAACCCACTGTGCGGTTGAACACCGGGCGCTCGGGCGTCGAATCGATGTCCGGACAGAAATAGCCTTGGCGCTCGAATTGCACCGCGTCGCCCGCATTGTGGCCTGCCAGCGCAGGCTCGATGCGCGCGTCGGTGATCGATTCAAGCGAATTTGGACTGATATCAGCGGCGAAATTACCGGCATTCGGATCGGGACGGCTGAACAGCGGATTGTAGAGGCGCACTTCGGCAACACGGGAATCCGTGGCTGACACCCAATGCAGCGTCGCCTTCACCTTGCGGCCGTCCGGCGCGTTGCCGCCGCGCGTCGCCGGATCGTAGGTGCAGCGCAACTCCACCACCTCGCCCGCCGGATTCTTGATGACCTCCCGGCAGGTAATGAAAAAGGCATAGCGCAGCCGCACCTCGCGGCCCGGCGCCAGACGGAAAAATTTCTTCGGCGGATTTTCCATAAAGTCGTCGCGCTCGATGAAAAGCTCGCGGGTGAAGCGGATCTTTCGTGTGCCGGCATCCGGCCGTTCGGGATGATTGACCGCCTCGATGTCCTCACCGCCGCCGTCCGGATAATTCTCGATCACGACTTTGAGCGGCCGCAACACCGCCATGCGGCGCTCCGCTGACTTGTTGAGGTGCTCGCGGATGGCGAATTCCAGCATCCCCATGTCGACCACGCTATTGGCCTTGGCGACGCCGATGCGCTTGACGAAATCGCGGATCGACGCGGGCGGCACGCCGCGGCGGCGCAAGCCCGCCAGCGTCGGCATGCGCGGATCGTCCCAGCCATCGACATGGCCGCCGCGAACAAGTTCGGTCAGCACGCGTTTCGACAGCACCGTGTAGGTGAGGTTGAGCCGCGCAAACTCGTACTGATGCGGGTGCGACGGTACCGGCAGATTGTCCAAAAGCCAGTCGTAGAGCGGCCGATGGTCCTCGAATTCGAGCGTGCAGATCGAATGCGTAATGCCTTCGATGGCGTCGGACTGGCCATGGGCGAAATCGTAATTCGGATAGATGCACCACTTCTTGCCGGTGCGCGGATGCTCGGCGTGCAGGATGCGATAGAGCACCGGATCGCGCAGATTGATGTTGCCCGAGGCCATGTCGATCTTGGCGCGCAACACGCGCGCGCCATTCGGAAACTCGCCGGCGCGCATGCGGCGAAACAGATCGAGATTTTCCTCGACGCCGCGCGACCGATACGGGCTTTCGGTGCCCGCCTCGGTCAGCGTGCCGCGCGTTAGCCGCATCTCCTCCTGGGTCTGGTCGTCCACGTAGGCGTTGCCGGCGCGGATCAGTTGCTCGGCCCACTCGTAAAGCTGCTCGAAATAGTCCGATGCGTGGTAGAGATTCTTGCCCCAGTCGAAGCCGAGCCAGCGCACATCGCGCTCGATCGCGTCGATATATTCCTGATCTTCCTTGGTCGGATTGGTGTCGTCGTAACGCAGATTACACTTTCCGCCGAACTCCTCGGCGACGCCGAAATTCAGGCAGATCGACTTGGCGTGGCCGATGTGCAGATAGCCGTTGGGTTCGGGCGGAAAGCGAGTGACGATCGCCTTGTGCAGGCCCGATGCCAGATCGGTGCGCACAATGTCGCGGATAAAATCCTGGCCCGCTTCGCGTGCCGTCGTGTCGGGCAGTGTCATGGCGTGATCTGCTTCGAATCCTATATGAGCGGCCGCATATCCAGGCCCCACGTCGATTCCAAGGCGGCATCAGCGCGGGCCGGAGTGGACAAATTGGCCCTCCAGGTCAAGTCCGCCAGTCCGTCAGTCCGTCCGGCCTTCACCTTCGCGCATTAGCTTCTCTTACGGCCCATCTGTGCTACACGGGCGCGGCGTTTGCGAGGAATCTGACCCGGCATGACCGTCGTCACGCGCTTTGCCCCCTCCCCGACCGGTTTTCTGCACATCGGGGGCGCCCGCACGGCCCTGTTCAACTGGCTCTATGCGCGCGGGCGCGGCGGCAAGATGCTTTTGCGCATCGAGGACACCGACCGCGAACGGTCGACGCAGGCTGCCATCGACGCCATCCTTGATGGACTGAGCTGGCTCGGTACCGCCTGGGACGGCGACCCCATCTACCAATTCTCCCGCGCCGCGCGGCACCGTGAAGTTGTCGGGCAGATGCTTGCGTCGGGGAACGCCTACCGCTGTTATTGCAGCCCTGAAGAACTGGCGAAGATGCGCGAAAAAGCGCGCGCCGAGGGCCGCACGCGCCTCTACGACGGCACGTGGCGCGACCGCGATCCGTCGCAGGCGCCGCCGGGTGTTGCGCCGGCCATTCGCCTCAAGGCGCCGCTGACCGGCGAAACGGTCGTCGAAGATCAGGTCCAGGGCCGCGTGGTGTGGCAAAACGAGAACCTCGACGATCTCGTGCTGCTGCGCTCCGACGGCACGCCGACCTACATGCTCGCTGTCGTGGTGGACGACCACGACATGGGCGTCACCCACATCATCCGCGGCGACGACCATCTGACCAACGGCGCGCGACAAAAGCAAATCTACGAGGCATTGGACTGGCCGGTTCCGGTAATGGCGCATATCCCACTGATCCACGGGCCCGACGGTTCCAAGCTCTCCAAGCGCCACGGTGCACTGGGTGTCGACGCCTATCGGGCCATGGGCCACCTGCCGGCGGCGTTACGCAACTATCTCGTCCGCCTTGGTTGGAGTCACGGCGATCAGGAAATCTTCTCAACCGAGGAGATGATCGCCGCATTCGACCTGCCTCAGATTGGCCGGTCGCCGGCGCGATTCGATTTCGCCAAGCTCGAAAATCTCAATGGCCACTACATCCGGCAAAGTGCGGACGCCGAGCTTTTGGCCGCGATGGACCAATTGCTGCCGCATCTCGCCAATGGCAAAGCGCTTGCCGCGAAGCTGACGCCGCCAGTGCGCGCGCAGTTCCTGGCCGCCATGCCAAGCCTGAAGGAGCGCGCCAAGACTCTGGTCGACCTGATTGACAGTGCAAATTTTCTGTTCGCCGACCGGCCATTGCCGTTGGATGACAAGGCCAACGCCCTGCTGACCGAGCCGGCCAAAACGCTGCTGAGCGAATTAACGCCCGAACTGGCGGCCGTGGAGCCATGGACCAGCGAGGCGACCGAACAGGCGGTGCGCGCCTTCGCCGAACGGCGCGGCGCCAAGCTTGGCGCGGTAGCGCAGCCGCTGCGCGCCGCCCTCACCGGCCGCACCACGTCGCCGGGGATCTTCGAGGTGCTTGTGCTGCTCGGCAAGGCCGAGAGCCTGGGGCGCATTGCCGATCAGGTGGCCGGTTCTGAAATCCGTGCGCATAGCGCAGACAGGTGATTTGGACCCAAATTGGCGGCATAGTTCCCGGTCAGAGGCCGATATTATTCGGGACGGCAGGGGTGAGGATTGCACACCATGGCGGACGATGCCACGCTGGCCGACCAGGCAGCCGAACAGTCATTTCTTTATGACGCCTTCATCAGCTACCGGCATGTCGATCGCGACCGCAAATGGGCGGAATGGCTGATCGCAGCGCTGGAGGGTTATCGGGTCCCCAAGGCGCTACAGGAACGCGGACTGCCGCCGCGGCTGCGCAAGATCTTTCGCGACGAGGACGAGCTTCCCTCCTCGGCCGACCTCAACGATCAGATCAAGGCGGCGCTTGTCTCCTCGCGATTTCTGATCGTCGTCTGCTCGGCCTTTACGCCGCGCTCGAAATGGGTTGAGCGTGAAATTCAGATTTTCAACGAGCTGGGCCGCAGCGATCAAATTCTGGCGCTGTTGACGGAGGGAGAGCCCGGCGACTCATTCCCAGACGCGATGCTGGTGCACTACCGCGAGGTGGTCGATGCCGACGGCAGCAAGCGGACCGTCAAGGAGGACAAAGAACCGCTCGCCGCCGACGTGCGGCTGCGACCGGGCGTTTCGGCTGATACATCCAAGCGCCTGGCGCTGCTCCGCCTTGTTGCCGTCATCCTGGGCGTCAAATTCGACGATCTGCGCCAGCGCGAGCAGCAACGCGAACGCAAGCGACACCTGACCTGGATGGCACTCGCGGCGGCCTTCATTTTGTTCGTCGTCGGCGGCGGCGGGGTCTATTGGGACGTCACGCGGCCGCAAACGGCTCATTACAGGAATTTGGTCTGGCGCTGGGGGCTGCCGCGGGGCGCTTGGACGATCGACGCGGCGACGCACGCGCGTCTTCCACACAGCTACAGCGTCGTCACGCAGCGCGGCAAGGTGATCGAGGTGCGTTATGACGGTTGGCTTGTCTCGCAAGCAGACGAGGCGCGCTGGGTCGTGCATTATGCGGACGATGGCTCTCCACAAAAGATAGAAGTCTTCAGCGAAACCGGCCGTCTGCTTCGGGAAGAGGTGCTCAACCGCAGCGGGCCGGGCAACAAGATGATCGTGAGCTTTGAACGCTATGGAATCCCCCTGGCGCAGGAAGCGACGCACGACCTGCTGACTGATCCGACCAACGGAAATTCAGCACCCGCCCAGAACAAGTCCGAGATCACCCGCCACGAACTGACATTTGACGCCACCGGATCTCCAATCGAAGTCCGTTATGAAGGTAATTGGGGCACGCTGCAGCATGACGCGCAGGGCAGCTTCGGCGAGCGTTACACCTATTCACAGGAGGGGCTCGTTCTGCGCAGCAGCGAAATCGGTCCGAATAGCGAGGACATAACGTTAAAGAACGGCGTGCATGCAGTGACGTCGAGCTACGATGAGGACGGCCGACTGGTGCAACGCACCCTGCTGGGCGAGGACGGGCGACCGATCAACGGTTCTGACGGATACGCCTATTTCGTTCGCGATTATCACCCATCGGGCTATGACGCCGATACGGTGCAGACCTCTTACGGCGCGGATGGAAAGCCGGCGCTGGGCAGCGACGGTTATTCGAAACTGATCGCCCAGCATGATGAGCATGGCAACAACACGGAAGTTACGTTTGCCGGGACAGACGGCAAGCTCATAACGGCGAAGAACGGCTATGCCGTGTTGAAGCGAAGATTCGACGATCGAGGACGTGTCGTTTGGGTGGGCTTTTTTGACGCCAACGGCCAGCCAACGTACAGCACTTACGGCTACGCGAGCGATGTATTGTCGTATGATCAGCATAACAACGTTACGGAATTCGATTATTTTGACGTTGATGGCAAGCCTGCGATTAGCAAAGGCGGTTTCGCCAAAATGACGAGGGCATACGACGCGCATGGCAACTTGATCAGCGAGACTTACGTCGCGGTCAACGGAAGGCCAACATTCAACTTGAACCATTGTGTTGCGATTACACAAGTCTTCAATGAACGGGATCAACGAACGGAATTTAACTGTTTCGGTGCTGACAGTAAGCTAAGCTTGGGCAAAGACGGAGTGGCTGAGACCAAGTACAGCTATGACGCACGCGGCAATGAGATTGAGCGCGCGTTCTTTGGCGTTGACGGCAAACCGACGTTGGGCCTTAACGGATTCTCCGGCTTGCGCCAGACCTTCGATGATCGTGGACTCTTACTCTCTGCAACTTATTTCGGAGTCAACGGCGAGCCCGTGTTGTCCAGGGAAATTGGCGCCACTACCTTTCGCTACGGCTACGACGTCCATGGAAACTCCACCGAAGCTCGGTTCTTTGGGGTCGACGGAAGACCCATTCTCGCTCATGGCGGCGTCGGTACGGTTCGTTCTACCTATGATGACAGGGGCCGTCTTATCGACGTCAGAATGTTCGGGACAGATGGCAAGCCGATAGCGACTTTCCAAGGTGTCTCTCGTGGCACGATCAGCTACGATTCAAGAGGCAATGTAATCGAGCGTGATTTCTTTGGCGTCGATGGGAAACCAACTCTCGGCCGAGCGGGCAACGCCGCGCTGCGTTTTCGATACGATGATGAAGGCAATTTGATCGAAGCCACCAGTTTAGGCATCGACGGCAAACCTGTGCTCGCGGCGGCCGGCATCGCCACCTTCCGCCAAGCGTTCGATGGGCGGCACAATCGCATTGGAATTTCTTATTATGGCGCAGATGGCAAACTGGTTCTGAGTAAAGAGGGACTTGCTCGTGCGACTTACGCGTATGACTCGCGCGGCAACGCCATCAAGACCGGCTATTTCGACCTGGATGGCAAGCCCACGCTCGGCTTCGGCGGCTTTGCCGGCTTCCGCCAGGCGTTCGACGATCGGAACAACTTGGTGACGAAAGTTTTCTTTGGCCTCGACGGCGAGCCTATCAACGTCCGAGACGGGGGCTATGCCAAGGTGACCTGGACCTATGATGGCCGCGGCGATCTGCTCGAAGAATCCTATTTCGGCGCCGACGGGAAGCCCGCTCACAGCGATGGCGTGGTGACCATCAAATATACCTACGATGACCTGGGCCGCCAGAGCAAGGTGACATACCTAGACGCGCGAGACCGCGAAATGCACATGGAACTCGTGGTGCAACGCGTTGTACCCGGGGGCAATGGCGCGCAGGCCGGGCTCATGCCCGGCGATCATATCCTCTCGTACAACGGTCAACAGGTCAATTCCGTCAAACAAATCGAGGAGTTGACGACGAGCGGCAACTTTCCTTTCCGAACGGTGGCTGTGCGGCGCGGATCCCAAATCATTACGGTACAAGTGGAGCGCGGGAATTTGGGAACTTATATTGCGTTAGCCCGCGTTAGCGAGCCGTCAGCGGTCGCCGCTCCAGCACAACCACCTGTTCCCTCTCGCTGAGCTGGTCGGTAGCGCGCGGTGGCAGCGCCCATAGGGGGCGCAGCCGCCGAAAGCTCCGCTCAAGTCGTCCGTAAACCTACGTAGCGACTGGTCGTCAAATCTCGCGTCACGGCGCCATCTTGCGGTGCACACAGGGTTGCGCTACCTCAATAGAGTCGGGCCGAATGTGCCGTCCCGACCGCTTCGGCCGGTTTTGGCCGCGCTCGTGGTGCAGCCCTGGGTGCCACATAGCAAGGATACGATTCATGGACGCGAAAACCGGCGCCAACATCAAGACCGGCAAGCTTTCGCTCGGCGATAAGACCTATTCGTTCCCCATGTATGACGGCACCATCGGCCCGGAGGTGCTGGATGTCAGCAAGCTTTACGCCGAGACCGGCATCTTCACCTACGATCCGGGCTTCACCTCGACCGCCTCGTGCGAATCCAAGATCACCTACATCGACGGCGACGAGGGCGTGCTGCTCTATCGTGGTTACCCGATCGAAGACTTGGCCGAGCACGGCGACTTCCTCGAAACCTGCTACCTCCTGCTCTACGGCGAACTGCCGACCGCCACGCAGAGGGCCGACTTCGTCGATCGCGTGGTCCATCATACGATGGTCCACGAGCAGATGAGCCGCTTCTTCCAGGGTTTCCGGCGCGACGCCCACCCGATGGCCGTGATGGTCGGCTCCGTGGGAGCGCTGTCGGCGTTCTACCACGACTCGACCGATATCACCGATCCGACGCAGCGGATGATCGCCTCGATTCGCATGATCGCCAAAATGCCGACGCTGGCGGCGATGGCCTACAAATATTCGGTCGGCCAGCCTTTCATGTATCCGGACAACTCGCTCGACTACGCCTCGAACTTCCTGCGCATGTGCTTTTCGGTGCCCTGCGAACCCTACAAGGCCAATCCGGTTCTGGCCCGCGCCATGGACCGCATCTTCACGCTGCATGCCGATCACGAACAGAACGCGTCGACCTCGACGGTGCGGCTTGCTGGCTCGACCGGCGCCAATCCGTTTGCCTGTATTGCTGCCGGTATTGCCTGCCTGTGGGGACCGGCGCACGGCGGCGCCAACGAGGCGGCGCTGAAAATGCTGGGCGAGATCGGCAGCGTCGATCGTATTCCCGAATACATCAAGCGCTCGAAGGACCCGAACGATTCGTTCCGTCTGATGGGCTTCGGCCACCGCGTCTACAAAAACTACGATCCTCGCGCCAAGCTGATGCAGAAGACCTGCTACGAAGTGCTCAGCGAGCTCGGCATCAAGGATCCGCTGCTCGACGTGGCCATGGAGCTGGAGAAGATCGCGCTCCACGACGACTATTTCGTCTCGAAGAAACTTTATCCGAACGTCGATTTCTATTCGGGTATCACGCTGCGTGCGATGGGCTTCCCCACCACCATGTTCACGGTGCTGTTCGCATTGGCCCGCACCGTCGGCTGGATCGCCCAGTGGAAGGAAATGATCGAAGACCCGCACCAGAAGCTTGGCCGCCCGCGCCAGCTCTATACCGGAGCGCCGCGGCGCGATTATGCGCCGATCTCAAAGCGCCGATAGGCGCGGCGAGACCGCCGTTACGTGTCGCGGACCGACGGATGAAATAGTTCGTCGACCTCAAGGCGCCGCCCGATCAGACCCTGGTCGTGGCTGTACATGATGAACTGTTCGAGGTTTCTGCGGTTGGCGGCAACGCCGAACACCCATGGATCCTTGCCGAAGGCCTTGCGCTCGCGCTCGTAGTAGCGCCGCCCGAAGGCGAGGCTCGACCAGTTCGGGTCGGAAAAATAATCCCAAGCGATTTCTCGCGCGTGCTGGAACGACCCGATCAGGCCGCGGCATAGTGCCGGATGCGCATCGGCGATCTCGGTGCGGATCGCCAGGATGTGCATGATTGGCCACCAGCCATATTTTTTGAAATAGCGGGCTTCCTCGGCATCCGCGTCGGTGAACAGGCGGCGCACCGCGATCTCGCCGCCCATGATCGAGGGAGGCGGATGCGGTTGGATCACGGCGTCGCAGCCGCCATCACGCAAAAGGTGGCCGACATCGGTCCCTTTCGGCAAAACTTCGATCTTTGCGCCAGCCTTGGGCTGGAATTCGATTTTTTCTTCTTCTTCGAGCAGCCAGTGGATGTCCTCCCACGGCGTGTCGTATTCGAATTTCAGATCGCCCTTGGCCAGTAGCGAGAGCGTGGTCTGGAATGAGCGGATCGCGACGCGCTTGCCGCGCAACTCCGATGGCTTGGTGAAAGGACTGTCCTCGCGGACGAAGAAAAGGCCGGCGCTGAACAGCCGGCGGGGAAACACGGGAATTCCGATGATCGGCCGCTTGCGGTCGATAGCCATCAGAAACGTCGACATCGAAAATTCGGCGATGTCGAATTTGCCTTGCAGCATGCCGCCGTGGCGGTCGACGCCTCCGGCGAGCGGATGGGATTGCCCGACCTGCAACGGCTTGAGCGTGTAGCCTTCCGGTTGCCGCGCGGTGCCGTCGAAGAACGGCATGTGGCGGTCGTAGCGGTCAAGCGCGAGCGTCAAGTCCAACGTGCGGCCTCCGGTTTCCGAATGATGCCAAAACTTCAGCGCGGGTCATACGCCCATGTCAGATAAGCGCCGGCCCAGGTGAAACCGCCGCCGAAGGCCGCGAGCAACAAGTGGGCGCCGGCCTTGAGCTTCGGCTCGTAGTCCCACAGGCAGAGCGGGATCGTGGCATTGGTGGTGTTGCCGTATTTTTCAATGTTGATCATGACCCGCTCAGCCCGCAGCTTCAAGCGGTCGGCGGTCGCCTCGATGATCCGACGGTTGGCCTGGTGTGGCACCACCCAATCGATATCGTCGCCGGTCAGCCGATTGCGCTTCATTAGCGTGGTGGCGACCTCGACCATGCGCGCGACGGCAAATTTGTAGACGGCTGCCCCCTCCTGGTGGACGTGATGCAGGCGCTGAGCCACCGTTTCGGCGGTTGGCGGCATGCGGCTGCCGCCGGCCTTCTGGTGCAGGTGAGGCATACCGGCTCCATCCGAACCGATCAGCGTGTCGATGATGCCGTACTTTCGGCTCGGCTCGAGCAGCACCGCGCCCGCGCCGTCGCCGAACAGCACGCAGGTGGCCCGATCGGTATAGTCGATAATCGACGACATCTTGTCGGCACCGACCACGACAATCTTGCGATAGGCGCCCGTCGCGATGAATTGGGCTGCGATGGTCAGCGCGTACAAGAATCCCGAGCACGCGGCCTGGACGTCAAAGCTGCCGACATTGCGGATGCCGCACATGTCGCAGATCAGATTCGCGGTCGATGGAAAGACGAAATCCGGCGTCGTGGTGGCGCAGATCAAGAGATCGACCTCACCGGGCGGGGTTGCGGTCTTAGCCAATAGCCCGCGAACGGCTTCGGCACCCATATGCGACGTGCCAAGCCCCTTCCCCGTCAGAATGTGCCGCTCCTTGATGCCGGTCCGCTCCATGATCCACTCGTCGCTGGTCTCGACCATTTGCGCGAGCTTCGCATTGGTCAGCACGTCGGGCGGCACGTAGCCGTGCACGCCGGTAATCGCGGCGCGCGGCGGAGCTTTCCGGACCGGCTTTTTTCTCGCTGGGCTCACGCGGATCGCTTGGCTGTTGGGTCAAAGTGGGAGGGCCTGCCCGCGCCCTTAGCAGGATGGCCGCCGCATTGGTAGAGCGGTGCGGAACGCACGGCGACTAACATGCGAGCGCCGCTGCGCTGACGGCACCGATGTCGCGGCGGCCGTGCCGGGCGGTATCAAGCACGATGGCCGCGGCCTTCCCGCTGGGCGACATGGTGCCGATACCCATGATCGAATCAAGTCTTTGGAAAGCGGCCACCTGCCGCTGCCGCTGTGGCGTATCGCTCAACAGCGGAATAACCGCCTCGGCGAGATTATCCGCCGTACAATCGCGCTGAAGAAACTCCGGGACGACATTTTCACCAATCACCAGGTTGGCGAGAATGACAGTCGAAATCTCCGGTGTCCGCGCCGCGCGGAAGACGAGTTCCTCGATAAGCGACAGCCGATAAGCCGCAACGGTTGGAACCGCCGCAAGCGCCAGTTCCAGCGTGACGGTGCCGGACGCCGCGAGAGCCGCTCGCGCCGCGCGGAATGCCGCCCACTTCTCCGCCGGCTCGCTGACGATGCGCGGCTGCAACGGCCATCCGGCGACGTTCTCGCGTATCCGCGTAAGAAGATGCGGCACGGTCGGCAGCACCAAGTCCAACGGGCCGGCCCGCTCCGCGACACGCGCGATCGCGGTACCGAATGTCGGCAACAGCTGCCTCAACTCGCTCGACCTGCTGCCCGGTAGCACGAGGACGAGCGGCGGATCGCTGCGCCGTCGCCCCAGCTCATCGGCATTGGGGCGCAGTTCGGCGATCCGCTCGATCATGGGGTGGCCAACATAGACGCAGGGCGGCCCCCCGAGACGCAGGTACGCCGCAGGCTCGAACGGCAAAATCGCCAGCACGCAATCGATGTAGGCGCGCATCGTCCGCGCCCGCCACGGCCGCCACGCCCAGACCGACGGCGAGACATAATCGAGAATAGGGATGGACGGCGCCAGACGCCGTACGCGGCGCGCAACCCGATGGGTGAAATCGGGACTATCGATGATGACGAGGGCGTCCGGTCGCGCCGCGACTATTGCGTCGGCGGTCTCGCGGATGCGGCGCAAGATCAGCGGCAGGCGCCGCGGTATCGCCGCCAGGCCAACGATCGAGAGGTCCTCGATCGCGAACGGACTGGCGATGCCGGCCGCCGCCATGGCCCGGCCCCCAACACCGGCAAGATTGAGCCGGCCCCGCTCACGCTCCATCAGGGCGTGCGCCAGCGCCGCGCCCAATGCATCGCCGGATTCCTCGGCCGCGATCAGATAAAACGTCAGCGGACGCTGCGAGCTGGCGGTGGTCATGGCCGCGCCTCGGACACACCAGCAAGAAAGATTCCGGCATCGTCGGCGGCCGCGACGGTTTCAGCGGCGTCGGCGATGATCGTATTCCCGGCAGCGACAGCGATTCCTGCAAGTCCGGCGCGCGCCGCGTTGGTTACGGTCGCTGGTCCGATCGCCGGCAGATCGAAGCGCCTATCCTGGGCAGGCTTCGGCGCCTTGACCAGAACGCCGACGCGCTCCGGCGTCGCGACCCGCCCCTGCCGGCGCAAATCGGCGAGGCGAAGGAGGAGATTATCGGTGCCTTCCGCGGCCTCAACAGCGAGCACATGGTTGTCGGCAACGGCCACAGCTTGACCGACGTCGAACGGCCCCATTGCCGCAATCAAGTCGAGCGCGCGGGCGATATCGGACCGATCGCGCGCCGATGGCTGATGGCGTCCAAGCGTGCCTTCGGGCACGATGATGTCGGAAGCCACGTCCTTGAGGCCAACCAGCCGCAAGCCCGCCTCCTCCATCATTTTGCCGATACTCGACAGCAGCCAGTCATCGCCGCCGCGGAACGCGTTAACGATGCGCGGCATGAGACGGATAGTCTGCCAATCGAGCCGGATCTGCCAGAGCGGCGGCCTTAGCAGCGTGCCGATCAGCAGTACATCCCGGCAGCCCTCATCATTCGCCAGCCGGCGAAATCGGCCGACCTGCCCAAGCGCCACCCAATGGTGCGGGTGGCGTTCGACAAATGAAGCTTCGGCCCAACCTTTGACGGCAAACATCACCGCCCGGCGACCACGTCTTGTAACCGCCTCTGCGACCGCCCCCGGGAAGCTGCCGCCGCCACAGATGATGGCGATGGGTTCGCCCGGCTCCTGGCCGCCTACCGCACCGGCCAAGGCTTCAACGTCAGGCCGCATCGTCGCGGTGCTCTTCGGATTCGCGGTTGCTCCGCGCCAGCATCAGCCGGCGCGCGCCGCCGTCGCGAATGAATTCAACGATCTTTGCTACCAGGGCATCGTCGGCAAAATCGCGCGCCACGGCGTCGAGGCGCTCGGCAAACACGCCCCCACCAAAAAACAGCGCTCGATAGGCGTCGCGCAGCCGATGCAAGTGCAGCCGCGTGACGCCGCGCCGCCGCAGGCCGACGACGTTCAGTCCAACGAGGTTGGCGATATGGCCCTTGGCAAAGCCGTACGGAATGATGTCGCCGGCTGCGCCAGACAGACCAGCCATCATGACGCCCTCGCCGATGCGGACGTACTGATGGATGGCGGCATGGCCGCCGAGAAAGACGTTGTCGCCGACGGCGACGTGCCCCCCGAGCACAACGTTATTCGCCAGTGTCACGGCGTTACCCACATGGCAATCATGACCGACATGGGCGCCGACCATGAACAGGCAGCCCTCGCCAATGCTGGTCAGCCCGCCGCCATCCTCGGTGCCGGTGTTCATGGTGACACCTTCGCGCAACTCGCAACGCGACCCAACAACAAGGCGCGTGGCTCCGCCACGGTAGTGCACCGACTGTGGCGGAGTGCCCAGCGACACAAACGGATACACGATGGTGCCGGCGCCGATCGCGGTGACGCCGGTGACATGCACATGCGCCATCAGCCGCACGCCGTCGCCAAGCTCGACGCGTGGGCCGACTACGCAGTAAGGCCCGATCTCGACGCCCTCACCTATGCGCGCGCCTTCGGCAACGCGCGCGGTCGGATCGATCACGATTTCGCCTCGCCGATCATTGCGCCGAGCAGCGCTTCGGCAACGACCGTAGTGCCGACCCGGGCCTCGGTCTGGTACCACCACATGAAGCGGCGGTTCGCCGTTTTGCGCACGTGATATTCTAGCCTGTCGCCGGGCACGGCCGGCCGGCGGAACTTTGCCTTGTCGATGGTGATCAGGAACATCGATCGCGCCTCGTGCAATTCAAGCTTCCGAAGCACCAATATGGCCGCGGTCTGCGCCATACCTTCGATCATCAATACGCCCGGCATGACCGGATTTTCGGGAAAATGCCCGAGAAACTGCGGTTCGTTCATCGTCACGTTCTTGATGCCGATACCGCTTTCGTCGCCGCGGATGTCGATAATGCGGTCGACCATGACGAATGGGTAGCGATGCGGCAGCAGCCGCAGAATGTCGCGGATCTCGACGGCTTCAACGCTTTCGCCGTTCATCGTCCACTCCCTGGTGGTTCCGGCGCGCCGCCAAACCGTGCACCCGCTAAAAGGTCGATACTCACCATACTGCCCCGCGCGACGCTGGCGCCATTGCCGATAGCGAGATTTTCAGCCACGCCAACACGCTCGTTTATGACAACAAAATCCCCGATCGTCACGCCTCCGGCAATCCCGCTCTGGGGGCCGACGAAGCAGTGGCGCCCGATCATCGCGCTGTGGGCGATGTCGGCGAGGTTGCCGACCTTGGTGCCCTCTCCGACGACCGTATCGCGGGTCGCACCGCGCTCGATCGTCGCGTTGGCCCCTATTTCCCCGTCATCCTGGATGATGATCCGCCTGTTCTGCGGAACTCTCCCCATTCCCAGCGAATCTCCGCGGTGCGTGGAACCGTCATGGCCGATACAGGAGCCGGGGTGGAGCACAACGCGATCCCCGATCAGCGCGTTGATAACCGTGGGGTTGGCGCCGATCGCACAGTGGCGCCCGATGCAGACGTCCGGGCCGATCACAGCGCCGGCAGCGATTACAGTGCCGGCACCGAGCTCGGCACGGGGCCCGATCACCGCGAGAGGATCGATGGTCACGCCCGCCTCGATCCGGGCAGAAGGATGGACCCGCGCACCTTCGGCACGGCCGCTGACACCGAACAGCGAGGATGGCCGCACCGCATCGGGGAATAGCGCGCGCGCTGCGGTGATGAAGGCACGGTACGGTTGTTCGTTGAGGAGGAGCGTGAGCCGGGGCGGCGCCGATTCCGCAAGCCGCGGCGCAATCAAGCAGGCGCCGGCGCGCGTCTGCGCCATGCCTGGGACAAACTTAGCGTCATCGACAAAGCAGAGATCGGCGGCACCGGCCGAGTCGAGCGTCGCAATGTTGCTGATGCGCCGCTCCGCGGCGCCGCCTTGCTTCAGTTTCGAGCCGGTCAGACCGGCGATGTCGGCGATCGTCAGCTTACGATCAGACTGCCGCAAGGCCGGCATGCTCTCGCCCCACCCGGTACCGCGGCTGCATCAGAAATGCGTGCCGCCGCCGAACTGGAAGAACTGGGTGCGGTCATACGAATTCTTCAAGATCGGATAGGCGAAATCGAACCGCAGAGGACCAAACGGCGAGTTCCAGATGATACTCGCGCCGGCCGACAATCGCATATTGGCGTCGTCGGCCACTTGCATCGCGCAGCCATTGCCGCCCACGTTGGCGCTGGTGCAGTTCAGCTGGCCACTGAGTATCGTGCCGTTGACCTCTCCGGTCGCAGGATTCGACGTCTCAGCCTTGTAGCCCCACACCGAGCCGGAATCCATGAACACGGCGCCGGTAAAGCCGGAGTCCTTCGGCAGGAAATACAGCGGATAATCGAACTCAAGACTGGCGCCCCAGTACATTGTGCCGCCGACCAGGTCGTTCGACGTACCTGGCGTGATGTCCCGCGGACCAAGACCGGCAGGGGCGAATCCGCGAACCAGGTTCGGACCCATCTTGAAATCGTTCAGCATGCTCACATAGCCGTCGTTGGACACGCACGCGCCCGTGGTCGGGCATTTCTGCAAGCCGATCATATTGCCGGCCTGCAGGTGCAGAATGCTGACGAGATCGGAGATCGGCTCGTAATAGCTGTGAACGTCAAAAGCCGATCGAATGTAATAAGAGTCGCCGCCGAGGCCGGCAAAGTCCTGACCAAAGTTGACATTAAGGCCGCTGGTCGGATTTTTGTTGTTGTCGAGGGTATTGTAGATCAATCCGTAGCCGGCGCTCGACGTTATGATCGTGCCCAGCCCGAGCTCGGTGCGGATCGGGAGCGAGGCTTGGCCCAGCGAGTAGCAGTCAGTCTGCAGGCCAGCAGCTGCATTGGCGTTAAAGTTGGGCCAAAGGTTTCCCGCATTCCCCCCTGCAGCCGTCAGAGCTTGCTGGTTGGGGAAGCTGGTGGCGAAGTCCGGGTTGAGGTTGTTGCAGTCGTTGAGATACGTCGGCAGCTGGATCGATTGGGTGTAGATCGAATAGCGCAGTTGCAGGGCAAAATCTTCACGGAGCGGTATGCCCAATTTAAGCGAACCGCCGATTGATTGCGTACCGTACGAGAAATAGCTGTTGGCCAGCGTTTCCCGCGCGAACAGATCAATGCCGGCGCTGATCCGCTGATTGAGGAAATACGGCTCGACGTAATCGAGCTCGGCAGAGCGGACGTACTCGCCATAGGTTCCCGATAATTTGGCAAACCGTCCCGTTCCCAACAGATTGCGCTCGGAGACCGAGGCCGACACCATCCAGCCCTCGGCGGTGGAAAAGCCGCCCATGACCGAAAAGTCGCCGGTCGACTGCTCGACCACATCGACATTGACCACCACGCGATCCGGCGCGGAGCCTGGCTCGGACGTGATCTTGACCGTCTTGAAGAAATTCAGGTTTTTGATGCGCCGCTCGGCGCGGTCGAGTAGCGCGCGGTTATATGGGTCGCCCTCGTTGATATCCATCTCGCGGCGGATGACGTAATCACGGGTGCGCGTGTTGCCGCGGATGTTGATGCGCTCGATATAAGCGCGGGTGCCCTCGTCGATCACATAGGTGACGCCGACCGTATGCGTCGTCGCGTTGCGATCGCCCCGCGGCCGCACCGTGCCGAACGGATAGCCGCGCCGCGCCATTTCGATGGTCAGGTCTTCGACCGACTTTTGGACCGCATCGCCGTTATAGATGTCGCCCCTGTGGGTCATCAGGACCGAACGCAGCGTTCTGGCATCGACGGCATGAACGTTAGATTGAATGTCGATGTTGCCGAAGTTGTATCGCGGCCCCTCCTCGATCGTAAACGTAATGATGAAGCCCTTCTTTGCGGGGTCGTAAACGCCGGTCGCCGCCACCACCTGCACGTCGGCGTATCCGTGCTTCAAATAAAATCGCCGCAACAGGTCGCGATCTGCCTCGATGCGGTCTGGATCATAGACGTCGGTTGTCTGCAGGAAGCTCAAGATGCCCGATGAGGCGGTCTTGATCACGTCCTTGAGTCGCCAGCTCGTATAGGCGTGATTGCCGACAAAAATGATGTCCTTGATGCCGGTCTTCTCGCCTTCGTTGACCTTGAAAATCAAATCGACGCGGTTATTCGGCCGATCGATGATCTGCGGAACCACCGTGATGTCGAATCGTCCGTTGCGGCGGTAGATTTCCAGGATCCGCTCGGTGTCGGCCTGCACCGCCGGACGCGACAGCGTGCCGCGCGGCTTGGACTGAATCTCCTGCTGCAGCTGCTCGTCCTTCATCCGGTGATTGCCTTCGAAGGCGACGCGGTCGATCACCTGCGCCTCGACGACGGTCACAATCACGCGGTTGCCCTGCGTGGACACGTTGATGTTTTGGAACAGTCCGGACTCGTAGAGAGCCTTGATGCCGGCATTGATCTGGTCGGCGTCAAGGTGCTTGCCCGGCCCCGCTTTGAAGTATTGCCGAATGGTGTCGGCGTCGACGCGCCGATTGCCTTCGACCACGATCTGCGTCGCGCCGGATTGCTCGCGCGGCGCCGCATAAGCGGAAATGGGCGCCAAGCCTACAAGGCTTACGCCGAGGAGTACGCCGGCAACAACCAGCCCTCGCCTTACCCGCACCCACATATTCATTCGCAAAGCGCCCTATTCCCCGTTGTAGCCGCCCCGCCCGCCTGCCGGCGGGTCGCTCGGTATCCCCTTCAGCTCTGCATCGACATCCCGTCGACGTGACCTTGTCCTCGCTTGGTCCCCAGTCGCTTGGTCCCCAGTCCCGTGGGTCCCAGTCCTCGCTCCCAGTCCCTGCTTGCCAGATTCGGCAAGCACAACGCTCCCCTAAGATGCTCTCAGGTGAACGATGTCATTGAAAGTTGCAAATATCATCAACATGATAACGATCGCGAAACCAATGCGGAAGCCGACCTCCTGGGCCCTTTCCGACAGCGGCCGACCGCGCGTCGCCTCGATCGAATAGAACAAAAGGTGGCCGCCATCAAGCAACGGGATCGGAAACAGATTGAGCAATCCGATCGAAACCGAAAGCACCGCAGCAAGATGGACGAGCGCAACGAAGCTGATGCTCGCGACCTGTCCGGACATTTGCGCGATACGAATTGGGCCACCCAATTGATTCGCCCGTTCCCGGCCGATGGCCACGCGGCCGAGATACGTTAACGTCTTGTCGACCACGAACCAGGTTTCCTGAACGCCCAGCCAAACGGCTTTCGGCGGCGAAACCCGTTGGTATTTCACGTCACCTGGCGCAGGCGAGCGGCGAATGCCAAGTAGCCCAATGCGCTGGACGTTGCCGAATATGTCCTTCTCCTGATGCAGCACCGGAGTCGCGCTCAGCGCGACCTGTGCGCCATTCCGCTCGACCGTAATATTCAGTGTGGTTCCGGCGCTGTCGGAGACGATCCGCTGCATCGTCTCGAAGCTGTCGATCTTCTGGCCGTCGATCGACACAACCAGATCGCCCGGTTTGAAGCCCGCGGCGGCAGCCGGACTGCCGGTCTGCACCTCATCGACGCGAGGGCTCAGCGTCTGCATGCCAAAGATCATGAAAATTCCGGCGAAAATCACGATCGCCAAGATGAAATTCGCCAGCGGGCCGGCCACCACAATGGCGCTGCGCTTGGCCACGGACTGAAAAATGAAGCTGTGCTCGCGTTCGCTCGGGTCCATGCTTTCGATCACCGAACGATCCGGCGTGCTGGCGACACTGTCGTCGCCGAAGAACTTGACGTAGCCGCCAAGGGGAATCGCCGCGATCTTCCAGCGGGTGCCGTGGCTGTCATAAAAACCGGCGAGTTCCGGACCGAACCCGATCGAGAACACCAGAATTCGGACGCCACACCAGCGGGCCACCATGAAATGACCGAGCTCATGGAAAAAAACCACAAGGCTTAAGACGAACACAAAGGGAACGAGATAGTGCAGGAGGTCGTGACCAAACCCCTGCAAATGCGAGACAATATCCATCCCCATAACTCGTCCCACGCCCCAGTTCTGCCCGTCCCCAACCCTGCCTAAGATGCCATTACGGCAATTTCGGGCAGAAGCTGGGCGGCTAATTTTCTCGCGGTATGGTCAATGGCAACGGCCTGATCGACGGATTGCGGTTCCGCCATCGCGCCAATGCGTTCTGCGGCCTCCAGCGTAGCCTCGACTAGCGCCGCAATTCCCGCAAAATTAAGCCGTCGGCCGACAAACTCAGCCACCGCAATTTCATTGGCGGCGTTAAGCACCGTCGGCGCCGCGCCGCCGGCGATAAGCGCCTCACGGGCGATCCGTAACGCCGGAAAACGCACCGGATCGGGCTCCTCGAAGGTCAGATTCGAGATACGAGCAAGGTCGAGCCGCTGCGCTGGCGTTCCCATCCGTTGCGGATACGCCAGGCAATGGGCGATCGGGATGCGCATATCGGGCGCGCCGAGCTGGGCGATTACCGAGCCGTCGCGATACTCAACGAGTCCGTGAACCACGGATTGCGCATGCACGACGATGTCGATCTCGTCGGGCGCAAGTGCGAACAAGTGCCGCGCCTCGATGAGCTCAAGGCCCTTATTCATCAGCGTCGCGGAATCGACGGTGATTTTCGGCCCCATGGACCAAACCGGGTGCTTCAGGGCCTGTTCGAGCGTGACATGGCGCAGCGCTTCGGCTGAGAATGTCCGGAACGGGCCGCCGGAGGCGGTGAGGATGATGCGACGAACCTCCTCGCGCCGTCCCGCGCTCAATGCCTGAAAGATGGCGTTGTGCTCGGAATCGACCGGCAGAATTTTGGCGCCGGCTGCCGCCGCACGCCGCATGAACAAGGCGCCAGCGCAAACGAGACATTCCTTGTTGGCGAGCGCCACTGTCGCGCCGCGTTCGGCCGCGGCGAGCGTCGGTTTCAAGCTGGCCGCGCCCGTAATCGCGGCCATAACCCAATCGGCGGGGCGCTCTGCCGCTTCCACAATCGCAGCAGGACCGGCGGCCGCTTCGATGCCCGAACCGGCAAGGCCTTCTTTTAAGTCCGCATAGGCGTCGGGATCGCTGACCGCCGCAAAGCGCACGCCAAGGTCGCGCGCAAGCCGGGCCAACGCCGCGCCGTTGCGGTATGCGGTGACCGCCTCGACCTCGTAACGAGCCGGATCGCGCCGAAGCAGATCGATTGTGCTCGAACCGATGGAGCCGGTCGCGCCCAGAAGCGTCACGCGACGTGGTGCGGCCGTCGCCTCGATTTTGGCTCCAACTTTGGCCGATGGCTGTGCCGGTGTCATCGCGCCTACCATATCAGGAGGCCGTGGGCCGGAGCGGCGGTCCCCTGATGCAGAAGGCCAATCATGAGCGCAGCCACGGCAGCGACCAGAAACCCATCCAGCCGATCCATCAGTCCGCCATGACCGGGAATGAGCTGGCTCGTGTCCTTGGCGCCAAAATGCCGCTTAATCGCAGATTCAAGCAGATCCCCCGCTTGCGCCAAGGCTGAAAGCACCAACGCGATTACTCCTACCACTGCCAGCCGGCCCAACCCCTCCGCATAAGCGACCAGCGTTCCGCCGGCAACCCCCCCGGCGAGACCACCAAGCGCGCCCGACCAGGTCTTGTTCGGGCTCACCTGTGGCCACAGCAGAGGGCCACCGATCGCCCGGCCCACGGCAAACGCACAGGTATCTGTCGCCCAGACGGTGAACGCCAGGAACACGAACGCCACAAAGCCAAGTCCGGCGTCTCGGCGCAACAGCGCAGGGCCCAAAAAGGCAGCCCCCGCGTAGATGACGCCACCCGCCGCCCATATTCCGCGAACCAAGGCAGAACCGCTCAAACTTGCGCCAATTCCGGCGGCAACCGCGCCAATGGCAAGCGAAGCGGCCGCAGCCCCCGCGTGACCGAAACCCGAGAAGGCGAGCGCTGCCGCGAGCGCAACGATGCCTGGCGCCATCACCAGAGCTTCGACGTTGCCCGCAAGTCGGCTCCATTCCCAAAGAATCCCAAGCGCCGCCAGCAGGCAGAGGATCAGGAAAGCCCAACCGCCCAGCCACGCAACCACCAATACGACGGGCACCAGCACCGCTGACGATGCGACACGCAGCATCAGGTTGCGCCTGCGGGCGCTCGCGTCGCGATTGACTGATGTGGTCACGATCCGGTCTGGCCACTCAGCCCGCCGAAGCGCCGCTCACGCCGGCGGTATTCGGCGATCGCGCCTTCGAGTGCGGCGCGGTCGAAATCGGGCCAGTTGATCGGCACAAAGACCAATTCGCTGTAGGCCGCTTGCCACAGCAGAAAATTGGACAGCCGCTGCTCGCCGCTGGTCCGCACGATCACGTCGGGATCGGGCACATCCGGCGCGTCGAGATTGCGGGTGAGCAGGTCAGGCGTGATGGCTTCGGCGGCCATGCGGCCCGCCGCCACCTCCTGCGCCAGCCGCTGGGCGGCGCGCGCGATTTCCTGGCGGGCGCCGTAATTGAAAGCCACGACCAGCGTCAGACCGCTGTTGTCGCGGGTCAGATCTTCGGCCTCCTCGAGCAACAAGCGAATGTCGCGATCGAGATCGGCGCGCTCGCCGATGATGCGTACCCGCACGTTGCTCTTGTGCAGATCGGCAAGATCGTTGCGAACGAAGCGGCGCAGCAGGCCCAACAAATCCATGATTTCGGATTTCGGCCGCGACCAGTTTTCCGAGCTGAAGGAAAAAATCGTCAGATACGAGATGCCGAGTTCGCGCGCCGCACGCACGGTCTTGCGCAACGCTTCGACGCCGCGGCGATGCCCCTCGACGCGCGGCAAGCCGCGCGCCGCCGCCCAGCGCCCATTGCCATCCATGATGATGGCAACGTGCCGCGGCGTCTCAAAGCCGCCACTCCTGGCCTCCGGCGACTCGCTGGCCGCATCTGTCGCGCTTGCCGCGTCGCTCACACCGTCATGATCTCCTTTTCCTTGCCGGTCAGCATTTTCTCCACATCGGCAATGGATGAGTCGGTAGCCTTCTGCACTTCGCCGGCCTGGCGCTCCTGATCGTCTTCGCTGATCTTGTGCTCTTTCTCGAGCTTCTTGAGGAGATCGAGACCGTCGCGGCGTACGTGCCGCACCGCCACGCGCGCAGCCTCGGCGTATTTGTGCGCCACTTTGACGATTTCGCGCCGCCGCTCCTCGTTCATTTCAGGAATGCGCAGCTTGAGCACCTGTCCTTCGGTCGACGGCGTCAAGCCGAGATTCGCGGCCGAGATCGCCTTCTCGACGGCATGCACCATCGAGCGGTCCCAGACCTGTACGTTTAGCAGCCGCGGCTCCGGAACGCTGATCGTCGCCAGCTGATTGAGCGGCATGTTGTTGCCATAGGCTTCCACCTGGACGTGGTCGAGCAGCCCGGACGAAGCCCGACCGGTGCGCAGGCCGGATAATTCCTGCTTGAGCGAAGAAAGCGCCCCCTGCATGCGGCGCTTGAGATCGTTGAGATCGAATTCACTGGCTGCCATGGCGCCCTCCGCAATTACCTCTTCAGAGCCCGCTCATCTTGTTGCTCGAGTTGGGGAGGGCTGCCCCCAAACAGCATCGTCAACCGACGATGGTAAAGTGCCCTTTGCCAAGCAGGACATCGGCGATGGAACCCTGCTTGAGGATCGAGAACACAATGATAGGCATGCGATTTTCCTGGGCAAGCGCGAACGCCGTCGCATCCATGATCTTCAGCCGGCGGTCGAGTGCCTCCTGGTGGGTGAGCTGCTGGTAACGGGTGGCACTTGGGTCGCGCTTCGGATCGGCCGTATAGACGCCGTCCACGTCCGTCGCTTTAAGAACGGCCTCGCAGCCCATTTCGGCGGCGCGCAGCACCGCGGTGGTGTCGGTGGTGAAATAGGGATTGCCGGTACCGCCGGCGAAGACGATGACGCGATTGTCTTCGAGATGCCGTAACGCGCGCTGGCGTTCGTAGGTCTCGCAGACTTGCGGCATCGACAGTGCCGACATGGTGCGGGCGCTAAGCCCTGCCCGCTCGATGGCCGCTTCCAGCACCAGCGCATTCATGACCGTTGCCAACATGCCCATCACATCCGCGGTGGTGCGCGACAGCCCGTCCGCGGAGATCTGCGCGCCGCGTAGTACGTTGCCACCCCCGACTACGACGCCGAGGCCGATGCCGAGCTCATGGGCGGCAATGATATCGCCGGCAAAGCGGTCGATCGTTGGCTGATGAATGCCGAACTTCTCTGGACCGCTCAGCGCCTCGCCGGAGAGCTTGACGATCACGCGACGGTATTTCGGCTCAGCCATGGGACGGTCCGCTCGCGATGCCGCGCAAACGCGGTGTCTGGATCGCAGCCGATTCCAGCCACGATCCGCTAGGGCTATCGCATTTGCCCAGCAAACCCAACAGGCGAGAGCAAAGTCTTAGTGAGTGCCGGCAAGGGCCGCCACTTCTCCACCGAAATCACCGGCGGGCCGATCGATCCCCTCGCCGAGCGCAAAGCGCACGAAGCCAGCGACCTTGATAGGAGCGCCCACCTTGCCTTCGCTCTCCTTGAGAGCCTGGGCGACGGACTTTTTGTCGTCGAAAATGAACGGCTGATCGAGCAGGCAAACCTCCTTGTAGAAGGTCTTGAGACCCGACTCGACGATCTTTTCCACGACATTGGCCGGCTTGCCCTGGGCCGCTGCCTTGTCGGCCAGCACGCCGCGCTCGCGTTCGATGGCCGACGCCGTAAGGCCCGTCGAATCGACAGCCTGCGGATTGGCCGACGCCACGTGCATCGCAACCTGGCGGCCCAGCGCCTTAAGCTCGTCGGCGTTGCCGGTCGATTCGAGCGCCACGATCACGCCGATGCGGCCGAGCCCATCGCCCGGCGAATTGTGCATATAGCTCGCCACCGCGCCCTTGCCGACCGCAAGCCCGGCAGCGCGGCGCAGTGTCATGTTTTCGCCGACCTTGGCGACGGTTTCGGTAATGGCGTCCGCGGTGGTGCGGTCGCCGATCCGGGCGGCAAGGATCTTCTCGACGTCCGCGCCCGCGTCGAGCGCCACGCCGGCAATCATCTTGACCAGTCCCTGGAACAGATCGTTACGCGCCACGAAATCGGTCTCGGAATTGACCTCAACCAACACGCCCTTGTTGGCGCTCAGCGCGGTGCCGATGAGTCCTTCGGCCGCCACTCGATCGGCTTTCTTGGCCGCCTTGGACAGTCCCTTCTTGCGCAGCCAATCGACCGCAGCCTCGGAGTCGCCGGCGGTCTCGGACAGCGCGGCCTTGCAGTCCATCATGCCGGCTCCGGTCTTTTCCCGAAGCTCCTTGACCATGGTGGCCGTGATGTTTGCGGTCATTGGATGATCCTTATTTGGTCATTCCGGGGCCAAGCGAAGCGAGGCGCTCGGAATCCATATTCACAGCACGACTAATAATGGCTCGGTCGTTACGTAACTGCACGCTCAGCGGCATGGCTTCACGCTCAGCGGTATGGCTTCCGGGTTCACGCCTGCTCGGCGCGTACCCGGAGCGACAGTTATTCCGCCTCGGCAGTCAGCTGTTTCGCCATGCTAACCCAGGCGTCGACACGGCCGGGCAGTCCGACCTCCTCGCCGATGTGATGCGTCGCGGTTGGCGACAGTTCGGCAAGCTGCTGATAGTGGAAGATGCCGAGATCGTTGAGCTTCTTCTCGACCGCCGGTGACACGCTGGGCAGCTTCTTCAGATCGTCGGCAACGCCGCGCGGACCCGACAGAGGCTCGAATCCGAGCTTGTTGGTTTCAGCCGGTAATTCCTCGGCGACCACGGGCTCCGCCTGAGCGCCGATATCCACACCGTGAGAACCCTGCGCCCGCGCAATGCCGTCGATCGCCGCCTTGGCGATGAGGTCGCAGTAAAGCGTGATGGCGCGGCTCGCGTCGTCATTGCCGGGCACCACATAGGTGATGCCGTCCGGGTCGCAATTGGTGTCGACGACCGCGGCTACCGGCACGTTGAGGCGCCGTGCCTCCTTGATCGCGATATCTTCTTTATTGGTGTCGATGACGAACACGAGGTCGGGCAACCCGCCCATGTCCTTGATGCCGCCGAGCGAGCGGTCGAGCTTATCGCGCTCGCGCTGCAGGGTGAGGCGCTCCTTTTTGGTATAGCCCTGCGCCTCATTGGACGACAGCATCTCTTCGAGCTTGCGCAGCCGCTTGATCGAATTGGAAACCGTCTTCCAGTTGGTCAGCGTGCCGCCGAGCCAGCGCGAATTGACGTAATACTGCGCCGACTTCTTGGCCGCCTCGGCGATGGCGTCCTGCGCCTGCCGCTTGGTGCCGACGAACAGGATGCGGCCGCCTTGCGCCACCGTATCGCTGACCGCCTGCAACGCCCGGTGCAGCATCGGCACCGACTGGGTCAAATCGACGATGTGAATATTATTGCGGGTGCCGAAGATGTATTCCGCCATCTTCGGATTCCAACGATGGGCCTGATGGCCAAAGTGCACGCCAGCTTCCAAAAGCTGACGCATGCTGAAGTCGGGCAGCGCCATATGTATTCTCCGGTTGATCCGCCGCGAACCGATGAGCCCACCCTCCGAAGGAAGGTGAAGGCACCGGACGGCTCCCTTGCGGGGCCAAGGTCCGCGTGTGAGTTGAGCCGCTTATATAGGCATCTGCCCGATCGACGCAACCTGAACGTGGCGCCGTTGGTCTCACCGCGGAGGCTTTTTCAATTAGCACGCGTCCCGGCGCTTGAGCTTTGCGGCTTTTTTGGCGGCATAGCGCGCCTGGCGGGCGGTAGCCTGCTCCCGGTCCAGGACGGCCTTAACGTCGGCCTTGGCGTCAGCCATATCCGCGCGCCCCCCCAGCGGCCGGGCGCCAGCTGTCTCGTCGTCCTGAGACGGCCGACTCCCTGCCCTGGCCCGCTCCAGGACGAAGCGCGCGTAGTCGTCCATGTCCCCCTTGAAGGCCTTGATATGACCGTCAGCCGTCAGCCACAGCCGATCCGCCACAAGCTCAATCAGCGAACGGTCGTGGGTGATGATAATGACGGCGCCCTCGTAGTCGTTGAGCGCGTCAAGCAGTGCCCGGCGGCTGTCGATGTCCAGGTGGTTGGTCGGCTCGTCGAGGATCAAGAGATGCGGCTCGGCCATCGCCACCAGATTGAGCAGGAGGCGTGCGCGCTCACCGCCCGAAAGATTGGCGACCGTGGTGTCCTGCTTCTCGAATGACAGCCCGAATTGCGCCAGCCGCGAACGGCGCGCCGACTCAGCGTCCTCAGGCAGCGCACGCCGAATGATATCGAGCGGCGTGTCCTCGGGATCGAGCGCCTCGATCTGATGCTGGTGAAACCAGCCGACCTTGATCCTGTTCTCGCGGACCATGTGGCCGGATTGCAGCGGCAGCGCGCCGGCCAAGAGCTTGGCAAATGTCGTCTTGCCGGCGCCGTTGACGCCAAGGAGACCGATCCGGTCGTCGACGTCGAGACGCAGATTGAGGTTGCGCAGCACCGGTGGACCATCGTAGGCGACCGCGCCCGCCTCTAGCTGAATGAGCGGCGGCGCCAGCGGACGCCGCGGCGACGGCAAAATGAACGGCGCGACGCGTTCTTCCACCGTGGCCGCGATCGGTTCGAGTTTTGCCAGCCGCTTGATGCGCGACTGGGCCTGCGCCGCCTTGCTGGCCGAGGCGCGGAAACGGTCGATGAAGCGCTGCAGATGCGCGCGCTCGGCTTCTTGTTTGACGCGCGTCGCGGCCTGGAGCCTGCTCTGTTCCGCGCGCTGCGTTTCGAAATCATTGTACCCGCCCGTGTAGAGCGCGAGCTTACCGGCGCTCAGATGCAGGATCGCGTCGACCGAATTATTGAGAAGCTCGCGATCGTGGCTGACGATCAGCGCGGTATGCGGGTATTTCTTCAGGCGCGCTTCGAGCCACAGCGCGCCCTCGAGATCGAGATAGTTGGTCGGCTCGTCGAGCAGGAGCAGGTCCGGCTCGGCGAACAAAGCCGCCGCCAACGCCACGCGCATGCGCCAGCCGCCGGAAAACTCCGCCATGGCGCGATGCAAATCGTCATTGGCGAAGCCGAGCCCGCTTAAGATTTCCGCCGCACGCGCCGGCGCGCGGTCCGCGTCAATCGCGTTGAGCTCGTGGTAGATTTCAGCGATTTCCTCCGGCGCCGCGGTTTCCAATCTGGCGTTGAGCCCATCGCGCCGCGTGTCGGCCGCCAAAATCGTCTCCAGCAGGCTTACGGGCGTCGCTGGATGCTCCTGATCGACCGAGCCGATCCGCGCGCGTTTCGGCAACTCGATGTCCCCGCCCTGCGGGATGAATTCACCCTTGATCAGCTTGAACAGTGTCGATTTGCCGACCCCATTGCGCCCGATCAAGCCGACCTTGGCACCGGCCGGAATCGCGACGCTGGCCGAATCAAAAAAGCGCCTGCCCCAGGCGTCAAAGACAAGATTATCGATCCGAAGCATTCCGTACCACCTGCGCCGCCGCTTGACTGGGCGATGCGGTTAGCGCGCGGGACGGCCGGCGTCAAAGTCTCGAGACTGCGCAGCGGCGCCGACGTGGCCCTCCCAGCCGTAGTCGGTTCACGATTCACTCCCCGCAATGGGACTTTTCAGGCCATTCCGCATTGGCCGGGTTGTACCACCTGCATCATTCGATCTTTAAGAGGCTCGGCCCGTGGCGCCTCTAGTTCACAGCGCCGCGCACGCGATCGATCAGCGCCAGAGGATCGTCGGGCGCGGCATCGGCGCGCCAGCACACGTGTCCGTCGGGCCGTATCAGGACGAGGCGCCGCTCGTAGAGCGCGGCAATCGCGGGATCGGCGATCGGGACTGTTTTGCACGGTACACCGCGCGAGCGCGCCGCCGCGAGGATCGGTTCGGCATCGCCGGCAGCGCCGTTAAAGGCGAGCAACACATGGCCATCGCCGAACAGGTCGAGCATCGAGCGGCCGCCGTCCAGCCACGCATGTGGCGCGCGCGAACCGGGCCGCGCCGCTGGCGTGTAGCGGCTCACCGATTCCGCGGGCGGCGGCGTGCCGTCCGGGACGATCACCGGCGACGGGTCGTAGCGGCAACCCAGCACGAGCCCGTCCGACACGAACACCTTGGTGCGCTCGCGCAAGATATCCTCGCCGATGGCCCGGCGGGCGCTGTCGCCGTCGGAGTTTGCCGCATTGATCAGCGCGAGCGCCGACGCGTCGGCGAGCGGCGCCTGCCCTTCCGTCGCCTCACGCACGATGCGGCGCGCGACCGGCTTACGCTCCAGTTCGTAGCTGTCGATGAGCGCCGAGCCGCCCCAGCCGTCGAGCGCGGCGGCAAGCTTCCAGGCGAGGTCGACTGCATCGCCCAAACCCGTATTCATGCCGAAGCCGCCCGACGGACTGTGCTGATGCACGGCGTCGCCGGCGAGGAAGACATTGCCGCGGCGCCACGTTTCGGCAACGATGCTGCGGCAGGTCCACGGCAGCACCGAAATTTGTTCATATGGAATGTGCGGCCCGAGGAACTTTTCGATTAGCCCGGAAATGTTCGCCTGTCCGGCCGCAACGAATTTTTGTCCGGTGCTGAACCCGAACCGCCAGAGCTCGTCGCCATCGAGTTCGATGAGGCTTGGCCCGATTCCCTTCTCGTCGACGAAGAAATAAAATGCCGTCTTGCCTTTGTTGTGCCGCGTCCACAGCTCCTTGATCTTGAGAAAGACATTGAGGTGGTAGGACAGGACCGGCTGGCCCTCCCAGCGGACGCCGAGCGCCGCCGGCACGGGACTGCGTCCGCCACAGCAGGCGACCAGATAGCGCGCTCTGATCGTCTCATGCCTGTCGCCCGCGAGATCGTGGACAATGCACTCGACACCGTCCGCAGTCTCGGCGAACGACTCAAAGCGGCAGCGATAGCGCAAGCGGACGTTCGAAAAACTTGCCGCGAGCTTGCGCATGATAGGATCGAAGAACAGCTGATTGCAGCGCTGCGAGCGTTCAGGCGTGGTCGGCAGCGGCCTGTGACCGCCGTAAGTCGGCCGCTCGACGCGCGCGAGCTGATAGCCGGCCAAGCCCGTGCAGAACACAATGTCGAGCGGGAAATCGGGTGGCGTGCCCGCCTGGCGGACTTCTTCGGCAATGCCCCAGCGCCGGCAAAATTCCATGGTGCGGGAATTTATGGTGTTGGCGCGCGGATGATAGATCGTGCCGTCGGTCTGTTCGACGAGCGTACATGCGATCCCGCGCCGCCCGAGATCGGCCGCAAGCGCAAGCCCCACCGGACCGCCACCGACGATGAGGACTGGCGTTTCATCCATTCCAGTCATGCCGCCGCCTCCTCTGCCGCCTGGCTTTGGCCGACACGATGATGCGCCGGGAACGGATACTCGCCGAGCGGCAGGAAGGTGAGACAGGCGACGGCAAGCACGACCTCATAGAGCACGAAAGCCGGCAGGTAGCTGTGCCAACGATCGAACGAATAGCCGGAGATGAACGGCCCCACGCCAGTCGCACCAGCGAAGATTCCGAACATTGTGCCGTAGATCTTGCCGTAGGATTTGAGCCCGAAATAACGGCTCACGAAAAAGCCCATAAGATCGATTTCGCCGCCCAGGGCGGCGCCACAAAGCAGCGCCCCCAACAATGGCCAAGGTTCGCCGGCGCCGCTTGCAAAAAACGAAATGCCGATCATCGGCAAAACGAAGAACGCGACCGCGATATACGGACCATGGTAGCGGTCAAGGCACCAGCCCGAGGCAATGCGTCCGACAAGAGCGGCGATGCCGGAAACGGCGAGGTCGCGCGCAGCGGTCTGCAGCGGCACGCCGCGGTCCATGAGAATTGGGACGATCTGCGTTATGATGCCATTGAGGGCGACAACGCCGAGCAGAAACGCAAAAGCGAGAGCCCAAAAGCGAACGCCCTTGAGCACGAAAAGGAAGTCATAGCCGGGCAACGCGCCGTTCGCCACGGGCTGCATCGCCGCGCGCTCACGCTCGCTCGGTTCGCGGATCAACAGCAACGCCGGCAATCCACCCAGAAGCAGAATCAGAAGGCCAAGCCCGACATAGGCCGTGCGCCAGCCGTAATGCGCGGTGAGATAAGCGGCAAAGAGCGGCACCACCGACGTGCCGAGTCCGACGCCCGCCAGCGCCACGCCGAGTGCCAAACCGTGCCGCCGGTCGAACCACTTCGAGACGGCAAATGCGTAAGGCACGGGAGACTGACCGGCGCTCGTTAGATTCTTCAGCGCAAACAAAAGATAGAGGACCAGTAGCGACGAGGTGATGTACGACTGCATCGCGGTCGCACCAGCAAACAGGGTGACGCCGACCAGCAGCACGCGCCGCGCACCGTAGCGATCAAGCAGCCAGCCGATAACAGGTCCGGAAGCCGCACCGATCCAGTTCGTCGCCAGCATCGCCGACGCGAAGGTGCCGCGGCCGATGTGAAGATCCTCGGTCACAGCGCGCACGAATACGCCGAATGTGAAGTTGTTGACGGGCCCGGCGCTGACCGTGAGGCCGATCACCGAGCCGGCGACAACCCACCAGCGATTGCGAAAGACGCTGATTGCCCTACTCCCGCCCTCGTCGCTCCGTCTCCGCGAAACTATCGGCACCATACCTGTTTAATTAGCCGCCGCGATGGCCTGCGCGCGTGAGATGACGCTGGGCGGCGAGCGATAGAGCCGCTCGATCAGCGCCTGCACGTCTTCGCCGGAGACGAAATTGAGTTCGAGGTCGATCTTTTTGTTGGCCGCAGATGTCCTACTCCGCGGCACGCGGCAGGCTCAGCGAATCCAGATGCGCCAAAATCTCGTCGACGTGCATCACGTCGGCGTATTTGTGATGCATGTCGAACAGATTGACCTTGTGGGTCAGCTCGGCGCGATCGTAGGTGCATTCTTCCACGACGCTGACGTGGTAGCCGCTCGAATAGCCGTCGACGACGCTGGCTCGGACGCAGCCGGACGTGCTTTCGCCGCAGACGATGAGACTGTTCACGCCGAGGATCGATAGATGCGAGTTAAGCGGCGTGCCCTGGAAAATGCTGGCGCGCTGCTTGGTGATGAGGATGTCGTCGGGCTCGACGGAAAATTCGCGATAGATGGCATAGCCGTCGACCGGCACGTCGGCCTTGCGCCGGGTCGAGACTGCACCCGCCGGCCGATTGTTGGGGCGCGTCTCCTGGGTGCAGAAGAAAATCGGAATACCGGCGCGGCGCGCCGCAGCGAGGAGTTTTTTGGTCGGCGCGATGGCGCGGTGAGCGAAAATTCCGCAGGTGTTGATGTAGCGATCGTTGATCTCGGCCGGCGGCAACGGGCCGCCACGGTAGACCAGATCGTAGAGATCGATCGCGAGCAACGCCGGCCGCGGTCCGACAAACGTCTCGCGCCGCCAGCCGGCATAAAGCTTCATGTCGCTTTCGGGAACGACGTCCTTCCAGCAGTGGTCGTTGAAGTTGTCGATCGGCGCCATGGCATGTCTCCGCGGCCGGTTCGAGTGCCGCTGTCAAGTATAGCCATGTGGATCGAAATGTCCCACTTGCGCACCTATCGGCAGGCGCAGCTTCGGGTAGACTTGCCGCATGACAATTCGCCGGCGTGAATTCTTGACCCTGGCCGGGCGCGCCGCAGCGCTGCCCGCGCTCGCTCCCTTGGTGGCGCCTGCGCGCGCCGCCGCGCCCTACCCGTCGCGGCCCGCACGCGTCATCGTCGGCTTTGCGCCATCGGGCGCCGCCGACATTCTGGCGCGGCTCATTGCACAGCGCCTGTCCGAACGCCTCGGCCAGCCATTCGTCGTCGAGAACCGGCCCGGTGCCGCCATGAATATCGCCACCGGCCTCGTCGCCAAGGCGCCGCCCGACGGCTACACCCTGCTCAACGTCACGACCATCAATGCCTGGAACGGATCGCTCTACCGGCATCTCGATTATGATTTCATCCGCGACATCGCCCCGGTCGCCAGCATGTCGCGCGCGGGCGGCGTGCTTGAAGTCCATCCTTCGCTGCCGGTGAAGACGGTTGCCGAGTTTATCGCCTACGCCAAAGCCAATCCCGGCAAGCTCAACATGGGGACAGGCGGTCCCGGCAGCGGACCGCACATGTACGGTTCGCTGTTTGAAATGATGACCGGCGTGAAAATGGTGCCGGTGCACTATCACGGCACCGGCCCCGCACTGCCCGATCTTATGAGCGGTCGCCTCCAGGTCATGTTCGATCTGCTGACGTCGTCGATCGGCTACATCAAATCCGGCAAGCTGCGCCCGTTGGGCGTGACCACCGCGGCGCCCTTTGACTCGCTGCCGGGTGTGCCGCCGATCGCGGCCACGGTGCCGGGCTATGAAGCGAGCGGCTGGCAGGGGCTCGGCGCGCCCACGCATACGCCGGACGAAATTCTCGACAAGCTGCACGGCGAGGTCAACACGGCGCTGGCCGATCCAGCGTTCAAGACGCGGCTCGAAGCGCTTGGCGCGCCGGCATTTGCCAGCTCGCGCAGCGATTTTAAGAAGGTGATCGCCGCCGACACTGAAAAATGGGCCAAGGTGGTCGCCTTCGCCGATATCAAGCTCGACTGACCGCCCGCAGCCGCCAACGTGATTGGAGCGTTTCGTGCACCTGCCCCGCAGAACTTTCTTGCATCTCGCCGCAGCCGGCGCAGCAATGCCGGCTCTGGGTGGCCGCGCCTGCGCGCGCGATTATCCGGCGCGCCCGGTGCGCGTCATCGTCGGCGCGGTCCCCGGCAGCGCTCCCGATGTCATCGCACGGCTGGCCGCGGACTGGCTGTCGCGAAAGCTTGGCCAAACTTTCTTTGTCGACAACCGTAACGGCGCCAGCGGCGCGATCGCCGCCGAAGCGGTGGCGGGCGCGGCGGCGGATGGCTACACGCTGCTGCTGGTCAGCGCCTCGGACAGCATCAACGCCACGCTCTATCATCATCTCAAGTTCGATCTTTTGCGCGATTTCGTGCCGGTCGGCGGCCTCGTCGCGTTTCCGATGGTGATCACTGCGAGCGCCACATTGCAGGCGAAAACGCTCCCGGAGCTGATCGCCTACGCCAAGGCCCATCCGGGCAAACTCAACATCGGTACGCCGCCGGTCGGCTCTCCGCAGCATGTCGCAGGCGAGTTGTTCAATCTGATGAGCGGCACCGACATCGTCTTTGTGGCGTACCGCGGCGGCCCGCAGGCCATCACCGATGCGCTCAGCGGTCAGGTCCAAGGCGTGGTCGGAACGGTCCTGCTGACGATTGAGCAGATCAGATCCGGCGGCTTGCGCCCGCTGGCGGTGACGAGTACGGCGCGGGCCGCCTTGCTGCCCGATGTTCCAACGGTCAGCACCTTCGTGCCGGGCTTCGATGCCACCCAATGGATCGGCCTTGTCGCGCCGAAGAACGTGCCGCCCGAAATCGTCGAAAGGCTCAACCACGAAATCCAACTCGGGTTGTCGGACGCCACAATGAAAACGAAGATCGCCAATCTGGGCGGCACGGCGCTGCCCGGCTCGGCCGCTGTGTTCGGCCAATTCACCGCGTCCGAAGTCGCCAAGTGGGGCAAAGTCATCAAGTTCGCCAACATCAAGGTCGAGTGATCCGGCAGGCGCCAGAAAACGCGGCGGGATCGGAGCAAAGATGAGACTTTCGCGCAAACATGTTTTGCAGCTTCTGGTGGCCACCGCCGTCGCGCCGGCATGGTCCGGTCGCGCGCTGGCGGCCACCTATCCGACGCGACCGATACGCCTGTTTGTCGGCCTGCCCGCCGGAGGTGCGCCCGATGTCTATGCACGCCTCATCGCCGACCGACTGTCGCCGCTGCTGGGCCAGCCGGTCGTGGTCGATAACAGGCCAGGCGCCAGCGGCAATATCGCGACCGAACTCGTGATCCGCGCCGCGCCCGACGGCTATACGCTGCTGCTGGTGATTGCGCCGAACGTCATCAACGCCTCGCTCTATTCCGATCTCAAATATAATTTCATTCGCGACACGGCGCCCGTCGCGAGCATCGGCGGCTCGCCATTTGTCATGGTCGTGAATCCGGCGTTCCCGGCCAAGACTGTTCCCGAATTCATCGCCTACGCCAAAGCCCATCCGGGCAAGATCAACGTGGGTTCGACCGGCATCGGCAATCTCACCCATATGGCCGCCGAGCTGTTCAAGATGCTGGCCGGTGTCGACATGCTGCACGTTCCGTATCGCGGCGAGACTGCGGCGCAGGCCGATCTGCTCAGCGGCCGCGTCCAGGTGATGTTCGACCCGATCCCGTCGTCGCTCGGTTATATCCGCAGCGGCAAGCTTCGTGGACTGGCCGTCACCTCCGCGAAGCCGATGAACGTGCTTCCCGACCTGCCCGCCATGACGCAGTTCCTGCCAACTTATGAGGTGAGCGGCATCACCGGAGTCAGCGCGCCCAAGGGCACGCCCGCCGAGGTAGTTACGATCCTCAACAAGGCGATCAACGAAGCCTTGGACGACCCCAAGATCAAGACGCGGTTCGCCGATCTCGGCAGCGCCGAACTCGTCGGCACGCCGGCCGATTTCGGCAAAGTCATCGCGGCCGAGACCGAGAAATGGGCCAAGGTGATCAAATTCGCCAACATCAAGCCGGAATGACGGGGCTCGCCCATTGCGTCTCAAGTCACGGCGTCTCAAGTCACGGCGTCTCAAGTCACGGCGTCTCAAGTCATGGCATCTCAAGTGGAATGACGATGAACATTTACCGCCGAAAGTCGGCGCGGCGTGCGCAGTCCGATGTCGCCCGAGCAATTTAAGACGTTCATTCCCGCCGAGACCGGCAAATGGGCGAACTTACTGAAGTTCGCCAACATCAAGATGGATTGAGCAGCAAACAAACGATGTCTGGAGCAAGTTCGCCATGAGTCCTACGCGCCGACACTTCATGCAGTTCGCCGCAGCGGCAGCCGCGTTGCCGGCCGGGCCGCGGCTCGCCTATGCGCAGGCCTATCCGACCAAGCCGATCCATCTCGTGGTGCCGGTTCCGCCGGCCGGCACGTTCGACATCGTCGCGCGGCTCGTCGCCAATGCGACAACGCCCCATATCGGTCAGCAGTTCGTTGTTGAAAACCGCGGTGGGGCTGGCACCAATCTTGGCACGGGCCTCGTCATCCATGCGGCGCCGGATGGCTACACACTGCTGCTCGCCGGATCGCCCGGCGCGATCAATGCCACGCTCTATCACAATCTTGATTTCAGCTTTGCGCGCGACATCGAGCCGGTCGCCAGCATTGAGCGCGCGCCGCTGGTCATGGTCGCCAATCAGGCCTTTGCCGCAAGAACCGTGGCGGAGTTCATCAGCTATGCCAAAAGCAATCCCGGCAAGATCAACATGGGCTCCGGCGGCATCGGCTCGACCGGCCACGTCGCCGGCGAGCTGTTCAACATGATGGCGGGGCTCAAGATGGCGCACGTGCCCTATCGGGGCGAAGCGCCGGCGATCACCGACCTGCTCGGCGGGCAGGTCCAGGTTGTGTTCTCGACGCCCGGCTCTGTCATGTCGGCCGTCAAGTCCGGCACGCTTCACGCGCTCGGCGTGCCCAGCGCATGGACGTCCTGCCCGACGTGCCGGCGATCGCCGAAACACTTGCCGGTTACGAAGCCGTGTCGTGGGCGGGCATCGGCGCCCCGGCGCATACGCCTGATGCCATCGTCAATAAGCTCAACGGCGCATTCAACGCCGCACTCGCCGAGCCCACGCTTAAAACCCGCCTTGCCGAGTTCGGTGCCGTCGTGATGACCGGCACGCCCGCCGAGTTCCGCACGTTCATCGCCGCCGAAATCACCAAATGGGCCAAGGTGGTAAAGTTCGCCAACATCAGGGCCGACTAAAGCTTTGCCGGCCGCATAATCCATAATCGGAGGAACACCATGAGACTTGCTCGCCGACAGTTTCTTAATCTCGCCGCTGGCGTTGCCGCAACGCCGGCCGCTGCGCGGCTCGCCTTTGCGGACACTTATCCGTCGCGGCCGGTACGCATTGTCGTCGGCTTTCCGCCAGGAGCTGCGACCGACATTGTTGGACGTTTGATTGCGCAGACGCTTTCGGAGCGGCTGCACAGCCAGTTCTTTGTCGAAAACCGGCCGGGCGCGGGCAGTAATCTCGCCGCTGATGTAGTCGCCCATGCGGCGCCGGACGGCTACACGCTCTTGGCGATGACCGTCACCAATGCGGTCAACGAGACGCTCTATAAGGAGAAAAATCCCGATCTCGTCTTTACGCGCGACCTGTTGCCTATCGCCCGCACCATCACCTCGGCCAACGTGCTTGTGGTGAATCTATCGGTGCCGGCCAAGACCGTCCCCGAATTCATCGCCTACGCAAAAGCCAATCCCGGTAAACTCAATTACGCATCTTATGGCTTCGGCACGGCGCCCAACATGGCGGCCGAGCTATTCAACATGATGGCCGGCACCAAAATCGTCCATGTGCCGTATCACTCGAACTTCATGCCCGACATGCTGAGTGGTCAGGTGCAACTGGCGTTCTTGCCGGTGCCGCTGATCATTGGCTTCATCCGCAGCGGCAAGGTACGCGCGCTCGGCGTCAGCGGTTCAAAGCCCTCGGACGCGCTGCCGGGCGTGCCGCCGATTGCGCAATTCGTTCCAGGTTATCAGGCCGACATCTGGCACGGCATCGCGGCGCCGAAGGGTACACCGGCGGCGATCACCGATAAGCTTCACAAAGAGATAGACGCGATCCTCAACGATCCGGCGATGAAGCCGAAGTTCGAGAATCTCGGCGCCGAGCCCGCGCCGATGACGACCGCGGAGCTCAACAAATTCATCGCCGCCGAAGTCGACAAATGGGCCAAAGTGATCAAGTTCGCCGACATCAAGGCAAGTTGATCGGCAACAATCGCGGCCCAACCCCGGGCGCACGAGGCGCCTGCAATCAACGTGGAGACAAAAAATGACTGTTATCGACCGTCGCACAATGTCGCTTCTCAGCCTTGCAGCCATCGCGGCGCCGGGGAGCGCACTCGCGGCCGACAACTTCCCGTCGCGGCCAATTCACCTGGTCGTGGGATTCACGCCGGGCTCGTCGTCCGACATCAGCGGGCGCATCTTTGCCAAGGAAGCCGGCCAAATCCTCGGCCGCGATGTGGTCGTGGACAACAAACCCGGGGCCGCGGGCAGCATCGGCGGGGCTTTTGTCGCCCACGCCGCCAAAGACGGCTACACGCTGTTTCTGTGCCCGTTGTCGACGGTCACCAACAAAGTCGCGCATCCGGATGAACCGTTCGACACCATCAAGGACTTTGCGCCGGTTGCGCTGCTTGCCACTGGGGCAATCGTGATGGTGGTCGATCCCAAGCTCGACGTGCACACCGTCGCCGACTTCACTAAGCTCGCAAAGTCGAAGCCCGGGCAGATTCTGTTCGGCAGCGTCGGTCCCGGCAGCCTGCCCGACCTTTGCGGCGAGCTGTATGCGCAGCGCACCGGCGTCAAACTGGTCCAGGTGCCCTACCCCGGCAGTCCGCAGGTCATTATCGATCTCATGGCCGGCAGGGTGGCGATGAATTTCGCCATCGCGTCCTCGGTGCTTGGCCAGATTGCCGCCGGCCGGGTGCGCGCGCTCGCGATCGCGGCCGACAAGCGTTCGGACCTGTTGCCGAACGTGCCGACCATGGCAGAAGCCGGCGTACCGGATTTCAACACGCCGCTCTGGTTCGGGCTGATGGCGCCGGCGGGTACGCCGCGACCCATCATCGACAAGATTGCGGCCGCAGCCAATAAAGGCATGCACATACCGGAAGCCGTCGAACTCCTGCACAAACAGGGCTTCGTCCCCGAAGGCATGGGCCCTGATCAATTCGGCGCTTTCGTCAAAAGCGAGATTGTGCGCTGGTCCAAGGTCATGAAAGACGCCGGGATGAAAATCTAACGCGCTTACGCCGGAGCGCGTACGCCTTCCTCACGCACGACGTCGTTGACGAACAGCCAGGTCCGATCGACGAAGGGCGGCGGCGGGACCTTGCGGTTGTTGGCAAACTGCTCGCGCGATTTCAGCGTCACCCAGTCGGTACGCGGCTTGCGTTCGGCCGCGTAGGCGTCGAGCGCGCGCGCGATGTCGTCGCTGTGCCGAACCAGATTACGCGCCAGCACATAGCCGTCCTCGATCGCCATGTTGGCGCCCTGCGCCAGCGTCGGCATGGTCGGATGCGCGGCGTCGCCGAGCAGCGTGACGCGGCCGCGCGACCATTGCGGCAGCGGATCGCGATCGTAGATGCCCCATTTGAACACCTGCTCGACGTGCCGGAACATTTCGAGCAAAGCCTCGTTCCAGCCGGCCTTGGCGGCAATCAGCTCCTCGCGGCTCGACGGCACCGACCAGGACTCTTCGACCCATTCCCGGGTGTAATGGCCGCCGAAGATATTGAGCCGGTCGCCATTCACGCCGATCGGGTAACAGATCACGTGGCCGTCCGGGCCGATCCAGCCAAAATATTCGCCGCGTTCCAGCACCACGCTGCCGCCCGGCCCGATCCGCGTTGGCACGCATTCCATCGGTACGATCGCTCGCCACGCCATCATTTCGGTAAAGCGCGGCGCATCGGCGCCGAAATGCTGTGCACGGATGGCCGAGCGGATGCCGTCGGCGGCAATGACCACATCGGCTTCGACTTCGCTGCCATCGGCGAGATGCGCCACGGCGGTTCGACCGACCGTATCGGCACCGACACAATGCACCCCAAGATGAAGCCGCACCTCGCCCGCGGCTCGCCGCACCAGGTTGTGCAGGTCGGCGCGGTGCGCCGTCATATAGGGCGCGCCATATTTTTCACGCGCCACTGCCTTGAGCGGCTGGCGAAACCGCAGCCGCCCCTCATCGAAGGTAATCGACATGATGCTCAGCGGCTCAAACGCGTTGCGCATCAGCTCGTCTTCGAGCCCGAGCGCCCGCAAAACCTTGACGCCGTTGGGCCCGATCTGCAGCCCGGCGCCGACTTCTTCAAGCTTGGCGACACGCTCGTAAAGCGCGACCTCGAATCCGCGCTGCCGCAATGCCACGGCGGCCGCGAGACCGCCGATGCCGGCGCCGATGATGGCGATGCGAAGGGGGCGGTGGGCCTCGGTCATTGGAACGGTCCGGTACTTGGCAAAGCTGCGCGAAGGTTTGGCAGCGCGGCGGCAACGAACGCGACCCCCCCAATTTTAGGCGAAGATCGGAGCAAAGCGAATCTCCGGTCCGCCGGCCCGTTCTTTTTATTTGCGTAAGTATATTTCCATCCTCCCGTACCAGCCCACCTTTATCCGGAACGCGCCTAGCCGTTCCACATTTTCGTGCTAGACGGTAGCCGGCCGTCGCCAAGAACGAGCTAAGGTCGAGCCACGATCGAACGAAGATCGAACCTGGTTCGGGCCATGTTCGAGCTGCTTGACGCCGCACCGCAGAGATAGACGCCATGGACATCAATCTCATCGCCGACAGCAGTGTTAGTTCCGCGCCTGCCGAATTTACCGCCGCTATCCAGGCGGCGGCCAACATTTTCGATCAGGATTTTTTGGGCAATTACACCGTCAACATCACGTACGGCTGGGGAACCTATGACGGTCAGACGAATTCCGAACTGACGACCGCCAACAACGGCATCAGCTCGATTGGTGGAACCGAGAACTCGACGATCGTCAGCTACGCGACGGTTAGAAACTGGCTGAGTGCCAATGCGACCTTGAGCGATCAGCAAGCCGCGGTCGCGTCGCTGCCTTCCAACACATCGGCTTTCCCCGGGACCGCCAACAGCTTTTTCGTCAGCAGCGCGCAGGAAAAGGCGCTCGGCGTCTATACCGGCAGCAACAGCACGATCGACGGTTCGATCGGCTTCAACGACACCGACCCGGCAAATTCGAACTTCCTGGGATTGGCGCTGACCGAGATTGCCCATGCGCTGGGTTGGATCACCGAGTTCTATGCGGGCGCGCCGACAATCGCCGACCTATTCCGGTTCAGCTCGCAGGGCACCTATCAATGGACCGGCGGCGTCGCCGCCTACTTTTCGCTCAACAACGGCGCAACGGACCTTGCTAACTTTGCGACCACCTTCGACTACACGCTTTTCACGAACCTCACCAACGACGCGCTCTCCGTCCCAATTACCCCTCAGACGACCAACCTGACGAGCTTCGACATCGAAGTGCTCAATGCCGTCGGATTCGGCCAAGCACCCGTTTCGGCGAGCGTGAGCGGCACGAATTTCTCCGTCCAGGAGGGGCAATCGGTTTCGATATCCTCGGAACTGACCGTTTCGAACCCCGACGGCGACAACATCACCGAATACCAGTTCCTCAACAGCGGTGGCGACAGCGGCCGTTTCGCCGTAGGCGGCACGACCGAGGCTGCCGGCCAATGGTTCGAGGTCAGCGCGGCGAACCTGGGCAGCGTCAGCTATGTGGGCGGCAGCAGCGCCGGCACCGATACGCTGCAGGCGGAAGTGTTCGACGCCACCGCGGGAACCTGGTCGTCGGCCACGACATTCACCGTGACGACGATCGGCCAGACCGCCGACATGATCAGTCGCGATAGCAACAACGGCAATTATGAGATCTATGGCATCGGCAATAATTCGATCTTGACGGCGGCCCCGCTGGGTCAGATCGGTTTGGAATGGCAAGTGGCCGGGCTTGGCGACTTCTCCGGCACCGACACGAGCGACATGCTGACGCGCGACAGCAATAATGGCGTGCTCGAAGTCTACGACATTCGCAACAATCAGATCGCATTCGCAGCGCCGATAGGACAAGTCGGGCTGGAATGGTCGTTCGCGGGGTTTGGCGATTTCTCGACGCGCGCCAGCGAGACCGACATGCTGATGCGCAATACGAATACGGGCCAATTCGACGTTTTCGATATCAGCAACAATCAGATCACGTTCGCTGCGCCGATGGGGCAAGTCGGCTTGGAATGGTCGGTCGCGGGCTTCGGCGATTTCTCCGGCCGCGCCAACGAGACCGACATGCTGATGCGCAACAACAATACGGGTGCGTTTGAGGTCTTCGACATCAATAACAATCAGATCACCTTCGCGGCCGGAATGGGGCAAGTCGGCCTGGAGTGGTCGGTGGCGGGTTTCGGAGACTTCTCCGGAAACGCCAACGAAACCGATATGCTGATGCAAAACAACAATACGGGTGCGTTTGAGGTTTACGACATCAGCAACAATCGGATCACCTTCGCGTCCGGGATGGGGCAGGTCGGGCTGGAGTGGCAGATCGCGGGCTTCGGCGACCTGTCGAGCGGCGCCGGCGAGACCGACATGCTGATGCGCAACCGCAATAGCGGCGCGTTTGAGTATTACGATATCGCCCACAACACGATCACGTCGGCGGGGTCGATGGGCCAGGTCGGAATGGAATGGCAGATAGCCGGCATCGCCAGCAACTCGCCGGGGAGCGCCGCTGCCGCGCAGCTTGCCCAGGCGATGGCCTCGTATGCACCCGCCGGCGCTCCGCTGGCGGATTCGCCCGTGCCTGCCTCAACGTCAGCGCAGCCAGCACAACAGAATCAGTTGCTCGCCACGCCGCAACCGGCGGCGGTGTAGGCGCCGCGGCGAAGCGCGAGGCAGGCGCCAGTCTTATAGATTTGATTGCATTTTCTTCGGAAAACCGGTGGCCACTTTTCCGGAAAATGCTCTAGCCGCGCTCACCGACGCCGTGCGTTGACCGGCGGGCTATAGCGCCTCGACCGTCACCACCCCGGTCACCGCCTTGATGGCACCGGCGATCTGCGGCGACACCTTAAAGCGCCCGGGCAGCTTGACCTCGACCTCGCTGCCGTTGCCCAGCATCAGCACCATACTGACTTCGCCGGCGGCGGCTTCCCCGCCGCTTTGGGAGGCGCCATTGCGCGCGGGCTCGAGCCGCCTTGCCACACCCGGAAGCGGTTCTTCGTCGCGCAGAAACACCCGCAAGCCCATCTGCATCTTGGCCGCCGCCTGGTCGAGCGGCTCGACCGATTGAATGCGTGCGCGCACCTCCTCGGCCTGCACTTCGGCGGTGAGAAAGAGCAGCACCGCGGTGCCGGGCTCCAGCAGGTCGCGATACTGCGCCAGGCCTTCGGCGAACAGTACCGCCTCGTAGTGGCCGCTCGGATCCGACAGCCCGACGATGCCCATCTTGGTGCCGTTGCGGGTGCGCCGTTCGGTCCGCACCACCACAGTGCCGGCGACGCGCCCTGCCCCGGCCCCTGCTCTCACAGCACGGGAGAACTCGGCCCATGACTGCACGCGCAGCCGCTTGAGCGCTGCCGCGTAGTCGTCGAGCGGATGGCCCGAGAGAAAAAAGCCCACCGCATCAAACTCTCGCTGCAGACGCTCAGCCGGCAGCCACGCCTCTAGCGCCGGCAGCATCACCGGTTCGGGGGCGGCTGGGCCAGCGAACAGCTCGGATTGGCCGCGCACGGCGTTGTCCTGCGTCCTTTGCGCGGTCGCCAGCACCGTATCGATGGCGGCGAACACCCGCGCGCGATTGCGCTCAAAGACATCGAACGCGCCCGACGCGGCCAGACTCTCCAACACGCGTTTATTGAGTGCCCGCGGATTGACTCGTCCGGCAAAATTAGCGAGGTCGACGAACGGCTGGTCGCCGCGGGCCGCAACGATGGTGTCGACCGCCTGGCGGCCAACGCCGCGCAGCGCCGCCAGCGCGTAGTAGATGACGTTGCCCTCGACATCGAATTCGACGCCGGAGCGGTTGATCGCCGGCGGCTCGACCTTGATGCCGAGCCGCTCGGCTTCGGCACGAAATTCGGCGAGCTTATCGGTGTTTCCCATGGCCAGCGTCATCGACGCGGCCAGGAATTCGACCGGATAATTCGCCTTCATGTAGGCGGTATGATAGGTCAGCAGCGCGTAGGGCGCCGAATGCGATTTGTTGAAGCCGTATTCAGCAAATTTCGCGCACGCCTCAAAGATGGTTTCGGCATCGTTTTGCGCGATGCCACGCTCGACAGCGCCGGAGATAAACGAATCGCGCTGCGACGCCATCTCCTTCTTGTCTTTCTTGCCCATGGCGCGGCGCAGGATATCGGCCTTGCCGAGACTGTAGCCGGCGAGATCGCGCGCGATCTGCTGCACCTGCTCCTGATAGGTGATGATGCCGTAGGTGGGCTGCAAAATCGGCTGCAGTTTGGGATGCAGATAATCGGTCGCCTCGTGGCCGAGCTTTCGCGCGCAATAGGTCGGGATATTGGCCATCGGTCCCGGCCGGTAGAGCGCGACCAGCACGATTAAATCCTCGAAGCGGTCCGGACGCATATCGATCAGCGCCCGCCGCATGCCCGCGCTTTCCACCTGGAACACGCCGACCGTCTCGCCGCGCGCCAGCATGTCATAGGATTTCGCGTCGTCGAGCGGCACCTTGGCGAGATCGAGATCGATGCCGCGCCGCCGCACCAGCTTGACCGCGCGGTCGAGGATGGTGAGCGTGGTCAAGCCGAGAAAGTCGAACTTCACGAGGCCCGCGGGCTCGACCCATTTCATGTTGAACTGGGTCACCGGCATCAGCGATTTCGGATCGCGGTAGAGCGGGACCAGTTCACTCAGCGGCCGGTCGCCGATGACGACGCCCGCCGCGTGCGTTGAGGCATGGCGGTGCAGCCCTTCGAGCTTCTGGGCAATATCGAAGGCCCGCGCGATCAGCGGATCGCGGTCGCGTTCGGCTTGCAGCCGCGGCTCGTCCTCGATCGCCCGTTTCAGCGTGACCGGGTTGGCCGGGTTCTGCGGCACCAGCTTGCATAGCCGGTCAACCTGGCCGTAGGGCATCTGCAGCACGCGGCCAACATCGCGCAGCACGCCGCGCGCCTGCAGCGTGCCGAAGGTGATGATCTGTGCGACGCAGTCGCGGCCATAGCGCTCCTGCACGTAGCGAACAACCTCATCGCGCCGTTCCTGGCAGAAATCGACGTCGAAGTCCGGCATCGAAATGCGCTCGGGATTAAGAAACCGCTCGAAGATGAGCCCGAAGCGGATCGGATCGAGATCAGTGATGGTCAGCGCATAGGCGACCAGCGATCCGGCGCCGGAGCCGCGGCCGGGCCCCACAGGAATTCCCTGAGCCTTGGCCCACTGGATGAAATCGGCGACGATCAGAAAGTAGCCGGCGTATTTCATCTTCACGATGACGCCGAGCTCGTATTCGAGACGCTCGCTATACGCGTCGGCGGTTTGGCCGTGCGCCGGGCCGTGCTTGTCGAGCCGCGCCGCCAAGCCGGTGCGAGCAGCCCGACGGAGCGCCTCCGGTTCATCGCTTCCGACGGCCTCGTCATCACGCCGGCCGCCAGAAAATCGCGGCAGGATCGGCGCCAGCGTGCGCGGCCGAAACGCGCAGCGCTCGGTGATCTCGACGGTCGTGGCGAGCGCTTCCGGCAGGTCGGCGAACAGCGCGGCCATTTCGGCGCGACTCTTGAACCCGTGCTCAGGCGTCAATTGACGCCGCTCTGCATCGGCGACGAGCCGGCCTTCGGCGATGCACAGCAAGGCGTCGTGGGCTTCGTAATCCTCGCGCGTGGCAAAGAACGGTTCATTGGTGGCGACGAGCGGAATGCCGCGCGCATAGGCGAGTTCGATCAGCGCCGCCTCGGCAGCACGCTCGCCCGGCGTGCCGTGGCGCTGCAATTCAAGATAAAGCCGATCGCCGAACAGCCGTTGAAGGGTCTGGCAGCGCGATTGCGCAAGCGTGTCTTGGCCGCCCGCGAATGCCGCATCGAGCGGACCGCCTGGTCCACCCGAGAGGGCGATCAGGCCTGCGGCCTCCTCATCAAGCCAATCTAGTCGGATGTGCGGGCGCTGCTGCGGCTCGATTTCAAGATAGGCCCGCGAGCAGAGCCGCATCAAGCTGCGGTAGCCCTCCTGCCGCGCGGCGAGCAGCACAATGCGCGCAAAACTTTCGCCAGGCGCCGGCGCCCCTGCCGGACCGCTCCGCTTCTCCTGGTCGCCAAAATCAATCGCGAGCGTGCAGCCGACGATCGGCTGTATGCCGCTAGCGGCCAGTTTTTCGGAAAACTCGAGCGCACCGAACATATTGTCGGTGTCGGTCAGCGCCAGCGCCGGCTGCCGGTCCTTTTTTGCAAGCTCGGCGAGCCGCGCGATCATCAGCGCGCCCTCAAGCAGCGAATAGGACGAATGGACGTGCAGATGGACGAAACGAGGCGCGGTCGCGGCAGCCATGAGCCTATAAGCCTATACGTGGTGGGCGTTGTGGGCGAATCGCCGGTGACGGCACGCGGGCGATTCCTTCCCTAACGAACATGGCGGATCGCGAGCGCCGGTGTCTATCGCCGCGGCTCCGGTCCCGCCTGCCGCGCACAGAATCTTATGCACAGCCAGATTGCCGCCACCCCGACACCTTGCCGCTCAAACGACGCCGAGCACCTGCGCCCAAACCGCAATCGTCGCCAAAAACAAGGTTATGGAGGCAAGCGCCATCGCCTCCTCGAGTACCGTGCGCAACATGATCGGGCTCCCCTATCCAGAATGGATGGGAAGCATTGTTCTTGTTTTGTTCTATGTTGTCAAGCCGGTCTTTCAGGCACGGGGTTAGGCATCGGTTCACGTCAGAAAGGAACCGAAACCCGCCGCTCACGTGACTGTGTCCGCATGGGATTCCGACGGTGAACTAATTCACCCACCCTGGTGTTAGCGGCTCGAGACCAGAGGCCATGGAGGTCCGCGATGAGGCTTTGGCGCGTGACGATTGGGATCTGCGCAGCAACGGCGGCGTTTGGCGCACGCGCCGAGGCGCAGAACTATCCGTGGTGCGCCAATTACGGCTCAGCCATGGGCGACGGCGGCACCAATTGCGGATTCACCACGCGCGAGCAGTGCCTGGCGACGGTGAGCGGCATCGGCGGCTCCTGCGATCGCAACACGCAATACTTACCACCCGCCGGACCGTCCGCACCAAGCCATCGGCGACATTACAGGCGCAACGCCGACAATTGATCGACGTTGTTTCCAGGCGGAAACAACGCCAAGGCCTTACACTAGGGTTGAAAGGCCTAACCAGCGTCGAATGACATAAAACAGGAAGCGTCACAGGAGACTCTCATGAGATATCTGCTGATCACGTTGGGATTACTATGTGCGGCAAGCTTGAGCGGCACGGCCGCCAACGCGCAAAACTACCCGTGGTGCGCGCAATACGGCGGCAAGATGGGTGGCGGCGAGAATTGCGGCTTCTCCACCTTTGCACAGTGCCAAGCCGCCCTCAGCGGCAATGGCGGTTTTTGTAACCGCAACACCCAATAC
>Ga0208849_1000243_pt1 | contig 53012 bp, 44 predicted proteins | sample NGESurdeep072012_10_FD_184470 | JGI IMG/M metagenome (GOLD analysis project Ga0208849, IMG submission 184470) | Arctic peat soil microbial communities from Barrow, Alaska - NGEE Surface sample 53-3 deep-072012 (SPAdes) | ecosystem: Environmental > Terrestrial > Soil > Wetlands > Peat ... | reverse complement strand
CCACGACGCCCAGTACAGCCGGGAGGAGTACAAGACGCACGCCGGTTTCGGGCATTCGACCTACGAGGAGGCGCTGGCGTTGGCGGAGCAGGCCGGGGTCAAGCAGCTCGCCTTCTTTCACCACGATCCCGTGCACTCGGACACCGATATCGACGGTCTCATCGAGGAGGCGCTCGGCAACCACCGCGTCGCGGGCGGCGCCAACATCGACGCCTTCCCGGCGGCCGAGGAGCAGGAGCTGGCCCTCTAGCCCTTACGCTTTCCGATCGTGACGGAACAGAAAGACGCCGATCTCCCCGAGGAGATGGTCGACCGCCGCGAGAAGCTGGAGCGGCTTCGCGCGGCCGGCATCGATCCGTATTCGCGCGGGTTCAAGCCCACCCACACCACTGTCGAGGCGCGCGCCCTGCTCGGGGAGGGCGATAGGACAACCGAGGAAGTTGCGCTCGCGGGTCGGATGATGGTGAAGCGCCTCCACGGCGGCTCGGCCTTCGCCGATCTGCAGGACGGCGCCGGGCGCATCCAGCTGTTCGCCGGCCGCGACATCCTCGGCCCCGCCGCTTTCGAGCTGTTCGCCGATCTGGACCCAGGCGACGTGATCGGCGTGAAGGGACCGATGTTCCGTACACGGCGCGGGGAGCCAACCGTCGAGGTGCACTCGCTGCAGCTTCTGACCAAGGCCTTGCGGCCGCTGCCCGAGAAGTGGCACGGCCTCAAGGACATCGAGATCCGTTACCGCCAGCGCTACGTCGACCTGATAGCGAACCCTGAGGTGCGCGAAGTGTTTCGAGCGCGGACGCGGATCATCACCGGGCTGCGGACCCTGCTCGACGAGCGTCGATTCGTCGAGGTGGAGACCCCGGTGCTCCAGGAGGTGCCTGGTGGCGGCCACGCGCGGCCATTTCTCACGCATCACAACTCACTGGACCGCGACCTCTATCTGCGGATCGCGCTCGAGCTCCACCTGAAGCGATTGCTGGTGGGTGGGTTCGAGCGGGTCTACGAGGTCGGTCGAGTGTTTCGCAACGAAGGGCTCTCGCCGCGCCATAACCCGGAGTTCACGATGCTCGAGTGCTACGAGGCATACGCGGACTACGACGACGTAATGAAGCTGGTCGAAGACCTCATGGTCGCCTCCGCGAAGTCCGCCGGCCGCCCGCTCGCGACTACGTACCAGGGTGAGGAGGTAGATCTCACGCCGCCTTACCGGCGAGCGCGGATGGCCGACCTCGTGCTGGAGCACACCGGACAGCAGGCTGCCGGCAATGAGCTCAACGACCTGTTCGAAGAGCACGTGGAGGCAAAACTTCGGCAGCCGACGTTTGTAATCGACTACCCGATCGAGATCTCGCCTCTTGCCCGCCCGCGGGCTGATGATCCTCGGTTCGTAGAGCGATTCGAGCTGATCATCCTTGGGCGGGAGTACGCGAACGCATTCACTGAGCTGACCGATCCGGTCGATCAGCGTGCGCGATTCGAGGGGCAGGCCGCCAAGCGCGCCGCGGGCGATGTCGAGGCGCATCCGATGGATGAGGATTTTCTCCGCGCTGTGGAGTACGGCCTCCCGCCATGTGGTGGTCTTGGGGTCGGCATCGATAGGTTAGTGATGCTGCTGACGGACCAGCCATCGATCCGGGACGTGATCCTGTTTCCCGTCATGAAGCCGGAGGCTTAGCGTGCTGCCTCTCGAGCTGATTCGCAAAGACCCGGAGCGCGTTCGCCGCGCCGCGGCGCTGAAGAAGGAGAGCGCGCCGATCGACGAGATCCTGGAGCTGGATCGTGAATGGCGTTCCCACCAGAACGCAGCGGAGACGATCAAGGCCGAGCAGAACCGCCTTTCCAAGGAGTTCGCCAAGACGCGTGACGAGCAGCTCAAGGAGAGGTTGCGCGAGATGGCCGAGCACGCGAAGGCAGAGCTGGCAGAGGCGGACGCGATCAAGGCAAAGCTGGACGACCTTTTGCTGCGGGTGCCGAACATCTTTGACGAATCGGTGCCGCTGGGGGATAGCGAAGCTGACAACGTTGTTTTGCGCGAGTGGGGCGCGAAACCCGATCTTGGTTTTTCGCCGCGCACGCACTACGACCTTGGCGAGGCGCTCGGCATCATGGACTTCGAGCACGCTGCTCGCGTTGCTGGTTCGCGCTTCGCTTTTCTTCTGGGGGAAGGGGCGCGCCTCGAGCGCGCGTTGGTGCAGTTCATGCTCGACGTGCACACCCGCGACCACGGCTATACCGAGGTGCTGCCGCCGTTCCTCGTCAACAGCGCCTCGATGATAGGCACCGCCAACCTGCCCAAGTTTGCGGACGTCGCGTACCGGGTCGAAGGGGAGGACCTGTGGCTGGTCCCGACGGCCGAGGTGCCCCTAACCAATTTTCATCGCGACGAGATCCTTGACGGCGAGAGCTTGCCACTGAACTACGTCGCGTACTCGCCATGCTTCCGCACTGAGGCCGGAGCGGCCGGGAAGGACACGCGCGGGTTCATCCGGCTCCATCAGTTCTCGAAGGTGGAGCTCGTCAAGGTCACGACAGCCGAAACGTCGATGGAAGAGTTCGAGAAGCTGACCGCGGACGCGGAGGACATCCTCAAGCGCCTCGGGCTCCACTACCACACGCTGCTGATGTGCACCGGTGACATGGGGTTTGCGCAGTACAAGAAGTACGACCTCGAGGCATGGTGTCCGGGTCTGGATCGATTCCTCGAGGTGTCGTCCTGCTCGGTTTTCAACGACTTCCAGGCGATGCGAGCCAATATCCGCTACAGGCCGGCTCGAGGTACGCCGCCTCGGTTTGCGCACACCATCAACGGCAGCGGTCTGGCCATCACAAGGACCATCGACGCCATCATGGAGACGTACCAGCGGTCCGACGGAACGATTACGGTGCCCGAGCCTCTGCGGCAATACATGGGCGGGCTGGAAGTTATCGGGGCGCGCTGAGTTCCTAGAATCCGTGGTGCCCACGGAGGGGTGGCCGAGTCCGGTTGATGGCGACAGTCTTGAAAACTGTTATAGGTGCAAGCCTATCCAGGGTTCAAATCCCTGCCCCTCCGCCAATCCGATCAACTCATGAATGTTCTGGCTTTCATCAAGGAGACGACATGAAGCTCGGTCTGCACATCCCGTCGACAACCTGGGAGGGCGGCGCAAGCCGACTCGGGTCCACCCTCGCAGAGGTCGTTGAAGCCGCGGAGTCGGCCGGTTTCGACACAATCGACGTGGCTGATCACGTCTGGGGGCACCCGGCCACGGGCGGAGCGGAAGCGGGCCAGATCGAGGCGTACACGACGCTCGGCTTCATCGCTGCGCACACGCATCGCGTTCGTCTTCTTGCACTCGCCACCGCCGTTTCATACCGGCATGCCGGCCTTCTCGCCAAGATGGTGACCACCCTCGATGTGCTGTCCGGCGGTCGGGCGATGCTGGGTATCGGGGCCGGCGACTATCCCGAGGAGGCGGATGGCCTCGGGTTGCCGTTTCCGTCACTGGGCGATCGATTCGATCTCCTGGAGGAAACACTTCAGGCTTGCCTACGGATGTGGGAGGGGGATCACGGCGCCGACGAGCCGTTTATTGGAAAGCACGTCCGAATCGAACGGCCGTTGAACGTGCCCCAGAGTCTCAGCCGGCCGCATCCGCCGATCCTGATTGCGGGGAGCGGGGAGCGACGTACGCTGCCCCTGGTCGCCCGCTACGGCGACGCTTGCAACCTGCGGCCCTCGCCAGGGATACCCCGCCAACTAGAGTTGCTGCGCCGCCTCTGCGAGAAGGAAGGCCGCGATTATGACGCGATCGAGAAAACAGCGCCCTTCGGGTTCGACGTCGGCGCGGATGGTTCGAAAGTCGACGAGGTGATCGACAAGCTTCGTTGGCTGGCCAGCATGGGCATCGAATCTGTCTTTGGGTGGGTGGTCGGTGTCGAGCACATCACGCCACTTGAGGTCATGGGTCGTGAGGTGATCCCACGCGCCGCAGAATTGAGGGCGGCATGATTCTAGTCACCGGCGCTACCGGATTAAACGGATCCGAGCTCGTGCGGCGGCTCTCCGCGAAGGGCATCCCATCTCGCGCTCTGGTTCGAAACCCTGCGAAGGCACAGCCTCTCGCGTCGCTACCCAACGTCGAGGTCGTGGAGGGCGACATGGCCCGTCCGGACTCGCTCACCGACGCGCTTCAGGGCGTTGAGCGCGCCATGCTCATCTCGTCTTCGGACCAGACGATGGTCGAGGTTCAGTCGAGCTTCATCGACGCGGCCCGCCGAGCTGGTGTCCAGCACATAGTCAAGCTGTCAGGAATCATTCCCGAGCTCGACTCTCCTTTTCGCTTCGCCCGGATGCATGCAGAGATCGAGAAGAGGCTCGAGGCCTCCGGGGTTGCCTACACCCATCTGCGCGCCGGCGAGTTCATGCCCTCGTACTTTCGCCAGGTCCCGTCGATCGTGGCCAGGGGCGTCATGGCGCTGCCGATGGCGGATGCCCGGATCGCCTCCATCGACATCGGCGACATCGCCAAGGTTGCGATTGCGGTCCTGACCACCTCCGGACATGAGGGCAAGACTTATCCGCTGACGGGCCCGGAATCTTTGACCATGGCCGAAATCGCCGCCAAGTTGTCAGCTGCGATTGGAAAACCTGTCCGTTATGTCGATGTCCCACCGGAGGATGCAAGGCAAGCTCGGCTCGCGGCAGGAATGCCGCCCTACCTCGCGGAAGGTTTGGACGAGCTTTTTGCCGAGCGACGGAAAGGCAAGGAATCGACGGTCTGGCCAACCATCCAAGAGGTCTTCGGGTGGGCGCCGACCAGATTCGACGAGTTCGCGACACGAAACGCCGCGATCTTCCGCGGCGAGCTGCCCTCCCCAAGGTGAGCTAGGGCTGAGGCCATGCCGATGGATCGTGGCCGGTGTTGGGCACGCTCCCAGTTCGCCAGTAGATGGAGTTGCGTCTCTGCATTAGCTCCTCGTCCACGAGGAACCGACGGAGGGCGGCGAAATCCCAATGTCTGCGACCGATGATCTGGTTGACCTCGGACTCCGGGTAGCGCCGTCCGGGCTCGAAATCCTCCACCAGCCAGCGCAGCACCGAGAGTCGCTTCTTGTGCTGCGCGGGAATTGCGAGCAGCCGGCCCGCCGTATCGACAAAGTTTTCTAAGACGCGAGCCTCGGATTCGTCCACCTACTTAACCCTACGTTGCATCACGACCTTATCGAGGCGGAGCCAGTCCGCGAGCACGTGCAGCTGGCCTTCGACTGTTCTGACATCCTTCGCGCTCGTACCAGGCTCCATGTGGATCACGGGCACGCGCAGCGTCGACGATTCCCGGTCCGCCTTGGCGTCGAACCTGCCGATGAACTTGTCACCGTCGAGCACCGGCAGCACGTAGTAGCCCCAGCGGCGCCTTGCCGGAGGTACGTAGATCTCCAGGCGGTAGTCGAAGCCGAACAGGTCGAGCAGACGCTGCCGGTCGTGGATCAGCCTGTCGAACGGAGACAGGGTGGCTGTGCGTCCTTCGAACTCGCGTCGCAGCAGGCGCGGGTCTGCGACCCATCGCCCGGCGACGCCATCAACCTCGACGGGCACGCCGATGCCCTCGACCGCCCGCGCCGGGCCGTAGTTCGATGTTCCGAGGTAATCCGCCGTCGACGTATTACGGCCGAGAGAGGCCGCTCGCGCGATCCCGAGCGAGCGCAAGCGATTCTCAGCGCGGATTCGCATCGCGTCCTCGGTGGTGATCTCGGCTTGATTCTTTGGGTGCACTCGGTGCGCGAGGTCCCAGACTCGATCGTTGCCTTCGCGGCCGGAGATCGCGACTTCCCCGCGGGCGGACAGGAACTCGAGCATCTGTCCCGTGGTGCGCCCGTCGTTCCAGCCCGACGACGGCCAGGAGGCCACGGCGGCGCGGTCCTCGAGCTGGCGGGAGCGCAGCGGCCCACGCGTTTCCAGCTCGGCGAGCAGATAGGTGCGGAACTGGTCGTTGGCCGTCATCCATTCGCGGATACGGCCCGACCAGACAGAGGGGCCAGGCGGCCAGACCGCCATGACGGCTCGGTACACCGGGAAGTCGGCGGCCGGGTAGATGAAAGCGCGGTGTTCGAACAGAGAGCGCTTCGCGTACACCAGGCGCGCAAGGTCTGCGGGGCGGAAGCTGTTGCCAAGCCTGCTCCACAGCACGAGATGCTCGGTTCGCGCCACAGCAGCTGTGGGATCGAGCTGTAGGAATCCCAGCTGCCGCACGACCTCGACGATGCTCTTCGGCCGGCGGGCGTCGAGCATCTGCGCCATCACTGCGATCTGGCGTGCACGCTCACGCGTGATCCGCCTGGCGGGCGCGGCGCTTTGCTTCTTGTTACCCGCAGGCGGAAGCGGTCGTTTGCGCTTCATGGACTTAAAAGATATGACGCCGTCCGCTCGTCCCGTCCTGTTCTCTGGGGCCATCGCGACCGTTTGTGCGCTGGCAGTCGCGCTCGTAGTCACCGCGGGCAACCGGCCTCAGGTCGTGGTGGCAGCGCCTGCCGCCTTACCCCAGTCGACCTCGACATTTACGCCTGGTGTTTTCGCAGGCGGAGATGCGACTGTGTCGACCAAACCGGATATCGCTTTCCTGATGGTCGGTGTTCAGTCGTCCAAGCCGACTGCCGCCTCGGCCCAGTCGGACCTCGCGAGCAAGGCGGCCAAGCTGATTGCAAAGGCCAAGGCGATTGGGATCGCTGACAAGGACATCAGCACATCCGGCTACTCCGTCAATCCCAACTACGTCGGGTCCAACACCACCATCGACGGCTACAGCGCTTCGGAGCAGATCTCGCTCAAATGGCACAACGTCGACACCGCGGGCAACGCGCTCGACGCGCTCGTTCAATCCGGCGGAGCCACGAATGTGAGCGTCGGGTTTGGCCTTGCGAACCCGAAGGCGGCGCAAGCCCAGGCTCGTGCGCTGGCGATCGCCGACGCGAAGACCAAAGCCCAGGCCATGGCTGACGCGGCAGGTGTGAGGCTCGGCCAGGTGATGCGGGTCAGTGACACCTCCGCGTACGGAAGCACGCCGGTGTTGGGGTTCGATGCCAGGGCTGCCGCCGCGCCGGTCCCCACACAGATCCCTGTGGGCGAGCTCGACGTCCAGGTGACGGTGGAGGTGGACTTCGCGATTATCTGAACGCAAAGACGTGACGTTCTTTGCGTTGTGACTTATGGTCGCGGGGTGATCAAGGCGTATCCCGACCGAACGTTACCCGCCTTTATGCGCGTCCTGGGCGATCTGCTCACCATCGCCTGGACCGTCGCCTGGGCTGCGCTGGGCTGGCTGATCTACCAGACCGTGCTGGGCCTGCAGGTCATCGCCGACGGCATCACGAGCACGGGGGCCACGTTCAATGCTTGGATCGCGTCGTTCCGCAATGCTGTGCCGACCGGAATCCCATTCCTGAGCCAGTTCCTGCTCGACACGGCGACGACGCTGCAAAGGTACTCGGGTGATCAGCTGGTGTCGGCCGGTCACCAGGTCCACCAGGCGATATTCCAGCTCGCGATCGTGCTTGCCGTGCTCGTGGCCCTGCCCCCGATCCTGCTCGTGCTGGTGCCGTACGGCACCTGGCGGTGGCGCGACATGAGGGAGGTCGGGGCAGCGTTGGCGTTCGTGCGCATCGCGTCTCTGACCGGACGAGCTGACCAGGCGCGGGCCGTGCTCGCTTACAGGGCCGTGTCCACGCTGAGCTTTCGCCAGCTGATGTCGGCGAGCGCCGATCCGGTTGGGGACATTGCCGAGCGCCGTTACGACCGGCTCGCGAACGCGATGCTGATCCGGGCGGGCCTTGATCCGACCCGGCTGGCGCCGACAGATCTTCCGGAGCTGCCTGCGCATCGTGGCGATTAGGGACCGGCTGTCGGTATCGTTGTCGCCATGTGCCGGAGCATCAAGACGCTGCGCCATGCCGATGTCGTCGCCACTGACGAAGAGATCCGCGCCGCCGCGCGCCAGTTCGTGCGGAAGGTGAGCGGGTTCAGGGAGCCCACGGGCAAGCACCAGGTGGCGTTCGAGGGAGCGGTCGACGAGATCGCGGTCGCATCGCAGCGCCTTCTCGAAACGATCTCAGGAAACCTGGCCCGCCGCACCGCTTAACCGGCTGGGTTGCGGTTTAGACCTGGCAGCCTCGGCAGAAGTTGAGCGGCTCTCGGTTTGAGCCGAGCTGGCTGATCCTATGCCCGCACCGCGGGCAGGTCTTGCCTCCGTTCATATGGACGGCCATGAAGGAGCGGTCCTGCTTGGACTCCTCGTATTTGGGGTTGGCTAGGATCGCCTCGACCGCCCGCGCCAGCACTTTGGGGATCGCCTCGAACAGAGCCTCCTCGTCCGCCGGCTTCAGCGACGCCCGCCGGCGCAGTGGCAGCAGCCGCGCCTCGAACAAGATCTCGTCCGAGTAGGCATTGCCGATCCCAGCCAGAAATTCCTGGTTTCGCAGCAGGTCCTTCAGCTCATCCCGGAACCGCCGCAGCCGCTTGCGGAAAACTTCGAGGCCCATCTCAGTTACCGAGTCGGCCTCGGGCCCGACCAGTGACCAGCCCGGCACCTCCCGATCCAGGTCGCTGACCCAGTAGATCCTGCCCATGTCGCGGAAGTCGAGGTAGCGCATCTCCTGCTTGCCCTCGACTCGGATCGTGAACACCTCTGTCGCGGGCACCGGTGTCGACCCATCGGCCATCTGGAACCGGCCGCCCAGCATCGGGTTGATCACCAGCCACCTTTCGGATCCGCCGGCGGCAAGCTCGGTGCCAAAAACAAGGTGTTTGCCACGCCTGATGAGTGAGACGATGCGACGAGCGGGCAGCTCATTCGCAAAGTTGTCCACCGGGTACCGAAGCATGTGGGCCTTCTTCGGGTTGACGGTCGCCGCGGTTATCAGCTTCCCCTCGAGGCGTGGTGCGAGTCGGATTCGCAGCGCCTCCAACTCAGGTAGCTCGGGCATGCAGCCAAGATACGGCGCCTAAGCAGGCTCTTTTCGGCGGTCGATTGCCGTCACCGGGCGATCAGCTGGTGCAGACGGTTCCATCCGCCGGCAGCGTCAGATTGACGAGGTAGAGGATCTCGGCAACCGTGGCGCAAACGCTCACCCCGTAAGACCCGTGGCCGTTGCCATTGCGTGTCAGAAGGATCGAGCCGGCGATCTGCTTGTGTGCCGCGACCGCCCACGCGTAGGGCGTGGCCGGATCATTCGTCCCCCCGACCATCAGGATCGGAGGCGCGCCGTCGGCGGTCAATGGACCCGCCTGGCCGGTCGGCCGCGCAGGCCAGTACGCGCACGGAAGATTCGAGTATTGAAATGACGGTCCGAAGAAGGGCGCGGCCTGTGCGTAGGCAGACCCCAGCTTGTCGTAGGCGGAGATATCCGTCGGGGCAGGGTGGTCCAGGCAGTTGACGGCGTAGTTGGCCTCGATCTCGTTGTCGTAGGTGCCGTTGGGGTGGCGCTTGGAGTACGAGTCGGCGAAGCCCATGAGCAGGCTCCCATTGCCCTTATCCGCCTGGGTGAGCCCCTGGTCGAGGTCGGGCCAGGTGCTCTGGTCATACAGCTCGGCGGCAACTGCTGTCTCAGCGAGCGCTCGCGTGAGCGCCCGGTGGCCGACGGCAAGTGGGGTGGTATCGAACCGCTGCATCATGGCGTCGAGTTTCGAGGTGGGGTCACCTGCCTGCGCAAAGGCGCACCTGGGAGCGACTGAGATGTGCGCACTGCAATTGGACAAGAAGGCCTTGAGGTTCTGATCGAAGCTGGCAGCCTGGGAGATGACGAGGTCATTGGCCGAAAGCGAAGGGTCGAGCACCGCGTCCAGGACCAGCGCTCGGATGTGAGTGGGAAACAGATGGGCATAGTGCTCGCCAAGGTAAGTGCCATAGGAAAAGCCGAGGTACGTGAGCTTGTCGTCGCCGAGGGCCGCACGCATCACGTCCATGTCTCGGGCGGCGCTGACGGTGTCGACAAACGGAAGCACCCTCCCGCTGAGCTGCTCGCAGCCGGCAGCAAAGTCTTTGTCGGCCTGGATTGCAGCCGCCTTTTCTTGCGGGTCGTCGAGGACCCCGTCGAGGGCGACGAATGTATCCATGTGGGGACCGTCCAGGCAGCGCACGGGTGCGCTGCGCCCGATGCCGCGTGGATCAAATCCGACCAGATCAAATGTCCGGTTGAGATAAGAAAACGCGGGTGCGGCAGCGACGACAAAGTCGATTCCCGACGCACCTGGCCCGCCAGGGTTGATGAGGAGAGAGCCGATGCGTTGGGACGGAACTGTGGCGGGCTTGCGGTTCAACGCGATGTCGATGGTCCCTGCGCTGGGATGTGCGTAATCGAGAGGCACCTGGACCGTGCCGCACTGGAAGCCACCACCGCAGCTCGTCCATGCGATCTGGCCCGCTACTGGTGTTGGCACTGGCGACGGAGTTGCAGTTGCGGTTGGACCGCCGCGCGAGCACGCGCTTATAGCGACGATGGAGGCAATGAGCAGTGCAACCGTTCGGGGACTCACCAAACGAGTCTATCGGGCGAGAGAGTTGAGCCTACGGGCGTGCTCGCGAACTACGTCACGCCCCCGGGCTTGGCACGCACGGCGTCAGCGGCAAGCCCCACCTGTCACGCAGCTGATTCACTCGCGCGGCGGACTGGTGCAGCTTTGCTCGATCGAGTCGACCTGACTTGACCGCCGCCTGAATTGCCGACATCGCTTTGCCCTCATAAACGGGGTCGCCGTTGCTCAGCAGGATCAGGTCGTTGCCGGCCGCGACAGCGAGAACTGCCGCTTGCGGCAATGAGTAGCGAGCGCCGACGCCGCCCATGCTCAGCGAGTCCGTCATGATCACGCCCTGAAATCCCAGCTGCGTCCTTAACAGACCGACCGTCGGCGCGGACAACATCGCGGGAACATGTGAGGCGCCGAGACCCGGCACGTACACCGCAGTCGTCATCACCACGTCGGCGCCTGCGGCGATGCCCGCCTTGAATGCAGGCATTTGCACGCGCGCCCATTGAGCAGCGGTTTCGTTGTCAGTCGGGATGGCGATGTGGGGGTCGCCGGCCGCACCGCCCAGCCCCGGAAAGTGCTTCAGAGTCGCGCCCACGCCGCCGTCGTGCAGGCCTCTGACCGCCGCTGCCACGAGTGGGGCCACTGTCGCGGTACTGGATCCAAATGATCGATCGCCGATGACCAGGTCCTTCGGGTTGGTGCGAACATCCGCGACCGGTGCGAGGTCGAGGCCCACGCCGAGCCCGCGAAGGCCGGTGGCCACCCGCCGTTCCTGCGCGCGAACGTTGGCGGTGCCGCCGGCGCCGACAGTCAGCTCGGATGGTCCGGCAAAGGGCGCTCGCACCTGGTTCACCTGACCACCCTCCTCGTCGAGCATCACCAGCAGCGGGTGATCCAAGCAAGCGGCGGAAGCCAGTGCCTGTAAGTGGTTCGTCCACACTTTGAGTCCGGCGGCGTTCTTGAAGTTTGGCGCGAACAGCAGCACGCCGCCAACTCGCCCCTTCATCACGAGCGATCGAAGTGCCGGAGAGATCGTGGTGCCAGTTTGCGAGACGACAAGCACGGCGCCGATGTCGTTCTGAAGGCTGGCCGCATCATCCGAGGCGCTTGGTGAGGCGGCCGGCGACGGCGAGGTTAGGACGACAGTACCGGTCGATAAGTCGCCACCCAACGAGCCGCGTCGCCAATCCGTCACGACATGGACTACGGCCGCGACGATCGCCACGACGAGGATCAGCGCTATCAGATTCCGGCGGAGTGCAGGCATGGTCATCGGTGTAACGCGCCTCCGATCGGAGTTATGACGGGGTTGTCAAAATGGCTACGACATGAATGCCGATGCCTTCCGACATTTCTTCGACTATCACTTCAGCGAGAATCGCAGCACATGGACAAATACATCGCTCCGCTCTCCGATGAACAGTTCACGCGGAACGAGAGCTACTCATATGGGTCGGTCCGAAACCAGATCGTGCACCTCATCAGCGTTGATGAAACGTGGTTCAGCGGATTGCGCGGCGCCGAGATCCCGGACGCGCTCGACCCTGCGAGCTTCGAGGATCGGAACACCATTCGTAAGCAGTGGGACGGCGTTGAGCAGCGGATGTGCGACTACCTGGCGGATCTTAGGGACGACATGCTCTTCGAGAAGCCGTTCGGGGATGGGGAGGACAAGGACCTCATGCTGTGGCAGGTGCTGCTCCAGGTGGCCAATCACGGCACCGACCACCGCGCGCAACTGCTCAGGCTGCTGAACGATCTGGGCGTCAAGACTGTCTCGCAGGACTACATCTTTTACGCATACGACCACCCGGTAGAAGCGCAAAAGGGGTCTCCACCGCCGGCTAGAAGCGCTTGATCGCTCCCGCGAGTACCGCGGCGCTAGGGATCCCGGCGAGCACGTACCTGATTGCTGCTGCCGCCGTCGAAACCTGGCCGTGAGTCAAGTCCCCAGATCCCCGCAACAATGGCGAAAAGGATCAAGCCCGCGAGCACGAAGAACACGCCCATTTGCTTGAGCTTAGTCCGGTCACAGAGAAACGTCCAGTGCGCTACTGCAACCCTGACAAAGCTTGAGTCGGGAGCGGGAAGGGAGTGCTTGCTTCCGCCACCCAGAGTAGGGCTGGTTACGTTCTGATTCCTTAGGGCCTGCCGCCGAATCCTGCACCGCCTGGGTAGAGGGGAATGGACGGTCCCAACCGTCAAGCGCGGGTACCCGCGCGGAGGTCGCGTGAAGGCGAGTTAAGAGGCCTCGCGTCGGTGGCTTGCCAAGCTGGTACGCCGCTCGCTCCATAGCTGGAGCACCAACTAGAGGATAAGCGCCACCGTGATTCCGAGGATCTTTCCCAAACTCAAGGCTTCGTCTGCTCGCGAGAGTGCTCGACATCGTAGGCGATGGCCTTGGCGGCCTCTTTGACCCTACCCACCTTCTGGCGGGCTTTGCCCTTGAGTTGAAGTCCCTTGTCGCCGCTGACCTTGCCCTTGATCTCCTCCGTCTTGCCTCGCACCTTATCTTTCATTTCCAATCTCCTTCATATTCGCGGTGAGTGACGATCAAGCGGGGCGCGCGTGCCGATGCGCTTCAAACCCGTGATCAGTTAGCGGTTCCAGTGAGAGCAGCACACGGATCAGCCGTAATCGCGTTCGCGGCCGCCACACGTGCCACCGTAGTGCGCAACGAATGGCGATTTCCGATCCTGCCGCCCTGACTCCTCGAATGCCACCTGACCTTCGCATCGACACATGACCTCCTACCGCGAAAATCCTAGGCCCCGCGAGCGACTTTCGTCGAGTGCTGCTGGTCCCACATTATGTGGGTACAAAGACCTTTAGATAGCAGGACTGAGGGCACTCTCACGTCAGTGTTGGCCTGGACTAATTTGGCTACAGCCCCAGGCTCACGGGGACCATTCCAAAGGAGGCGCTGAGATGATCCACTTGTTGCTCGTGATCGCTGCCGTTCTCTTCGTGCTGTGGCTGCTGTTCCACGCCACTGGCGCCCTGGTCAACTTGATCTGGCTGGCAATCATCGTGCTAGTCGTGATCTGGCTGGTCGGTTTCGTCCGCGGGCGCTCCGGGACCTCATGACCGCCTCAAGTTGAACTGAGGGGGCGCGTGCCGGCGCCCCCCTGGCAGCGGGAAGGGAGGGTGTCAAACCCGGTCATCCCGGAGGATCAGCCGCTACTTGCTGATAAGGGATCACGCCGATCTAAAGCACGAAAGGCCAATTGCGACGCCCACCTAACCGCGTGACTCGACCGGCCAGCCGACACTCGTATAGCCGACCTGCCACCGCTCGTGACACCGTAAGTGATACCGCTGCCATCACTTAGGCCATCGGGGCCGCAAAAGCGGATTCGCCGGTTCGCTGAACCCGGACTAAGCTCAATCTATGGTGCCGTATATCGCGCTCGGGCTCTTCCTCCTTTTGTGCATTGCAGGAGGGATCTGGGGAGTTGACTCACGCCCCGGGTTCAACGGCGGCAGCGATGACCGCAAAGAGCGCTTCTTCTTCCACTCCAAGATCGATTGAGGGTTGTGGTCGGGCTTCCGATCACGGCCCAACAGTACCGGCCCAGTACCGTCTGATCGATGACGGGGCGTGATGAGGACGGCACCCACGCTGAATTCGATCAGTCAGACCTTGAGGATCAGCCACGACCACTGCGTGATGGTGGGCCGGGTGCTTCTCGTGTTTCCGGGATAAGCGGGGAAGGAGGGATTCGTTCCCGTACCTCAATCCATTCGGGGCCCGAAGGCTACCGGCTGATCCTCGACTGAGGTTCAGCTTTAGGCAGTGCCCCGGGTCCGCTTTCCTGGAGACCGCCCGTGAGGTCATCGAACCCGAAACCACCCGGATCGAGCGCGACGGGCTTTGCTGCCTCATGGTTTTTGAGGGGTGAGGCACCGCCAGGTGGACCGTCATGCCGCCAGTTCTCGACGACGCGACGGCGAAGAGGTGTTGACTTCCTGACCAGAAAACACCTACGCCGCCTATATTGGCGATAAAGGGCGCTGACGCGCGTCAAAAGGGCGGGGCCTTCAAGCGAAGCCAGCACAGGCGGTTACTGAAGTTATTACGCTCTCGGCGTTTAATGGGCACAATCGTGAAGGTCGGCCCCGCTGGCGTCAGCGTGCGAGTAGCGATATCTCGACGGTGGATTTGTTCGCCTGCGTTCGCAGCGGTACTGGGCATCTCGTTCGCGTTGCTTGCGTCGTCATGCGGCCAGTCAACCTCCTCGGCAAAGTTGCCTACACCGTCCGCCGCCTCGACTCCGACTCTTGGGCCTCCTCCGCCTGGCGGTCCGGTGCCTGCCCAGCTGCAGGGGGCGTGGCTCATGCACACGCCAAATCCGGATCCGGGGTTGGCCCTGGACGGAATCCTCAATGGGAAAACTCAGCTCACGTTGACCGCGACGACTTATCGCGTTGAGTCGGTCAACAACAATCCGCTTCCGAGGTACCCGGAGGTTGGATCCGTCGTCGTCAATAACAATGAGATTGACTTCTTCAGCGAAACCTCAGGTGAGCCGTTGTGCCACTTTCGCTTGCCCAATGACATAGGGCGCTACACATGGACGCTTAAGAGCGGGGTCCTCCACATCGCGACGCTTGTCGCAAGCGGGTATTACGGCGACCCATGCGGCCGCCTCGATATCGCGGATCAGAGCTACATCCGCACAAGTTGACGAATCGCCTTGCGCGGTCCACCCGTTAGGACCGCGCTCAGGCAAATCTCCCTGACTACGAACCTCAGAACGTCAGACCTTGTCTAGGTCATCACCTTGTTCGGCAAGGCAATCAACAGCCCGTCTTGCGCACCCACGAGCCTTCTACTACGCCGCCAAGAAGGATCTACAGGGGTAGACCGAAGTCCGCATCGCCTCGAAATGCAGAGGCGGCCTCGCCTACTGCATCTCCTGTAGACAGGCTTCGGACAGGGGACGGCCGCTACGTCTGAACCGTGCCCACGAACGAGCCTTGAAAGCCTAGCGAAACGACGGTGCTAGGGGCGCTCAAGCCAACGTAGGCCATATCGCTACCGGGACCGACGTTCGGACCCACGCCGTTACCAATCAGCGTTGTCGAGTTCAGCCAGCCACTGACCACAAAAGTTGCGTTCCCCAAGGTGACACGGCTCCCGCTTTCCCCGGCCACTTCCTCGGTTCCGTCCACCACCACCACGTGCTGCTCATCTGGAGCCAAGAATGGGTTCCAGAGACCGTTGATAGGCGTCGTGGCTGCGAAGTGCCAGATCTCGCTTCCATCCGGCCGCCGGACGCTGACACTTGCACTCACAGCGGGAATACACACGAAGTCACCGCTCGCGACTGAGTCCCACACCGTACATGAGTACGGGTCGGCGACTGGGCGCAGAACCTTTCCCGTAGTGGCATCGATTCGCACCGCAACGCCAAGTTCGGACTCCGGTCCTCCGCCCTGGCTCGCCCAAATCGGATAGCTGCCGATCGGTCCTAGTGCGTCCCAGCCAGTCAGCGCAATCACGAATGACGCCCCCGGCGCGTTGGTCACCCCCGGCGCGTTGGTCAACTCCTGGTAGAGCAGCGTGCTGGAACCGCCCGCCAACGCCGAGTAGACATCCAAGCTGTAACCGCCTGCCTGGGTGCCATTGCAGCCCAAATTGGGTTTGGCCGGTAGTGTGAAGACCGTCCCCAACAGGTGACTGCCATCCGGACTGACCGCGAACGAGAGCATTTGCTGGTGGCCGCTGAAAGGGAAGCTCGCCACGCGTGTGACTTGTCCGCTGGCGGATAGACTCCTCACCACGCCCGTCCCGTCGGCGAAGTAAACCTTGTCGTCCGCGACTTGCGCTTGCGGCGGGAGCAACGGACCCATGCAGCCGAGGCTGGGCACCGGCATCGGCACAAAGGTGGTCTTGGCTCTGGCATAGCCGTCGAGTCCGGCGATCGCTACCGTGTTGTAGACGTAGGGGCTTCCCGGGATCTTGGCTTCGAGAACGGCGAAGAGCAGCGGACCGGAGGTGCTTGGCGTTGGGCTGGGGCTGAGAGCCGCCGTCGCGGTGGCACTCGGAGTCGCGACCCCCGCCGACAGCGAGATCGCGGGCTGGGCCTGAGCTGGACCGCAAGCCACAGCCATCAGCAGGAGGGCGAAAATCAGTCGGCGCATAACTCTCTAACGCGGTCCTGCTGCCGAAGTTACTGAGGGCGTTAGTTGATGACCCTCCAAGCTGCCGAACCCCCCGTTGCCGACGCCATCCACGGCGACGCAGCAATCAAGCGGTCGAAGAGCGCGCTGAGTGGCCGCTGCTGGGACAGGACACTCCGTTCAGTGTGTCGCCGTAGACGACTGCGGCACGATGGGTCCTTCATGTGCGCTATACGCAACGCCGCCACCGGTCGCCAACTTGATGCCAGGCTCGATGAACTGCTCCCGAAGCCAACGTCATCTTTTCACCTGCGCCTAAGCTCCTGGGTCGAGCGGACCTTCGCTGAAGCGCTGGCGGACTTCGGATCCCAACTCGAAAAGGCTATCGCCGCGATCGAATAGGGCCGAACGAAGTTAGAGCTCCAGCTGCTCAAGGCCTTCGGGCAGTTCCTCGACGACTTGGCCCGTTCTGGCTTCCCACCATGCGGCGAACACGCGGCGATGGCAGAAGAGGTCCTGCGTATGCAGGTCCTCGAAGCAGAGCAGCACGAGTTGGTTGACGCCGGCAGTACGCGTGACCTCGGCGAACCGTTCAGCGATGCGATCGACGCCGCCACGCCGCTCGAGGAGCTTGGTGTACAGGTCGGTGAACTCCCCCTCCGACTTGCCGAACATCGACCAGGTTGGCGCGAGTTCGAGGATCGTATCGGCCAGCTGATAGCTCAGCCGGAAGCGAGGATGGCCGAGCGTGATCCTGACCTTCGCCGCCGGGTGCTCGGCGAGAGTCTTGTTCGCGTACCTGGCTGTGTACAAGCGGGGCGAACTCGGCCGGGCTGTGCTCACGCGATTCGGACTCGGTACTGCCAAGTTGAGGTTTGGTTGCCAATGGCGGGAAGGGAGGGATTCCATCCCGCACCTCAATCCAGGGGCCGCCTCAGGGCTACCGCCTGATACTGGGCTGAAGACATCTAGAACTTAGCGGGCCGCCGCGACTCGCACCTTGGCGTTGACTTTCGACCCAACCCGTACAGAGTTCGCCAATCGACGCCGAGGCTATCGCTACTTGTCAGGGCGCGTGACAGTGCGCTGTGCCCGCCGGCGTAACCACTCACTCACCGGGGCGTTCTAGCTGACGACATGATCGTGGGTTGGCTGGCCACGAGCCGGGCGCTGCAAGCGGCCCTTGCGATGGTGGTCCTTGCAGCCTGCGGCTCCACGTCGACCGCATCCGTGCCGCCCAGTTCCAGCGCGAGCAGCCCGAGCGCGACCGCTGCCTCGAGCCCGTCAGCGACGTCCAACGCTTCGCCCACGCCCAACGATCCACGCCTCGTGATCTGGGACGTTGGCAAGGACGTGCGGCTCGCCCGCCTCGACGCTCGCGACACAGCCTCGGTCAACGGTGACTTCCAGGAGATAGTCGGTGGCCAGGTGATCGTCTTGAACGGCACCTCGCTGATGGTGCTCGGCCGCGATGGGACTGTCAGGACACTGGGCCACCTCACTGGAGCGCCCGAATCGATCGTTGTCAAACCGGATCTGTCTCAGTGGCTGTATCTGACGTTCGATCCGGACGGTATCTACCACCTCCACCTCGGAACTCCGGCGCATGACCGCGTGGTCGCGACGAATCCATCGCCCACACAGGAGCAGATATTCAGACCCTTCGCTTGGAACGCGACTGGGATCTACGTGACCACGGAGCCGACGGGACTCGGCGGCGCGGGGCCGTTTCTGGAGTATCACTTTCCGCTCGCGAAGCTCGACCTGGCCAGCGGACAGGTCACGGACATCTCGCCCGGGTGCGTCGCTTACGGAGTGCTCGACGACGGCACCATGATCTGTGGCAATCGGACCGCTGGCGCAATTGAAGTGCGGCGGCCATCCGGCAGTTCGAACTCGATTCTGATGGGCACCGACGCCAACGGCTTCATCAGGGTTGCGGTGTCGCCCGCCGGGCTGCATGTGATCGCCGGCCGGAACGGCGCGAAGGATCCGGTGATCAATTACCAGATGGTGGTCGCGGACCTGACATCATCCAGCGCTGCGGCATTCGGCCCACCCGACTATCTGCCTGACACGTGGCTGCCAGATGGTCGCGTCGTCGCCACGCACCAATGCATCGCGTCCGAATGGGGCGGGGCACCATGCAACAGCGGCCTCGACGGCACCTACTTCTTCAGCGCGGACGGCGCCTCACGCTCGCTCTTCTTCAAGCTTGCGAATGGGTCGCGCGTGATCGGCGTCATCTGACGACCAAACCGTCGGAAGCTCTGGTGCTGCCAATATCTCTGGAAGCGGGGAAGGAGAGAAGCGGGGAAGGAGGGATTCGTTCCCTCACCTCAACCTATTCAGGGCCGCCGGGCTACCGGTTGATCCTCGACTGACCGGCGTCACCGTCTCCTCGCGTGCCTCGTTGGGAACCTCAAGCAGCTTCTTAAGGTCGTTTTGTAGCACTTCGATGTCGGCTGCCGTAAGGCCGCACTGAACTCCAGTTGGTTCTGGGTGTGGTAGAAGAGCGGCTCGCCCAAGGAAACGGCATTGGTTGCGCGCGCGTGTCGTGCGAATGGTTAGGGCCGTTGATTGCGTGCGCCGAGAACGTCCAGGGGCTTAGAAACGCAGGGGGCCTAAGACGACCTTGGGCTTACGCCGTTGGCGTCATCGGTCCAACCGACCAAGCCCTGGTGACGTTTCCACAACCTAATACGGCTTTCGGGCCAGATTCGGGTTGAATACTGAAGCCTCCACCGAACCCGGTCGGCCGCCCCACAACGGCGACTTGATTGCCGTCAGCGTCGAGCACCGTTAGCGGCTCTCCTCGTGCTGTGTAACCAGAGGGCCAGACCAGCACGGTCCGGCCGAGCGCGTCTTCCACCCACAAACATGCGGTCCCATCGCTATTTGCCTTGCCGGCAAGGGTGGCCGGACCATGCAAGGCCAACATCGATCCCTGGCCTGGGTAGGTTGCGATTCGGTACCTGGCCTCAAACAGATTCGAGTGTGCGATCGACCAGGCGCCGACTCCAATTAGCGCACAAGCCAAAAACGCCGATGAAACGGCAACCCACTTACGTCGCATTGCCATTAGACCCGATTTGAAGCCTACACCTCCAAGCTAGTGATTACGGCACGCGAGCGGACGGCGCGATAGCTGCCGTTCCGCGCTGGATGGGCGCCGATAGGAAGACGGCGCAAGCGGGAATGAGACGATTCGTCCGAAATCTCCCTAGACACTCATCGCCGAGCCTGCTCGGCTTGCGCGACCCAGAGCGCCAGCAAGGGCAAATCGTCGTGAGGAAGCCCGACCACAACCCTCAGTCGATTTTGGAGTGGAAGAAGAAACGCTCCTTGCGGTCATCGCTGCCGCCGTTGAAACCGGGGCGTGAGTCAACTCCCCAGATCCCTCCTGCAATGCACAAAAGGAGGAAGAGCCCGAGCGCGATATACGGCACCATAGATTGAGCTTAGTCCGACCTCAGAGAACCATCCAATCCGCTTTTGCGCCCCGCCAAACCGGCCGAGGCCGCGGGCGACGTCAGGATCCGCCGGACAGATCGCGGTCCTCTATCTCCCAAGCGTGGTCGAGCATGTGGAGGAGCGGGGAAGGAGGGATTCGAACCCTCGAGGGAGCTTTACACCCCCTACCCGCTTAGCAGGCGGGTGCTTTCGGCCACTCAGCCACCTCCCCGGTCGATCGGGATCGTCGCTCGATTCTATCGGCCGTGACCTCTCCGCATACTTAACGCCCGATGGAGGCACCAGGAGGCCCAGGAGCACCCCCGATGTGGGGTCCCGGTCGCAAGATGGCTTTCGGGGCCGCACCTGGTTCCAAGAGCAAGCTCTGGTACACGCTCGCGGACGGAGCCCTCAGCGAGGTCTTTTTTCCCTCCATCGACAGGGTGGCGCTGCACGAGCTTCGCTTCTTCGCGTCCGCCAGTGGCGCCCCACCCGTCGATGATGCCAGTGACGGACAGCATCGAGTCAAGTGGTTCGCGCCGGGCACGCCCGGCTTCATCGTCGAGAGCACCCACCAGGAGTACCGACTCACCAAAGAATATTTCTCGGACCCCGAAGAAAATGCACTCCTGATCGCCGCGACCTTCACGCCCGAGCTCCCCGACGTCCGCTTGTATTTGCAGTCCTCGGCCCACTGGCAACCGGGCAGCGAGGGCAACTTCGGCCAGGTTCTCGACACGCACCCTCCAGCCCTGCTGATGCGCCAGCAGGACGTATGGATGTGCATCGTCGGACCATTCAGCCGAGCGACGATCGGCTACTTCCAGAGCTCAGATCTACAGGTCGACCTGCACGACGGCGACGGCTATCTCACGAACCTGTACGACCGCGCGGGGCCGGGCAACGTGGCGGTCGGCGCCGAGCTGGGCATCCGCGCCGGCGCGTTCCAGATCGCCATCGGCTTCGCGCACACGCGTGCGGATGCCGAGGAGGTTGCCCGTCACGTTCTGCAAAAGGGTGCGGGCAACGTGCGGGCTTCATTCGAGCGCGCATGGAGAACCCAGACCGATCTCCCACTGGCCCTCAGCAAGGTGAGTGGCGACGAAGGCGCACTGGCCACGTCATCGCTGGCAGTGCTTCGCTGCCTCGAGGACAAATCGCACGCAGGTGCATTCGTCGCGGCTCCCTGCTCACCGTGGGGCGAGAGCAACCACAACGGCAACCACGTCTACCACCTCGTCTGGCCGCGCGACCTGTGCCGCATCGCCACCGCCCTCCTGGACGCAGGCGACACGGCCGCGGCCCTGCGCGCGTTCCGCCACCTGCAATCGCGCCAGCGCCCCGATGGCGGCTGGTTTCAGAACTGGTTCGTCGACGGTACGCCGCACTGGACGTCGACCGAGCTCGACCAGGTCGCGCTGCCCATCCTTCTCGCCTGGCGCCTCGGCGTCGCAGGATTCCTGGACCACGATCCGTATCCCGTGATGGTTCGGCCGGCCGCCCAGTTCTTGATTCGCGAAGGCCCGCTCACCCAGCTCGACCGATGGGAGGACCTCGGCGGGTTGTCGCCCTCGACGCTGGCCGCCTGCATCGCTGCTCTCATCGTCGCGGCCGAGTTCGCGCACGAGGCAGGCGAGCACGTGGCGGCCGGCCACCTTCGCGCCGTCGCCGACTACTGGAACGATCGGGTCGAGACTTGGTGCTCGACGCCTGGCGGCCAGTACGTCCGCCTCGCCGGCGATCCTGACATTCGTCCCACGGTAGGGGCCGTCGCACCAGAGTTCCTGGAGTTGGTGCGTTACGGCTTGCGGCGACCAAAGGACGAACGCATTCTTCGCAGCCTGCAGGGAGTGGATGCCACCCTGAAGGTGACACTGCCGGCAGGCCCCAGCTGGCGTCGTTACGCCGGCGATCTCTACGGCGAGAAGGACGACGGGTCGCCCTGGGATGGCAGTGGTCGCGGGCGGGCGTGGCCAGTGCTGACGGGCGAAAGAGCCCGCCATTTCTTCTCTATGGGCCTGCCCGCGGCCGAGATCGTACGGTCGCTCGAAGGTTTCGCAGGGCCGGGACTGATGCTGCCCGAGCAAGTGTGGGATGCGGCGGACATCCCTGCCAAGGGCCTGTATTTCGGTCGCGCCACAGGTTCGGCCTCGCCTTTAGGGTGGGCGCACGCTGAGTATCTCGAGCTGCTGGTGACGATCGCCCTCGGCGGTTTCCCGGACATCGTGCTGCCCGCGCGGCGGCGGTACACAGAAGGGCAGGCGCACGAGCCGGCGTTTGTCTGGACCCACCGGCATCAGATCACACGGCTCGCGCCGGGGCGGCGCCTGCGGGTTCAGCTGCCGCGACCGGGCTCGGTGCATTACTCCTTCGACGACTGGAAGACCTTTGGCGAGGTCGAGGCCATCGACACGACGCTTGGCGTCTGGGTGGCGGAGGTCCCGTCAAACAAACTAGCGGCAGGCAGCACCTTCTCGTGGACGGCTCACTACATGACGGGCTGGGAAGGCAAGAACTACACGCTGACAGTCGGCTAGCGCTCTTCGGAGCATCCGCTTAGGGCTCGTCCGGTGGCTCCAGGTCGTCGAGCCGAAGCTCGTTCGCACCGTCCTCGTCGAACTGGCTGTGCAGCTCGCCGCAGTCCGCGCACCGGTAGTACTCGCCGACGAAGCCCTTGTGCCACACGGCGTAGCTGACGACGCCGGGCTCCTCAACCAGGATCTCCTGCTCGAGCTTGTAGATCACCTGCTCCCAACCACCGGCCTCGAGATCATCGTCGAGGATCACAAGGCAGTAGGGGTGCGGCTCGCCCCAGATCACAGTCACCTCGCCGCGGCGCTCGTCCTCGACGTTGACGATCGACCATGCCTCTGCCGCCTGGCCGCGCGTGCTGCGGACGAGACGAAGCTGCGCCCAGAACCGTTCAGCAGATTCGCGCTCAGCCTTGTCATGCTCGGCCTGCGCCTCCTGGAACGCACTCCACATGCGCAGCAGGTGGTTGCGGAAACGGTGATATGTGGGCAGCAGCTTGGGCTGCTGCTTGGGTGAGCCGATGAGCTGCTCGAATGCATGCTCGAACGCAGCCTCGACTCGCTCCTGCCGGTCGGCCACGTCGGGCGCCCAGGACTCGTCCTCTGACAGCCGCATGCTCTCGTTGAGCACGACCTCGAAGTCCAGCCAGTCGTCGCCGAACTCGGGGACGAACACGCTCTCCACAAGGTCCGCGAGCCGGTGCTCCTCGAGCAGCGCCGGGCTCACCTTGCCACGCGCGTCGGGCCAGCCCTTCCAGCCCATCACGTTGTGGATCCAGTAGTCGAAGATCGTCACCGCGTACTGCAGCGCGGCGGGCGAGGACCAGATCTCGGTCGGCCAGGTGCGCTTGCCGGTCCGAACCTTGTTGTACAGGGCGATGACTTGCTCTTCGTCCAGATATTCAGTTTCCATGGGCTCTTCACTATAGGAATAAGCGGGCAAGGACCCAGGGAGCAGGCGCGGGTGCCACTAGGAATAAGGCCAGAGGGTCCCTGGGTATAGTGAATTGAGATGGCACCAGCTCGCAGCTTCACCCCCGATCAGGTCTCCCGCTACGCGCGGCACCTCATCCTGCCTGAGGTGGGCGGAGCCGGCCAGCGCAAGCTGCTGTCCTCCAGCGTGCTGCTACTGGGCGCGGGCGGCCTTGGCTCGCCGGCGGCCATGTACCTGGCGGCGGCGGGAGTCGGCAAGATCGGGATCGTCGACTTCGACACGGTCGATGCCTCCAATCTCCAGCGCCAGCTGCTCCACGGCACGAAAGACATCGGCCGCCTCAAGGTCGAATCGGCGGCGGAGACTCTGCGCAACCTGAACCCGGATGTCGAGGTGGTCCCCATCAGCGAGCACCTCAACTCGGAGACCGCGATGCGGATCTTCGCCCCGTATGACGTGATTGTCGACGGCACCGACAACTTTCCCACTCGATACCTCGCCAACGACGCGGCCTACTTCCTCGCCAAGCCGCTCGTGCATGGCAGCATCCTCCGGTTCGAAGGGCGCCTGGCGCTGTTCGATTCCGCGAAAGGCACCGGTTGCTACCGATGCCTCTTCCCCGAGCCCCCTCCGCCAGGTGAGGTGCAGAGCTGCGCCGAGGCCGGTGTGTTCGGAGTGCTGCCCGGAATCATCGGCAGCATGATGGCCTTCGAGACGATCAAGTATCTGCTGAACATCGGCCGCCCAATGATCGGACGCTACCTGCTCTTCGAGGGCGAGGACATGACGTTCCGCGAGCTGAAGCTGCCCCACAACAAGGCCTGCCCGCTGTGCGGCGAGCACCCGACGGTCACCGGGTTGATCGACTACGAAGCCTGGTGTGGCACGCCGGCCATGGAGCCTTCGCAAGCCCAGGCAAGCTAACCTCTCCTTTCAGAGAGGATGATCCAGCTCGACCGCCTCGACGCCACCCGCCTTGACCAAGCCCGTGGGATCGTGCGCGATCTCGGCTCGGTCCTCGTCGCCTACTCGGGTGGAGTCGACTCCTCACTGCTGCTGAAGCTGGCTCTCGAAGAGCTGGGCGAAGGCGCGGTCGCGGTGCTGGCGAGCTCGCCAGCATACCCAGAGTCCGAGCAAGAGGAAGCGCGCGCGCTGGCGCAGTCCCTCGGCGCTCGCCTCGTTGAGGTCACGACGAGCGAGGTCGAGCTCGAGGCCTACACCCGAAACAACCCGGATCGCTGCTTCCATTGCAAGGAGGAGCTTTTCGACACGCTTGAGCCCATCCAGCACGACCTCGGTCTCGCGCACCTCGCGTACGGAGCGACCGCCGACGATGCCGGCGACCACCGGCCGGGGCATGGTTCAGCCATCCGTCGCGGCGTGCGCTTCCCGCTGCTGGAGGCGGGTATGGGCAAATCGGATATCCGCGCGGCGGCGCGCACCCTGGGTCTTCCGAACTGGAACAAGCCTTCGTTCGCCTGCCTGTCTTCGCGCATCCCGCACGGCACGCAGGTAACGGTGGCCGCGCTTCGCCAGATCGAAGCGGCCGAGCAGGCGTTGAAGGCGATCGGCTTCCGGCAGGTCCGCGTCCGCCACCACGGCGATGTGGCGAGGATCGAAGTCGAGCCGGCCGAGATCCCGCACCTCGTCGACGAGCGCGATCGCGTCGTCGGGCTGCTCCGCGCAACCGGCTACAAGTTCGTCTCGGTCGACCTCGAGGGTTACTCGACCGGCAGCCTGAACCGGGTCTGGAAAGCGAGTCAATAGGCGCGGTCAACAGTGGCTGACCGCACAGTCGTCCTCAGCCTTGACGAAGGCACCACGGGCGCCACCGCCGTCGCCGTTGGCATGGATGGCCAGGTCCGAGGCAAGGGTTACTCCGAGATAACTCAGCACTACCCGCAGCCTGGCTGGGTCGAACACGACGCCGACGAGATCTGGTCAGCGGTCCAGGGGAGCGCGCGTGGAGCGCTCGATGCGGCAGGCGCCAAGCCAAGCGATGTTCGCGCGATCGGAATCACCAACCAGCGAGAGACGCTCGTGGCGTGGGACCGGAAAACGCTCAAGCCGTTGACCCACGCCATCGTGTGGCAGGATCGAAGAACCGCCGACGAGTGCGCGCGATTGCGCGATGCCGGGCATGAGAAGAGGGTGCGCGACGTCACCGGCCTGGTGCTGGATCCCTATTTCACCGCGACCAAGCTCGCGTGGGTGATCAAGAACGTGAAGGGCGCGTCCAATGCAGCGTTGGGCACGGTGGACAGCTGGCTCGTCGCGCGCCTGTCCGCCGGGCGCGACCACGTGACCGACGCGTCCAACGCATCGCGTACGTCGTTGTTCGATATCGGGCGCGGTGTGTGGAGCGAAGAGATGGCGGCGCTGTTCGGTGTTCCTCTCGCGAATCTTCCAGAGGTTCGCGATTCCAGCGGCGAGATCTCGCGCAGCGATCCGGCAGCGTTTCTTGGCATCGATGCGCCGATCAGCGGCATCGCTGGCGATCAGCAAGCCGCTCTCTTCGGCCAGGCGTGCACGACCATCGGCATGGCGAAGAACACGTACGGGACTGGTTCGTTCGTCCTGATGCAAACAGGCGCGCACCGCGTGCCATCGAGCGCCGGGATGCTCACCACAGTCGCATGGCGGCGCGCCGGCCGGCTCAGCTACGCGCTCGAAGGCGCCATCTTCATCACCGGCGCTGCGCTGCAGTGGCTGCGGGATGGACTGCGAATCATCGACAGCGCTTCGGAGGCAGGTCCGCTGGCGGCCTCTGTTCCGGACAGCGGCGGTGTCTTCCTCGTCCCGGCCTTCGTGGGCCTCGGCGCGCCACACTGGGACGCTTACGCACGGGGGACCATCGTCGGGCTGACGCAAGGCAGTGGACGCGCGCAGCTTGTTCGAGCGGCGGTCGAGGCCATGGCCTACCAGACCCGTGATGTGATCGAGGCGATGGAGAGTGACGCGGGCGAGCCCCTGCGGGAGCTGCGGGTCGACGGCGGTGCCGTGGTCATGGACGTCCTGTGCCAGTTTCAGGCCGACCTGCTCGGCATCCCGGTCAGGCGCCCGCGCCAGGTCGAGACGACTGCGCTCGGCGCGGCCTTTCTCGCCGGGCTGGGTGCCGGGTTATGGAAAGACGCCGATCTCGAGGCTCTCTGGAAGCTCGACCGCGAGTTCGAGCCGAGTATGTCTCGGGACCAGGCCGACAGCCTCCAGGTCGAATGGCGCCGGGCGGTCGAACGCAGCCGCAACTGGATTCGGTGATCTGGTGGGCAGCGCCGCCGCACCACAACCGATAATCAACAGCGACTTGAGCTCCACCGAGACCTCCACCCAAACCCAGCCGGCCAGCCCTCGCCAGCCGATCCTCTACGCGGACCAGCTTTGGCGCCAGCAACGCTTCTTCGCCGGGTTCCTGGTAGCGGTCGGAGTCGGCATGACTGGCTTGCTGCTGTACAGGGGCCAGCTCACGACGACCGCAAACATGATCTGGCTGCTTTACATCCCCAGCGGACTTCTCCTGGGCGGTGGTTTCCTCCTCTACAAATACCGGAGCTTTGCCGAGCCGCTGGACGAGGGTCTCAAGGTTTCGGCCCTTCGCTCGAGCGTGCTCATCCCCTACGACAGCATCCGGAGCGTCAAGGTGCAGCCCCTCAGCCTTGCTTTCCTCGAGAAAAGGAAGCGAATGGTCGCGCCGATGATGAAGGCGCTCATGGACAAACCAGCGCTGTTCGTGAGGCTGCGCGGCGACGAATCCGAGCTCGCCGCCATCAAGAAGAAACTCGGCGGCCGCGTCGCTTACGACGACATGATCGCCCTCCCCTTGAAAGACGCCGACGCGCTGTCATGGGAGATCAGCTCACGGCTGCCAGATCGCCTGGGCCAGAACCAGGGTGGCGGTAGGCGTCGCAAACGGCGGAGGTGATTGAGCCGCGGGCCGACGCGGTAGTTCGCCGGCACTTCGACCGCTGGGACGCCGTCGCGTTGTTGGCGCTCACGGTGATCGCGTTCGTTCTTCGCTTTTACAGCCCGATCATGCCCGACTTCTTCTTGCACCCGGGCCAGGGACCGCTCGTCACCAACTGCGTGCAGAACACCCCCATCGATGCCAAGGGCGATCTTGGCACCCTCTGCGGCCTGGCCTACCCGTTCAATCGTGGCTACGCCGACCAGAGCGGCGTCCTGTCACCGAGCAACGGGCAGGTTTTCGACGAGGTCTACTTTCCGGTCGACGCGTACAACGACATCAAAGGCATCGAGCTCTGCAAGCCGACCACCACGGACTGCCAGTACAACTACTTCGACCCTGAGCCTCCGCTCGCCAAGATGTTCATCGCCGCAGGGGAGTGGGGGTACGGTTGGTACCGAGCCCATTTCGAAGGCGCCAAGGGCGACTACATCGACCTCGGGTTCAACACGTTCGGCTGGCGGATCGCGGCCTGCATTGTCGGAATCCTGTGCGTGCCCATGATGTTTCTCTTCGCGAGGCGATTGTGGCCGAACCGATTGTTCGCGATTGCGGCGGCGACTCTGGTCTGCTTCGACGGAATGTTCTTCGTCCAGTCACGTATCGGCATGATCGACATCTTTCCGATCTTCTTGATCCTTCTTGCCTACTTCCTTTTTCTCGTCCACATTCAGAGCCGCACCACGAAGGCCTCGCTGATATCGCTCACTGCACTTGGGCTCGTGTTGGGGATCGGGATCGCGTCCAAGTGGATAGTGCTGGCCGCGTGGGCCTCGATGATTTTTCTGCTGATCGCTCGCGCTGTCTGGCACGGCTTCAGGCGCACACCTGACGAGAATGTGGTCCCCGGCGGAGCACCCTCACGTCTTTACTTGGCGGTGGCCATCCTGGCCTTCCTTGATATTCCCGTCCTCATCTACGTCGCCAGCTGGATCCCGTTCTTCGACCGAGGGCAGTTCGTCGCTCACTGGGACCAGCTGTTCACACACCCTTGGTTGGTGCTCGGCGACATCGGCGACTACAACTTCCAGTCTTACGCATACCACGCGCACCTGACCGCGACGCATCCTTACGGCTCGCCATGGTGGTCGTGGCCCTTCCTGTCGCGCCCAGTTCTTTACTACGCCGAGTATTCGGGTCTTGGGACCGACCACTGGACGGGGCAACCGCTCGTCGCATGGATGGCCGACCTGGGCAACCCCTGGATCTGGTGGACCAGCCTGCCTTGCGTGCTGGCGCTCCCGTATTTCATAGTCCGCCACAAGAGCTTCCCCGCAGCGCTGATCCTTCTCGGATTCGTCACGCAGTACCTACCTTGGTCTCAGATCAGCCGCGTGATTTTCATGTACCACATGTTCGGCGGGCTGATCTTCATGATCCTGGCCCTGGCATTCGTGCTCGCCCAGATTGCGGAGCGCGTGCCCCGCACGGGAAAGAAGATCCTGGTCGGTCATCTCCTTGTAGCCGTGGTGTTCTTCTCCTACTTCTATCCCGTGTGGACTGCACTGCCCATCTCCAACTCGGCCCTGTACCTCGCTCCTGGCACTCCGATCTGGGGCCCGAAGATCTGGTTCGAGCACTGCCCGGCCAACCCGGCTGCACCGGTGAGCCCCGCATTGTGGTGCTGGGAGTGATGGGCGCGGACGCTGTCTCCAGGCCCACATCAGTGCAGGTCGAGCGGCAGATGCGCCCACTCGTGGCCGTGGCCGCCGCCCTTGTCCTGCTGGTGCTGGTTTTCCTGCTCGTCGGCGCACCCGCGATCGTGTTGGCCGGCTGCGTCGTGGCTGGGTTCGGGATCACCTATCTGTGCGGTGCGGATCTCGTCCTGGAGGAGCGCCTTGCCCTCGGCACGGTGCTCGGTGCCATGGCGGTGGCCGCGGCCGGCTTCATCGTCTCGATGGTCGTTCGCGATGTGACCGTCACCACCGTCTTGCTCGGCCTGGTGGTTGCGCTTGCCGCCGGCGCCGGCGCAGCGATCGTTGAGCGAGACCGCCTTGCGGCCGACCTTGCCGGTGCGGCGGCTCGTTGGTGGAGATCGCCACGCAGCGCCGGCCACCCGTGGCCGCTGGCGGCTGTCGTTCTCGTTTGCGGCGCGTGGGCGCTGCACTTCCTGAGCCAGGCCTACGTGTACAAGGCGGACGGACTCTGGGCAGGCTACGTCAACATCTGGGGCGACTGGGCCGCGCACCTGTCATTCGCGGGCTCCTTCGCGTACGGGCACAACTTTCCGCCGCAGTTTCCGATCGACCCCGGCAACCACCTCGGCTACCCGTTCATGATCGACTTCCTGGCGGCGACACTCGTGCCGTTCGGTAGCAATCTGACCTCAGCGCTGGTCTTGACCAGCGGCCTGCTGGGCCTCGCCTTTCCCGCCGTGCTCTACCTGGCCGCCCAGCGCTTTGCGGGAGGCCGCGGTGCGGCGGCAATCGCTGTCTTCGTCTTCCTGTTGAGCGGCGGCCTCGGTTTCATCTACCTGGTCTCCGACATCCAGCATGGCGGCCTGGGGGTGCTGGCGCATCTACCACGCGAGTACACGCTGAACCGCGACCTCAACTACCAATGGCTGAACCCAGTGCTCGCCTACCTGGTGCCGCAGCGCTCGACGCTTTTCGGTTTCAGCCTTGCGCTCATCGTGCTTGTGCTGCTGTGGCTGGCAGTGCGCGAGCGATTGAGCTGGCGTTCGTTCCTGTTCGCGGGCGTGGTCGCCGGCGCCATGCCCGTCTTTCACGTCCATGCGTACGGCACAGTCGTCGCACTGTCGATCTTCTGGGCTGTCTTCAATCGCAGGCGGGAATGGCTCGCGTTCTTCATTCCTGCGCTTGCCATCGGCGTGCCCCTGGTCCTTTGGATGCTGCCGCCCGCCAACAACAGCCAGTGCGGCGTTGGACCGAGCGTCGGCGGGTACTGCATCGAGATGGGGTGGCTGACCGACGGGGACGGATGGTTCTGGTTCTGGATCAAGAACACGTCCGTGTTCATCCCTCTTCTCATCGCCGCGTATTTCGTGCAGCGATGGTTTCCGACCCGGCTTGGGAAATGGTTCGCGCCGATGTGGCTGTGGTTCCTGGTCCCGAACGTCATCGTGCTGCAGCCCTGGGACTGGGACAACACCAAGTTCTTCATTTTCTGGGCGCTCTTGGGAAGCGTCATGGTCGGGGGGTTGCTGGCGGGACTGTTCAAACGCGGACCCGGGGCGGCGTTGCTCGCGTCGGTGCTGTTGGTGGCGCTGGGCCTTTCTGGCGCGCTCGACCTCGCGCGAGCCTCCGATCCGACCGTCAGCTCCTACCTGTTCGTGGACGCGAAAGGGTTGCAGGTTGCGGACTGGGTGCGGCAGAACACCAGTCCCGACGCCGTGTTTGCGGTGGCCGATGAGCACAACAACCCCATCGCCACACTCTCCGGCCGGCGAATCCTGGTGGGGTACCCAGGCTGGCTCTGGACATATGGGGTCGCCGACTTCGTCCAGAAGGGCGCCGACCAGGTCTTGATACTCCAGGGGGCGCAATCGACGCCCGACCTTGTCGACAAGTACGGGATCAGCTACGTGCTGATCGGCCCGCAGGAGCTGGCAGCGCCTCGTAACGCGAACATCGCGTACTGGAATCAGAACGGCACTCGCGTTTACACCAACGGCGAGTACTCGGTTTACAAGGTCTCCGCGGGTTAGGGGGCGGGAACGCCCATCGGCCGCTCAGGGCCGCCGGACCTTGGCGCTTCGGGCTTTGTTTCGGTGCGGGTTTCCTGCGCGTTTTCCAACAATCGCGCGACGCGCTTGATTTCGCGGTCGGAGCGGTCGAGGCGATTGACAATCTGAAGAAGAATCTCGTCCTGGTGCATCAGGTGGTTCATCAAAGCCTTGAGCTCCTCTTCGGCTTTGACGTTGAGCTCGTAGTCGTGCTGGGAGCGCAACCGGTCGCGGTCGGCCTGCCGGTTGAACGCCATCAGCACCAGCAAGAGCCATGCTGCGACCTCGAGGGTGAGGATGAAGTTGAGGAACTGGAAGGGATATGGATCCCAGTGCTGGATGAGGCTGAGCGCGTTGAGCAGGACCCACACCAACATCAATCCGAACTGGGCGAGGACGAAGACCCAGCTGCCCACAAGGCGCGTGAAGTCCATCGCTATGCGGTCGGCGAGCGTCAGCCTCCGCTCGGTCTCGCGGTTGAGGTCGCGGACCGGTGGGTGGTCGTGCTGATGCTTGATGAGATCGCGCGCGATGTCTTCGATTTCTCTGCCGATTGACATGGGTCTTTCCTCTGGGGGTTGCCGCGCTGTTGACACGGGCCCAACATAGCTTCGCTTAAAAGCACCCGCGCTGGCTACAGAAAGTAAGCCGCAGGGGTTTTCAGCGGTAGTCGTGGGAGCGCTGGCTGGGCCTTGGCACCCCTTCGAGGGCCTGGATGTGGGAGGCCAGAACGGACCAGACACCGTCCTGTCTTTGCATCACCCCATCGATGACGAGGATCGGCTGGCGGTTGGCCACCTGGCGGTAGCGGTCGTAGACGTCGGGCTTGATCGTGACGTTCACCTGCCCGAACTCGTCCTCCAATGTGAAGAAGCGGATCTTCTTCGCCGTCGACGGCGCCTGGCGTGTGATCACGAGGCCGGCGACCCGCACGGTTCGTCCGTTCGGAATGGCGGGGAGCTGGTTGCTCTCGAGGGCGCCGAGGTCGGCCAGGCGGTCGCGACAGAAATGGATCAGGTGGTGGCCCGTCGAAAGATCGGAGATGCGGTACTCGAGCTGGTTGACGTCGAAGTCGTCGAGCGCGGGGAGATCTGGGGCTGCGCCGTTCAGCCGCAGCTCTGACTGGGACTGGATGCCGCGCCTCAGGCCGCGGCCGTGCCATCGCTCCTGCCAGCCCCATAGGAGCTCACGCCTGGGTTGGCCGAGCGTGTCGAAAGCGCCGACCATCACGAGGTTGCGCACGGCGCGGGGGCCGATAGGGCCACCGCGCAGGCGGTCGATGAAGTCGTCGAAGGATTTGTAAGCGCCGCGTGCGCGTTCCGCGACGATGGCCTTGCGGCCGTCCTCGCCGAGGTCGCGCACATAGTTGAAGCCGACGCGCATGGCGTGCTCGGCCTTAACAGGCAGGGTTGGTTCCGGTAGGCAGCGCACGTCCGAGTGGTTGACGTCCACCGGCAGCACCTTGACGCCATGCCGTTTCAGGTCCTCGACCAACACGCTCGGGTGGTAGAAGCCCATCGGCTGGTTGTTGAGCAGGCCGCAGCCGAACTCGACAGGGTGATAGAGCTTGAGCCACGCCGTCTCGTATGCAGTGCGAGCAAAGGCTGCAGCATGCGAGCGGCAGAAGCCGTAGACGGCGAAGCCCTGCACCGCCGCGAACAGCTGGTCGGCGACCTCGCGTGAAACCCCGTTGGCCAGGCACCCCTCGATGAAGACGCCTTCAAGCGATGACATCTCGACGTGGTTGAGGTGGCGGGTCATCGCCCTCCGGAAGCCATCCGCCCCGCTCGGGGTCATGCCCCCGACCGTCATCGCGATCTCGATGATCTGCTCCTGGTAGAGGATCACCCCAAGCGTGTCCTTGAGGACGCGCTCCAACAGTGGATGCGGGTAGGTGACCGGTTCCCGACCCTGCTTTCTGTTGATGTAAGGGTGAACCGCGTTGCCCTGGATCGGCCCTGGCCTGATGATCGCGACCTCGACCACCAGATCGTTGAAGCTGTTTGGCCGCGTGCGGGGAAGCGTCTGCATCTGCGCGCGCGACTCGATCTGAAACACGCCGATGGTGTCGGCGGCGCTGCACATCTCGAACACCTTTGGGTCGTTGAGCGCCAGCTGGTCGAGGTCTGGCCGAACACCGTCTCTGTCTTTGATCAGCTCGAGCGCTTCGGCGATGACCGAGAGCGTGCGCAGCCCGAGCATGTCCATCTTGATCAAGCCAAGGTCCTCAACATCGTCCTTGTTGAACTGAATGACCCGCCGCCCCTCCATCGTCGCCGGCTCGACCGGCACGATATCGACGAGCGGCTCTCCCGTGACCAACATGCCGCCGTTGTGGATCGAGAGGTGACGAGGAAAATCGATCACCTCCCGGCACAGCTCGAGGAACTGGAGCCAGCTCTTCGGCCGCAGCTCCAGGGGGGGCGCGCCGGGAGAAGGGCTTTGCCCGGCCGCCGCGGCGGGGGGGAGTCCCCCCATTAAAGCCGGTACGGCGCCCGTCATCGAATCCTCGACGTCTTCGGTGAACCACCGATCCACGCCTTTCGCGAGCCGGTCGAGCAGCTCGTTGGAGAAGCCCAGTGCCTTGCCAACCTGCCGAATCGCCATCCGCGGCTGAAAGGTGACGACGTTGCAGACCATCCCGGTCCGCTCCCACCCGTACTTCTCGTAGATGTACTGGATCACCTGCTCGCGGTGCTCGGTCGAGAAATCGATGTCGATGTCCGGCATGCTCGTCATCTCTTCGTGCAGGAAGCGCTCGAACAGGAGGTTGTGCTCGATGGGATCGACACGGGTGATGCCGAGCACGTAGGCGACGATCGAGTCCGCGGCCGAGCCACGGCCTTGGCCGGGCACGCCATGCTCGCGTGCGAAGCGCATGAGGTCCCAGTTGATGAGGAAGAACTCGGCCAGGCCTGTCTTCTCGATCACCTCCAGCTCCCGCTGGAGGCGTTTAGCCGCGTCCGGGGTGATCGGGCGGTAACGGTCGCGCATGCCCTCGAAGCACAGCTTGTAGAGGAATGAGAAAGGCGTCTCTCCCGATGGCACTGGGTAGCCGGGAAAGCGCACCTTGCGAAAGTCGAGATCGACCTCGCATTGCTGGGCGATCTCCCAAGGGGTGGCGAGCGCTTCCGCATGACCCTTGAAAAGCGGGCGCATCGCCTCGCCGCTCTTCAGGTGATGCTCGGCATTGGGAAACAGGTGAGGCCGCGCCTCATCGAGGGTCGCGCGATGGCGGATCGCGACCATCACATCGTGCAGCCGCCTTCGCTCCGGAACGTGATAGTGAACCTGGTTGGTCGCGACAACCTGGGCTCGGCAGCGCCTTGCCATCTCCGCCCTGCCTTCCAGCACCCATGGGTCCTCGGGACGAAGGTGATGATGCAGCTCGCTGAAAACGTTCTCTTTGCCCAGCCCTTCTTGTAGGTCGCGGAGGCGATTCTCTTCGTCGGTGGCGCTGAGGTAGAAGAGGTCGCCGCGATGCTCGGAGACGGTGGCGAGGGTGGTGCGCGCCTCGCCCTTGGGCTGGTCCGTGTGGGCAAGGGTGAGCAAGCGGCACAGGTTCGAGTAGCCGCGCAGGTTGCGCGCGATCATCACCACGTCCTGGCCGTCGACCTCGAGCGTGGCGCCGATGAGCGGTTTCACCCCGACCTTGCGACACGCCTGGAGAAATCTGACAGCGCCGTACACGCCTCCGCGGTCGGTGATCGCGAGCGCTGGCATGCCGAGCTCGGCTGCCTGGAACGCCAGCTCGGCGGGATGAGAGCCACCGTCGAGGAAGGAAAAGTTGGAGTGGCAGTGCAGCTCGACGTAAGGATTCACGCGTGGGCTACCCGAGGTAGCCTGGCGACGAATTTTGGGGATTGCCATCTATTCATAGGGGGCCTACGTTGGTGACGGCCCCGAAGGAAACGTGCGAGGGATCTGGCACCAGTCGCAAGACAGATGCCGGAGCCAGCGAAGCGAACCGGCGGGGTCAATTCTTTTTCTGGAGAATTCCCCTTGCTCCCCGACGATGAGTTTCTGCACGCCTTCTTTGGTCTGACGCTGGCCAACCCCGAGTTCCGCCACCGCGACCACTTGCGCCTCGCCACTATCTCGGACAGCCACGGAACCTGGTTTGGCACCGACCAGGGTATTTACCTTTACACGGGCACTGTCCTCATGAAGGTTTCCAACCAGCCTGGATATCCGGCTAACGGCTGCTTCTGAGTCAGTCATAGACCCGCTCCACGAACCATTCGTCGCTGCTGAGGTCGTGGTACAGCTCGCATAGAAGGCTGTTGTTGAGCAGTGCCTTCCAGTACTCGCGGATGACCGGCTGGTTCCACCACTCGGTTTCGACCTTCCAGCGCGCGATCGGATCGATGGAGCCGCTGAACTCGCCCGTGATGAAGCCTGGTGTGCCATCGGGGCTCAGCGTTACGTCAACCATGGCGGGCGGCGATAGCAGGCGGGTCATGCGAACCGGCGAGTGGGGAGTGGGGAGGAGAGCAGCGCCGGCCGCGGCTGGTGAACCACCTCGTCGCCATGCCGTTCCTGCAGCCGCTCGAACGCGGCGATCACCTCGTCGCTGGTGCCGTCCCCGCCCGCCCACAGCCGCAGCTGCCTGCGGCCCGCGCCCTCGAGGATCGGCAGCTCGATCCACAGCTCGGTGATCGGAGCGCGCGGCCGCCACTCCTTGATCCACGAGCCGATGAGGCCGAAGAGCTCGGCCGCGCTGCTGAGCGGGTGTCGTACCAGGGAGTCGCGTTCCTCATGGCTGCCCGATTCGAAGATGAGTCGCACCCGCACCTCCTTGGCGCCAGCGCCGCGCAGGCCGAGCTCTACTGCGAGGTCGCCGCAGAGCGCTCGGGCGACGAAGAGCAGAGCTTCGCGGTTCTCGACAGGCGGATCGAATTGGCGGTGCGTGCTGGTGAACAGTGGCGGGCTCCAGGGCGTGAGCTGATCTGGCTCGAGGCCGCGCGCGAGCAGGACCGCGTGTCTTCCGGCGCGTCCGAGCTGGCTCTCCATCTCACGCTGACCGAGGGCCGCCACGGCGCGCAGGGTGCGCAGGCCGAGCAGGTCCAGGCGTTCGAGCTGCTCCTCATCGAGCGGCAGCTCGCGCGATGACAGCGGGGCGAGGAAGTCACGGGCATCCTCGATGCGAATGAGGCGGCCTGGCCGCGCTCGAGCAGCCGCGAGGCGTGATGAGAAAGGCCCTGGCGCGAGACCGAGCCTCGGCTCGCGGCCGATCGCGGCGCGCAGCCGGCGCCGTATCTCGCGGATCGATTCGCCAGGCTTCGGCACGCCACTCACGTCCAACCACGCGATGCCTTCGACCCGAACCGCGACGACAGGGGCGAGGTCGTAGAGCGCGGACGCGATCAGCTCGCGCAGGTGCACGGCCGCTTCACGGTTCGGAGGAACGAACGTCGCCTGCGGGCAGAGGTGCTCGGCCTGGCGCAGCGGCATCCCCGGCATCACGCCAAACGCCAACGCCTCCTCGGAGGCGGCGACGACACGTTCTTCCTCCTCCCACGCGCCAACGACGACGGGACTTCCATAGAGGTCCTGGCGTTGCGCGAGCTCGAGGTTTCCGATCAGACCACAGCAGATGCGCATTCCAGCTCCGCCAGTTGAAGCTGCGTTTCGGAAACACGGTGCTGAAGGAAGAGCTCGGCCCCTTGGGGATAGCGAATCTCGAGCTCGGATTCTCCGAGCGGAGGCGCCACCCGATTCTTGAGGCAGCGCGCAATGGTGCGCATCCCCACCAGCTGGCCGCGCTCGATGATCCATTCCGCACGCGAGAAGCCGAGGCTCAGGCTCGAGGCATGTGCGAATGCACGGCCCGGCGCTTCGACCACGCCGATCAGCACAGTGCCCGAACGGTTCGCTCCTGCTTCCAGTGGCCCGAGCCACGGCTCCGGGATCTCGCCCATTAAAAGGATGAAGCCGGCCCCGGCCTTGGCCAGCGCTGTCGCCGCCTCACCCGCACTATCCGATTTCAAGCGCACCACTGTGAGCGAGCCAAAGTCGGGATCGAACGCGAGCAGCGCCCAAGGGTCGAATGAGAAGGGGGACTCCCCCTTATCGCGCCGGCCAGGCAAAGCCCGGCCAGCGCTATCCCCCTGTGAGGAGGCGTTGTCGATCACGACTGTGTGGGCGAACTCGTGGGTCGCGCTCGCGAGCAGCGCCAGGGCGAGCGTGAGCTTGCCGCAGGTTCCACTCCCGGTCAGGAGCGTGAGCCTGCCCCGAGGCAATCCTCCAATCCCGGTGAGGCGATCGAGCGGGGTGCCACTCGACCAGGGCTGTGGGGGCGGCAGCTCCGCCGCCCTCGTCAGCGCCTGGCTGCCAAAGCGCACCCGGATCGCGCTGATGGCATCGTCGAGTTGGGAGTCCTGCATCTTTTTTGCCTCCGGGTGAAGACGCAGGAGAGAAGGAGGTAGGTGAAGGCTATCGAACATATGTTCGTAAGTCAAGCCTCCTCTTTTTTATGCGGTTGTCCTGGTCAACGCCCAAAGGGGAAAACAGAAGGCCGGGGCTCATCAGAGAACCCCGGCCCAAGACTGGCTACTGCTAACTACTTCTTCTTCGCGGCCTTCTTGACTTTCTTTACCGCCTTCTTGACAGCTTTCTTGACTTTCTTCTTGGCAGCCATTTTTCTCACCTCCTTCTATTGATACGAAGTGTTGCGAGAAGTCATGCGCATCGACGACCCGCATCAAAAGAGGAGAGCCGGGGCTCCACAGAACCCCGGCTCGCACTAACTAACGAAAAAAGAAAAAGAAGTTGTTACTACTTCTTCTTCTTAGCAGCCGGCTTCTTCTTGGCGGCAGTCTTCTTTGCAGCCTTCTTCTTAGCAGCCATAATTCATTACCTCCTTCGCGAATTTTGTCGACCCGATGGATTCCATTTCTGTAACCCATCGGGGTTCGCCGCAGAGCCTCAACGACGAGGTCTCCGTGACCTTGGCGGTTTTACGAAATGGGTCGCGCGCAGTCGTCTCTGTGGTGACAACCAAGTGTCGCAACGCCATACAAGTTGTTTAGATACCGGAATGTCACGCGTACGTCAAGGGGTTGATAAGATTTTTTTTCGTGAAGTGTCCCGTGAAATGCTTCGAGTGCGGCACATTCACCATGCACATGGACCTTTCGAAGGACCATCAACACATCGCATGCGAGCGCTGCGAAATTGTTTGGTGCGCGCTGTGCATAAGTCGCATCGAGGTCACGATTTCACGCGAATGGTTGGCTCAACAACGCGCCGCGGAGCTCAACTGAGCGGCGTTTTGAGAATTCATCGATGAGAGTCGTCCTCGGTCACGGCGCATCGGGCAACGCAGCCTCGATGAAGCCCTACGTGGTCGGTTTCAAGCGTCGCGGCATCGACGCGATCGCTGTTGACCTGCCGCGCGGAGGCGCAGAACGTGCAGTCCCCGTCTTCATCAAGGCGTCGGGCCGCGGGCACGACGTGATCGGCGGCGGCCAATCGTTCGGAGGCAGGGTCGCGAGCATGGCGGCGATCGAAGCGGACTTCGGAGGGTTGATCCTCTTCTCTTATCCGCTCCACCGACCGGGGTTCACTGACCAGCTGCGGACCGAGCACTTCCCAAACATCCACTGTCCGACCCTTTTCCTCAGCGGCGACCGCGATCCCTTCGCGCGAATCGACCTGCTGAAGAAGTGGGTGAAGATAATTCCCACCGCGAGGCTAGAGATCTTCGAAGGTCAGGGCCACGGCCTGCTCAAAGTCCTCGACCAGGCCCTGGATGTCGCCACCGACTTTCTAAAACAGATCAAATGACTGCGAGCCAGCACATGATCAAGGCCAACGGCTTGCGATTTCGCGCGATGGTCGATGGGCCCGCCGCCGGAGACATGGTGATCCTCCTCCACGGCTTTCCGGAGGGCGCGGAATCGTGGTCGAAGCAGGTCGACGCGCTGGCGCACGCCGGATTTCTCGCAGTGGCGCCCGACCTCCGCGGCTACGGACTCAGCGACGCGCCCGAAGGCGTGGAAAACTATTCGATCGATCACCTCGCCGACGACGTTCGTTTCATCATCAACGCCTTCGGACGAAGCGCCGCCCATGTGGTCGGCCATGACTGGGGAGCGATGGTCGCATGGTATTTCGCAGGTAGGAATCCGGAGATGACGAAGACGCTGACGGCTCTTTCGGTCCCACACCCGGCAGCGCTCGCGGCCGCCAGCCGCGGTGACGAGGACCAACAGGCGCGCTCGCGCTACGTCGGGCTCTTTCTGATGGAGGGCAAGGCGGAGGAGGTGCTGGCCGACGACGACTACCGCAGGCTCCGCTCGATGTTTTCGCTAGGGCCCAACCCGGAGGCGGTCCCGCGCGGCCTGATCGATCATTTCACGCGTTCGGTCAGCCGGCCCGGTCGCCTGACCGCGGCGTTGAACTATTACCGCGCCAACCTGGTCGCGGGCGGCGGCGCGTGGGAGACCCCGATCCGGGTCGGACCGATCAAGATGCCAACCGCCCTGCTCTGGGGCGACCAGGATCCCGCTCTTGGGCGGACTGCTGCAGAGGCAACCGCGCAGCACGTTGAGGGCGAATACAGGTTTGAGGTGCTGGAGGGCGCGGGCCACTGGCTGCAGTTCGAGCGGCCGGCCGAGGTGAGCCTCGCCCTCACCGCCGCCGCCAGCAAGTAAGCTGTTCGCGATGCTCCAACGGGAAGATCAGGAGCGGCGGCAGGTTCTGCGCCGTCTCGACGACATCTTGGAAACCCTCGAGCAGCTGAATCTGCACGACAAGACCGAGCTCACCGACTCTGCCGCTGAGCGGCTCGTGATGCTTGGGATCAAGGCACCACACAGCATTCCGATCCCGCAGCTGATCGAGAAAGTGTGGGCGATGCAGCAGCCGTTCCTCACCACCATCGTCGTGGAGCGCCGCCGCCGCCGCCGCCGGAAGATGGACCCGCAATTCTCGGGTGGCGCCGGCCTTGCCTGAGGCGTCGGGAGTCGCTGCCGGCTTTCGTCGATCGCGCTGAGCCCAGCCGACTGGCTCGCGCTCTTCCAGCGGATCGGCGCGTCCGTCCGCGACGTCGTTCTACCGCTCGCGGGGACTGAAGCCGGGCGCGCGCCGCTCGCAGTCGGTGCCGGTGGCGACCGCACGATGGAGCTCGATCGAGCGGCAGAGGCTGTTGTCTTGGGCCGGTTCGAGGGCGTAGCGGACGGCGAAAAGTTCTCGGTTCTTTCTGAGGAGCTTGGCCGCCGCAGCTTTGGCGCTGACTTTCCCCTGGTGCTCGTCGATCCCGTCGACGGCAGCCTCAACGCCAAGCAGGGCCTTCCTTTCTTTGGGCTCATGCTCACGCTCCTCGACGGGCCCACTGTGGCCGATACCGTCGCCGGTTATGTGCTGAATCTCGTCAACGGCGAGGAATGGAAAGCCATTCGCAAGCAGGGCGCGTGGCGGGACGGAGAAGCCCTGCAGGTACAACCTCCGGAGGATCGCGGGCGCATCCGCCTGATCGCGCTCGAGAGCAACCCGCGCTCGCTCGTGGCCGCCCAAGGGCTGGTCGCAAGCTCGAGCAAGGTTCGCATCCTGGGATCGATGGCGCTCTCGATCGCGCATACGGCGGCCGGTGCGTTCGACGCGTTCTGCGCACCGGTGCCGATGCGAGTCTTCGACATGAGCGCGAGCATCCTTATCCTCGCTGAGGCGGGTGGCGTCGCCACCGATCTGATGGGTGGTTCGCTGGACCGCCTCACTTGCAACCTCGAGACGAGGACGACATTGCTCTGCTCGCCCAGCGCCGAGCTGCACGCAGTCGCGCTCGAAGCCGTGCGAAAGACAAAGTGAACTTCACTCCGCAGACAACCGTGTTCGTGATCCTCAGCTTCGAGGGCCCTGACGTCTACAGCCAGGCCGGCGGCCTTGGGGTCCGCGTGAAAGGTCTCGCGCGCACGCTGGCGCAGCTTGGCTACGACACCCACCTATTTTTCTGTGGCGACCCGGACCTGCCCGGCGACGAAACGCACGAAGGCGGGCGCCTTCATTACCGCCGCTGGTGCCAATGGATTTCCGCCCGCCACCGCGGCGGCGTTTACGACGGAGAGGACGAGAAGGTCCGCGATTGGAACTCGAGCCTGCCGCTCAGCCTGATCAACCAGGTGATCGCTCCCGCCGTCGGCTCCGGCCGCAATGTCGTCGTGTTGGGAGAGGAATGGCACACGGCCGCTTCGATGAACCTCATCTCGGACTCGCTGTACTACCGAGGCCTCCGCGACCGCGTCGTCATGTTGTGGAACGCCAACAACACATTTGGGTTCGAGCGCATCAATTGGGGCGCCCTTGCCTTCGCCACGACGATGACCACGGTCAGCCGCTACATGAAATTCAGGATGTGGGAGTCGGGCCAGAACCCGATGGTCATCCCTAACGGCATCCCGCGCGCATCAATCCACGACGCCGACCCCGCTGCACTCGAAGAAATCAGAACTGCCGCCGCGGCCGACTACCTTTGCTTCAAGATTGGCCGCTTCGATCCCGACAAGCGATGGTTGATGGCGGTTTCCGCTGCCGGCTACCTCAAGCGCCACGGCGCGCGTGTGAAATTGGTGATCCGGGGTGGGCGCGAGCCGCACGGGGGCCAGGTCCTCTCCCACGCGGAGAACCAGGGCCTGACCGTCGTCAGCGTGAAAGCCCCAGGCGATCCGTCGGGCCTGGCGACGATCCTTCGGGACAACCCCGACGCCGACATGTTCAACCTCACCAGCTTTGTCTCCGACGACATGCTCGGGGTCATCTACCCCGCCAGCGATGCGGTGCTTGCGAACTCCGGCCACGAGCCATTCGGGCTGGTTGGCCTGGAGGTGATGGCGGCAGGCGGGCTCGCGGTGACCGGCTCGACTGGCGAGGACTACGCGCAGGCCTACCGAAATGCGCTCGTGATGGAGACCGATGACCCGATCGAGCTGGTCACGGCGCTCACCCTGGTCAAGCATCGACCGAAGCTGGCGGCGTCGATTCGCAGGCGTGGCCGGGTCACTGCGCGCCAGTACGTCTGGGAGAAGGTCATCGAGGAGCTGCTGCTGAAGGTGGAGTTCGCTGCCGCACAGCAGGCGGTAAGGGTGCCGCCCGCCGAGCCGGAAGCGGCCAAGACGCGAAGACGACCGCTGCGCAAGGCGCCTGAACCGCGTGGCTGAAAACCTGGTCGTCTACACGGTCGTACACCAGCCACGGAGGCTGAAGCTGCCGGCCCAGGTCATCCCGCTGAAGACCTCGGCGGAGGCGATGCCCGACTTCGTGTTCGACGAGCCCATGAACCGGCGCTACTTCGAACAGGTCGCGAAGTTCTCCTACATCCCCGCCAGCAAGATGTTCCGCGACCTCACCAGGCGTGGCTGGAAGATGTCGATCGGCTTCAGCAACTCATTTCTGCTTCAGGCAGAGGCGTGGGGGCCGAAGGTCCTCGATTCGTTCAAGCAGCTGTGCGCCAGCCCGAACGTCGAGGTCGTGTGCGTAGAGCCGTATCACTCCTGGTTGTTTTACGTCGACATCCTCGCCTTCAAGGAGGCCATGGTGCAGGCGCGCGAGCGCCTCGAGGCGCTGTTTCAGAAGCCGGTGACTGTGACCGACACCACCGAGATGTTCATGTCGAACGATGTCTACTTCGCGCTTCAGCAATGCGGCTTCACCGGCGCCTTCATGGAAGGCCGTCCGTGGCAGATGGGGTGGCGTGAGCCCACTCACGTCTATCGATATCCGCTGCAACGCCTCGCCCTGCTCTGCCGCCATCGCGATCTGTCGGACGACGTCGGCTACCGATTCTCCAATCGCGGATGGCCCGAGTTTCCGCTGACGCCCGAGCGCTACGCCGGCTGGATCCGCGAGACGTGGGGAGATGTGGTCACGCTGGGCTGGGACTTCGAGACCTTTGGCGAGCACCACCACGCGAACACTGGAATCTTCACGTTCGTGCCGGCGTTGGCCGCTGAGCTGAAAAGCCGAAAGGTGAAGATGGTGTTGCCATCGGAGGCCATCGCCGAGCTGGGCGATCGCGGTTTCGAGGTTCCGATCAACGAGTACGGGACGACGTGGGCCGGCGAGGGTGGCATGGAGTTCTTTCTCGGAAACCACGCGCAGCAGGGCATTTTCCGTTTGATGCATCACGCGTACAACAAGGCCCGGCTGACCGGGGACCCGCGGTACGTGGAGATGGCGAAGTGGCTCTTGCAATCCGACAACCTCCACCTCATCCAGTGGTTCAGCAAGCAGGGCCCGGAGGCGGAGGTCAGCGCGTACTTCACTCCGGATGAGTGGTGGGAATTGGGGGCGCTCGGCATCCTGCGAGAGCAGCAACGCGTATACGTCAACTTCATCCGCGCGCTCGACGAAGCGGCCAAGTAGAAACAGCCGCCCCCGCGACGCTGAGATGATTAACGCGTGAAGCCTCTCCACGTCGCCTTCGTCTGGCACATGCACCAGCCTTACTACAAGGACGACCTGACCAACACGTACCTGCTGCCCTGGGTGCGCCTCCGCTCCGCCAAGGACTACTACAAGATGCCGGCGCTGCTGGACGCTTACCCGAAGGTGAGGGCGACATTCAACCTCGTCCCCTCCTTGTTGGCTCAGATCGAGGACTACGGCAAGGAGGAGTCCGTCGACCTCTTCCTGAACCTGAGCCGCCGCAACGCAGAGGACCTCTCAGGCGAGGAACGCGAGTTCGTGCTCCGCTGGATGCGGGAATCCCCGCGGGCGCTGCGCGTGCAGCAGTCGCCGCGATACCTCGAGCTGGCTTCGCGGCCCGTCGACGCGCAGTTCACGACCGGCGACCTGCGCGACTTGCAAGTGTGGTTCAACCTCGCGTGGTGCGACCCCGCTTGGGCCGAGTCCGATCCGCGCCTGGCCGAGCTCAAGCGCAAGGACCATGACTTTTCCGAGGCGGACAAAGATCCCCTGTTCGAAGCGCAGATGGAGATCATGCAGCTGGTCATCCCGAAGTACCGGGAGCTCGCTGAACGCGACCAGGTCGAGCTGACCTTCTCGCCTTATTACCACCCGATCCTGCCTCTGCTCTGCCACGTCGACTCAGCGCGGACCGCGAACCCGCAGCTGCCGTTGCCCGAGCGGCATTTCTCACACCGCGAAGATGCCGAGCGCCAGATCGAGCTGGGGCAGGGCTTGTTCGAACGCCTGATCGGCCGCAAGCCGAAAGGCATGTGGCCCTCGGAGATGGCGGTGGGGGAGAGCGTCGTCGGCCTGGCAGTGAAGGCGGGCATTGATTGGATGATCAGCGACGCCGAGGTGCTGGCGCGCTCGATCGACGGACCTATGTCGCCGGAGCGGCTCTATCAACCACACCACGTGGACCGCGAAGGCAGTTCAGTGGCCATGGTGTTCCGTGATTCGAACCTTTCCAACGTCATCGGCTTCGACTACCAGCGCATGTCGTCGCTCGACGCCGCGAGAGATCTCGTCGGCCGCCTCAAGCGGGTTGGCGAGCAGCAGGAGGACCGCGACTTCCTCGCCGTGATCGCGCTCGACGGCGAGAACGCCTGGGAGTTCTATCCACGCGACGGCCACGATTTCCTGAACGCCCTTTACACGGAGCTCGAGGCTTCGCAGGACATCGTCACCACCACCGTCAGCGACTTTTTGCAGGAGCACCCCGCGCGCCAGCAGCTGCACCGCCTTCACACGGGAAGCTGGATCGGCGCGAGCCTCGACACCTGGATCGGCGACCCCGAGCACAACATCGCGTGGGATCTGCTGGCGGAGACGCGCGACTGGCTCGAGGACCAGCTGCGACAGCGACCCAAGGAGTCAGAGCAGGCGGCGCTCGCTTGGCGAGAGATCCTGATCACCGAAGGGAGCGACTGGTTCTGGTGGTTCAGCCGCAAGCATGACTCGGGCATGGATCCCATCTGGGACAACCAGTTCCGGCTCCATCTCCGCAACGTGTACAAGCTCATGGGGCAGCGCCCGCCGGCGCGCCTTTTCCAACCGATCATCGAGCCCGCCAGCACGCCCGAACGCGGCGTGCCATCGATCAGCATCAGCCCGACGTCGATCAAGGACCCGCAATGGAGCCACGCGGGCTACTACCTGGTCGGCTCAGGGTTCGGCGCCCTGCACCGGCCCGCGGGTGTCGTCGAACGTGTCTTCTATGGCTGTGACCACGAGCGCCTGTACTTCCGGATCGACACGCCGCGGACGCCGGCGGAGCTCGAGGCGCAGCGCATCGAGTTCTGGATCTACTGCTCGGGCGCGCCTGCAGCGGACGGTGACGGGAGCATGGACCTGCCGCTGCCGGTGGCCGCCACGGCTGAGCTTGGTTTCGAGCCCGCGCACGTGATCCGGATCGTGCCCAAGGCGCAGGGTGGGGCCGCAGTCACAGTGGCCCGCGTCGTCGAGCCGCAGACGAAGGCCGAGCCCGAGACCGATTGGGAGGTGCCCGACCCGTTCTTTCTTTCGGTGCCGTTCACTCACCTCGCGAAGAGGGAAGGCGACACGCTGGAGCTTGCGCTGGTGGTGAGCCGCGATGGCCGCGACATCGAGCAGGTGCCACCCAACGGCTCGCTCGGCCTGCGCATTCCGGGCGACCCGCAGCCGGTCGAGGTCACCGAGTCGCGGCGTTTGAAGCTGCTCATCGCGACCGCCGAGCTGGCGCCGTTTGCGAAGTCGGGCAGCGTCGCCGACGTAGCCGCGGCCCTCTCCAAGGAGCTGCAGCGGCTTGGTCACGACGTGAGGCTCGTGATGCCGCGCTACCGGCAGATCGACATTGCACGCAACGGCCTCAAGCCGGTGCTGACCGATCTCCAGGTGCCGCTGGGCGCGCAGACGCTGGCGGCGACGATCTTCGAGGGCCGTCTCGGCGAGATCGCCGTCTATTTTGTTGACTGCCCGTCCCTTTATGACCGCGATGGCATCTACGGGTTTGGGGACGACGACGCCAGGTCGGTCTTCTTCGCCCGTGCGCTGCTCGAGATGCTTCGGCCACTGCAGTTCATGCCCGACGTGATCCACGTCCACGACGCGTTCGCGGCGCTCGTGCCGAACCTGGTCGAGCGGGTCTATGCGGATGGGCCGATCGGTGAGATCGCGACGACGCTGACGATCCACAACCTCGCGGAGCAGGGTAAGTTCGGCTTCGGCGCGCTGCAGCTCGCGGGCCTGGAGAAGTGGGGCCTCCTTAGGGCCGGCATTCCCGGTCTCGATGACGAGGTCAACTTCCTGGCGCGCGGCATTCACTTCGCCGATGTCGTAAACACCGTCAGCGAGCGGTACGCGAAGGAGATCCAGACGCCGGAGATGGGGGAGGGCCTCGACGAGTTGCTGCGGGTCCACGCGCACAAGCTGCACGGCATCATCGACGGCATCGACTACGAGCTCTTCGATCCGGAGCACGATCCCAACATCCCGCACCACTATTCGGCGCTGGCGCCTGAGGCGAAGGCGCTCGACCGCGCGGAGCTGCGGACGGAGTTCGGGCTCGGCCATTCGGACCGGCCTCTGTGCGCGATCGTCTCGAGGTTCTACGACGTCAAGGGGCTGGACCTCGTCGAGCAGGCGATGCCCGCCCTTCTCGACCTTGGCCTGCAGGTTGTTGTGGTGGGCGCCGGCGACCGGCGCTATGAAGACATGTTCCGCCGCTGGGCGGCCGAGCGTCCCAAGCAGGTCGCCGCAGCGATCGGATTCGATTCGGCACTCGCGCAACGCGTTTACGCCGGCGCCGACATGCTGTGGATGCCGTCGCGCTTCGAGCCCTGCGGCCTCGCGCAGCTGATCGCGCTTCGCTACGGCACCATCCCGGTGGTGCGCGCCACGGGCGGCCTTGCCGACACGATCAAGGACTACGACCCGGTGGCGGCGACCGGAAATGGATTCCGGTTCGACGAGTACGACGCGTGGCAGTTCTTCGGGGCCGTGGTGAGAGCGGCAGAGACGTACAGGCACCCGTCGCTGTGGGCGTGGCTGATTCGCAGGGCGATGACCGAGGACGTGTCCTGGTCGCGCTCGGCCGAGAAATACGTGCAGCTGTACATGGCGGGCATCGGCGCCCGCCGAGAGCGCCGCGGCATGTCGACAGCGCCGGTGGGGAAGTAGCCGGCCTGGTCGACTGAGCGGATTCAGCCAAAAGGGCACAAATGGTCGTACCCCCGCGCGGTGAACACAGCCAAAAGGGCACAACGGGTTAACTGGCCCACCACTGCCGGCCCGGAGGGCTCCTGTCTTGGTGTTAGCCGCCCCAGTCCGGCAATAGGCGCAGCTGCTCAACCCGCCGCGCCCCCGGCGCATATGCGGTATTGAAGTAGTCGATCACCATCCGCCGCGCTGAGAACTCGGTGGCGATGTGCCGGACCGAAGCCCGCATCATCTCCACCCAGCGCTGCGGTATGCCGTTCTCGTCGCGCTCGAAGTACGCGGGAACCACATCGCGCTCCAACAGCCGGTACAGGTTCTCGGCCTCGGCCTGATCGTCCACCTCCGGACGATCGAGGGTGGCGCCTGAAGGAATGGCCCACCCCAGCTCCGGCCTGTAGCCCTCGTCCCACCAGCCATCGAGGATGCTCACGTTCAGCACCCCGTTGGCCCCGGCCTTCATGCCGCTGGTGCCGCTCGCTTCGAGAAAGCGCCGCGGGTTGTTGAGCCACACGTCGGTGCCGCGCACCAGGTGGCCGGCCAGCTCGATGTCGTAGTCCTTGAGAAACACCACTCGCGGTTGCTGCCGCGCGAACGCGACGACATCTGCGGCGATGTCCTTGCCCGGTTGGTCGGCGGGGTGTGCCTTCCCCGCGAAGAGGAACTGCACGGGGTGCTTGGCGCTTCGCAGCATCTTGGTGAGTCGCGGGGAGTCCTGGAGCAGAAGGTTGGCGCGCTTGTAAGGCGCGAACCTACGGCCGAACCCGATCGTCAGCGCATTCGCGTCGAGGTCGGCCGTGTGCTCCGAGCGTTTGCGCGCCACCTCGAGCAGCCGCCGCTTCAGGTCCATGTGCATCGACCACAGCTCGGCCGCCGGGATCTCGAACACCGCTTCCCAGCGGCCGTCTGTGCCGTCCAGGTCCCACCAGTCGGGGCCGACGTATCTTCGGAGCAGATCCCTGATCTCCGGCGCCATCCATGTCGGCATGTGGACCCCGTTGGTGACCGACCCGATTGGTACCTGGACCTCTGGAAGCCCTCGCCATGCGTCCTTCCACAGCCGCTTCGACACAGTTCCGTGGAGCCGGCTCACGCCAACCGCCTGGTCCGCCAGGCGCAGCGCCGCGTACGTGGTGCACAAACGCTCGCGAGGATCGCCAGGCCGCTGCCGGCCGAGGTCCATGAACCGATCGAACGAGATGCCCACCTCTTTCAGGTAGGGACCCAGCAGGTCCCAGACCAGCCCGGGCTCGAAGTAGTCGCTGCCCGCTGCGATCGGCGTGTGCGTCGTGAACACGATTCCCGCCCGGGCGACGAGGCGTGCTTCCTCGAGTGTCATGCGGCGAGAGGCGCGCAGCTCGCGGATGCGCTCGATCGCGCACAAGAAGCTGTGGCCCTCGTTCAGGTGATAGACGCCGGCCACCATGCCGAGCGCATGGAGCGCGCGCACGCCACCGATCCCGAGCACGATCTCCTGGCGCAGGCGCCGATCAGGCTCGGGCACATACAGGCGGTCGGTGATCGCACGGAGGTCGGGCGGGTTGGCCTCGACGTCGGTGTCGAGCAGGAAAAGCGGCACCCTTCCGACCTGCGCGCGCCACACCGCGATCTTGACCTTGCGATCACCGATCGGAGCTTCGACCTCGACCCCCTCGACCTTCCGAATCGGGAGGTCGATGCCCCGGTGCTCGGAGTACACCTCGACCTGGCGGCCGTCCTCGTCGATCTCCTGCCGGCCGAAACCCTGCTTGTAGAGGAGGCCGACGGCGACCAGAGGCAGGCCGAGGTCGCTGGTGGCTTTGAGGTGGTCGCCGGCGAGGACGCCAAGCCCACCCGAGTAGATGGGAAGACATTCGGCGAGGCCGAACTCGAGCGAGAAGTAGCCGATCACCATGGGCGCTTTCGCGTTCATGAAGGCCGGGTTCCGGTCGTAGTACTGCCGATAGGCGGCGCGCGCATCATCGAGGGCAGCCCGGGCGTCAGTCCTCTCCATGGCCTTGGCCACCCCTTCTTCGCCAAGCTGCGAGAGGAGCAGGACCGGGTTCTGCCTGGTGGCCTCCCAGCGCTCGGGATCCAGGACCCGGAAGGCGGCCTCGATCCGGGGCTCCCACGTCCAGAGCAGGTCGTGGGCGAAGTCGTTCAGCTCCTCACGCAGCGGATAGTCGTGTTCGAGTTCTTCCAACATCGACTTACGATGGTATCGACTGCGATGACTGGGGCATGAAGGCGGTAGTCATGGCGGGCGGCGAAGGCTCGCGCCTCCGACCGCTGACCAGCCGCCAGCCAAAACCGCTGGTGCCCGTCGCCGGGCGCCCGATCATGGAGCACATCCTGCTGCACCTGCGGCGCAACCAGATGCGCGACGTGGTGGCCACCGTGCAGTACCTCGGCGCCTCGATCCGCAACTACTTCGGCGACGGATCCGAGCAGGGCGTGGCGCTGACTTACTCTGTCGAGGACTCGCCGCTCGGCACTGCCGGGTCGGTGATGCTCGCACGCCAGCAGCTCACCGAGACCTTCGTCGTGATCTCGGGGGATTCGCTCACCGACATCGACCTGGTTGCCGCCGCCCGCTTCCATCGCGAGCACCGCGCGCTCGCCACCATCGTGCTCAAGCCGGTGCCGAACCCCCTCGAGTACGGCGTGGTCGTTGTCGACGAGGGCGGTGCGGTGCAGCGGTTCATCGAGAAGCCGAGCTGGGGCGAGGTCATCTCCGACCTGGCCAACACTGGCATCTACATCCTCGACCCGGCGGTGTTCGACTTCTTCCGGCCTGGCGAGGTCACCGATTGGTCGGGCGACGTCTTCCCGAAGCTGTTGAAGCAGGGAGAGCCGGTGTTCGGCTGGGTGGCCCCCGGCTACTGGGAGGATGTCGGCAGCCACAGCGCATACGTCAAAGCCAACTTCGACTGTCTCGAGGGCCGCGTCAAGGTCGACATCCCGGGCGAAAGGGTGGGGGAGTCGATCTGGGTGCACCCGGAAGCGGAGGTTTCATCGTCGGCGCGCATCGACGGACCAGCCCTAATATGCGCGGGCGCCAAGGTGCGGGGAGGGGCGTGGGTCAACGGGCCGTGCGTGGTCGGCGGCTACACGATCATCGACTCTGGCGCGAAGGTCTCCAACTCGATCACCTGGGACCACACCTACATCGGCGAGAACTCGCGTCTGCGTGGCGCCGTCGTGTGTCGCTCGGTCACGGTGAAGAGCGGCTGCCTGCTCGAGGAGGGCAGCGTGATCGGCAACGAGGTGGTGCTCGGCGCCGGGGCGACCGTCAACCCCAACGTCCGGATCTGGCCGAACAAGGAGGTCGAGCCGGGCGCGGTCGTTCACGAGTCGATCATCTGGGCAGGCTCGTGGAAGCGCGGCCTGTTCACCTCCTACGGCCTCACCGGCCTGACGAATGTCGAGTTCACACCCGAGTTCGGAGCTCGCCTCGGCGCGGCCGTCGGCGCGCTCAGCCCGAAGGGGACCGAGATCGCGATCTCGCGCGACTACACGCGGTCGGCGCGCATGATCCACCGCGCCGTGATCTCGGGGATGATCTCGTCCGGCGCCAACGTCACCGACCTCTCGGTCCTACCGGCTCCGGTGGCGCGCTACTGGGCCCGCCACACCCACGTGTCAGCCGTTCACGTGCAGACGTCGCCTGTCGACCCGCGATCTGTGGACATCCGCATCTTCGACGACCACGGCCTCGACCTCGACAAGCGTACTGAGCGAAAGCTCGAGAGCCTCTACTTCAGGGAGGACATCAGGCGCGTCTCGCATTACGAGATGGGTCGGATCATCCGGCGCGACGGTCAGACGGATCGCTACGTCGAGGAGATCCTGAGCAAGGTCGACCTCGAGGCAGTGCGTGGTGGCGGATTCAAGGTGCTTGTCGACTACAACAACGGGGCGGCGGCGCTGGCATTGCCCCGCGTGCTCCAGGAGATGAACGCGACGGTCATTCCGCTTAGCGCGGCGCCGGCCGAGATAGTCGTTGAGCAGGATGCGTCGAGCTTTTCGGCCCACCTCCAGGAGATGGGGGTGATCGTGTCCGCAGTGAAGGCGAGGCTTGGGGTGTTCATCGACACGCCGGGCGAGCGGTGCTTCCTGATCGATGAGACGGGTGAGGTGCTGAATCACGACGAGGCGTTCGCGGTGGTCGTGCAGCTTGCCCTGAGCAACAAGCCGGGTCTCGTGCTCGGGCCGGCGTCCGCCTCGCTTGCCTTTTCGATGATCGCCGAGCAGATGAACAGCCGCTTCGTGCCCACAAAGATCACACCCGGGGCGGTTCTTCGCGCCGCCCAGCATGCTGACACCGTGGTTGCGTCGGACGCGGCGGGGGGCTATTGCTGGCCCGATTTCGCCGTGTCGTTTGACGCCATCTTCACCACGGTGCGGCTCCTCGAGCTGCTGGCCCACACCGGCGCATCGCTGCGGAGCCTGCGAGACAAGATCCCGCCGGTCGCCCACAGGACCGCGGTCGAGTTCTGTCCGTGGGAGATCAAGGGCCGCGTGATGCGGACGATGATGGAAAGGCACATCAAGGACAGGGTCGACCTGACCGACGGGGTCAAGGTGTTCGTCGAGGGCGGCTGGGTGCTGGTGGTGCCGGATGCAGACCGTCCCGAGTACCACATCATCGCGTCGACGCTCGACCCGGTGAAATCGGCCCAGCTGGTGGAGGAGTACTCGGCCCTAGTGCGCTCCGTCGTCACCGAGATGGCTCCGCAGGCCGAGGGCGTGGTCGAAACCTAGTCCTCCCGGAGTGCGGCAAGCGCCGGATTCTGGCCGATTTGGCGTCAATGACACTAACGTCCCCGTTCACTCGGACAGCAAGGGAGACAGATGTCATGCGCCGAATGTTTATCGCTATTGCGTCGGCGGCGCTTCTCACCGTAGTCACCAGTCCCGCGGTGGCGGCGGCCTCATCCATGTCCGGCGAGGTTTTCGCCGGAACTGTTGCCAACTATCCCCAAACCTCCGTGACCACTTGCAACGCCACCACTATCGCTGTGCACTTCGGATCGATCAACCAGCCGGCTACCGGCCCTTTTCCGGGCTTTTATAGCGAGACCGGCAACATCGTCATCACGAATGGCGTCATCACCGGCTGGAGCGCCAGCTGGTCAGTCGCCGCCGCCGCGTCCGCCGCGCCCTATGTCAGCGGCACCAAGACTCTGCAGACCGCCGGTGGCGGGGTGGTCGTGTGCGCCGCGACGTCGGCGTCAACGACAACGGCCTTGACCGCGACCCTCGCGTACAGCGCAGCTGCTGACGCCGGTGCCCCGCCCGCGGGTACCTCTGCCTTCGTGGGTCCCGACGCGGGTTCCGCGACGATCTCGCTTGCGTTCGACAGGACCGCTAAGACCGGCGCTTTCAGCGAGGCCTTCGGTGTGATCGCCCCGCCGACCGGGTGCGAGGTGGCCGGGCACCACCACAACACCGATGAATGCGAAGACGCGGGCCACGGTCACCACAAGCCGGAACATCACAAGCCTGGGGACCGCTAGTAGCCAGGTCCATCGCTCGCGCTAACCTAATAGACCCGACGCCGGTTCGTCCGGCTCGGGTCTATCGCGGGAGTAGCTCATCTGGCAGAGCGCGACCTTCCCAAGGTTGAGGTAGCGGGTTCGATCCCCGTCTCCCGCTCCAGTACCAAGCTTTCAAAAAACGGTCGCCAAACCTCGCGCGGAAAGGCCACGACGCGGATCGTGCCCTCTGGCAAAGCCTCGGCC
>Ga0208849_1000242_pt1 | contig 53022 bp, 46 predicted proteins | sample NGESurdeep072012_10_FD_184470 | JGI IMG/M metagenome (GOLD analysis project Ga0208849, IMG submission 184470) | Arctic peat soil microbial communities from Barrow, Alaska - NGEE Surface sample 53-3 deep-072012 (SPAdes) | ecosystem: Environmental > Terrestrial > Soil > Wetlands > Peat ... | reverse complement strand
CCGTCGGGGATAGATGATGCAACCATCGTGGTCAGGAACTTATAATAAGGCGCCAGCGTGTTCGATTTATCGAAATCAAACAGGATGCTGTAACGCAGGCCTTTCTCTACAGCCACGTCCTGGCGCACCAGGTAAACGGAGCTTTCTTTCCGGATATGGCGCCCGCCATTGGTTTCGGCTAACATCACCACTTTATAGGTGCCGTTCGGCCGGTCGCCCAAAATGGCTTTGCCCGGTACGCTTTCCTGGTTGCCGGTAAACGGACCGTAATGACGGCTAAAGCCATTGTTGCCGGTAACATCTATCGTCCACGATTTAAGCTTCGTTGCAGCGCTGTCGACATTGAAAACCACCTGGGCGTCAAGCGGGTCAGCCTGCATTTCATTGATCTGTACCGGCTTCATCATACCGCCGCCGACTTCAAATAATAGCTCAGGCGATGTGCTGACAATGTCAACACGCCTGTCGCCGGCACGCAGCATCGCCAGCCATTGCAGGATTTCCCCGACGAAAAGTGGAGTGAGATCTTCCACACCAACGTCGACAGCGTCTTCTATGTCGGGCGCACCGTTGCCCGCCGGATGATCGCGCGCGGGCACGGCAAGATCATCAACATCGCCTCGGTAACCTCCGAACTAGCGCGCCCGACCATTGTGCCCTACGGGGCGAGCAAAGGCGCCGTCCGCCAGCTCACCCGTGGCATGGCCTGCGACTGGGGCCCGCTCGGGCTGCAAGTCAACGCCATAGCCCCCGGCTACTTCGAGACCGAACTCAACACGTCTCTCTTCGCCGATCCGGAATTCGTGGCTTGGCTCGGCAAGCGAACACCGGCCGGTCGCCCGGGCCGTATGGAGGAGCTCACCGGCGCAGCGGTCTTCCTCGCCTCCGATGCTTCCTCCTTCGTCAATGGCCAAATTATCTACGTCGACGGAGGCATGACCGCATCGGTCTGACCTCCGCAAGAATGCGCACGCAGAGCGCTGCGCCGCGTGCAAAACAGCACACAGATGTGCGATGGCGCAAAAGCGCTGCGGCAGCGCGCTGCCGACGCCGTGGACCGGTTTCTACGATTTGAGAGGTGGTCTAGATCGACGGGTTCCCGCCATTGGCCGATGCGATTTACCGTTTCGCTAAATGTTGCATCGACGCGTTCACACCTCGGTAGTAGCTTCGGACCATCGTCTCCCGAAAGCACCTCGAACAATTGGAAAGGGTGCGCCATGGAGCCTGAAAAAGTCAGCCCATTTGCCGTCGGCGACAATCGCCGGCGTGCACCGCGCATGCGTACGCTCAAAGGCGGCAGGATCGTGATCGGCAGCGGCGTCTCCGTGTTCGATTGCCTGATCCGCAACCTGTCCGATACGGGCGCCATGCTCGCGATGTCCAACCCGTTCGGCATCCCCTCGCACTTCGATCTGATGATGGATTCGGCCAAGCCGCGCCGTCCATGTACCGTGCGCTGGCGGAGCGACGCGGCCCTCGGCGTTTCCTTCGACGACATGACGTCGATCGCCGCCTAGCGCTGTCCCGGCTTATGGTGCGCGTGCCAGTGCCAGGCGATATCGATGCGCCGCGGCAGCCACACCTTGTCCTTGCCCGCCAAGTAGTCGAGAAATCGCGCCAGCGCCGCCACCCGCCCCGGCCTGCCGACAAGCCGGCAGTGCAGGCCGACCGACATCATCTTGGCGGCGCCCGCCTCGCCCTCGGCATAAAGCGTGTCGAACGAGTCCTTGAGGTAGGCGAAGAATTGATCGCCCGAGTTGAAGCCTTGTGGCGTGGCGAAGCGCATGTCGTTGGCGTCGAGCGTGTACGGGATGATCAGGAACGGGCCATGCGGCCCGGCGATCCAGTAGGGAAGATCGTCGGCGTAGGCGTCGGAGGAATAGACGAACCCACCCTCCTCCGCCGCCAGACGGATGGAGTTATTTGACGAGCGGCCCTGGTAGAGACCGAGCGGCCGCGAACCGGTCACGGCGTTGTGGATGCGGACGGCTTCGGCAATGTCGCGGCGCTCTTCGGCCTCTGCCTTGTCCTTCATCTCGACCCACTTCAGGCCGTGGCTCGCGATCTCCCATTCCGCCTCCTTCATGGCGGCGACCGCCTCCGGGTTGCGCGCCATCGCCGTCGCTACGCCATAGACCGTCACCGGGATTTCGCGCCCGGTGAACAGGCGCCACAACCGCCAGAAGCCGGCGCGCGAACCATATTCGTAGATGGATTCCATATTGGCGTGCCGCATGCCCGGCCACGGCTGGGCGCCGACGATCTCCGACAGGAACGCTTCTGAGGCCGCATCGCCGTGCAAGATGTTGTTCTCACCACCCTCCTCGTAGTTGACGACGAACTGGACCGCGACGCGGGCACCGCCCGGCCACTTGGGGTCGGGGGGCGTGCGGCCGTAGCCGATCATGTCGCGGGGATAGGCTTCCTGCATGCTGGTTTCCTGGCTCGATCGCGGGCTCGCAGCCGTTAAACAATCATTAACCGTCGGGGGCCAACTTGGAAGAAGGCCGCATAGAGCGAGACTTTGTCATCATGGGTAAAACCCGCTTCCAGACAACCGAGGAAAACGAGAAAGTCAGCGACGAAATCGACGCGCAGGTCAAACGCCTGCGGCAGATTCTTCTGCTGATGGCGCCGGAAACCGGATCGGGCGCGCTCGGCGCGATGCGCAAGGCCGCCCCCGACATGCCGCTCGCCGACCGGGTCCGCCTGCTTACGGAATACCGGCGCTAGGACCACCGGTGTTGGCAGCGTCCTGCCGCAGGTGGCGCTGACAGGCATTCCACGCCAGCGGCAGACTTCCCAAGTATACCAGCGACAACGCCGTCATCGTTTCCCACGGGAAACTGACCAGGAATGCCACCACCAGCACACCGCCGACAAATAGGGGCGCCACCCGTTCGCGCTCGATACGGCGGCCGATGAGCTTGCCCGACCATGTTGGCAGCCGGCTCACCATCAGCAGCCCGACCGCGATCGTGTAGACCAGCACCAGTGGCGCGGTCAGGAAGCCATGCGGGAGCGGCAACGCGGTGAACTCGGCGTAGAGCGGCAGCATCACTATGACCGCACCCGCCGGCGCCGGCACGCCGACAAAGAACCGCGCCTGCCAGTCCGGCTTGTCGGGCGCATCGAGCGCCACGTTGAAGCGCGCGAGCCTGAGCGCCGCCGAGATCACATAGACCAGCGCCGCAATCCAGCCGAGCGAGCGGAGGTCGGCCAGCGCCCACACGTAAACGAGGATGGCCGGGGCAACGCCGAAGTTGACGAAATCGGCGATAGAGTCGAGTTCGGCGCCGAAGCGCGAGGTCGACTTCAGCAATCGTGCGATGCGCCCGTCGATGGCGTCGAGTGCCGCCGCGACCGCGATCAACAGCACCGCCGCGCCGTAGCGGTGCTCGATCGTCATGCGGATGGACGTGAGCCCGGCACAGAGTGCCAGCAGCGTGACGAGACTCGGAAGTACCGAGCGCAGCGGCACCGGCGCGAGGCGAGGCCGCACGCGCCGCCGGACATTTTCCTCGTCGGGGTTGAAAGGCTGGAAGAGCGACATCGCCCGCTCAGTTGATCCGGACGCGGCGCTCGCCGCCGACGCCGGCACCGAAGCGGGCAATTACGGTTTCGCCGGCGATCGCCGTCTGCCCCTCGCCGACCAGTATGGTGGCGCTGACCGGCAGGTAGACGTCCACGCGCGACCCGAACCGGATGAGACCGATGCGCTCGCCCGGCGCCAGCTGGTCGCCTTCGGCGCGAAAGCAGACGATGCGACGCGCCACCAGTCCGGCGATCTGCACGACGCCCACCGGCCCATGCTCGGTCTCCAGCAGAAAGCCATTGCGTTCGTTGCCCTCGCTCGCCTTGTCGAGTTCGGCGTTGATGAATTTTCCCGGGGTATAGACGATTTTCGTGACGCGGCCGGCGAGCGGCGAGCGATTCACGTGGCAATCGAAGACACTCATGAAGATCGACACGCGCCGCCGGGTCTGCTCGCCAAGCCCGAGTTCTTTAGGCGCCACCCCTAGCGACACGCGCGACACCCGCCCGTCCGCCGGACTGACGACAAGGTCCTTGTCGAGGGGAGTGTAGCGGCGCGGATCTCGGAAGAAATAAGTGCACCACGCCGTTAGGATCAGTCCGATCCAGAAGATCGGCGCCCAGAACCAGCCGAAGAAAAGTGTTACCACCAGCAGGATGGCGATGAAGGGGAAACCCTCGCGCCGGATGGGGACGAGCATTCCCCTGATCGAGCTGATGATCGATTCGGCCGAGTTCATGCGCATCCTTCCCGGGGCGCGCATAACAAGCATGGAACCGCCGGCAAGTGAAGCGCGGCAGACTATTCGGCGGCGACCGGCTCTGGCGCTTCCCCACGGTCGACGATGCCGACAATGTCCGCCTCGCCCGTCTGGCGCAGCCGCTCCGCCGCCTCGGCGGCCGCGCGCTGCCGGTTCCACATCGAGGCGTAGAGGCCGCCCTCGGCCAGCAGCGCGTCGTGCGACCCGCGTTCGGTGATGCGGCCATCGTCCAGCACGATGATCTCGTCGGCATTGACCACCGTCGACAGGCGGTGGGCGATCACCAGCGTCGTGCGATCGCGCGACACCCGATCGAGCGCCGCCTGGATTTCGCGCTCGGTGTGGATGTCGAGCGCCGACGTCGCCTCGTCGAGAATGAGGATCGGCGGTGCCTTCAGCACGGTCCGCGCAATCGCCACCCGCTGCTTCTCGCCGCCGGAAAGTTTCAACCCACGCTCGCCGACCTCAGTCGCGTACCCGGCCGGCAGGCTTTCCACGAACGCGCCAATCTGGGCGGTGTCGGCCGCTTCCCGAACCTCCACGTCGCTCGCCTCCGGACGGCCGTAGCGGATGTTGTAGGCGATGGTATCATTGAAGAGCACGGTGTCCTGCGGAACCATGCCGATGGCAGCGCGCAACGACTCCTGCGTCACGTCGCGAATGTCCTGGCCGTCAATGGTGATGCGCCCGCCGGTCACGTCGTAGAAGCGGAAGAGCAGCCGAGAAATGGTCGATTTGCCGGCGCCTGATGGCCCGACCAGCGCTACCGTCCGTCCGGCCGGCACATCGAAAGAGATGCCCTTCAGGATCGGCCGGTCCGCGTCGTAGTGGAAGAGAACGTTCTCGAAACGCACGCGCCCGCCATCGACGGCGAGTGCCTTGGTGCCCGGCCGGTCCTGAACTTCGGCCGTCACCTCAAGCAGGTCGAACATCGCTTCGACATCGATCAGCCCTTGCTTCATCTCGCGATAGACCATGCCGATGAAGTTGAGCGGCACGGCAAGCTGCAGCAGCAGCGCATTAATGAGCACGAAGTCGCCGATCGACTGTTGGCCGTGGAGGACGGCGACGCCCGACATCGCCATGCAGATCGTGCTGCCCGCGGTGAAGATGACGATCTGGCCGATGTTGAGGAACGCCAGCGACGTGTACATCTTCACGGCCGCCGCCTCGTAACGCCCCATGGCGCGGTCGAAGCGCGTCGCTTCCATCTTCTCGTTGCCGAAATACTTGACAGTCTCGAAGTTGAGCAGCGAGTCCACCGACTTGTTGTTGGCGTCCTGGTCCGACTCGTTCATCGTCCGGCGTATGCCGATACGCCAGTTGGAGGCTCGCACCGTGAACAGGATGTAGAGCACGACCGTCGCCGCCACGACCGCGAGATACCGCCAGTTGAACTGGTACGTGATGATCGCCGCCGCGAACGCGAATTCGAGGAACGTCGGCAGTGTGTTCAGGATCGTGTAGCGGACGATCGTCTCGATGCCGTTGGTGCCGCGCTCGATGACGCGCGCCAGTCCGCCCGTCCGCCGCTGCAGGTGATAGCGGAGCGACAGCTCGTGGATATGCACGAATGTCGTGTAGGCCAGCCTGCGCACGGCGTGCTGGCCGACGCCGGCAAACAGCGCATCGCGCAAGTTGTTGAAGACGTTCATCAGGATACGGCCGACGCCGTTGGCCACGATCAGCAGGATCGGCACGGTGACGACAACGGCGAGGCCGACGCTCAGCGAACCGTCGGCGGCGACGGTCGGCTTCGAGGTCAGCGCATCGGTCGCCCACTTGTAGGTATAGGGCACGAGCACGGTGACGATCTTGGCCAGCACCAGCACCGCAAGAGCCATCCCGACGCGCGCCTTGAGATCGGGCCGGCCTGACGGCCACATGACCGGCCACAACCGCAACAACGCCGCAGCCATAGACTCGCGCTTCGTCCGCAACGCAACCTTGGGGGCGCCGGAAACGAGGCTCATTCGCAGGCCGGCAGGCGCGAAAGGCTCCGGCGAGAGCGGAGGGCAAAACGAAAGAACATGGAGGCTCGGGGTCCGGATCGGATGTACCCGAGATAAACTCTAATGTGCGGAATTCAAGCCGCGCGACCCGTGCGAACTGAGCGCAAGCGCCGAAATCTGCCCACCGCTACCCGCCTCCGGGAAGTGTAGTCGCGCAAAGCGCGGTGGGAGGGGAAGCTACGGCAAGCGACGGCCGCATGCCGTCGTCCTCGCCCTGCTATTCTCTTCCTGTTTAGTCCGTCCAGGTCGCATCGCCCTTCGGCATGATGAACACCTGTCCCGGATAGATCCAATGCGGATTGCGGATCTGATCAGTGTTCGCCTGATAGATCGTCGACCAGTGCATGCCCTGCCCCCAGGCTCCCCGCGCGATCCGCCAGAGGTTGTCGCCACGCTTGATCACGACAGTCTCCATAGTGACCTGACCCGACGCCGCTGCTCCGGCTTCGCCGGCGCCGCCACTGGTGGCCGGCTTCAATTCGGCCACCTCAACCTCGCGCTCGAAGGGCACTTCGGAGCGCGCGATGACCTTGCCGTCGCTGTCGACCTGATCGACGCGGACCGTGTAGCTGCCCGCCGGCAGGTCGCGCTTCGTCTGCACCAGCCACGTCCCCGCCGCCGTAGGCGTCGAATCGCCGAGCGGCTTGTCGTCGAGATAGACCCGCACCGTCTCTCCCGTGGCCGCCGTCCCGCCGACATAGATCGAGCCCGCTGTATCCGCTTCGACGGCACCAACGACCACCTGGGGAGTCGGCGGAGGCGGAGTGGTGGGCGCCGGTTCTGGCGCGGTCGTTGCCACGGGCGGCTCGGCCGCCACCGGAGGTTCAGCCGCAACAGGCGGCTCTGCCTTGATCGGCGGCTCGGCTTCCACTGGCGGTTCCGCGACCACGGGCGGTTCGGCGGCAGCGGACGCCGGCGGTTGCGCAGCAGCGGCAGGCGCCGGCGACTCAGCCGCAGCCGGCGGTTGCGCAGCAGCGGCAGGCGCCGGCGACTCAGCCGCAGCAGGCGGTTGCGCAGTCGGGGCAGGCGTCGGCGGTTCAGTAGTAGCAGCGGGCGGGGGCGGTCCGACAACAACCGCAGGCGCCGGCGGTTCCAGCTTGGCGACTTTGGTGTCGTTGCCGGCACCCTTCGGCACCTCCAACACCTTGCTCGGCGCGTTGGGGTCGCTGAGCACGACCAACACATCCTTGGATCCCTTCTCCGGCACGGAGACAGTCACCCGCTGGTCGGAAAGCGTCGCCACGGTCTGGTCCTTAGAGGTCGTACGGAGCGCAAGATCGTGCGAGCCGGGGTCCAGCGGCTTGTTCAGCGTGAGCGCCCAGTCCCCGCTCTGGTCGGCTTTGGCCGTGGCAATGGGTGCGGCGCCATCGAGCACTTCGACCTTGGAGCCGGGCTCGGCCTGCCCCGCTGCCGTTGCATCCCCGGAAGGTTCGACACGCACCACGTCAAAAGTAGGCGGAACCGTCGCCGCAGGCGTCGCAGGCGCTGGCTCGCTGACGGTCGGGTTGGCAGTGGCCACAGTCGTATCCGCCGGCGCCGCGGCCGGTGCCGCCGGAGTGTTGTCCGCGGCGGCTGCCGCCGCAGCCGGAGCAGTCTCGGCTGGTGGCGCCATAACCACGGCCGACTGACCGCCGTGCCACGCCGGAACCTCAAGATAGGTCAACCCGCCGATGACCACGAGAAAAACGAGAAATCCGAGGCTCTTGTTCATGACTCGATATCCGCTCCGCCGAATCCGAAGGGCTCGGATGCGCCGGAATTATACGTGGTCGCCCACCCACCACAAGCAAACGCGGTGCCATCAGCGGTGAGCAAACAATTGAATTGCCGCCTCGGCCCGGCTTCGTCATCGTCCGACCGATGCGCCACATTCGCCGGCAAAAAGGCAACAGCTTGGCAAGACTTCCGTTCGCACTGCTGACCGCCATCCTCCTAGCTATATCGGCCGCGTCACCGGCGCGAGCCGCCGCCGATATCGACAACCCCTATCAGGTGACCATGGTCACCAGCGGCACCTCCGTGGAGCGCCGCGGCCCCGCCTTGACCGAGCTTCTGGGCGATGTGCTGGTCAAGGTTTCCGGCAACCGGCGGCTGGCGATCGATCCGCGCATAGCGAAACTCGCGCCCGACGCGGGCAGCCTCGTCGATTCGTTCAGCTACTACGACCGCATGACCGGCATCGCCCTCCATGACGAGCAGGGCAGCTACGACCGCCCCAACGACTTCACCGTCACGTTCGACAAGGCAAAGATCGACGCCGTCCTCGCATCCCTCGGCGATAAGCCGTGGCCAGAGCCCCGGCCGCGCGTCCTGCTTTTCGTCGGCACGCGCAAGGGCGACACCGTGTTCAGCCCCGCCAGCGATGGCGACCGCGATCCCGGCATGCGCGATACACTGGCCGCGACCGCCGTACGCTACGGCCTGCACGCCGCCTTCGCCGCCGGCGCCACGCTTGCCGCCACCGGCGCCAGCTTCGCGAAGCTGCCCGACGCCGACCTCGCCGCCCTCGACGCAGCCGCCAAAGCGGAGAGCGCCAATGCCGCCCTCGTCGGCACCCTCGATTTCAGCGACGCCGTGCACGGCTGGGTCGTCAACTGGCGCATGCAGTGGAAGGGCAAGGCCTACCGTTGGGGTATCAGCGGCGTCAGCTACGATGACGCCTATCGCGACGCCGTGGCAGGCGCCGCCTCCATCCTTTCCGGCCACGGCGCCCTCGACTAAGCGCCAGCCACGGAAAATCTTGACGCCCGCCCTCGCCCGGTGCGACACACCCCCATGGCCGAATTCAGAAGTCTCTGCGTCTATTGTGGCGCCAACGCCGGTGCTGCGCCCGAATATACCGCCGCCGCCCGCGGCCTCGGCGCCGCTATGGCGGCGGCGAAAGTCCGCCTCGTCTATGGCGGCGGCTCGATCGGCCTCATGGGCATCGTCGCCCGCACCGTCATCGAGAATGGCGGTGATGTCACCGGCATCATCCCGCAGTTCCTGAAGGACCGCGAGATAATGCTGCGCGAGGTGCCCGATCTGGTTGTCACCGCCGACATGCACGAGCGCAAGCGCATCATGTTCCAGCGCGCTGACGCCTTCGTCGCGCTGCCCGGCGGCATCGGCACGCTGGAGGAGGTCGTCGAGGTGATGACCTGGGCGCAGCTCGACCAGCATGCCAAGCCGGTCCTCATCGTCAACATCAACGGCTTCTGGGACCCGCTGATCGCTCTGTTCCGGCGCATGATGGAAGAAGGCTTCTTGCACAAGGCCTTCCTTGGCGATCACACCGACCTCCCGGTCGCCTTCGTCGACTCTGTGGATGAGGTCATCCCGACCATCCGCGCCACACTCGCCGCCGTGCCGCGTGCGAAGCTCGACGAACCGGCCGACGCGCGGCTGTAGCTAGGCCGCCGTGCCGCCGCGGTTCCAGCCGCGGCCGTGATCGCCGAATGCCTCCCAACCGTCGGCCGTCACCGCCAGCGTATCTTCCAGCTTGATGTATCCGCGCTTCGGATGCGGCAGCGTCGTCTCGATCGACAACACCATGCCGGCTTCCAACGGCTTGTCCACGGCGTCTGCCGGATAAGGGATTGGCCCCTTATCGGTAAGTCGCGGCGCCTCGTGGCTGATCAGTCCCATGCCGTGCGCAACGAATTCCAGGAGGTTGCCATGCGGCGAGCGGCGCAGCAGGCCATCGACCGCGTCGTAGATGTCGCCGCCGCGCGCGCCGGCGCGGATCGGCTTCCGTGACGCCTGCTGGATTTCCTCGACGGTTCCGAGGAGATCGATCAACTCCGCATCCGGCTCGCCGTGGATCGCCATCCGGCAGACATCGCCGATATAGCCCTTGATGTTGCCGCCGGAGTCGAGCGTCAGCGGATCGCCCTCGCCCCAGATCAGCCTGTCCGATGGCGCCCGGTTCAAGCTGGCGCCGGCCGTGACCAGGCAATAGTCGAACTCCAGCCCTCGCTCGATCTCCTCCAGGCGCATCGCGTCGACAAGCGCGCGGGTCGAGGTGCCCGGCCCGTGTCCCGCCATCACCGCCAGCATCGAGTCGACGACCTTTTCGGATGCCTCGCGCAGATACTGCAGTTCCTGCGGCGATTTCACCGCGCGCAGGTCTTCCAGCGCCACCAGCGCATCGACGATCCGCCCGCCCGGCATCTCTTTTCGCAACACCTCTTCAGCATCCGCGCCGAGGAACGCCCGCTCGACGGCGATCGTCTTCGCTCCCATCCCGCTCTTCTTCAGGTGCTCGACCGCGGCGGCCATGGCCTTCGGTCCATAGAGCGCCGACGAAACGAAATCCGGCGACCACAGCACGCCGAGATCCTTCTCGTAGCGCTCCATGCCGTTCCCGATGTAGCGCGTCCGCTCGACGTGGCCGCGCTGATATACCAGCAGCGGCGTGTAGCGGCCGACGCCGATGGCGTCGAAATGCTCGAAGAAAAAGAAACGATAGCCGCCGAGCAGGTATTGGATGTTGTGCTTGGACGAAACGATCAGCGCGTCGATGCCGGCGCGGTCCAGTATCGCATCGAGCTTGGCGGCATCGAACGGAATCGCAGTCGCCGACTTGACGGCGCTGGCGTCGTTCATGGCTTCCTCCCGAGGCACGTTTTCCTCGCGCCGAGCGTACACCAACCCGCCCGGAACCGCCTAGGCCCCCTTCACCCCGGCCTTGAGCAGCTTGTAAACGATCGCATCGTTCAGCGCCTCGAACGAAGCATCGACGATGTTCTCCGATACGCCGACCGTGAACCACGAGTCCCCGGAAGCATCGGTCGACTCGATCAGCACGCGCGTCACCGCCGCCGTGCCGCCATTGAGGATGCGCACCTTGTAGTCCGTGAGTTCGAGGTCGGCGATGGTGTCGCGATAGACACCGAGGTCCTTGCGCAGCGCCTGGTCGAGCGCGTTCACCGGGCCGTTGCCCTCGCCGACCGTCAGCAGCCGCTCGCCGCCGACCTTCAGCTTCACTACCGCTTCCGACACCGAGATCAGTTCGCCGACCGCGTTGTGCCGGCGCTCGACGGTGACGTGAAAACTTTCGACATCGAAATAGGTGGGCACGCCGCCGAGCAGCCGCCGCGCCAGCAGTTCGAACGAGGCCGCCGCGCCCTCGTAGGCATAGCCGACCGACTCGCGCTCCTTGACCGTGCGCAACAGCGTGTCCAGCCGCCGGTCGTTGCGGTCGACCTCCAGACCAAAGCGGGCCAGCTCCGCGACGAGATTGGCCTTGCCGCCCTGATCGGAAACCAGAACATGCCGACGGTTGCCGACCAGCTGGGGCATGACGTGCTCATAGGTCTTCGGGTCCCGCGCGATGGCCGAGGCATGGATGCCCGCCTTGGTCGTGAACGCACTGCCTCCGACGTAGGCAGCCTGCCGGTTGGGCGCCCGGTTGACCATCTCGTCGAAACGCCGCGACAGCGCGGTGAGGTCGGCCAGCCCCGCCATCGATACCCCGATGTCGAAACGGTCGGCATACCCGGACTTCAGCATGAGCGTCGGGATGAGCGATGTCAGGTTGGCGTTGCCGGTCCGCTCGCCGATGCCGTTCAGCGTCCCCTGGATTTGCCGCGCTCCGGCGCGCACCGCAGCCAGCGAATTGGCCACCGCCTGCTCGGTGTCGTTGTGCGCGTGGATGCCGAGGCGTTCGCCCGGAATGGCGCGCGCGACTTCGCTGACAATCGCTTCGACTTCCTCCGGCAGCGTGCCGCCGTTGGTGTCGCAGAGCACCACCCAGCGCGCCCCGGCCTCATAAGCGGCAACGGCACAGGCGAGAGCATAAGCCGGGTTCGCCTTGTAGCCATCGAAGAAATGCTCGCAGTCGACGAGGACTTCCCTGCCCGCCTCGCGCGCTGCCGTCACCGACTGGCGGATACCTTCGAGGTTTTCCGACTCCGTCGTCTGCAGCGCCACGCGCACATGGTAGTCCCACGTCTTGGCAACGAAGCAGATTGCGTCGGCCTTGGCGTCGATGAGCGCGCGCAACCCCGGATCGTTCGAGACACTCACGCCGGGCCGCTTGGTCATGCCGAACGCGGTGAATTTCGCGTGGTCTGTCCGCTTCTCCCCGAAGAATGCCGTGTCGGTAGGGTTGGCGCCCGGATAGCCGCCCTCGACATAGTCCACGCCCAGCCTATCGAGCATCGCCGCGATGGCGACCTTGTCGTCGAGCGTGAAGTCGACGCCACTGGTCTGCGCCCCATCGCGGAGCGTCGTGTCGAACAGGTAGAGACGTTCCTTGTTCATGCCTGCGCCTCGGCCGGCCACACCGCCGTATCGTGGTCCGGGTGCTGGAAATTCACCACGGCGGCGTTGAACGCGTCCTGCCTGGGGTCTTCGCCGGGCATCCGCATGTGTAGGTTCGGCAGGCCGTCCGTGAACGGCAACTTGTCGCGCGGGTTCACCTGCTCGATCGGTGCCACTGCCACGGGATTGTCGAACGCCCCGATGGCGAGCTCCAACTCACCCTCGGCCTCATAGGCAAGCGGCGTCCCGCAGGCAGCGCAGAATCCGCGCCGGGCGAGGTTGGAACTCTGGAACCAGCCCGGCGCGCCGCGCGTCCACGTCACGCCGAAGCAGGTGACGAGAGGCGCGAAGAACGAGCCGAACTGCTTCTGGCACATGCGGCAATGGCAGATCGAGCCGCGCCCCACCCGCTCGACACGGAAGCGCACGGCTCCGCATTGACAGCCGCCGGTCAATTCCTGGACTTCGCTCATCGTTGTCTCTTGGCGCCCGCCGGCCATCATGGCTGGCGGCATACCGCTTCGATGTTGTTGCCGTCCGGATCAAACACAAAGGCGGCATAGTAATTCGGATTGTAGTTGGCACGGATTCCGGGTGGTCCGTTGTCCGTGCCGCCTGCGGCCATCGCCGCCTTGTAGAAGGCGTCGACCTCGCCGTGGTTCGCTGCGCTGAACGCAAGATGCACGCGCGGCGTCGCCTTGCCGCCGCCGGCGATCACAACGACCGACGCTTCCGGCCTTCCATAAATGGCGACATCGAACTTTCCCGTCTGGCTTTTCAGCATCTCCCGACGCAGCGCGATACCCAACGCCTGCAGCGCGGCGTCGTAGAAACGCCGCGCTGCGGGATAGTCGCCGACGCTGAGGCTGGCGTGGTCCAGTCCGCTCATTTCTTCCTGCCCTTGCGCCCTTTTTTGGCGGCGGGCTTACGCTTGGCCGCCGGCTTCTTGGCAGCCTTCCGCGCAGGCTTCTTTGCAGTCGCCGATTTGGCTGGCCTCTTTGCAGTCTTTGCCGCCGAGCGCTTGGCCGCGGCGCGCTTGCGGGCCGGCTTCGCCGGCATGTCGGGCGAGTGCACCACCGCCTCGATGTTGTGCCCATCCGGATCGAGCACGAACGCCGCGTAGTAGTGCTCGTGATAGTGCGGCCGCGGTCCGGGCGCGCCGTTGTCGGTTCCCCCCGCCGCTATCGCCGCGGCGTAGAACGCGTTGACCTGACCGCGGTTCTCGGCGCGGAGCGCAATATGCACAGGCGGACTGGTCTTGCCGCCGCCGGAGATCCACAGAAACGGCTTGCCGGGCAAACCGATTCCCATGACGCGTGATCCGTCATCCATGGGAAATTCCATTTGCAGACCGCAGCCCAGTGGCGCCAGCGCCGCGGCATAAAACGCCTTCGCTTTCGCGTAGTCCGAAACGCTCAGGCTCGTGTGATCGATATCAATCGTCATTGTTTGACCCTCCTCAGTTGTTGTCGCTTATCAACTGCGCCACCCTGCCCACCATCGTCATCGCACGTCCATGCGTCACCGTCATGATCTGCTGAGACCCGCCCAGCCACCCACGAATGCGGGCATCCAGCCTTCCGTCTTGCCCGCACTCCGGCCAACGCGCAGAGCAAGACGTGGATGGGCCGGCCAAGCCCGGCCATGACGGAGCAAGGAAGCACATCACCGCTTCACTTCCCACGTCGTCACCAACTCGCCAGTGTTGGGGTCCTTCGCGTCCTTCAACGCGATCCCCATCGCATCCAGCTCGTCGCGGATGCGATCGGCCTCTGCGAAATCTTTCGCGGCTCGAGCAGATAGACGATCAGTAATCAAATCTTGCACAACAAATGCGTCGATACCTCGAGCTGACGCGTCAGCGGCGCGCTCCCTCTCCTCAACGGAGCGTATAGCCTTGGCGATCTCCGCGCGAATGTCCGCCTTATACTCCGCCGCGCCGGCTACCGCTTCCGACACGGTTGCTTCAAAACCGAGGAGCGCCAACGACGCGACTAGCTCGGCTGAAGCTTCGCGCCCTCTGGAAGAGCCTCGGCTGGAGAAGGTTTCTTTCGCTAGACGGCGTAGAACAGAGATCGCGAGAGGAGTGTTGACGTCGTCTGCAAGCGCTTCCACAAAATCTGCCGGGGGCGTCGATGGCAAAGTCAGCCTTATTCTCTTACGCCACGCCTCTATCTCCGTGGCGCTTTCGATCAGCGCATGCTCGGTCCAATCGACCGGCTCTCGATAGTGGGTCTTCAGCATATTGAGGCGCACAATGTCTCCGGCATTTCGCCAGCCGCGCAGACGGGTGAGCGCGTCCCGTATCGTCACAAAATTCCCGGTCGACTTCGACATCTTCTCCCCCTCCACCTGGAGGAAGCCGTTGTGCAGCCAGTAGTTGGCCATCGTCGCCGTGCCGTGGGCGCAGCGCGATTGGGCGATCTCGTTTTCGTGGTGCGGGAAGATGAGGTCGATGCCGCCGCCGTGGATGTCGAAGGTGTCGCCGAGCAGCGCCCCGGCCATCGCCGAGCACTCGATGTGCCAGCCCGGCCGCCCGTTCGACCACGGCGAAGGCCACGCCGGCTCGCCCGGCTTCGATGGCTTCCACAGCACGAAGTCCATCGGGTCCTTCTTGTAGGGCGCCACTTCCACCCGCGCCCCGGCGATCATGTCGTCGAGCGCCCGGTTGGAGAGCTTGCCGTAGTCCGGCATCGACGGCACATGGAAGAGCACGTGCCCCTCAGCCGCGTAGGCATGACCGTTGGCGATGAGGTCGGCGATCAGCCGGATCATGTCGGTCGATGCCGCTTCGCGCTCGACATAGTCGGTGGCGCGCGGCTCGTGCGTCGGCCGCAGGCATCCCAGCGCATCGACGTCGGCATGGAACTGCGCCGTCGTCTTCTCGGTCACCGCCCGGATCGCATCGTTCAGCGGCAGGTCAGGATATTCCTGCGCCGCGCGCGAGTTGATCTTGTCGTCCACGTCCGTGATGTTGCGGACATACGTGACGTGCTTGTCGCCATAGAGGTGTCGCAGAAGCCGGAACAGCACGTCGAAGACGATCAGCGGGCGGGCGTTGCCGATGTGCGCGAAGTCGTAGACCGTCGGCCCACAGACGTACATGCGCACGTTCTTCGGGTCGATCGGCACGAAGTCCTGCTTCGTGCGTGTCAGCGTGTTGTGCAGTCGCAAGACCATAATCGCAAGGTCTCCCGCAAGAGGCGCGGAGCGGCCAAGCCGCGCCCCGGGGCCAAAAATGCCGGCCGGGCGATCGTCTCGTCTTCAGATGGGCAAAGAGAGGACGGCCTCAGCCAGCGTGTCAGCTAGCCGGTAATAATGCAGAAAGTGCAAATCGCGCGAGCGCGCGCCGTCGTCATGCCGCTGCAATCGCCGATTTGCCCGAAAAGGTCAAGCGCGCCCTCGCCCTTGCACACCGCCGCCGTTCCCGCGAATGCTGCGGGCCATGCTCCGCCGCCTCGTCTTTTTCGCTCTCGCGCTTGCCCTCGCCGCTCCGGCCTTTGCCGCCGTCGATCGCCCCGCCGTGGAGAAGCAGTTCCAGGCATGGATCGTCGCCGACCTGTGGCCGGACGCCAAAGCCGCCGGCGTCTCGCGGCCGGTGTTCGACCGCGCCTTCGCCGGCGTCACCCTCGACTGGACCATGCCCGAGCTGCAGCCGCCCGGCGCCCCGGCGACGCTGCCGCCGAACGATGCCCAAGCCGAATTCCGCGCCCCCGGCGCCTACTTCAACGAGAAAATCCTGGCGAGCCTCGCCGCCGCCGGCCGCCAGAAGCTCACCCAGTGGCAGAAGACGCTGACCGCAATCGCCGCCAGGTACGGCGTACCCGCGCCGATCCTCGTGGCCATTTGGGCGAAGGAAACCGGCTATGGCGCCGAGCACCTGCCGAAGCTCGTCGTTCCCGCGCTCGCCACCGAAGCCTTCATCGGCCTCCGCAAGGATTACTTCCGCGGCCAGTTGATCGCGGCTTTGCAGATCCTGCAGCGCGGCGACGTCACGCCCGACCAGATGCGCGCCTCGTGGGCCGGCGCCATGGGCCAGTCGCAGATCATGCCGTCCGAGTTCCTGCAGTCGGCGGTCGATTTCGATGGCGACGGCAAGAGCGACATCTGGAACTCCGTCCCCGACAGCCTCGCCACCACCGCCCGCCTCATCGCCGGCCAAGGCTGGCAGGCGGCGCGCGGCTGGGGCGTCGAAGCACGCGTTCCGGAGGGCGTAGCCTGCACGCTGGAGGGCCCCGAACAGGGCAAGCCCGTCGCCGCATGGCAAAGGCTCGGCGTCACCCGCATCGACGGCACGCCGCTGCCGCCCGACGCCGGCAACGACTACCTGCTCATGCCCGGTGGCCGCTTTGGCCCAGCGTTCATCGTCACCGACAATTTCTATCGCCTGAAGGCGTACAACAACTCCGACCTCTACGCCCTCTACATCGCCCAGCTCGCCGACCGCTTCGGCAACGACCGCCCCTTCGTCGCCTCCTGGTCGGCGCCGACCGGCTTCAGCCGCGCCGAGGTCAAGCTCATGCAGGATCGGCTGGTGACAAAGGGCTACGATGTCGGCAAGGCCGATGGCCTCGTCGGCTTCAAGACACGCATCGCCATCGGCCTCTGGCAGGCGAAGCACGGGCAACCATCTACGTGCTATCCCGACGCCACGCTGGTGAAGACCATCCGCTGATCGCGCGTCCCCCGGAGTTTCGTTTGCCGTCTCACGTCTGGTCCCCGCAACAGGATGCCGCGCTCGCCGCCGTGGCGCGCTGGCTGAAGGCCGGCGAGCAGCCGGTGTTCCGCCTGTTCGGCTACGCCGGCACCGGCAAGACCACGCTTGCCCGCCACATCGCCGAGGGCGCCGACCGTGGCGTCGTCTTCGCCGCCTTCACTGGCAAGGCGGCGCACGTCATGCGGAGCAAGGGCTGTACCGGCGCCCGCACCATCCACAGCCTCATCTACCGTTCGCGCGGCGAGGACGAGAACGGCCCGACCTTCGTCCTCAACGACGACAGCGAGGCCGGCAAGGTCGGCCTCATCATCATCGATGAATGTTCGATGGTCGACGACGAGATCGGCCGCGATCTCCTTTCCTTCGGCTCGCCGGTGCTGGTGCTGGGTGACCCGGCCCAGCTTCCGCCCATCGCCGGCGGCGGCTTCTTCACCGCCGCCGAGCCCGACGTGATGCTGACCGAAGTCCACCGCCAGGCGGCGGAAAACCCGATCATCCGCATGTCGATGACCATCCGCGAAGGGGGCAAGCTCGACGAAGGCTCTTACGGCGGCAGCCGCGTCGTCGGCCGCAACGACATCGACCACGAGGATGTGCTCGCCGCCGATCAGGTGCTGGTCGGGCGGAACGCCACCCGCCGCAGCTACAACACCCGCATCCGCGCGTTGCTCGAGCGCACCGACCCGGTGCCGGTTGCCGGCGACACGCTGGTGTGCCTGCGCAACGTGCGCAAGCGCGGTCTCCTCAACGGCAGCCTGTGGACGGTCGACCAGGCGCGCAAGCCCCGCAAGGGCCTGCTCCGCTATGCCCTGACGCCCGAGGAAGGCGAAGCCGGCAAGGCGACAACCGTCTCCATCAACCCGGCTTTCTTCGACGGCACCGCCGACGCCCTCTCCTGGCCCGAGCGCAAGCGCTCCGACGAGTTCGACTTCGGCTACGTCCTCACTGTTCACAAGGCGCAAGGCTCGCAGTGGGATGACGTCGTCCTTTTCGACGAGAGCTTCGCCTTCCGTGAGCACCGCGCCCGCTGGCTCTACACCGGCATCACCCGCGCCGCGCAGACGATCACAGTGGTGCGCTAGCGCCCGGCGCTCGCCGAAGGCTGCAAGATCGCCGCCTCGACGCTTATAACCGCATGGGGTCCGCGCGAGCCTCGCCCGCAGGTCGGTATTGTCGCGAAGCCTTTGCCGCCAACCTCATTCCCCAACGACAACGGCGGCGAGCCGGTGGTCGAACGGGCCAAGGCAACTGGCGTCCGCCATGGCAACGCAATATGACTCCCGAATGGCTGAGGTGCGCACCAACCGTAGGCTTGCGGCAATTCTTGCGGCTGATGTCGCGGGGTACAGCCGTCTGATGGGGGTAGACGAGGAGGGAACTCTGGCCCGCCTCACGGCTCACCGGCGCGAACTGTTCGATCCCGCCATCGCGAGGCACCGCGGCCGCATCGTGAAGACCACCGGTGACGGCCTGCTCGCCGAGTTTTCGAGCGTCGTCGATGCGGTGCGCTGCGCCGCCGAGGTTCAGGCCGGCATGGCCGAACGCAACGCCGCCAGCGACACACCACGCCTCGAATTCCGCATCGGCATTAACGTCGGCGACATCGTCATGCAGGACGACGACATCTTCGGCGACGGCGTCAACATCGCAGCGCGACTGGAAAGCATCGCCGACCCGGGCGGCATCTGGGTCTCACAGCGCGTGCAGGAAGACGCCGCCGGCAAGACGGGGATGAGGTTCGACGACCTCGGCGAGCGCGAACTGAAGAACATCGCGCGGCCTGTCCGGGTCTATTCCGTCGATTGGGGCGGCGCCCCGCGTGCTGCCCGCCCCTCGCCGGCGGTGTCCGTGCCGGTCAAGCCGTCAGTAGCGGTAATGTCGTTCGTCATCATGAGCGGCGACCCGGAGCAGGAATATTTCGCCGATGGCCTCGTCGAGGACTTGATCACCGACCTCTCCAAGATGCCGGGGTTCTTCGTCATCGCCCGCAATTCCACCTTCGCCTACAAGGGCCACCCCGTGGACATCCGCAAGGTCGCGAAGGAGCTGGGTGTCCGTTATGTGCTCGAAGGCAGCGTGCGCCGGGCGGCGAACCGAGTGCGCATCAACGGCCAGCTCATCGAAGGCACGTCGGGAAATCACGTCTGGGCGGAAAAATTCGAGGGTTCCTTCGAAGATATTTTCGATCTGCAGGATCGTCTGACCGAGAGTATCGTCGGCGCCCTCGAACCGACGCTTCGGCGGGCCGAAATCGAGCGGGCCCGGAGCAAGCGCCCGGACATGCTCGATGCTTACGATTTCTATCTTCGGGCGCTGCCCCACGGCTTCGACAACACACTCGCCGAGATAGCCGAGGCGATCGGCCTGTTGACGGAGGCGCTACGCCTCGACCCGAATTATGCCGTCGCACATGCGCATGCTTGCTGGTGCTATGAGCAGCGCTGGTTCCGTGGTGGGTTCAATCCGGAAGATCGAGAGGCGGCGCTGAGGCACGCAGCGCTAGCCATAAGCCCAGGGACCGTGCCCCGCCCGCTCAGGCCACCTTCCGCGCCGAAAACAAAATCGTCTGCAGCGGCATGCTTCCGGGATCGGCGCCGAACTCCCGGTGCAGCGCGTCCACCGTTGCCTCGAACACCGCCTCCGGATCGATGCCGCCGCGCGCCCGGATCTGTTCGACGACCGGGTTGCCGTAGATCAACCCGCGGGCAAAGGCGGCCGCGTCCGGAATCGTCTTGTCCAGTTTGACGACGGCAATTTCGATGTCGGTGAACCCCGCCTCGATTAGCGCAGCCTTGACCGGATCGATCTGGTTCATCGAGAACGGCACGCTGTAGAATTGCGGCGGATCGACCGGGAAGAAGCGCACGATCACTTCGTTCGTGATGCGCGCGAACGGGTTATAGCGGTGCGCGTCCCAGACGCTGAAGAGATAGCGGCCGCCTGAACTCAGTACCCGTCGCACCTCGCGATAGGACTTGTCCTTGTCGGGGTAGAACATCACGCCGAACTGGCAGACGACCGTATCGAAGGCGCCGTCGCCAAACGGCAACGCCGTCGCGTCCGCCGGCTGGAAAGCGACCTTTTCACCTGGCTTGAATTTCTTGCGGGCGATCTCAAGCATTGCTCCGTTGAGGTCGGTCGCCGTCAGGGCGGTATCGGCCGGCAGCGCATCACGCAGCGCACGGGTGACGATGCCGGTGCCAGCCGCCGTCTCCAGCACGCGCGACGGATTGCCGGCTGCCGCCCGTCTTGCCATGTCGGCGGCATAGTCGACGAAGATCAGCGGCCCCAGCCCCCGGTCGTAGTGCTCGGGGATGCTGCCGACAAATGCCGCCGCGTTGTCGTCCATGACGCGCCTTTGGTCCAGCAGGGATCGGCGGGTGCGACCCCGCCCTAGCCCTTGATCTTGTCCGCCGCCGTCGGCCTGGCCTTGATGGGCAGCGTGTCTTGCTGCTGCTCCATGATGTCGGCGAGCGGCGTCGTGCCGGCAGTGCCCAGCACGATCACCTTCGTGCGGAGCGGAACGCGGTCGTAAAGGTCGATCACGTCCTGATCGAGCATGCGCACGCAGCCGCTCGATGCCGCCTTGCCGATGCTGAGCGGATCGTTGGTGCCGTGGATGCGGTAGAGCGTATCGACGTTGCCCGACCACAGGTACATGGCGCGGGCGCCGAGCGGATTGCGCGGCCCGCCGTCCTCGCCCTTGGCGAACTGCTTCAGCTTCGGATCACGGTCAACCATGTCGGAAGGCGGGAACCACTTCGGCCAGTGTTGCTTGTCGCCGACCTGCGCCTCGCCCGACCAGGCGAAACCTTCCTTGCCGACACCGATGCCGTAGCGCATCGCCTTGCCGCCATCGAGGATGAGGTAGAGGAACCGATCGGCCGGATCGACAACGACGGTTCCCGGATCGCCGGGGATGGACGCGGGGGTATCGACCACCTGCCGCAGGAACTGCGGCGGAATCTGTTTGATCGGCGCTGCCGCTACGTTGAAGCCGTCGTCGGTCACCGCGCCATAGAGAACCTTCGGCGGGTCGAGCACCGGCAGCGGCGTCGGGTTGATCGTGTCGGCGCAGCCGGCGAGTGCCAGCAAGGCGGCGCCCACAAGCGTCGCCTTCAGGACGGGCCCCCGTCCAAATGCTCCGCGCTTGAACCAGGCCATGTCGCGACTCCAAAGGGCATGAATCCCGCGATTTGTGGCAGAGGTTGCGGCGCAGCGAAAGGGGGTGGGGCCAGGCCGGTATCTTTTACTGACCATAGTAGTAATTGGGTCCCACTATCCGCACCTTCCGCGGCTCATCGCTGGCCGCAGCCGCAGGACCCGCCTTGGTTACGGGCGTCGGAACGAGCCCCCCGGCCCGGTCCTCCAGGGTCGCCGGGTCCTCGCCCGCTGCCACTGGTCGAATATTGGGCAATGGCACCGGGCCGCCCTGGTTGCCGGGTGCGATCGGCGCCCCGGTGATCGGGCTGAGGCTGCCGTCGGCCTGAAACTCTGTGAACGCGGGCGAACCCGCAGCGGCGTGGCAGGTGCAGCTTTTGTCGAATTGGGTGCGGAAACGGAAGGCGTTGGGAAGCGCCGTGTAGGGTTGGCCGTCGAGCGACACCATCTGGCTGACGTCCTCGCCGGGGTTCTTGTGGGTGTAGAGCACGGCCTCCGCCCCTGGGCACGCCGCCTGGCAAGTGGCGGCGTCGGCGCTGAACTGGCCGGGTACCGTCGAGAAGCTGATCGGAAAATAGAAGCCGTCGCAGGTACGCACGCACAGCGTCCGGTATGTGCCGAAACCGGCGTCGTTTGGCGCATAGTCGTCGGGCGGGCGGAACATGGAGCGATCCCCGAAGAGGCTCGCGAAGAAACCGCCGCCGTTGTCCTGGACCGCCGCGTCGCCGCCCGGGTAAGCGGAGCCGCAACGGTTGTCGGCGAGCGCCCGCATCAGGTCGCTGTGCTGGTTGGCGAGCGTGTACGGGTCGCCGCCCATCTGCGCCCGCTCCGACATCAGGCGCTGCTCGTTGGCCTGCATCTGGCCGATAGTCGCCAGCAACCTGCCGCATTTCGGATCGGGCGTCGGCTTGAAGAACAGGAAGCCGCCAAGGCACCCGGCCCGCCGCGCCTCCGCCATCGCCCGATCGATCTGGTCTCCCTGCTGGCCAATCGGCGCGTCATACTGGCGCGGGTCGCCGCCGCCGGCGCTGCCGCGATCGATCTGGGCGAGCTGCGCTTCAAGATCGACGCAGATATTTTGCTGCGCCTGCGTCGCGCCCGACACCAGCACTGCGAGCAGCGTGACGCACGCGCCGAAATATGCCGTCCGCATGCCATGTTCCAGCGGCGTAGAACGCATCTCCGCCGCGTGCCGCGCCCGTGTGTAACCCCCGCGCATCGAATTATGCGGGCTCGCGTGACTCGCGTCAAACAGCGGCGGCACGGCGCGATACGGCGATCGCCACGAAGTATACCAGCGCCGACAGGGCGGTGATGCAGAAGCTCGTCGGCCAGTCGGTATAGAACGCGATCGTTATGCCGATCCACGCCTCCGCCACCGCAAGTACCACCGCAAGTACGAGGCCGCTGCGCAGGCCCGTCGTCAGCCGCTCGGCCGCCGCCGCCGGCCCGACCATCAGCGTGAACACGAGCAGTATCCCGACGATCTGCACGGACGCCGATACGGTAAGTGCGACGATCGCCATGAACAGTACGCCGACGGTACGCAGCGATACGCCCTTGGCCTCGGCAAGCTCCGGCTGCAGCGAAGAGAACAGCAGTGGACGGCTGATGATGGCGAGCGCCACGAGCGTCACGACGCCCAGTATGACCAGCGTACGCAGTGTACCGGCGTCGACGGCCAGCACATTGCCGAACAGGAGCGCCGTCGCCTGCGTCGCGAACGATGTGTAGAAATGCAGGAACAGGAGGCCAAACCCCAGCGATACGGCGAGGACAACGCCTATCGCCACGTCTCTCCCGCTCAGCCTATCTCCGAGCAGACCCATGCCGACGCCGGCTGCCACGGTCAGCACGATCATCCCCCATAGCGGCGATATACCGATCAGTCCCGCCGCCGTAGCGCCCGCGAATCCGACGTGCGACAGCGCATGTCCCGCAAATGTCTGGCCGCGGCCGACCAGAAAAACGCCAACGATTCCAGCCACTACCGCGACGACCCCGCTCGCCGCGAAGGCGGTACGCATGAAATCGTAGTCAAGCATGTTCATGGCCATGCCCGTGCATGTGCGCGTCCATGCCGACCGCGCCTCCCTCAGACAATACGAAGATGTGACGGCCCGTACGGATGACCTCTATGGACGTGCCATAGAGCCGGGACAGGACCGGTACGGTAATAACCTCGTCCGTAGTCCCGAGCGCCGCCTGCCCGTTGCCGAGGTAGAGCACACGGTCGATCGAACCGAGCAGCTGGTTCAATTCATGCGCACTGAACAGGATCGTCATCTTCATCTCGCGGCACAACCGCGCCGCCAGCTCGATGACCACGTGCTGGTGCCGCGCGTCGAGGCTGATGAGCGGCTCATCGAGCAGCAATATGCGCGGCTTGCCGAGCAATGCCTGCGCGAACAACAGACGCTGGCGCTCGCCCCCCGACATTTCCGAGATCGGCCGCCGCGCAAGCTCCTCGGCGCCGACAATGGCAAGGCAAGACTCGAGTTCACGCCGGTCGGCGGCGCTTCGCCACGGCAGACCGAAGCGCTGGCCGTTGATGGAACTCGCGATGAACTCGTAACCGGTGAGACGTAGGTCAGGCGGGATCGTGCGCACCTGCGGCAGATAGCCGAGGGCCGGATTACCGCGAGCGGCTGGCTGTTCCAAGACGCGAATGGCGCCTGACGTGGGCCGAACGAGGCCAAGGATCGCCCGCATCAGCGTCGTCTTGCCGGCGCCGTTCGGCCCGAGAACGCCGATAAATTCTCCTTCGCCGATGGTGAGCGAAATATCCGCAAGGATCGTCTTGCCGCCGAGAGCGAGCGTGACGCGGTCGACGGCGATTGCGCTCACGAAGACGAGCCCGCAAGGGCCTTCTCGGTGGCGTCGAGCTGGGTCAGCATCCACGCCGTAAAACTCTTGACGGCGGGTTGGGTTTCGCTGACCCCGACTACCGGGACATTCGCCGCATTGGCGATCTTGAGCAGTCGCTCGGTGAGCGGATCCGTGACCTGATTGTTGTAGAAGAATACCTTGACCTTGCGGCCTTTAAGATCGGCTTCCATCGCTGCAGTATCGCGGGCGCTGGGTTCGGTGTCGTTCATGACGGCGAGCTGGAAGCGCTCGTTGCGCATCTTGAGGCCGAGCGCGGCCGCCATATAACCGAATACCGGCTCGGTCGCCGTCACCTCGACGCCACCGAACCGCGTGCGGATAACGGCGACCTTGTCGGCAATTTGCTGAAGGGACGCATCGAGCCGCTTGAGATTGTTGTCGTACTCGACCGTGTTGGCTGGATCGATCGCATCGAGAGATATGGCAAGTGCACTCGCGACCGCCGGCATGGTGGCCGGATCGTACCAGAGATGCGGATTGTCGCCGGCTCTCTTGCCAACGAGGTCCGCCGCGACGATCGTCGCACGGTCGGCTTCGGAATTCGCCGAAAGCAGCTTCGCCACCCAAGGGTCGTAGTCGGCGCCGTTGAGGACCACGATTCTTGCCGCGGCAAGATCCCGCGCGATCGATGGGCTTGCCTCGAAGAGGTGCGGATCCTCATCGGGATTGTTGAGAATGGAACTCACGCTGACGTGCGCGCCGCCAACCGCAGCCGCGATATCCCCATAGAAGTTTTCTGCCGCCACGATACGGATCGGATCGGCTGCCCAAGCCGGACGCGCGGCGATGCAAGCGAAGGCAAGAGCGGCGACAAGGCGCTTCATGTCCCGGCAAAACCTCCAAAATGGTGCGGGCTCGAAATGTTATAACATTACATTTCGAAGGTGAGCAACGCTCCGCGGTGTCGCCAAGTCAGCGCTGGGCGCGAGCCTGAAATGACTAGAGTGGAAACTGCCCGCGCCCGGCCTCTTCCAGTGCGCGGCGGTCGCAGGCTGCCGTTGCAATGCCCGCATCATCGAGACCGATCAGGAAGGCATTGATGCGGCGCCGTGGCGGAACTTCGCGAACGGCGATGAGGCGCGCAACGGCGCGGCGAGTGATACTGCGCGAAGGAATGGCTCGGCACCCGACGTCGCTGAGGATTGAGGTGGCCATGACAAGTGCTCCGCTCGACTCGTGCTCCTCCGCTCCCTACCTACCCCGCACGGACTCGGTAGAGTACCGGCCTGAAAGACATGCCAGCCCTCTGGATATTGCATCGCGTCATAAAATTGTTGCAGTGCCACATTATCGCCGCGATCCTTAACGCGATGGCGTTGTTCGCACCGCTCCTCCCCTTTAGAACCGGACCATGAACGGACCATCGGCCGACTCGTCTTCCGCCCGCCTGCTCCGGCTGCGCGAGGCGCTGGTCGCAATGGAGTTGAGTGGCTTCATCGTTCCCCACGCAGACGAGCATCAGAGCGAATATCTTCCCACTTCCGCCGAGAGGCTGGCGTGGCTGACCGGCTTCAACGGCTCGGCCGGAACCGCCATCGTGCTCGGCGACAAGGCGGCCCTCTTTGTCGATGGGCGCTACACCACCCAAGCGGCGCAGCAGGTCGACGACAAGAACTTCGAAGTCCAGCACCTTGTCGAGAATCCGCCATCGAAGTGGTTGGCGACAAACCTGCGCCGTGGCGATCGGCTGGGCTACGATCCCTGGTTGATGACCATTGCTGAAGTGCGCCGCCTGGCCGAGACCTGCCGTTCGGCCGGTGCAGATTTCGTCGCGGTCGCTCAAAATCCGATCGATGCCCTGTGGGCCGACCGGCCAGCACCGCCTCTGGCGCAGGTCTGGTTGCAACCGGTTGCCTTCGCGGGCGAAGAAGCATCGACGAAGATCGCGCGGCTGCAGGCGGGGCTCGTTGAAAAACAGATCGATGCGGCGGTCCTGACCCAGGCGGATTCCATCGCCTGGCTGCTCAACATCCGTGGCGGCGACGTCGCGCATAACCCGGTACCGCTTTCGTTCGCGTTGCTGCCCGCAACAGGCAAGCCGCAAATTTTCGTCGACGCCCGCAAGCTCTCCAACAGCGTGCGGGCGGCCCTTTCCGAAATCGCCGAACCGCGTGAACCCGACGAGCTCTTGATGGCGCTTCGCGATCTCGGCAAGCGGCAGGCGAAAGTACTAGTCGATGCGAGCAGCGCCAGCGAAGCGATCGCCGGCGCCTTGCGCGTGGCAGGGGGAACGTTGATCGAGGGCAGCGACCCGGTTGTCCTGCCGCGAGCCCGCAAGAACGCCGCCGAGATCGCCGGCTCGCGTCGCGCGCACATCCGCGACGGAGCAGCAATGGTGCGCTTTCTTGCATGGCTCGACCGCGAAGCCGCGAGCGGGAAATACGACGAGATCGCCGTGGCCGAGAAGCTACGCGCCTTCCGCGCCGAGACGGCTCGACAGGACGGATCGGAACTTGTCGATCTCTCCTTCGACACGATCTCGGGTGCCGGGCCGGACGGCGCCATCATCCACTACCGGGTAACACCGGAAACCACGCGCAAGCTGGCACCCGGCGAACTCTACCTCGTCGATTCGGGCGCCCAGTACCGCGACGGCACCACGGATATCACGCGCACCATTGCGATCGGCACGCCGACGGCGGAAATGCGCGACCACTTCACCCGCGTCCTCAAGGGGCATATTGCCATCGCCACCGCCCGCTTCCCGGTCGGCGCCAGCGGAGCGCAACTCGACACGCTCGCGCGCGCGGCGCTGTGGCAGGCGGGCCTCGACTTCGACCACGGCACCGGCCACGGCGTCGGCTCGTTCCTCTCCGTGCATGAAGGCCCGGCGCGCATCTCCAAGCTCGGCACCGTGCCGCTCGAACCGGGCATGATCCTCTCCAACGAACCCGGCTACTATAAGGTCGGCGCCTACGGCATTCGCATCGAAAACCTGGTGCTGGTATCGCCACCGGAGGCAATTCCGGGCGGCGACCGGCCGATGCTGTCGTTCGAGACATTTTCACTGGCACCTATCGACCGGCGGCTGATCCAGCCGGCCCTCCTCGATGCCGGCGAAATCGGCTGGCTCGACGCCTACCACGCGCGGCTGCAGCCGGAGCTTGGGCGGCTACTGGATGCGGATGAAAATGCATGGCTGGCGTGGGCGAGCGAGCCGATCAGGTAGTTCCTAACTTGCGCCGACGAGCTGCAGCCACGCGGCTTCGTCGATCACTTTGACGCCGTATTTTTCGGCGTCCTTGAGTTTTGAGCCGGCGCCGGGACCGGCCACGACCAGATCGGTTTTCTTCGACACTGAACCCGAAACTTTGGCGCCTAATCTTTCGGCCATCGCCTTGGCCTCGTCGCGGCTCATCTTCTCGAGCGAGCCGGTGAAGACGACCGTCTTACCGACCACGGGAGAGTCGGTCGTCGCCTGCTCGGCGTCGACGATTGTGACCTCGGCCGTCAACGCCTCGACCAAAGCCCGATTGTGCTTCTCGCTGAAATAGCGGCCGACGGCGTCCACGACGGTCTCGCCGATCTGGTCGATATCGTCCATCTCCTGACGCGCACCGGCATCGCCGTCGGCTACACGCAATGCCGCATCGTGAAAGGCCTGCCACGATCCATAAGCGCGCGCGAGCTGCTTTGCCGTTGTCTCGCCGACGTGCCGGACGCCCAGCACATTGATGAACCGCTCCAGTGGCACCTCGCGGCGGGCATCAATCGCGTCGAAGAGGTTGCGGACAGAGATTTCACCGAAGCCTTCGACATCCTTCAGTTTCTTGCGGTTCTTCGCGTCGCGGGCGCGCAGCGTGAAGATGTCAGCCGGCGCCTTAACCGGCAAATCTTCGCTCTCATAGAAATATTCGATCTGCTTTTCGCCAAGGCCCTCGATGTCGAAGGCCGCGCGGGAAACAAAATGCCGGAGATGCTCCTTGCGCTGGAAGGGGCAGGCGAACTCGCCCGAGCAGCGGCGCACGATCCCCTCTTCGCCCGTTGCCGTCTCTTCGCGCACGATCGCGGTGTGCAGATAACACGGGCACTTCTTCGGAAACGCGAACGGCTTCGCTTTTTTCGGACGCAACGCAAGATCAACCGACAGAACCTGCGGGATGACGTCGCCGGCGCGCTGGATGGTAACCGTATCGCCGATGCGGAAATCGATCGGCTCGCCCTGCTCATCGACGCGGAGCGCCTGGCCGTCGCGACCGAAGCCACGGATGTAGTCCTCATTGTGGAGCGTTGCATTCTCGACGACGACCCCGCCGACGGTTACCGGCTTCAGGCGCGCCACAGGAGTCAGGGCACCGGTGCGGCCGACCTGGATGTCGATGGCTTCGAGAACGGTCGTCGCGCGCTCCGCCGGGAACTTGTGCGCGAGCGCCCAGCGCGGGCTGCGGGTGCGCAGGCCAAGCCGGCCCTGCAGCGCCAGCGAGTTCACCTTGTACACGACCCCGTCGATGTCATAGGCGAGGCTGGCGCGCTGTTTTTCGATCCTGCGATAGACGGCAAGCGTGTCGTCGACGTCGGCGCAGAGCGTCATCAGCGGGTTCACCGGGAAATGCCAGTCGGCGAACGTCTCGACCATGCCCATCTGGGTGTCGGCGGGTAGTGCGCTGATCTCGCCCCAGGCATAGGCAAAGAAACGCAGCGGCCGCGACGCCGTGACTTCCGGATTCTTCTGACGAAGCGAACCGGCGGCGGTGTTGCGCGGGTTGACATAAAGCTCCTCCCCAGCCGCCGCCTGGCGGCGGTTCAGCGCGGCGAAATCGGCCTTGCGCAGATAGATCTCGCCACGCACCTCCACCACGTCGGGCGCGCCCTTGGGAAGCAAGTGCGGAATATCGCCAATCGTGCGCACGTTGGCGGTGACATCCTCGCCGGTGACGCCATCGCCGCGCGTGACGCCCAGCACAAGCTCGCGGTCCTCGTAGCGGAGCGACATCGACAGGCCGTCGATCTTGGGCTCGGCGGTGAGCGCGATGGGCTCGGTCTTCGGACGGCCGAGGAACCGGTACATCTGGTCGACGAAATCGCGCACATCCTCGTCGCCAAAGGCATTTTCCAATGACAACATCGGCAGGCGATGGCGCGCTTCGGCGAATTTTGACGACGGGCGGCTGCCGACACGCTTGCTCGGGCTGTCGGGGCGCTTCAAATCCGGGAAGCGCGCCTCGACGGCGGCGTTGCGCTGGCGAAGCGCGTCGTAGTCGGCATCGGAGATTTTCGGCGAGTCCTCACCGTGATAGCGACCATCGTTCTCGGCTATCTCCGCGGCGAGCCGCTTGAGCTCAGCCGCGGCTTGCTCGCGGGAGAGATTCTCGACCGATTCTGGTTTTCTGGCTTTCGCCACGCGCAGGCTCCGTTACTGACGGCGGAGAATTCCAGACGGCCCTCGGCCGGGCAAGGCCTACTCGGCCGCCTCTGCGGCGGCACGGGCGGCAGCGGCGCGATCGGCTACCGCATGAACGGCCGGGCGCCAGGCAAGCAGCAGCGCCGAGACGAACATGAGGGCGCCAAAAAGAAAGGCAATGCCCGGCAGGTGGAAGGGCGCCGCGTCTGAGATGAAGTAGCCGAAGAGAGCCCCGCCGATGGGTGGAGCTACAACGCCCGTCGCTGTCGAGACGCTGCTGATCGCGCCCTGCAGGATCCCCTGCTCGTTCGAGGGGACGGCGCTTGTGACGATCGACTGCGCGGCGGGGCCGGTCATTCCCCAACCGAGAATGTAAGGGACGGTGACGGCGTAAAGCATCCATCCTTGCGTGACGAAGGCCAGCATCGACATGCAGACCGTAGCCACCGCGAGGCCGAAGATGACGGTCGGCCATTCGCCAAAACGCGGCACTGCGTAGCGGACCAGAACGCCTTGCGTGAAGACGAAAAGGACGCCTACCCAGGCGAACGAGAGACCAACCTGCGCCGCGCCCCAGCCGAACTGGTAGCTGGTGAAAAGAACCCAGGTGCTTTCCAGCAGCCGCTCGGCAAGTTGGGAAAGAACGAACACGATGAGGAGAGAGATCACGGTTCGGTAGCGGGCGATGACAAAGAAGGCACCGATCGGGTTCGCCTCCTTGAGGCGGAAAGGCCGGCGATGGGCCCGGTCGAGCGATTCAGGCAGAAGAAACAAGGCGAAGATAAAGGCAACGAGGCTGACGCCGGCGGCAGCGTAGAAGGGCACACGCGGGCCGTATTCGCCAAGGAACCCGCCGACCACCGGACCAACGACGAATCCGACACCAAAGGCGACCCCGATAATGCCGAAGTTCTGCGCGCGACGCTCGGGAGGCGTGACGTCGGCGACGTAAGCCGTGGCCGTCGAGATGGAAGCGCCCATGATGCCACCTACAATGCGTGCCAACGCCACCACCCAGAGGTTCGGCGCGACCGCTAGCAGCAGATAGTCGAGCCCGAGACCCAGCATCGAGCAGAGCAGGATCGGGCGCCGGCCGAAGCGGTCGGAGAGCGCGCCCACCGCCGGGCCAAAGACGAACTGCATGAGAGAATAGAGCGCGATCAACCAGCCGTAGATCACCGCGGCCGAGCTGATGTCGCCACCGTTCAGATCGCGCACCAGGCCCGGCATGACGGGCAGCATGATGCCGATGCCGAGCACGTCGATAAGCAGGGAGAAGAAAAGGACGGCCAGCTTGAGGTTCATCGACCGCGAATTCCTCAGGCCGCGCCGCGTATCAGGCGATCCGCAGCGGCGCGGGCTTCATCGGTGATGGTAGCGCCGGCGAGCATTCGGGCGATTTCCTCCCGGCGAGTGCGGGCGTCGAGCGGGGTCAGGCTTGTGACGACGGCATCGCCACCTTTCGACGCGCGTTTGGCGACGAGCAGGTGAGCGCCGGCGCGCGCCGCAACCTGCGGCGCGTGGGTGACAGACAGTACTTGCACACGCTCGGCGAGGCGCGCAAGGCGCACTCCGATGGCATCAGCGACGGCGCCGCCAACTGCTGTATCGATCTCGTCGAACACCAGCGTCGCGGCCGACCCGCGATCCGCCAAGGCGACTTTAAGCGCCAGCAGAAAACGCGCGAGTTCGCCACCCGAAGCAACCTTCATCAGCGGGCCGGGCGCGGTGCCGGGATTTGTACGGACTGTGAAGCTGACTTCGTCGATGCCCTGCTCCCCCGCCCGCGCCGGATTGCTTTCGATGGCGACGATGAACGCCGCCCGCTCAAGCCGCAGCGCGGGCAACTCGGATGTCACGGCCTTTTCGAGCCGGCCAGCGGCCTTGCGGCGCGCTTTGGAGAGCGCCTGCGCGCGAACGTCATAGGCGGAACGAGCGGCAACGGCTTCCTTTTCCAGAGCGGCCAGCCGTTCCTCTCCCGATTCCAGCGCAGCAAGGTCGGCGGTCATACGCTCGGCGAGCGCCGGCAAATCGGCGACGGTGATATTGTGCTTGCGCGCGGCGGCGCGGAGCGCAAACAGCCGCTCCTCGGTACGCTCCAGCTCCTTCGGATCAAAGGATGTGGCGGCGATGGCCGCATCCAGGGCACGCTCGGCGTCCTCCAAGCCCTTTAGCGCCCGGTCGATGGCGGCAATCCCGCCGTCAAGCAGTCCGCCGGCGGCCGCAGCCTTGCGTTCGAGACGGCGCACCAGGCTCGCAAGCGTCGGCACCGGAGATGCCGCGCCAGCCACCACCTCATGAGCCTCGATCACGTCCGCGGCAACCTTCTCGGCACGCATCATCTCGGAGCGACGATCCGCAAGCACCGATTCTTCGCCGGACTTTGGCGCCAGCTTTGTAAGCTCGTCCACCGCTGCACGAAGGTAATCCGCCTCGGCGCGTGCTGAGGCGATGCGCGCTTTCAAGGTCTCGACGGCTTCGACGGCGGCGCGCCAGGCAGCATGGACGCTGCGCACCTCATCAACGCTTGGTCCGAGGCCATCGAAGGCGTCAAGCAGCGTGCGATGAGCGCTCGCGTCGATCATCGCGCGGTCATCGTGCTGGCCGTGGATTTCGACCAGCGCGGCACCGACCTGGCGCAGAAGCGTCGCCGACACCGGCTGGTCGTTGATAAACGCGCGGCTGCGACCATCGGTGCCCTGCACGCGGCGCAGGATGAGATCACCCCCGGCATCGAGGCCGCTCTCTCGCATGAGACGGCGGACGGGATGCTTGTCGTCAACAGCAAACACTGCGGTGACGTCACCTTGCGGCGCACCAGTCCGCACCAACGAGGCATCCCCTCGCGCGCCGAGCGCCAATGAGAGTGAATCGAGCAAGATCGACTTGCCAGCGCCGGTCTCGCCGGTGAGCACGGTCATGCCCGGCCCGAAATCCACGCTTAGCCGGTCGATGATGACTATGTCACGGATGGCCAGGGCAACCAGCATGGTGCCGCCCTAAAATCAGGCCGGGTGCGCGCCAAAAAGCTTGCTGATCCACGACGCCTTGTTCTCGTGCGGACTGAGGCCGCCGGTCTGCAGGAGGCTATAGGCGTTCTTGTACCAGGGACTGTCCGGGAAGTTATGACCAAGTACAGCGGCTGCCGTCTGCGCCTCGTCGCTGAGCCCCATGGCCAGGTTTGCTTCGGTGAGCCGTTCCAACGCCTCCTCGACGTGGCGCGTGTCCTGATAGTCGGTCAGGACGGTCTTGAAGCGATTGATCGCCGCGATGTAGTCGCGCTGCTCGAGATAGTAGCGCCCGATCTGCATCTCCTTGCCCGCCAGTTGGTCGCGCGCAACGATGATCTTGTTCTTGGCATCGCCCGCGTATTCGGAATCGGGATAGCGGTCGATGATCTGTTGCAATGCGTCCATCGCCTTCTTCGTGGCGTCCTGGTCGCGGGTCACATCGGGGATCTGGTGGAAATAGGACGAGCCTATCAGGTACTGCGCGTAAGCGACGTCCGGGCTACCCGGGTAAAGGGTCAGATAGCGATTGGCCGTCGACACGGTATCGCTGTACTGCGCCCGGCGGTAGCTGGCGAATGCCGACATGATGAGGGCCTTTCGCGCTTCCTCTGAATAGGGATGCTGCTGGTCAACCGAATTGAAGTTCTTGACGGCGTCGCGCAGTTTTCCGCCGTTAAGGTTGGCGAGACCTTCATTGTAAAGTTCGCCCGCCGGCTTGTCGTCAGCGAAGGCGTCCTTTGTCGCGTCCTTGTTTGTATTGCACGCCGCCAGCAACAGCGTCGCGGCGATAAAGGTAAGTAGGCGCAGCGCCGCCAGCGAGCCGATCGGTTGACATGCCGTTGCGTTCAAGTCCTGCCCCGCTCGAAGGCGCCTCATCAAATGAGAGGCCGCATTCGCCTTTTGCTCGTGTCTTTGATCGTGCTGGTTTAGCCGAAGCTCACCGATTCCGCCAACCCGGATGACAGGCCAATGGCGCGAATTTGTGGCGAAGTGACCGCTGCTGCGCCGAATGCCATGGCAAACGGGCTCAGGAGGCGTCAGGACCGTAGGCGATCGCCCCTAGTGCCGGCACGGCACCGGCCGCCGCGTCCACGCGTACGTCGCGACGAACAGGAACTTCCGTCATCGTCCAGGCGTCGGTGTCGGCAAACAGTGCCTCCAGCGCCTTGAAGTTCAGGTGGTGGCCGCCGCGATAGGAGCGATAGCAACCCAATATCGGCGCGCCGGCGAGGGAGAGGTCGCCGATCGCATCAAGCACCTTGTGCCGGGCGAACTCGTCGGCGAAACGCAAGCCTTCCGGATTGATCACGCGGTCGTCGCCGATAACCACGGCGTTCTCAAGCGAAGCACCCCGCGCGAGGCCTTTCGCCCACATCTGTTCGACGTCGGCGAGGAAGCCGAATGTCCGCGCTCGAGCGATATCGCGGCGGAAAGACTCCGAATCAATATTGGCGGCAAACTGCTGCCGGCCGATCAGCGGATTCTTGAAATCGATCTCAACTTCGATGCGGCGACCGTTGTAGGGCGTGAACTCGGCAACGGACTGGCCGATCGCGATCCGCACAGGCTTCAGAACCTTGAGATAACGTAACGGCGCGTCCAACCTAGCTATACCGGCCCGATCAATCGCGGCGATAAACGCACCGGCGCTGCCATCCATCACAGGCACTTCCGGTCCGTCGATTTCGACCGTTACGTTGTCAACACCGAGCGCACTAAGTGCTGCCATCAGATGCTCGATGGTAGCGACGGCCGCGCCACGCACGCCAACCGAGGTGCATAACTCGGTCGCGTTTACATGGCTAAATCGCGCTGGAATTTCGCCGTCGTGGCTGTCGGCGACATCGGTGCGAACGAAATTCACACCGCTGTCAACGTCGGCAGGATGGAGCGTAATCGACACTTCGCGGCCGCTGTGCACCCCGATGCCCGACACGGTCGCACGCCGACGCAAGGTCGACTGCCGTCCCCGCCGTCCCGTCATGAGCAACCTACGCCCCAATCCAGACCCCGCCGCCAATGCGGCCCGAGACCAGCGAGCGGGCAAAAGTTTCAGGACCGGCATGCAAATTCGCCTTTCAGGCGATCCAGGTTCCCGCGGGTTGCCCCACCGCTGTCCTCATTTGCAAGAGTAAGGAGGTGACGGGCGATTCTCCAATCACGCTTGGTATCCGCCTGTTACCCGGTTATGCACCCCTTATCCACAGGGCAAATGGACCGAAAGCGTTTACGCAGCAACTACATAGCGGCCGGGTTCCGAAGACGAAAACCGGCCGCATCAAGTCAATACAAACCGTCTACGGCGTCAGTTCGCCTGACGGCGCAGGAACGCCGGAATCTCCAACTCATCGTCCTGAGGCCGGGCCGCGGGCACCGTGCGCCCGTGGGGGTCGAGATCGCCTTGCTGAGGCCTATAAAGCGGCGCCTCCGGTTTTGTCTGCGGCCGGACTGTACCTTGCGTCGGGCGGGCCTGAGGTGGCGCCGTCCGAGAGGGCTGGGCCGCCTGACGCGGCGCCGGGCGCTGAATTTGCGGCTGGACCTTCACCGGCACCCCTTCCTCCTCGCGACGGCCAAGACCGACGTTGGCCAACCGGCGCAAGAGGCTCATCGGGCCGCGATCCTCGTGGGGTTCGCGTTGCGGCGGCCGCTGGCGGGCCTCGATTTGACGCTGCACAACCGGCGGAAAATCCTCCACCCGCGGAATGCGGGCCGGCGCTTCGGGAGCCGGCGGGATGAACGGGGCTTCGGCCGAGGCATCGACTTCGTCGTCCATCATCGCTTCCAGTTCGCTGCCTTCGACCATGCCGTCGTCGTAGGCTGCCTGATTGTCGAAGGCCGGAGCAGGAGCCGGCCGGGGCAGCGGACGCGGGGAAACAGGAGCCGTGGCGCGCATCACCGGAGCGGCCGGCGGGGCGGCCTGCACTGGCGGCAGAGCCGCTTTCGGCAGAACGCTCCGCAGACGCTGGCTCAGCTGCTCGGCCGCACGGGCCTCCACAGAGGAAGGCGCGGTCTCGGCCCGCGTTTCACTCTCGATACCGGTAGCAACCACCGATACCCGAATAATGCCTTCCAGCGCCTCCTCAAAGGTGGCGCCCAGGATGATGTTGGCGTCGGGATCGACTTCCTCGCGGATGCGGGTGGCGGCTTCGTCCACCTCGAACAAGGTGAGATCCTTGCCGCCCGTGATCGAGATGAGCAGGCCCTTGGCACCGCGCATCGATGTCTCGTCGAGCAGCGGATTGGCGATGGCGGCTTCCGCTGCCTGGGTCGCACGGCGCTCGCCGGAGGCTTCGCCGGTGCCCATCATCGCCTTGCCCATTTCACGCATCACCGAACGTACGTCGGCAAAGTCAAGGTTGATCAGGCCTTCCTTGACCATCAGGTCGGTGATGCACGCAACGCCCGAATAGAGCACCTGGTCCGCCATCGCGAAAGCATCGGCGAACGTGGTCTTCTCGTTGGCAATGCGGAAGAGATTCTGGTTGGGGATGACGATCAGCGTGTCGACGCAGGCCGCCAGCTCCTTGATGCCCGCATCGGCTATCCGCATGCGCCGCACGCCTTCGAACTGGAACGGCTTGGTGACGACGCCGACAGTGAGAATGCCCTGCTCGCGCGCAAGGCGCGCAATGATCGGCGCCGCACCGGTGCCGGTGCCGCCGCCCATGCCGGCGGTTACAAACACCATGTGCGAGCCGGTCAGGTGGTCGGTGATCTCGCCGATCGCTTCTTCGGCGGCGGCACGGCCGACTTCCGGCTGCGAGCCGGCACCGAGCCCCTCGGTAACGGCGACGCCCATTTGGATGAGACGCTCGGCCCTGGACGAGGTCAGCGCCTGCGAGTCCGTATTGGCGACGACGAACTCGCAGCCCTGCAGCCCCGACCGGATCATGTTGTTGACCGCGTTGCCACCGGCCCCGCCGACACCGAACACGGTGATCTTCGGCTTCAGTTCCTTGATGTCCGGCATTTTTAGATTGAGTGTCATGGCATCCTCGTCCCGTCTTGACCCCTAGTCGGCCGTACGCGCGTCCCGCCGGCCTCGTTCGTCCCTTTCGGGCGCCGCCGCCGCGGCCGCCCGGAAACCTAGAAACTTCTCCTGAACCAGTCGCCGACGCGGGCGAAATAACCGCCGGTCCCCGTCATGGCGAATTGCGGCTCGCGATCGTCCATCAGTTCCATCTGAGCGACCTGCGGGTAAATCATCAATCCGACGGCTACGGCGAAGGCCGGGCCCTTGGCGACGTCGGGCAGGCCCGCAACGCCGAGCGGCCGGCCGAGGCGCATATCGCGGGCAAGCACGCGCCGTGCCGCCTCGCCAAGACCGGTGAGCTGGCTGGCTCCGCCGGTGATGACAAGACGGCGGCCAAACATCGAAGCAAACCCCGACACGTTAAGGCGATCGCGCACAAGTTCGAGAATCTCGTCGACGCGTGGGCGAATGATCCGCGTCAGCGCCGAGCGCGGCACCTGTGTGCCACCCGCGTGCTCATCGTCATCGCCTACCGGCTGCACGGAGAGCACCTCGCGATCGTCCGCCAGACCAGGCAGCGCACTGCCGTACATTGTCTTCAGCCGCTCGGCGTCCTCGACGCGCGTCGACAGGCCGCGGGCAATGTCGCTGGTGATGTGATGACCACCAACGGCCACGGCATCGACGTGGACAAACTTGCCACGATCAAAGACGGCGATTGTGGTGGTGGTCGCGCCGAGATCGATGACCGCGCAACCGAGTTCGGCCTCGTCGTCGGTGAGGACAGCAAGACTCGCAGCGTACGGCGAGGCGACCATCGCCTCAATCGAAAGATGGCAGCGATTGACCGCGAGTTCGAGGTTGCGCAGGGGCGGCTGGTCGGCGGTGACCATATGCATGGTGACACCCAGCCGCTCGCCCACCATCCCGAGCGGATCCGCGATGCCTCCTGCCCCGTCGATCGAGAACGCAGTCGGCAGCGCATGAACCGCAGTCCGCCCGGCTATGACCGAATGGCGGCGACCGACTGCCAGCACCTCGCCGATGTCCATCTCTGTGATCGGCAAGCCGGCGAGCGCGATGGAGGCGGAAGTAGGTTCGCTGCCGAGGCGGCCGGCGGAAACGTTGACTATAAGCGATTCGGCAGTCACCCCGGCCATGCGCTCGGCTGCATCGACCGTCAGGCGAATTGCCTGCTCGGCGTTGTCGAGATTGGCAATCGCGCCGGACTTGATGCCACGCGAGCGCTGATGCCCGATGCCGATAATCTCGATGGAGTGGGTCCGCCCTCGCGGGGCCTCGCCCGGCAAAGCAGGCGTGAGCCGTCCGACGAGACAGCAGATTTTGCTCGACCCGATGTCGAGGACGGAGACGATTGTCGAGCGGCGCGACGAGCCGCGACCCTCGGAATTCGCGAACAGACCCATCAGGTGTTCGTCCTTCCGCGGATGGCCTTGTCGCGCGCCTTCAATTCGGCGGCGTGGGCATCGACGCCCGCCTGGGTGAGCCGGACGATCATCTGGCCCGGCTGGCGGAGATCGACGGCGGTGATTTCGCGGGAAAGCAAGCCGTGGTCGTGGTCGAGCCCGACTATGGTGGACAGTGCAGCTTGCGGATCTTCGGACGGCAGCATCAGCGCGATGCCATTCTTGAGCAGGATCGTCCAGCGGCTCTCGGAGACAAGGACGCCGGCCTTCGCTTGACCCGCGATGCCCGGCTGATTGGCTAGCAGCGCCGCATAGTCGGCCGCCTTGTCTGCAGCGCCGGTGCCGACGACGCGCGGCAGCGCCTCGTACTGGTCGCTGACGTCGTCGGTAATGACCTTGCCGGCACGATCGATGAGTGAGACCACGCTGTCGTGCTGCCAGGTTGCGTACGCGTCGCGCTCAACGACGCCGATCTCGACGGTATCGGGATAGAGCTTTTTGAGCGTTGCCTCCTTGACCCACGGCAGCGCTTCGATGCGCGCCTTGGCGGCGTCAAGATTGAGCGTTAGCAGCGACGGATAGGTGCCGATGTCGAGCGCCGAGAGGACGTCGACCTCGGAGGTTTCGCTCTGTCCGGTAATTTTGACGTTCTGGATGGCGAATCCGGCCCACGCGGTGGTGGCGGACAGAACAGTCATCCCGTTGCCACCGATGACCACGCCGGCAATCACGGTGCACACAAACAGCGCCGCGAGCCCCTTCAATCCGAAATGGCGCGGCAGCTTCCAGTCGACGCGCCGGAACGCCCGCACCGGCCGCCGAAGGAACCGCGGCAATACAAGAGCGCGCTTTGCTCGGGCGCGCACCGCCTCGGCATCGACCGCGACATCGGCAATGTTACCGGCTAACGATTGCAAGACGCATCCTCGACCATCCAGCGCACCAAGGCCCGGAAATCCATGCCGGCATAAGCCGCCATTTCCGGAACCAGAGACGTCGCCGTCATGCCGGGCTGCGTGTTCACCTCGAGACAGATGAGACCCTGTGTCCCCTCGAGTCGGTCGTCGTACCGAAAGTCGGCGCGGCTTACCCCACGGCAGCCCAAAGCCTGATGGGCGCGTAGTGCAAGCATCCGTACATTTTGGTAAATAATTGATGAAATTTGTGCCGGAAGAATATGTTTTGAGCCACCTGCGACATACTTGGCATCATAGTCGTAGAACCGACCCTGCGTAACGATATCAATGACATCGAGGGGTTCGTCGCCGCGAACGGCACAGGTAAGCTCCCTTCCGCCGATGTAGCGTTCGACCATGACCATTTCACCGAAGGTCCAGTCCTCGCCGTAAAGCTGCTGCGGCGGATGCGTTTGATCCTCACGCACTATCAGCACGCCGAAGCTCGACCCCTCCGCCGGCGGCTTGACCACATAGGGGGGCGCCATGACGTGCGCCTTGGCTGCTTCGAAGCGACTGACCAGCACCGCATCGGCAACCGGAACCCCGGCCGCCTTCATCACGTCCTTGGCCTTCGGCTTGTTCATGGCGAGCGCAGAAGCGAGCACGCCCGAATGCGTATAGGGGATCGACAGAACCTCCAGGATGCCCTGGATGCTGCCATCCTCGCCGTAGGGTCCGTGGAGAGCGTTGAAGGCGACGTCCGGCTTCAGCCGCGCCAGCACCTCGGCCACGTCGCGACCTACATCGACGCGACTTACGCGAAAGCCGCCGGCCTCTAGGGCGTCGGCGCAAGCCTTGCCGGAGTTGAGCGAAACTGGGCGCTCGCTCGACCAGCCGCCCATGAGAACCGCGACGTGTTGGCTCATCGGGCCAGGAACTCCCTGATCGAGGCACCTTCGCGCAAGCGGCCCACCCGCTTGATCTCCCATTCCAGCCGAACGCCGCTGGTCTCCAGCACGCGACCACGAACCGTTTCGCCGAGCTGTTCGAGATCGTGCGCGGTTGCCGGACCGGTGTTGATCAAAAAGTTGCAGTGCATTTCCGAAACCATCGCGCCGCCAATGTGCAGCCCACGACAGCCGGCGGCATCGATTAGTTGCCACGCCTTCTGGCCCGGCGGGTTGGCGAAGGTGGAACCGCCGGTTTTCTCACGGATCGGCTGGGCGGTTTCGCGGTGATGCTCGACCGCATCCATCTCGGCTTTGATTGCAGCCGCATCGGCGGGCTGGCCGCGGAAAAGCGCGTCGGTGAAAATCAGGCTATCGGCTGCTGCCGAGTGTCGGTAGGCGAACCCCATATCCGCATTGCTGAGAGTTTGGCGTTTGCCCTGCCGATCGACGGCATTAGCCTCGATCAGAACGTCGCGCGTCTCGCCGCCGCTGGCGCCCGCGTTCATGCGCAGCGCGCCGCCAACGGTGCCGGGTATACCATGGTAAAATGCGAGCCCACCGAGGCTTTGCTCGAGCGCAAACGACGCAAGCCGTTTGTCCGGCAGAGCGGCACCGGCGCGAACGCAATAGCCTGGCTCGCTCAAGGCCTGGCCAAACCCTTTCGCCGACAGGCGGATGGTGACGCCAGGGATGCCACTATCGCGCACCAACAGATTCGAGCCGACGCCGATCACCGTGACGGGCGTTTGGGAATCCAGTCGTGACAGGAACAGCGCCAGATCGTCTGCATCCGCAGGCTGGAACAGCAACTCGGCCGGCCCACCGACACGAAACCAGGTGAACGGCGCCAGCTCCGCGTTAGGCGTCAGGCGGCCGCGGACACCATTGAAGTCGCCGAAGGATGCGCGCGCGTTCACGACGGCCGCAATTTCGCCAGTTGATCCGGCAGCGCGCACGCCCACTGGCTGATCGAGCCGGCGCCAAGGTTGACTACCGTGTCGCCCGGTCGCGCGATTGACGCAATGAGCGGCGCCAGCGCGTCGGGTCCTTCCAGTGCGCGCACGTCTCGATGGCCACGCAGCCGAAGACCGTTGACCAGGGCGTCGCGGTCGATTCCCGGGATAGCCGCTTCACCCGCTGCATAAACCGGAGCAACGATCACCGTGTCAGCATCGTTGAAGCCGGTCGAGAACTGGTCGAAGAGATCGCGAAGACGCGTATACCGGTGCGGCTGCACGACCGCGATGATGTGGCCACTGGTCACCGAGCGCGCCGCCTTCAAGACGGCCGCGATCTCGACGGGGTGATGACCGTAGTCGTCGATGATCTCGACGCCATTCCACGCGCCAGTCCGGGTGAACCGGCGCTTGACCCCGCCGAAGCCGGCAAGTCCGGCAGCGATGGCGGTCTGGGACACACCGAGATGATGCGCGACCGCGATAGCACCCGTGGCATTCTCGACATTATGTTCGCCGGGCATGGAGATGGCGAGATTCTCGATCACCGTGGCCGTGCCGGCGCCACGATCGCGGATAAGCACGGTAAACATCGGCCTGCGGTTCTCGATGCGCAGATCGGTATAGCGCACATCAGCCTGCGGACTTTTGCCGTAGGTGATCACTCGCCGGTCCTCGATATGCCCGATGAGTGCCTGCACTTCCGGATGATCGATGCACATCACCGCAAAGCCATAAAAGGGGACGTTCTCGACGAATTGAAGAAACGCCTCGCGCACCTTCTCGAACGACCCGTAGTGATCGAGATGCTCCGGATCGATGTTGGTGACCAGCGCCACGTCGGCGGGCAACTTGATGAACGTGCCGTCGGACTCGTCAGCCTCGACCACCATCCAGTCGCTGGTGCCCATCCGGGCGTTGGTGCCGTACGCGTTGATGATGCCGCCATTGATGACGGTCGGATCGAAACCGCCGGCATCCAGCAGCGCCGCAACCATCGAGGTGGTCGTGGTCTTGCCATGCGTGCCCGCAACGGCGACCGCCTGCTTGAAACGCATCAGCTCGGCCAGCATCTCGGCGCGCCGGACGACGGGTAACAGGCGGGTGCGCGCGGCGACGAGTTCGGGATTATCACGCTTGATCGCGGAGGAAACGACGACGACTTTCGCTTCGCCGATATTTTCGGCACGATGGCCGATGGCGACGGGAATCCCGCGCTCCCGCAACCGCTGCACATTAGCGCTTTCCGCAATGTCCGATCCCTGCACCCGGTGGCCGAGATTGACGAGTACCTCGGCAATACCGCTCATGCCGATGCCACCGATGCCGACGAAATGAACCGGCCCGATGTCTTCCTTGAGCATCTTCATGACCGATTCCCTGCCACGTTCTCGACGGCGTCGGCAAGGCGCTCGGCTGCATCGGGCCTGCCGATCGAGCGGGCAGCTGCAGCCGCGCGCGCCAGGCTGTCGGGAGAAGCCGTGAAGGCGGCAATTTCATTGGCAAGGCGGGCAGGCGTCAGATCCGACTGGTCGATCACCCAACCGCCGCCGGCGCCGGCCAGCACGCTGGCGTTTTCCTTCTGATCCTGATCGAGCGCGTGTGGAAGCGGCACGAGGATGGCGGGGCGGCCGATGACGGCAAGCTCGGCACAGGTGGAAGCGCCCGACCGGCAAACGACCAGATGGCTATTGGCAATACGCGCGGGCATGTCCGGGAAGAACGGCGCCAGATCTGCCTGCACGCCCAAAAGATCGTAGCCCTGGCGGACACGGCCGATATCTTCCGGGCGGCATTGCTGGACTAAATGAAGGCGCCGCCGTGTTTCCTTGGCCAGCAGTGCGACCGTCGCTGGCATCAGATCGGAAAAGACGCGCGCCCCCTGGCTGCCTCCGAAGATCAGCAGTCGGAACGGATCGGGCGGTGTGCGCAACGGATAGGGCGTCCCGGCCGCGGCGCTAACCGCCGGGCGCACCGGGTTGCCGGTCAGCACGACCCGAGCCGCAAACGCCTCAGTCCCGCCGACGGTACCAAAGCTGGTCGCGATGCGGCCGACGCGGGAGGCAAGAAAACGGTTCGCACGACCCAGAACTGCGTTCTGCTCGTGAATCAGCGTCGGCACGCCGGCCAGAACTGCGGCCAGCATCGGCGGCACGGTCGGATAGCCGCCAAAGCCGACAACCGCTGCCGGTTCGATCCGCCCCATCAGCATGCGGGCGCGAATGAAACCGCCGGCAAGCGTGAGGACCGCACGCGCGGCCGCCATCGGATCGCGGGTAATCGTCGCCGACTCGATGAGATGAATCTTCTCCGCTGGAAAATCATTGCCGTAGCTTTCGACGCGGCGGTCGGTGGCCAAGTGCACGCGCCAGCCGCGCTTGGCGAGTGCCAGGGCCAGCGCTTCGGCAGGGAAAAGGTGACCACCGGTGCCCCCGGCCGCGAGAAGAACGAGACCCGGCACTCTTTTTCTCAGGCCAGACTGGCAGCAGGCGGCTGAACGTGGCCGACCGGTTTCGGCATTTTTCGTGGCTCCGGCCGTCGCCGCGTAAAGGCGAGCAGCAGGCCCATCCCGAAGCCGACCGCGATCATCGACGAACCGCCATAGGAGATGAAGGGCAGCGTCATGCCTTTCGCCGGAATGAGGTTGAGATTAACCGACATGTTGATGATCGACTGCACTCCGAAGAGGACCACAAGACCGGCAGATGCCAACCGGACGAACGGATCCTCGCTCTGGGCGCTGCGCGACAGGCCGCGGAAGACGATCAGCGCGAAGACGGCAACCAGCAGCAGGCAACAGATGATGCCGAACTCCTCTGCACCGACCGCAAAGATGAAATCGGTGTGGGCGTCGGGCAGCACCCGTTTGACCATCCCCTCCCCCGGCCCTTGGCCGAACCAGCCGCCCCGAAGAATGGAGTCCAAAGCCTTGTCCACCTGAAACGTGTCGCCGGAAGCCGGAGATACGAAGCGATCGATGCGCGCCGCCACGTGCGGCAGCATCGTATAGGCGGCGAAGATCCCGCCGACGCCGATGGCGACCATCCCGGCGATCCAGAACCAGGACATTCCGGCAAGAAAGAAAAGCGCGCTCCACGAGATGAGCGTCAGCATGGTCTGTCCGAAATCGGGCTCGGCGATGAGCAGCGCCGCGACTATGGCGAGCAGGATCACCGCAAAGATGTCGCCGTGAATGTCTTTGCGCCGCCGGTTCTCGGCGAACAGCCAGGCGACTGTGACGACGAATGCCGGCTTCATGAATTCAGACGGCTGGATGGAAAGCTCGCCGAAATTGATCCAGCGCCGTGCACCCTTGACGTCGACGCCGAGGAACAGCGTCGCGAGCATGAGCACAAGCATGAGGAGCAGCACGATCAGCGAGGTGCGACGGGCGCGCTGCGGCGTGAGAAAGGAGGTACCGATCATGACGGCCAGCGCCGGAAAGAAGAAGGCGACATGCCGCTTGACGAAGTGAAAGCTGTCGTAACCGAGACGTTCGGCCACCGCCGGGCTCCCCGCAAAGGACAGCACGACGCCAACAAGCATCAGTACGATGAGACCTCCAAGCAGGTATTTGTCGACGGTCCACCACCACTCGGCGAGAGCACTACGATCGGCGCGGCTAACCATCAGGCTGCCTCCCCTTGGCTGGTAACCCCGTTGAGCTGACGCACGAGCGTGCGGAAAGCGTCACCGCGCTGCTCGAAGTTCTTGAACTGGTCGTAAGACGCGCACGCCGGCGACAGCAGCACGGCGGGCTCGCCGCGCGGGTCGTCGGCCGCGTCGGCCGCGGCGGCATTTACGGCATTCTGCAGCGTGCCGCAGATGACATGCTTGACCTGATCGCCAAGCGTCTCAGAGAATTGCCTGGCGGCCTCCCCGATGAGGTAAGCCTTGACGATGCGCGGAAAGAAAGGGGCCAGGCGGCTGATGCCGCCTTCCTTGGGCTTGCCGCCCGCGATCCAGTAGATGCGCGAAAGGATGGCCAACGCTTTCGCGGTTGCGTCAGCATTGGTCGCCTTGGAATCGTTGATGAAGACGACCCGATCGCGCCGGCCAACCTCCTCGAAACGATGCGGCAGGCCAGGAAAGGATCGCAGCGCGCCGACGATCTCAGCGTCGCTGAGGCCGGCGGCACGAGCCACCGCGATAGCGGCCGCAGCATTCTGCGCGTTGTGAGAACCGCGAAGCGTGCCAACGCCGGCAAGTGTAGCGATCTTGCCGGATGCCCCGTTGGCGGCGACGAAAAGATCGGCGCCCTCGGCATAGACGCCGTCGGCGAGCGGACGGCGGGCGGAGACGCGAACAACCGTCTTGCCGGATCGCGCCAGACGGTCGGCGATCGACTGGCACCATTCGTCGTCGACCGCGATGACCGCGATGTCGGCCTGTGCCACCAGCCGCTCCTTGATACGGGCGTAGGCGGCCGTGGTGCCGTGCCGATCGAGATGATCAGGCGTCAGATTGAGCAGGACGCCTATGGATGGGTTGAGGCTGGGCGCCAGATCGATCTGGAAGGACGAGCACTCGATGACGTGGTAGCTGCCCGTGCGCGGCGGTTCCAGCGACAGAACCGGTTTGCCGATGTTGCCGCCCAGTTCCACCTCGCGGCCGGTAGCTGACAGTATGTGAGCGATAAGCGCCGTCGTCGTCGACTTGCCGTTGGTGCCGGTAATGGCGACGAACGGCGCATTGGGCACGTTGCGCTTCCGCTCACGGCAAAATAGTTCGATATCGCCGATGACTTCGATGCCGGCGGCCCGGGCGCTGACCACCGGCCACGCCGGCTTCGGATGGGTGAGCGGGACGCCCGGCGCCAGCACAAGCGCGGCAAAGCCCTGCCAATCCGCGATCCGCAGATCCTCGATCGGCCAGCCGGCGTTCTTTGCAGCGGCAACGGTGGCGGGATTGTCGTCGAACGCGGCAACCGTCGCGCCCCCGGCGGCCAATGCCTCGACTGTCGCGCGCCCGCTGTCGCCAAGGCCGAAGACGGCCACGTTCTGTCCGCGGAAGCTGGTAACGGGAATCATCGCGGCATCACCGGAGTTTCAGCGTCGACAGGCCGATGAGCGCCAGCAGCACGGCAACGATCCAGAAGCGGATCACGATTTGCGCCTCGGTCCAGCCGAGCGCCTCGAAATGATGATGAATCGGTGCCATGCGGAAGACGCGCTTGCCGGTCAACTTGAACGAGGCGACCTGGATGATCACCGACACAGCCTCCAGCACAAACAGGCCGCCGACGATGGCCAGCACCACTTCCTGCTTGGTAGCAACCGCGACCGCGCCGAGCATCCCGCCGAGCGCCAGAGAGCCGGTGTCGCCCATGAAGATGGCGGCAGGCGGCGCATTGAACCAGAGGAAACCTAGCCCGGCGCCAACCAACGTCCCGCAGACAACTGCCAACTCGCCCGTCCCAGGTACGGGGTGGATCTGCAGGTAGTCGGCGAAGACGGCATTGCCGGACAGATAGGCGATGAAGGCGAAGCTGGCCGCTGCGATCATGACAGGGACGATGGCGAGACCGTCGAGCCCATCCGTAAGGTTCACGGCATTGCCCGCGCCCACGATAACGAACGCCGCCACCGGAATGAACAGCCAGCCGAGGTTGACGACGAGTTCCTTGAAGAAAGGAAAGGTCAGCGAGGTCGCCAGCTCCGGCGTAGCGATCCGCGTCAACGAAACCGCGGCGATGAGCGCGATCCCCGCCTCAATGGCGAGGCGCGCGCGACCCGAATAGCCGGAGTTCGTGGCCTTGGCGACCTTGAGGTAATCATCGTAGAGGCCGACGGCACCGAAGCCGATTGTGACAAACAGGACAACCCAGACATACGGATTGGCAAGGTTCGCCCACAACAGTGTCGTCACCACCAGGCCCGAAAGGATCATCAGGCCGCCCATCGTGGGCGTGCCCTTCTTCGTGAGCAGATGGTTCTGCGGACCGTCGACACGGATGGGCTGGCCCTTGCCCTGGCGCACGCGCAGCGTCGCAATGATGGTTGGCCCGAACAGGAAAACGAAGAGGAGCGCCGTCACGGTCGCGCCGGCCGTCCGGAAAGTAATGTACCGAAAGACGTTGAGGACGGTGGCGTGTTCGCCAAACTGGCTGAAGTAATAGAGCATCTAGGCGGTTTCCTGCTCCTGCCTGTCGTCAACCGCCGAAGTGGCAAAGCGGCTCTTGAGGGAATCCACCAGATCGCCCATGCGGCTGGCATTGGAGCCTTTGACCATGATCACGTCTCCCGGCGCCAGTGCGCTGAGAACGAGGGGTTCAAGCTCGGCGGCCGTCTCGGCATAGCCGCCCCGCTGCGCCCCGGGAAGTACATCCCAAAGCGACTGCATCAGCGGGCCCGCAGCAAACACGAGGTCAATCTTCGCCGCCTCAAGGTTCTCGGCCAATGCGGCATGCATTTTCGGACCTTCCTTGCCGAGCTCGCGCATGTCGCCGAGAACAGCGATACGGCGCCCCCGTTTTGTGGGCAGCGCCTGGCCCAAAAGCGCCATAGCGGCGCGCATGGAAGCCGGATTGGCGTTGTAGCTCTCATCGATCAGCGTGGCGCCACCTTTCCGGAAGTCTAGACGATGACGTTCGCCCCTGCCCTTCGGCGCACGAAGCTCCGACAGCGCCAGCAGCGCCTTGGCGAGATCGGCGCCAAGCAATGAGACAGCGCCCAGCACAGCAAGGCTGTTCTGGACAAGGTGGCGCCCTGGCGCGCCGAGCTTGTAGGATACCTTCTCGCCAAGAATGCTAGCCGAGACGCAGCTGCAGTCGGGCCTGAGACTCAGCGCTTCCAGATGCAACTCGGCCTTTGCATGCTCGCCAAAGCCAACGATGCGCTCGACACCGGCGGCGCGCGCCAGCTTTGCGAGCAGCGTGTAGTGCGGATTGTCGCGGTTGATGACAGCGGTCCCGCCTTCCTCGATACCGGAGAAGATTTCCGCCTTGGCCCGGGCAATGGCTTTCACGTCCTTGAAGGATTCGAGGTGGACCGGCTCGACGGTGGTGACGATAGCCACTTGGGGCCGCAACAGTTTGACCAGCGGCTCGATCTCGCCGGCGCGGCTCATGCCGACCTCGAAGACGCCGTAGTTTGCCGACGACGACAAGCGCGCCAGCGAGAGCGGAACGCCCCAGTGATTGTTGAAGGATGCCGGCGAGTAGTGAACGATGCCGTCGGGCGCCAGCGCGCTTGCCAACATTTCCTTGGTGCTGGTTTTGCCGACGCTGCCGGTGATGGCAACAATGCCGGCGAAACTCCGCGCGCGCGCCGCCGCCGCCAAGGCACGCAGCGCATCCATGACATCGTCCACGATGGTGAGAGAACCTTTGGTCCGACCAAGTCCGGCGAGATGGCTGTCGGCCACGACCGCCGTGACGGCACCGCGCGCCAGCGCGCTTGCGGCGAAGGCATGGCCGTCGAAGTTGGCGCCCTTGATCGCGAAGAACGCTTCGCCGGGCTCCACGGTCCGGCTATCGATCGAGATGCCGGTGATGGATTCCGGCCTGGCGCCAAGCGGCCGCGCCTTCATAGCGCCGAGGAACGCGTCGTAGGTCCAGAGAAATTCGGCACTCATGCCGCCTCCTCGGCTAACGCCGCGTGGATCGCATCGCGATCGGAAAACGCGATGGTCCGCTCACCGACGATCTGACCTGTCTCATGGCCCTTGCCGGCGACACAAAGAACATCGCCCGCCTCGAGCATCGCGACGGCGCGGCGAATGGCCTCGCCACGATCGCCGATTTCTATGGCATCCGGGGCCGCGGCGGCGATCGCCTTGCGAATGGCCCCGGCGTTCTCGAAGCGCGGATTGTCGTCGGTCACGAAGACAACGTCGGCGTTGGCCGCGGCTGCGCGCCCCATGAGCGGGCGCTTGCCGGCGTCGCGATTGCCGCCGGCACCGAAGACCACGACGAGGCGGCCGGCCGTCATTGGACGCAACGCCCTCAGCACCGTCACGAGAGCGTCGGGCTTATGAGCGTAGTCAATAAAGACCATGGCGCCATCAGCCTTGCGGCCGACGAGTTCCAGCCGGCCGGGAGCACCGTTGAGCTGCTCCACCGCGTCAAAGACGGCGTCAGCAGCGATGCCGGTGGCAATCGCGAGCCCGGCGGCGACCAAGGCATTCGACGCCTGGAAAGCGCCCGCAAGCGGCAGGAGGATGCCGCGCTCCCTGCCGAACGCCCGGAGCACCAGCCGCTGACGGAATTCATCGGGGATGAGATCGAGGAGTCTAATCTCTTCTCCGGCCCTGCCAACGCGAATAAAGGCCAAATCGCGCTCGGCCGCCTCCTCCTCAACGGCGCCGGCGCGCGCGCCATCCATATCGATGACCGCGGTTCCGGTGGCCGGCAGCACGACCGTAAAGAGCCGCATCTTGGCCGCCAGATAGTCTTCCACGGTCGGGTGATAGTCCATGTGATCGCGTCCGAGATTTGTGAACGCCGCTGCCTCGATGCGAAGGCCATCGGTGCGCCGCTGGTCCAGCCCCTGGCTGGAGGCTTCAACTACCGCATGGGTGATTCCGGCAGCCGCAAGGCTATTGAGTTCCTTGTGCAGCGCCACCGGATCGGGCGTAGTCATCGTGCCATAGGCCGTACCGCGCGAGGTGACCGAGCCCAACGTGCCTATACTCGCCGCCGCGTGGCCGGTGAGCGCAAAAATCTGACGGGTGAAATCGGCAACCGACGTCTTGCCGCTGGTGCCGGTTACGGCAACCAGATGGGGCGGCTGCCGGGGATGAAACTTCGCCGCCATCAGAGCGAGCGCCCGGCGCGGGTCTGCGGCGCGCAACACCGGAACTATGTCAGGAACGTCGGCATCGCGTCCGGCCACGATCGCCGAAGCACCGCGCCGGATTGCTTCGCCGGCAAAGCGAGCGCCGTCGGTGGTTGTGCCCGGCAGCGCCGCAAACAGGAAACCCGGCGCAACGGCGCGACTGTCCGCCGACATCCCGGTGATGTCTATTGCGCCAGCACCCGCGGGCAAACCCACGTCGGCCGGAACCAGATCCCCCAATTGCATTGCTGTCGCCGAAGCCCGGTTGTGCGTTTTAGTAAGCTTCGCCCTGCCGGCTCGATCTCCTAGTTCGAGACCATCTGGGCGCTCAAAGTTGCGTCGTCGCGCGGCTCGACCCCGAGCAGCGCCGCCGAGCGGCGGATGATGGCACCGACAGTCGGCGCGGCATTCGACCCGGCAGTACTTCCCCCACCCTGTTTCTCAGCCTGCGGATCGTCAAGCACGACTAGAACCACGTACTGCGGATTGTCGATCGGGAAGGCGGCGAGGAATGAATTGAGCCGCTTATTGGCGGAATAACGACCATTCTCGACTTTTTGGGCAGTGCCGGTCTTCCCGCCGACCATATAGCCGGGAACATCCGCCGCCCGACCCGAACCTTTTTCGACGTTGAGACGGAAAAGATAACGCAGTTGGTCGCTTGTCGACGGCTTTACTACCTGGACTGCCAGAGCCTTGGCCGCCGCCTCCGTCCGCGGCTCGAAGGTCGGCGGAATCAGGTGACCACCGTTGACCAGAGCCACATCGGCGACCGCCGTCTGCATTGGAGTGACCGCAATCCCCTGGCCGAAAGCGACCTGCATCGCCGTCAGGTCGGTCCACTTAGGCGGCAAGATCGGGCTGGCGACCTCGGGCAAGTCGGTCTGCAAGCGCGTGAGCAGGCCAAAGCGGCGCAAATAGTCCTGCTGCACGTCCTTGCCGGCCTTCATTGCCATGTGCGCGGCGCCGATGTTGGACGAGAAGATGAATACCTCCGGCACCGTGAGTGGACGACCTTTCGGATGAAAGTCGTGAATAGTGAACTTGCCAACGTGAATGGGCCCGCTGGCGTCGATCACGTCGTTCATTTTCACCGCGCCCGAATCCAGTGCGAGGGCGAATGTGAAGCTCTTGAACACCGAACCAAGCTCGTAGGCGCCCGCGGTCATACGGTTCAGACGATCCGGCTGCTGTGCATCGACCGGATTGTTGGGGTCGTAGTCGGGAAGCGAGGCCATCGCCACCACTTCACCGGTACGCGCGTTGAGCACTACCCCGGTTGCCGCCAACGCGTGGTAGCGTTGCATCGCGTCGGCAAGTTCGTCGCGCACGATGTGCTGGACCCGCAGATCAATCGAAAGAGTGACCGGCTGCACGTCCTCCGTACTGGCGAAGCCGGCGGCGTGAAGATCGGCGAGCCCGTGATCGTCAACGTACTTCTCGAAGCCGGCGATGCCTTGATTGTCCACGTTGACGAGGCCGACGAGATGGGCGGCCGTCGGGCCGCCCGGATAGAAGCGACGGCTTTCCGACATGAAGCCGATGCCCGGAATGCCAAGCGCGTGAATCTGCTGCTGCTGTATCGGCGTGATCTCGCGCTTTACCCAAGCGAAGCCGGCGTCGCCGGCGAGCTTTTTGCGAAGGGCCGCAGCATCCAGGTCGGGCAGCACGCTGGTGATAAGCTCTGTCGCCTCGTCCGGATCGAGAATGTTGCGCGGCTCGGCAAAGAGCGACGCCATCTTGATGTCGGTGGCAAGGATTTGGCCGTTGCGATCCACCAGGTCGGGACGTGCTGAAGCGACGATGGCATTCGGATCGCTGACGCCGCCGCCCAAAGTCGTTGGGGCGAGGCCGAACATGACCAGTCGGAAGATAACTACCAGGAATGCAAGGAGAAAGGCGAGCGCCGCCACCCGAACGCGGCCGCGCATGTCGTCGCGCGGGACCGCCACGGGCGGCGAGGTGGGGCTGGCCGTCGGGCGAAAGGGCGGAAGCACGAAATCCGTCATCGCGCCGCCGCCCGCTCCGGCGCCTTGGCGGCGCCGCCGAGAGCATCAGGTACGGGACGCAACGGAATTTGGTCAATAGTGGCAATCTGTGTCGGTGAAAAGGGCTGAAGTTGGAAGTGGTCGGCGTACTTCTGCACAACGGCTTGCAAACGGCTTGGCTGTGTCAGCAGGCTCCACTCCGCCCTGAGCAGCGCCGAGGCATCCTTGTCCTTGGCAATGTCGGCTTCCAGACGGGCGTTACGGTCAGCGGCAAGTTCGGCCTTGTGCTTCATGTCGTAGGTGACGGCGACGCCGATGATCATCGCGGTCAGCAGCACGAAGTTGAGGATGCGGCGTAACATGGAGCTAGACACTCCCCGGCTGGAAATACGGCACCGAGGGCACGCCAATCGCCGCAGCATCCAATTGCCGCCACGGCGCCATCGTGCGGCGTGCCGCGCGCAGCCGCGCCGATCGCGCCCGTGGATTATGCCGGACTTCGTTCTCGTCGGGCTCGACGGCGCCGCGCGTGAGTGGTTCGAACGTCGGCGGTGCAACCGCGGCTTCCGGTGCGTGACGCGAGCCGGTCGGCCGGACGGCTGAACGGTCTGCAAGGAAGCGTTTCACGATGCGATCTTCCAGCGAATGGAAGGAAACCACCACCAGCCGACCCCCCTCTCGCAGTATCCGTTCGGAGGCGGCGAGCGCTTCGGCCAATTCATCCAGTTCGCGGTTGATGAAAATTCGGAGCGCCTGAAAGGTGCGCGTAGCCGGATGGATCTTGTCAGCTCCGCCACGGCCAATGGCCTTGGCGACGATTTCCGCAAGCTCGGTGGTAGTGCCGATCGGCCCGCCGCTCCGGGCCCGGTCGATAGCAGCGGCAACCAGCCGCGCTTTCTTCTCTTCTCCCAGCACCGCGATGATGCGGGCAAGATCGCCGCGCTCCATCCCATTGACCACATCCGCGGCAGTCGGTCCGTCATTGCCCATACGCATGTCGAGCGGCCCTTCCGCGCGGAATGAAAAGCCGCGTTCGGCGTTGTCGAGCTGCATGGAAGAAACGCCGACATCGAGTACAACGCCGTCGACGCGCTCATGGCCGTGAGCGCGCACAATCTCGTCGAGATCGGAGAAGCGGCCCTCGACCAGAGTCAATCGCTCGTGCGATTGTGCGGCGGCGATGGCGCCAGGATCGCGATCGATGGCAATGACCGACGCGCCCGTTTTCAGGATCGCAGAAGTGTACCCGCCGGCGCCAAACGTGCCGTCAACGAAAATGCCACCGGCGACAGGCGCGAGGAAACCCAAAGCCTCCTCGATGAGAACCGGAACATGGCGAGCCAGTCCGCCAGCGACACCGCCGCCCGGTGTGCCGCG